>JAESFZ010000249.1_pt1 | contig 44336 bp, 37 predicted proteins | sample 9269561 | NCBI WGS metagenome assembly JAESFZ01 (sample SAMN14515552, study PRJNA621657) | algae metagenome | isolation source: Tildeniella nuda ZEHNDER 1965/U140 and co-occurring heterotrophs from wet... | place: Switzerland: Stansstaad, Zurih | collected 1965-01-01
GCTCACGCAGGTCATTCGAGAGAGGACGCATCGATACTGGCCTCCTACCCAGCCAGCATCTTGAATCACATTCCGCACAGATCGGGAATCCCCTCCGATTCCCTCAAGAAATGAAACGCTCTAGGTGTAGAGGACGATCGCGCAGACGCCGACCCAGGCCACGACCGTGGCCAGCAGCGGCAGGTCCGACAGCAGCGCATCGGTCGGCGATTCGCCGGCCCCCAGCCGCTCGACCACGTACCAGTAGCGGAACAGGCCGAAGATCACCAAGGGGATGGTCGCCGTCAGCTTCTGGTTCGCCGACATGACGAACAGGCTGTAGAAGACCAGCGCGCCGGTCGCCGACATCTCGGCATAGCGCTCGATCAGCGCCGGAGAATACTTTTCCAGCACCTCGCGCCCATCCGAGCCGCTGCCCAGCAGTTCCTGCCGCCGCTTCACGGCGGCGAGATAGAGCGCCAGGCAGAGGGTCGTGATCAGCATCCAGCCCGAGAGCGGCAGGTCGAGCACGACGGCACCGGCACAGATGCGCAGCACGAAGCCGATGGCGATGCTGAAGATGTCGAGCACCGGCTGCTGCTTCAGCACGAAGGTGTAGGCGACGTTGAGGATAAGGTAGCCCGCGATTACCGCCATGACGTACGGCTGGAAGACCGCGGCCACGGCAAGCCCCGCCAGGATCAGGCCCAGCAACGCGAGCGCGCCGCCGCGCGAGACGCGCCCGGCGGCCAGCGGCCGGGAGAAGCGCTTGGTGGGATGGCGCCGGTCGCGCTCGATGTCGTGCAGGTCGTTAACGATGTAGCAGGCCGACGAGGCCGCGCAGAACAGCGCGAAGGCCAGCAGCGAAAGCTTGATGGAGGCCGGATTCGTGAACTCGCGGGCGAACACCAAGGGGGCGAAGACGAAGCCGTTCTTCACCCACTGGCGGGGCCGCACCAGTTGGATCAGCCCCACGATCATGCCGCCCGACGAAGACGAACTCATTGCCCCAAGCCACCCCCGCATTGCGGGCATCTATGCGCACTCTGCCGGACTCTGGCAATCCCTCCGGTCCCACCACCTCCTGCCGGCCCAGCGTGATTGACGTGGCCTTCGCCGCGTGAACGAAGTACCATTGTTGAGAAATATTCGCTTCTTGGGCACAGGACGGATGAGACCTGTTTCCTCCTGGGGACGCCTGAGCGCGGAACCTCATCAAGTCGTAGATCTGTCCGATATCGCCGCTCTGGTAGACCAGACGCGGGGCATGGGACCCGTGATCCCGCTCGGTATGGGCCGCAGCTACGGCGACGCCTGCCTGAACCCCGGCGGTTCGCTGCTGAGTACGGCACGGCTCGACCGCTTCCATTCCTTCGATCCCGAGACGGGGCGGCTGGTCTGCGAGGCCGGCGTACAGCTTCGCGACATTCAGCGTTTCATGCTGCCGCGCGGCTGGAGCCTGCCGGTGATCCCCGGGACGCAGATCGTGAGCGTGGGCGGCGCCATCGCCAACGACGTGCACGGCAAGAACCATCATCGCGTCGGCTCGTTCGGCCACCACGTCCGGAACCTCAAGCTGGTGCGCACCGACGGCCAGGCAATCGATTGCGGGCCGGGCGTGAACCCCGACCTGTTCGCCGCGACCGTGGGCGGCATCGGTCTCACCGGGTTGATCGCCACGGCCGAGCTGCAGCTTCAACCGATCGCGGGACCGTGGCTCGATACCGAGATCCTGCCCTATCGCAGCCTCGACGAGTTCCTGACCCTGGCCGACGATTCGGAGTCGCTCTGGGAGCACACCGTGTCCTGGCTCGACTGCACCGCCGGCCGCCGCACCCGCGGCATCTTCCTGCGGGCCAATCCGGCGGTCGACCAGGCGGGCAAGCCGCCGGTGCCGAGCCGTCGCGCGGTGCCGCTGACGCCGCCCCTGTCGCTGTTCAACCGGCTGACGCTGCCGGTCTTCAACACGCTCTACTACCACCTCAACGCCCATCGCGGCGGGACAAAGCGCCGGCCGTTCGACACCTTCCTGTTCCCGCTCGACGACGTGCAGGACTGGAACCGGCTCTACGGACCGCGCGGCTTCTACCAGTACCAGCTGGTGGTACCGCGCGACGCCGGCCCGGCCGCCCTGCGCGACATCCTCGACATCATCGCGAAGTCGGGCCAAGGGTCCTTCCTCGCGGTCATCAAGACCTTCGGCGAGCGCGCCTCGCCCGGCCTGCTGAGCTTTCCGATGCCCGGCATCACCCTCTCGCTCGACTTCCCCAACCGGGGCGCTCGCACCGAGCGGCTGTTCGTCGAACTCGATGCCGTCGTTCGTGCCGCCGGGGGACGCCTCTACCTCGCCAAGGACGCGCGCATGCCGCGCGACCTGTTCAACGCGGGCTATCCAAAAGCGCCGGAGCTTGAGAGATTCCGCGATCCTGGGATGAGCTCCGGCATGTCCCGCCGTTTGATGGGGCATTGAGTTGGACCAGAAGAAGCGCATCGTCGTGGTCGGCGCGACCTCTTCCATCGCCGAGCATTGCTGCCGGCTGTGGGTGCAGAAGGGACCGGTCGAGCTGATCCTGGTGGCGCGCAATGTGGCCCTGGCCGAGCGCATCGCCACCGACCTGCGGGCGCGCGGCGGAGCCGTCGACGTGTCGGTCGAGACGATGGACTTCCTGTCGGTACCGGCCATCGCCGAGGCGGTGGCACGCTGGACCACGCAGGCGCCGGTCGACATCGCGCTGATTGCCCATGGCGTTCTGTCGCCGCAGCTTCCCTGTCAGGAAGATCTCGCGCGTGCGCACGAGGCGCTCGAGGTCAACGGGGTCTCGCCGGTCCTGTTCGCCGAGGCCTTCGCGGGCGCGATGGAGCGCGCCGGCAACGGCACGATTGCCCTGATCGGGTCGGTCGCCGGCGATCGTGGCCGTCGTGCCAACTACGTCTACGGCGCCTCGAAGGCCCTGATGGATCGCTACGCCCAGGGCCTGCAGCACCGCTTTGCCGCCACGGGCGTAAAGGTCGTGCTGATCAAGCCCGGCCCCACCGACACGCCGATGACGGCGCAGTACAAGGCGCAGGGCCGGAAGCTGGCCTCGGTCGAGTCCGTGGCCGAAGGCACCGTGAACGCGATCGAGCGCGGCACGCCGGTCGCCTATCTGCCGCGCAAGTGGCAGCTCATCATGTTCGTCGTGCGCAACCTGCCGAACTTCATTTTCAACAGGCTCAACATCTGATGCTGAAAGAGATCTACGACGCGATCATCTCGACCTTCGAGCGGGCCTTCGGCCTGCTCGCCAGCCGCCGCCTGTGGCTGGTCTGGGGCGTGGCCGTGGCGCTCATCGTGTCGCTGTTCATCTCCTTTCCGCGAATCAGCTTCTTTCTCGGCACCGACGGCCAGATCGTCAATTTCTGGCCCGTGCTCGAGCGCCAGGCCGCCAATCCGCTGGCAACCGTGGGCGACCAGTTCAAGGACCATGCGCTGCACGACGCCAAGCTGGCGTTCCGGCTGACCCTGCCGCTCACCATGAAGGTCCTCCACATCGACTGGCGCGGCCTGCTGGCGATCCAGTACGGCCTGGGCATCCTGATGCTCTTCCTGGTGGGCAAGATCGCGATGGACCTGTTCCGCGACCGCATCGTGGCACTCGCCAGCGTGTTCGGCGTGGCCTCGATCTATGCCGGCAAGGCGGCTTTCCTCCAGCTGGGCGGAATGGGCGACGCTTTCGCCTTCGCCTTCCTCACCGTGGCGGTGGCGTTCCGCAATCCGGCGGTGATCTTCGCCGCCGTCATCGCCGCCTGCTTCACCGACGAACGCGCCGTCATCGTCTCGCCGTTGCTCGTCGTCTACTGGGCGATGCGCGACAGCGACGGACACAAGCCCGACTGGTTCAACCTGCAGACCATCACCGTGGCCGCGTCCATCCTGGTCGCCGGGATCATCCGCCTCGTGCTGATGTTCGGCTACGGGCTGCACATCCCGATCGGCGCCGGCAACGATGTCGGCCTCAGCGTCCTGCCGATCAACCTGCCGAACCTGCAATACGAGCTGCCGCATGTGCTGGCGGGACTGTGGCTGTGGCCGCTCATCGCCTGCATCCTCCTGGTGCGAAACCGCTGGTGGTTCTCGCTGCTGGCGATCGTGGGCGTCACGGGCGCCATCGTCGCCGCCTCGTTCATGGTGCTCGATGTCGACCGCAGCCTCGCCTACACCCTGCCGCTCATTTACGCGTCGATGGCGGTCGCGGCGTGGGCCAGGCTCAACCTCAAGGACCTGCGCGGCATCGCCATCCTGGGCTTCCTGATTTCCTTCGCCTGCCCGGTCAACAGCCTGTTCGGCGGGGTGAGCAACCGATACTCCGAAGGCAACCTGATGCCGGTCGAGGTCGTGCGCTTCTACAAGTACAGCAACGCCCGTTAGTTGCGGATCTGGTAGAAGCAGACCATGTCGCCGAGCGGCACCATGGTCCAGGCGTCGATCGGATAGTCTACGAAGGAGCGCAGGATGGCGTCGGCCTTGCCGTTGCCCAGCAGCTTCTTCTGGACGAACACGTAGAGGCGGTCGACGCGGCCGCGATAGGCCTGCGCCTTGAGGTCCTCGAGTGAATCGAAGTCGGCCAGGTTGGACCAGTTCCGCGCGTTGCGGACCTCCAGCGCGATCTCCGGAGACGGCAGGAAGATCAGGGTCTTCTTCGCGTCCGGCCCCGCCAGGTCGATGGTGCGGATATAGGCGATCGCTTCCGCCGTGGCGTTCATCTGCCGGAAGCCGCGATCGCCCATCGGGTAATGCGTATTGGCGATGGTGCGTGTCACGAACGAGGTGACGCCGTACAGGCAGGCCAGCCCCACGACCGCCGCGAAGGAAAGCCGAAGGATCCACGACCGGCTGGTGATGAAGGCATGGACCACGCCGATGAACAGCAGCAGCGCGGGGATGCGGAAGTGGCGCTCGTCGAAGCTCACCGACTTGGCCGCCATCCACGTCGCGAGGAACACGACGAGGATCGCGCCGCATGTCGCAAACACGAAGCGCAGGTATTCACCGTAATCGTGGCGCAGCCGGACCCAGGTGACGGTGAAGGTCGCGACCGCCAGCGGGAAGAAGGCGTAGACCACGGCGTCGATCGAGTTCAGGACCTGCCGCCCGGGATTGAGGAACAGGTAGTGGCCGAGGTCGAGCAGCGAGAGGCTCGCGCTCCACAGGCAGGTGACGCCGAGCGACACGTAGAAGACCAGCCCGTCGGGATGGAGGGTCGTCGGGATCGAGGCCGCTGTGACGCCGCGCGTGTACCAGGTGAAATAGAAGATCGCGCCCATCAGCGCGATGGCGATGCCGGCCACCACCAGCTTGCGCAACGTGTCCCACTTTGCCCAGGCCCTGTCGCCGCAGATCGCCGCGCCGCCCACGACCGCCGCGCCGAAGATCATGCCGCTCAGCTTGGCGAAGACCAGAACCGCCGTCCCCAACACGAAGGGAATCACGGAAAACCACCGGAAGTCGCGCAGGCGCCAGACCATGAGGATGAACCAGGGCGCGACGCCGAACAGCAGCGATTCGCCGCCGGAGTAGTTGGTGAAGGACAGGTTGAAGAACCTGTTGCAGGCGATGACGGCCAGCGTGACCCAGATCGTCAGCGGCGGGAAGCCGAACGCCTGGTAGAGCGCGTGCCAGCCGAACAGGCCCAGCACGGAGAAGGCCGCGACCACCACGATGATCGCGAGGCCAAGGCTCATGCCAAGCTTCTCGACCAGCCCGGGCAGCACATGCTGGCCCGGCGTCCAGGTGCTCATGAAGGCCTCGACTTCACGCGAGATGTCGGCGAGATCGGGTCCCAGCGAATAGTTGAAGGCCGAGGCGCGGGCCTGCGTGTACCAGCCGACGAAGCCCCAGCCGCTGTCGGAATACATGTTCGGCCGCACGATCGCGCCGGCGATCGTGTAGGCCAGCGTCAGGACGACGACGAGCCCCAGGCACAGCGTCGGCACCCAGGCCATGACACGGTCGGAGCCCCTGCCCGCTCCCCCAAACGATCGAACCATCCAATGCCACCGGCCGCTGAAATACCAAGCTGAAGTCTAGACCATCCGCAGCGGAAATCGCAGTAGGACCGGGCCAGCGGCCGCAATATAGTGCGCTCGAATGCAATCGATTTCCCCGACGGTTACCGTCGTCGCGCCGACGTTCAACGAGTCGCAGAACCTGCCTCGCCTTGTCGCCCTGCTCGACAAGACGATGGGCGACATTCCCTGGGAAGTCGTCTTCGTCGACGACAATAGCCCCGACGGCACCTGGAAGGTGGCCAAGCAGCTTTCCCGTGACGATCCGCGCGTGCGCTGTCTGCGTCGCGTCGGCCGTCGCGGCCTCGCGGGCGCCTGCATCGAGGGCGCGCTGAGTTCCGCGGCGCCCTACGTGGCCGTGATGGATGCCGACCTGCAGCATGACGAGACCATCCTGCCGGCGATGATCGCCAAACTGCAGAACGACGAGGCCGACATCGTGATCGGGAGCCGCTTCGTGGGCGACGGCAGCGCCGAGGAAGGCTTCTCCGCCCGCCGCGCCTTCGCCAGCAAGGTCGCGACCCGCCTCTCCTCCATCGTCATCGGCCGCCAGGTCTCCGATCCGATGAGCGGCTTCTTCGCCTTGAAGCGCGAGGTGTTCGAGACCGTCGCGCCCAACCTGATCTCTTCCGGCTTCAAGATCCTGCTCGACATCCTGGCCAGCACGCGTGGCCAGGTGCGGGTCGCCGAGGTCGCCTACCATTTCCGCTCCCGGCAGGAGGGCCTGTCGAAATTCGACAGCCGGGCCATGATGGACTTCCTCGGCCTGCTGGTGCATCGCCTGACCGGCGGCGCCATCTCGGTCCGCTTCCTGTTCTTCATGATCGTGGGCGCCATCGGCCTTGCCCTGCACCTCATCGTGCTGCGGCTCGGCATGCTCGGCGGGCTCGGCTTCGAAGTGGCGCAGTCGCTGGCGACGGTCATCGCCATGACCTCCAACTTCCTGATCAACAACCTGCTGACCTACAGCGACATGAAGCTGAAGGGCCTGTCCGCGCTGGGCGGGCTGCTGAAGTTCTATGTCGTGTGCGGCGTGGGCGCGCTCGCCAACATCGGCGTGGCGTCGTGGATGTTCGTGTCGAACGAGAGCTGGTGGATTGCGGGCATCGCCGGCGTCGTCGTCGGCGCCACCTTCAACTACACGATGAGCTCGATCTTCGTCTGGCGGCAGCAGCAGAACTAAGGCGGCGCACGCGAGCGCCGCCTCGGTTCCTGGGTTGCGCTAGCGCGCGTTCTCTTTCTCGAAGTCCGGCACAGCCGCCGACGCGGCTGCGAAGCGCGGCGACTTGGTGACCTTGAGGGCTTCGGCGCCGCCGTCGGTCTGCATGATCTTCGCCATGATCGCCTGCTGCGCCCGCTCGAAGACGCCGCGGTTCTCGATCAGGTACTTCTGCGATTCACGCAGCTTCGTCACGTAGCCGTTGATCTCGGGAACGACGTAGCGCGCGACCATGTCCCAGCTCCGGCGCGTGTTTTCCGGGTTGGCCCAGTCATGGACGAAGCCCACCACCGTGCCGAAACCGCCGCTCTTGGCGTAGACGTCCTTGATCACCTTCACCAGGTCGTCCGGCGTGCCGATCGTAGCGGCCGATCCCGGCGTGAAGGCCGTCTTGTCCACCGCCTCGTCCGGATCGGCGAAGGGCTCCGCGCCGGGGCGCTGCAGCGTGCCGACGATGTACTCGTTGTGCCAGCGGTGGAGCCCGCCCCGCGCTTCCTCGCGGGCCTTCTCGCGCGTCTCCGCGACGTGCCAGGAAAGCAGCACGCGCCAGTTCCTGCGATCGACCGTCTGGCCATGCTTCTTCGCCGCGTCCTCGGCGAACTTCCACTGCGTCGGCAGCGCCAGCAGGCCCTCGTTCGACATCGAGCCGATCGAGATGATGCCGATACCGTGCTTGCCGGCCAGCGTCATGCCCGACGGGCTGACCTGCGAGGCGACGACGAACGGCATGTCCTCCTGCAGAGGGAGAAGCTGCAGGGCGGCGTCCTGCATCGTGTACCAGTCGGTCTTGTCGGTGACGCGCTCGCCCTTGAAGAGGCGGCGGATGACGCCGATCGCGTGATCCTGCCGGTCTCGCTGAAGCATCGGATCGATGCCGAGCGTGTGCGCGTCCGAGGCAAGGGCACCGGGGCCCGAGCCGAAGATCGCGCGACCACCGGTCATGTGGTCGAGCTGCACCATGCGCTGCGCGACGTTGTAGGGATGATGGTAGGGCAGCGAGATCACGCCGGTGCCGAGCTTTATGCGCTTGCTGCGCTCGCCGGCGGCCGCGAGGAACATCTCGGGCGAAGCGATCATCTCCCAGCCGCTGGAATGATGCTCGCCGCACCAGAACTCGTCGTAGCCCAGCCCGTCGAGCTGCTCGACGAGGTCGAGATCGCGCCGGAACTGCAGCATCGGATTCTCGCCGATCGGATGATGCGGGGCGAGGAAGGCGCCGAATTTGAGCCGCTGCATGTTGGGATCCCCGATGACTGTTCACATCCACGTTTGGAACCCGATCATGCCGCGATCCGCCCCCCTGCAGAAAGGGGGCGGAATGGCCGATTTCGATCAGCGGACGAAGGACCAGTTCTCGTTGTTGGCGGGGCGTTTGCGCTCCCGTTCGTAGATCTCGCGTGTGACCATCATTTCCCGGAACCGTCCGTTTCGCTCCCGCCAGGCCTTGGCCGAGCTGGTCAGTATCCGGACTCTCTCCTCCCAGCCCTCGGGAAAGCGGGTATCCAGCAGTCGTTGCATGAGCTCCTCCTGCGATGCATGGGTACGGCGAATTCTCCGTCCCGAAGGCTAGTCTGACGCCAAGCCATGACAGAACTGTTGCGCCTCGGCCGGCGAACGACGGCCCTGCTGGATAAGGTTGAAATATCCAATTATCTCTGTGACTTGGAACGCACCGTGAGAAGTGATTCGCCTCGCCCCCCGGCTCCGGCACTGCGCGATCTTCGACAAGACCCTGACGGCCATGGGCAAATGAGGTCCGGATCGAGCAGGATTGTTCCGGGCGGCGGAGCGAGCCACACTCGCTTTCACCATTCACCTGCCTGCGGGCACATTAGGGCTTCCATGAAGGCGTTGCTGTTCGTGCTCCCGGGACTCGTCTTCGCCGCGCCGGCGTCGGCGCAGCAAATCGCCCAGGGCGGCCAGGGCGGCACCATCGGAGGAACGGTCGGCGGCACCATCGGCTCGACGGTCGGCCAGCCTGTGGGAGGGTCACCGACCGGCTCGACGATGGGCGGCGCGCAGGGCGTACCGCTTTCCCCCTATGCCACCGGCCTGCCGGGCAGCGACGTGCCGTCCTACGGCCAGGCGATCCGGCCTCCCGACGGGCTGCCGGGCATTCCCTACCCCGCCGACGGCCTGATCCTCACCCCGGCCCAACCGGGCTACGAGAACGATCCTTGAAGGCCCTGCGCGCCGCAACGCGACGCATCCGGTTCTTTCTCCACTACGCCCTCGTCCGGCAGCGCCGCGATGCACGCGATCTCGCTCTCCTCGCGTCATCGGACTACTTCGACGCGCGCTACTACCTCGACCGTTATGCCGATGTGGCGCAAAGCGGCATGGACCCGCTTCTGCACTATGTCGATCACGGCGCCGCTGAGCTTCGGCGCCCCTCCCGGAAGTTCGACACCAACTTCTACGTGAAGACCACGCCGGACGCCGGCACTCTCAATCCTCTCGTTCACTTCCTGCGCCACGGGCTGCGCGCCAACCGGCCGTCCCTGCCCGCGCCGTTCTTCTACGAGGGAAAGGCGCGGCGACCGGACCTGCCGGCGCCCGCGAAACGATCGCGGTACGAAGACCCGTTGCCGGAACCGGCACCCGCCCGTCCTCGCTTCGTCATCTTCACGGCCGTGACCGGCGGCTACGATGACCTGCCGCCGCCGGGCTTCTTCCCGCCCAACTGCGACTTCGTCGCCTTCAGCGACCGACCGATCCAGGCCGATGGCTGGAAGGTACTGCCTCTCAACTACCAGCATCCCGACCCGGCAAAGTCGGCGCGGTTCGTGAAGCTCCATCCCCACCTCTACTTTCCCGACCATGAGGTCAGCCTCTGGATCGATGGCAACGTCCGTATGACCGGCGACGTGGGTGTCTTCGTCGACGCGCTGCCATCGGACGGGGTCATGAGCACCTTCGTGCATCCGTTACGGGACTGCATCTATGACGAAGGCATGGAATGCCTCGAGTTCCTCAAAGACGACGAAGCCATCGTCTGCCGGCAATTGGACTTCTATCGCGAGCAGGGCATCCCGGACTCGCTCGGCCTCTGGGAAACGAATGTCGTCGTGCGCCGACACAACGACGCAAGATGCATCGAGCTCATGACTGCATGGTGGCGCGAGGTCGAGAACGGGAGCCGGCGGGACCAGCTCAGCCTGCCGGTCGTCCAGCGCCGCCTCGGCATTCCCATCTCGCCGCTCGATGTGGCGGGTGCCAGCGCCCGCAATCATCCTTTGCTGACCTATGCGGACCATCGCTCGCAGAGAGCGCGGACGTCCGCGGCGTGGCCCCCGCCGGAACGACCGGTCGAGACGGCCCCGCCCTCGTCACCGGTCACGATCGGCATCTGCGTCCACAACAGCCTGGCCGAAGTCAGGACGTGCCTCGCCTCCGTCCTCGAAGCGCGGGGAAGCGATGACCTCCTCCTCATCGTCGACGACGCGTCAGGCGAAGAGACGGCGCGCTTTCTCGCGGATTTCGCCGCGAACCATCCGCGCGTCGTCCTCGTCCGCAACCCGCAAAATCTCGGCTACACCAAATCCGCCAACACGATCTTCCGGACCGCCACCACCGACTGGATCCTGCTGCTGAACAGCGACACGGTCCTGCCGCCGGATGCCCTGAAGAAGCTCCTGGCTGCTGGCGCGCAATACGACCGCCTGGCCATCGTGGGGCCCCTTTCCAACGCCGCGAGCTGGCAGACCGTGCCAACCCTCACCGGGGCGGATGGCGGCTTCATGGTCAACGACTTGCCCGCGGGCCGAACGCCCCGCGACATGGACCGGATGTGCGGGCTGGCAGCCTTGCCCGTCGTCCAGTTCGCTCCGCTCGTCAACGGTTTCTGCCTGGCCATCCGTCGTTCGGTCCTCGACCGGGTCGGGCTGTTCGACGAGGAGAACTTCCCGGTCGGTTATGGCGAGGAGGACGATCTTTGCCTGCGGGTAGCCGACGCAGGCTTCGTCTGCGGGATCACGACCGACGCCTATGTATTTCACATCAAATCTGCATCTTTCGGGTCGGAGCGGCGGGCGAAGCACGCGGCGGAAGGCGCCACGGCCTTGCATCGCAAGCACTCCCGGAACCGACTCGAGGCAGCCACCGCGGTCATGCGGGGAAATCCGGGGCTGCGCACCATCCGCGAGCGGCTGTCCGCCGCCCTCCATGCGAAGGCCAAGGCAACATAACGGCGGCATTGTGCCCCGGTTGCCCCGACATAACCTTTTGGCGGAGTTGGTTATCCGTCGCCTTTGAAGTATGATCCGAGACCCCAAAAGGACCGAGCGCCAAGAAATGTCCGAGTCCAGCCCTCCGAACCGGATCGCCTTCCTGAGGCCGCCTCAGCCCGAGACGACCGATCCCCGCTTCCAGGCCCCTGACGCCCGCCTCGCTCCGCAGGAGCAGCCGCAATGGTCGGACACTCCCGCCGCGCCGGAACGCTCGGAGCCGGCATTCGAGCTGCCGACGCTGCCCGAGCGCAAGCAAGGTCGTTCCTACGGGGCGCTGATTTCGTTCCTTCTGTTCGTGGCTCTGCCGGTCGCCCTCGCGACGCTCTATTTCGGCTTCTACGCATCGAGCCAATACGTCGCCGAATTCCGGTTCGCAGTCCGCGATTCGCGGACCAGCGTCTCGTCATCCGATTCAGCAGGTGGCATCTCCAGCCTGCTCGGTGTCAGCACGTCGCCGAACACGCCCGAAAACTACATCGTCACCGACTACATGCTGAGCCGGCAGGCGGTCGATGATCTGCTGGCCAAGGTCGATCTCCGGGCGATGTATTCGCGTGAAGGAACGGATTGGTGGGCTAGCTTCGATCCGTCACTGCCGGTCGAGCGCCTGGTCACCTATTGGCAGCGCATGGTGACGGCCAGCTACGACCAGGTCACCGGCATCGCCACGGCACGCGTCCGCGCCTTCAATCCCGAGGATGCCCTCACCATCGCCAAGGCGCTCCTGGAGAATTCCGAGAACGTCATCAACAAGACGGCCAACCGACCGATCTGGGATGCCGTCAAGTTCGCGGAGAACGACGTCCGTCGCGCCGAGGAGCGTCTCAAGACGATCCGGGGCGAACTCACCCACTTCCGCAATACCGAGCAGATCATCGAGCCCAACTCCAGCGTCGTCTCCACCAACACGGCGCTCGCGGGCAGCCTCAAGACGACACTGCTGCAGCTCCAGACAGAGCTGGCGACCTTGAGCAAGCGCCAGCTCGGGCCCAATGCGCCGGCGATCGTGGCCTTGCAGTCCCGCATCAGCGCGACCAAGGACCAGCTCGCAATGGTCGAGTCGCAGGTCAATACCGACAAGCAGGGCAAGCCCCTCTCGACGGTCGTCGGAAAGTTCGAGCAGCTCGATATGGAGCGCCAGTTCGCCCAGAACATGGTGCTGAGCACGATGCAGTTGCTGGAGCAGGCGCGGGCCAATGCCTTGGCCCAGCACATCTACGTCAATCCGTTCGTGCACCCGAGCCTGCCGGAGAGTTCGGTCTTCCCGCGGCGCATCCTCTCGATCTTCGTGGTCGGCGTGATCTGCTTCATGCTGTGGACGATCGGTCTTCTCGTCGTCCGGGCGATCCGCGAGCACATCGCCTGACGGGAACTGTATTGCCGCTGTCCGATCAATCCCAGAGCGGATGGATCGGAACGCCTCGCTTCATCGGGCCGCCCCACGCCAGAATCCAGTCGTCGCTGGCCCGGTCGGCTTGGCTGTTGAGCAGGATTCCGCAGGGTGTCTCGTGGTTCGGCCCGGCTTGAAGCTCGGTAGCGGCGGCGTCACGCAGGGTATTGTCAGTCGACATATGCACGGTCGGTCCTTTCCTTGTCGGCCAATACATACGCCGCCAAGGTTTCCGGACGATGTCAGTCCACTAGTGAAGCTCGTCGTCACCGGGCTGCGCGGCGGACCTTCTGTTCATGGTGATCCAGCCTGCGACGATGGGTGCCAGCACGATGCCAGCGACGGCGAGTCCGAATCCGGCGGCAAGGAACGCCCAGATGCTCATTTCAGCCCTCGCATGGTGCGGCTGCCCGCCGTCTTCCGCCCTGATTCGACATTCGATACCCCTCGGAAGTCGAGCATAATGGCGCGCGGACCAGGGAACGGGAAGTATTGATGGCAACCACGACCTCCGCGACCCGGGACTTCACGGTGGCGTTCGGCAACTGGCGGCGCACGATCGCGGCTGCGATGAACGACTATCTGTCCACGAAGTTCAGGGGCAGCAAGTTCGCGGCGGTCATCGCGCTTGCGGAGCCGGTGATTCTCGTCCTCGCCCTCGTCGCGCTGAGGATGCTGCTGAAGCAGAGCCTGAACTACTACGGTTCGTCGATGGTGCTGTTCTATGCCAGCGGCATCTTTCCCTACTACCTGTTCCTCTTCGTCTCGGTGCGCGCGGGCGCCGCCCGGATCAATCAGCGAGCGCGCCTGCCCGGCCGCATGCAGCTCGACTATTTCATCGCGGTGGCCCTGGTCGAGATCCTGATCATCGGCTCGATGATGATCCTGTTCTTCGCGGTCCTCTGGCTGGATGGCATCGAGCAGGCCATTCCCCGCTACTTCGACATATGCCTCGCAGCCGTCGCGCTGATGATCGTCTGCGGCCTCGGCGTCGGACTGATCAACCAGGCGATCTCCAGGTTCTTCCCGGTCTGGGGCCGGATCTATGGAATCCTGACTCGCGGTTCGATGTTCCTTTCCGGCGTCTTCGTGATGCCCGACCTGCTGACGCCCTTCATCCGCAACATCGTCGTCTGGAACCCGCTGATGCACGGAATCGAGTGGTTCCGCCTCGGTCTCTACGGACAGTATCCGACTTTTCTCCTCGATCGCTCCTACCTCGCCTACTTCGCGCTGATCGTCCTCTTCATCGGCATCGTCTTCGAGCGCGCGATGATCCGGTCCGAAGGCCCTGCCGGCCAATGATCACGCTCCGCGGAGTCTCCAAGCATCACAATCGGGGAATGATGCAGGCAAGGGTGCTGGATGGAATCGACCTCGCGGTTCCGAGGCGGGCCCGTCTCGTCGTGCTGGGGCATCATGGTTCCGGCAAATCCACCCTTCTGCGCGTCATCGCCGGCACGCAGCTTGCCAGCGAAGGGCAGGTCGAACGCCGCGGCACCGTTTCGCCGCCGACCGGCCTGGCACGCTTCACGAAGCCCCACTGGTCCGTGCGCGTTCTCGTGTTGCGGTTGGCCGAAATCTACTCGGTGGATCCCAGGCAGCTTCTGACCTTCGTCACCGAGTTCGCCATTCTGCAGGATATGCTCGACGAGACGGTCATCAGTCTTCCCGCACCGTTCCGCCAGCGCCTCGACACGGCCCTGATCCTGGGCATTCCGTTCGACTTCTATCTGTTCGACGAGAGGCTGGGTCCGACGTCTCCGATCGGATTTCGCGACGCCTGCTGGAAGGCTCTGGAACAGCGGCTGAAGCATAGCGGAATGATCTTCACGACATCTTCCCCCCGTGTCGCCGGCCAATTCCAGGCTGCCGGCGCCATTCTCCATTCCGGCAAGTTGAGTTTGTTTCCCACGGTCGCGGAGGCTATAGAAACCTTCGAGCGCTTGCCGCCCTCCTTCGAGGATTTGTCGACGGGCGCAATCCACGCGGAAGCGGAAGAAGAAGAAGAGGAATTCGGCTGACACCTGTCCTTGGACGGGTCTGAAGAAGCGCGATGGAACTCAAAGCCAAGGTCATCAACCGCAATCCGCAGTTTGCGAACTGGAAGGCCCCCCGCGCTGTTACGCCGGGGCGCGTGCATCGCATTTGCGATGGCTGGCTGCTGTCGCTGCAGGCCGACGGCGGAGCGGCGGGCTTCAGTGTCGCCCCCCTCAACTCCGAGACCGGCGCTGGATTGCGGCTTCAGCTCGAAGCCAATCAAACGGTGAGGATCGCCAGCCGGATCCGCCCCGAAGCCGCCACGCGCCGCGGCACCTGGCGCGCCGCGGCAAGACTACGGGGTATTCCTGAGGAGAATGTCTTTCCTCAGCTCGACGCCGCCTATCTCGCGCGAGTCGCTCCCACCGGTGGTTGGCTCTTCGACTCGCAGGTCTTCCGCGAAACGCCGCTGCATGAGGAATGGGTCGAGCTGAGCGCCTCGGTCCAGTTCGACCGCCCCCTGCCGGCCCGGAGCGGTGCGCAGTCATTCCTGTCACGCCTCAAGGCGCTGTTCGGCCGGGCTCCATCGCCCCAGGACGAGACGCTGTACCTGGCCCTGCAGTTTTCCCAGCCCGGCATGATCGAAATCGATTTCTGCCGATTGGAGGAGGAGCGGCTCGAGGCTTCGCCCGTTGCCGGAGACCCTGCGTCCCAGCCGGCACCTGCCGTTCGTCTGAAGGTGAAGCCCCATGTCGGTGCCACGCCGATCGAACAGGCCGGAATCGTTGCACTGCTCGACGGACGCCTCCTGGGCTGGGTGCATCCCGGTCCGGCCAAGGTCAGCGGCATGATCGAGATCGACGGTGAGCCCGTCGTACCTCTTGGCGACTCCGCCTTCAACGGAGCCGAGACTGCCCTGCTCCTCGGCAAGCCTGGCGAGCGATTCGCAGTCGACCTTCCGAGTCGTTTCCTGGACGGCAAGCGCCACCGGATCGGGCTCCACGACAATCTCGCCGAGCGAACGATCGATGGTGCTGAGACGGGCCTCGTCCTGCAGGAAGGCCTTCACGTCGCGGAACGGCACGTCTGAAGTTCAGGGTCTTTCGGGACAAGATAGAATAATCTCGCTCTTCAACAATGACCTCACCCTGAGGAGCGGTCCGTAGGACCGCGTCTCGAAGGGTGGGCACGCGCACCTCGTTTGCTGCCCATCCTTCGAGACGCACGCCTTCGGCGCGCTCCTCAGGATGAGGTCCGTGGGTCAATTCGAGACGGAAAGACTCTAAGCGAGCGCCCTCGCTCAACGGGCGATATGGCGAGCCAGCATGAAGGCTTCCGCGGCCTCTACGCCGATCGAGGCTCCCCGCCAGCGCGCGAGATGTGTTACCGCCTCAATCGACCGGCTGTGCGGCCAGGCCCGCATTTCCTCCGCGTAGAATTCCAGTGCCGCGATCTTTCGCTCGAACGTACCGCTGATGTCCTGGAACCAGTTGGGAATGAAGGCCGTCTGCGCCGAGGGGGTCTGCCACTCGGTGCTGGACGGCACCTCGAAGCACAGGATCGTCGGGGCAAGAGCACCGGGCTGCGGACGAAGGGCGGTCATCGTGGCCTGGTGCACCAGGCGGTGATCGACATTCAGGTCCGCGAAATGGTGCGTGTAGACGATATCGGGCCGGTACGCCGAAATGACGGGCTCGACCTGGCGGACGATCTCGAGAAGAGGCAGGCCGTCCATCTGGTTGTCGGGAAGCGCGAGGAACGTCGCGTCTCGCACGCCCACGCAGGCCAGCGCGGCATTCGCTGCCTCGCGCCGCTGCCGGGCGGCGGCATCCTCTCCGGCCCCTCGAGACCCGACCCCGTCGGTCATGAACAAAGCCCGGACCTCGTCTCCGCGACTGGCATGCAGGGCAAGCGTCCCACCGCAGCCGAGCGCCTCGTCATCGGCATGGGCGGCGATCACCAGAACACGGCGGGTGCTCATGCCTGGAACCTCCAGCCCTTCGCTGCCGCCACGGCGTGGCCGGCACGCTCCCAAAGCGCGCGATCACGGGCGACCAGCAGACCGCCCGGCTTGTCGTAGGCGCCCGCAAGCAGGAAGGCCGAGCCGTTCGCCTGGGTGAGAAGGGCTCCGACCGAACGCAGGACGGCCAGCGCCGGTGCAACGTCCCAGTCCCGGACGACCACGTCCTTTACGAACAGATCGGCGGTGCCATCGGCCACGAGGCACATCTTGAGGCCAAGGCTGCCCGACTCATGATAGCCATCGGTACCCAGGGTGCGCATGACCGGCACACAGATGCCATGGGGCTCGGGCGTATTGTCGGTCACGACGATGCGTTCGGCCGGCTTCCGCACCGGCAGCCTGGCGCCGTTGAGGAAGGCCCTGCCCTCGGTATCGGCGACGAAGGTCTTGTCGAGGACGGGTGCTCGTACGACTCCGAAGCGGGGCTCGCCGTCGGCGATCAGGGCGAGTTGGGTGACGAAGCCGGGAAATCCGCCGCGCCAACTGGCTGTCCCGTCGATCGGATCGAGCAGCCAGTAGAGGGGCGCCCGCGCCGAGAAATGGTCCGCGTCCTCCTCGCTCACGATCGGGATGTCAGGCGTGAGCTTCCCGAGTGTCTCGCGCAGGAAAGCGTCGGCGGCATAGTCGGCCGCGAGCTTGTGCTGCTCCCTGTTGATGTAGGCGCGCATTTTCTCGTCCGTGCGCCAGACCGAAAGCTTCGCACCGAGTTCGACCACCGCGTCGATGACAGCGGCCTGAACGGCTTCCTACAGGAGAGGCTTCGAGGTCATTCAGCGGCCTGCGGAGCGGAGCCTGCGGAGGCCCCCTTGCCTGCCAGGTCGCGCAGATCGGCAGCCACGCTGGCGATCACGTTCTCGCGCGTGCCGAGAGACAGCAGGTCGTAGTGGACGATCGACGGGAACCAGCTGTCCCGCCGTTGCGCACTCTTGCGCCACACGTCCGACGCGCCGGGGATGACGGTAAACGACCAGACGGGCACGTTCACCGCGCTCGCGATGTCCCGGATCGTGACGCCAGGCGTAAGCACGAGGTCGAGTTCGGACACCAGCGCCGCAACACCCTCGAAATCGTCGTAGAGGTTGAGGCCCGGGATCGCATGCACGCCGGCCGCATGCAGCGCCGCCGCCTCTTCGACGCTCTGGTTGACCTGAAGATCGACGAAGGTCACATCCTTCACCGCCAGGATGGAGGCGATCTCGTCGATCGAGAAATAGCCCCTCTTGCGATAGCGATTGATGAACGACCCGCGCCAGCAGAGGCCGACCTTGGGCTTGGGTCCGAGCTTCGCGAGATGCGCACGCATCTCCTGCACCCTTGCGGGATCAGGCACGGCAAACCGGTGGCGCAGCGGCTGCCCCTGGCGCAGTACGGCTTCCACGTAGGTTTCGTGGAAGAGACGGTCGCTGTGGCAAACGAAGTCCTGCCCGGCCATCCGTTCGAAGGGCATGGCCATTTCCACGACACGCGGTGCGACTCCTGGCCAGACGCGATCGAGGGTTGGCGATTTTCCGCCGTCGTCGCGGCGAAGCTGACGGTGCCCGGAGAAGGTTGGGACGAAATCGATCTCCGGATAGGAGCGTCTGAGCAGCGTGTAGAGCCTCGGGTCGCAGGCGAAGGTGCAATCGCGAATTCCCGCATCCAGCAGCCTTTGCAGGCACATCGCCGCCAGCCGCAATTCGTCGCCCGGACCGCCGCGCACGGCGATGGCCAGCGATTTTCCATCGAGTGCCTCGCCGTGCCACACCTTGAGATGGCGCGGAAAGACGTCCTCGTACAGCTCGCACTGGAGACGATGGGCTTCGGCCGCTTCTGCGGGCCGGCCCATGATCATCAGCACGAGGAAGCGATGCCAAAGCGTGCGGGCGCTGGGACTGCGCCCTGCGTCGGTCGACGCCTTGACGCTCCGGTCGTACCAGGCGAGCGCGCCCTCGAAATTGCCGAGTTCCTCTTCGATGTGTCCCAGCTGCATGAGGGCGGTGGGATCGGAGTGCCGCACGAACAGCGCCGACTTCAGGGCGACGCGCGCTGCCTCGATCTCGCCGGCCTGGTGCAGGACGAGCCCCCTGTAGAAGTACCCCCGGGGCTCATGCGGGTGGTGGTCGATCACACGCATGCTGGAGGCCAGCGCCTCGGCGGGATCTTCCCATTCGGTTGCGTATTCGAGCAGGCCGACCAGCACGGAGACGTCGGTCACCCCGGCATGGAAGGCGCGGCGCAACGGGCGAGCACTGCCGCTATAGTCGAATATCTGCCGGTAGAGCGCGCTGATGCGCCGCGTCGTCGCCGGCACTGACACGCGTGGCGCGTCGAGGACGGCCACGAGGTCGAGCGCCCCGCCATAGTCCATCCGCAGGTACCGGACCGTGACGTGGAACTCGAGCACGGTGATGTCGTATCGGCTGCCCGACATCATCGCGGCGAGCGTTCGATCGGCCTCCGCCAGTTCGCCGTTGTGATACTGGCAGATCGCCAGCTGCAGCTTGGCCGGAAGGTCGTTGGGGAAACGCTGAACGTGCATCCGCAACGACGAGATTTCCATTTCGAGCCGTCGGCGACCGCGCAGGAAAGCGGCGAGTTCGTGGAGGATGTCGATGCGGCCACGCGACTGGAAGACGGCGAGGCGAAGCAGCGCCTCGGCCTCGTCGACCCGGTCCACGCCTGCCAGAACCTGGCTCCTCAACTGCATCAGGGCGACGACATTCGGCCGCTCGAGCAGAAGCTGGTGCGTCAGATCCAGCGCCTCGTCCCAGCGGCTGAAGCGTACCAGAAGCTGCGCATAGCGCCGGCGGCGCTCGAACGCGTCCGCGCCGTGCTCCAGAGCTTCCGCCGTCACGGCAAGAGCGGACTTCAGGTTGCCCGAGGATTGCAGATGCTCCGCCAGGGCATCGAGTATCCTTGCCTGATTGTAGCCTTCTCCGATGGCGCGGCGGGCAAGCGCCTCCATGTCCGCCGTCGATCCCAGACGACCGATCATGCGCAGATATTCGAACACGATGGGCTGGCGCCGGGGCAACAGAATAAGTCTTTCCGTCGCGCTTGCCAGCGTCGCGACCAGACCGCTCGCCGCCGCCAGATCGCCGCGCCTCAACATCTCGCCGATCGCCAGCGTGAGGAGATCCGCTTCGCTCGCGAAGCGCGCGGTCGACAGGGGACCGAACTGCGCGGCCATTGCGATCGCCTGGTCCGGATCCCCGCGCAGAAGCGCCAGCTCGAACTTCATGCGACCGATGTCCGGAGCATCCGGCACCTGCCGCCTGGCGTTCTCCGCCGCCTTCTCCGCCTCGGCCAGATGGCCGGACTGGAACAATGCCCGCACGAGCCGGATGCGGGCGTCGATGTCGGAGGGCAACTCCTTGACCACCCTCGACAGAAGATCCCGCGCCCTGGAGAAGTCGCGGCGTTCGAAGGCCTGCCCGATCTCGTGCTTCAGCGCCGCAAGCGGATGCTCGCGCTGCGCCTTGGCAATCCAGTCGTCGACCAGCTGCAGGCGGCCATTCGCCTGGGCGACCGGCGCAATCGCTTCCATCACGGTTGCCGGAAGCCCCTCGGGATTTGAGCGGACCAGCGCCTCGGCCCAGACAAGCGCCCGTTCCGGCTGGCCGGCGTTGCGCGCGCGCGTCAGCATCTGAAGCGCTACATCGGGGGTCTGCCAGCGTGCCACGACGGCGTTCGCGAAGACGGTTTCGGCCGCAGTGTCGGGCAGCACCTGGAAGACGCGGGTCAGGATACGGACCAGGTCGACCGTGCCGGCGCCCCGGAATTCCTGGTGCAGGTCGTCGATCGCCCTTGCCCAATCCCCGGTGCTGGCGCGTGCCACCGCGAGATCGACGACGAACGCCCGCCCACGCGCATTCTGTGCCAGGAGCCCGGCCGCCACCTCCGTGGCCCGAGCGCCCTCACCCACCGTGACAAGAAGCTTGACCAGGCGAAGACCGATGCGATGGTCGGCCGGAAAGGCGGTGTAGAACTCCGTCAACCGATCGACGGCTTCACCGAGCGCGCCCGTCGCCTCGCCAATGTCGGCGAACAAGACCATCGCGACGCTGTGGGTGGGCGCCACGAGGAGCAGCCGACGAATGAGTGTCGCCGCTTCCCCCGGATTGGCCAGGTTGCGCAGATTGAGGCGCGCCAGCCAAAGCAACGCGTCCACATGGTAGGGATCGAGCGCCAGCGCTTCGCGGAACATCTCGGCGGCCGTCGCATGGCCCTTGAGGTGCTCGGCAATGCGCCCGCGCAGAGCCAGGAAGGCGGCGTCCCGAAGGCCAAGTTCATGCGCCTGGTCGAGCAGCCGCTGGGCCTGGTCGGTATTTCCGCGCTCCACCAGACACTCGACGAGGGCGGCGCGAATGGGGCCTTCCATCGGGTGCTTCTGCAGCAGGTCCAGCAGCAGAGATTCCGCCGCGGCAGCCCGTCCGGCACGCCGCTCGGACTGGGCCAGCAGCAGCGTGGCAGACGCGGGAGCCTGTTCGAGCAGCCTCTCGGCGATCTGTTTCGCGCGACCGGCGCTGCCCGCACGGTATTGAGCCTCGCCCGCAAGAAGGCCGAGCGACACGTCGGCAGGATCGGCTTGTTCGAGCGCCTCGGTCACGATCGACCAGAGGCCCAACCTGGCAGCCTCGGCGGCCACCTCGCGCGCAAGCCCCGGGTCGAGCCGCCCGTACTGGGCGGCCACCCTGAAGCCGATCAGCCCGTCCCGCAGCTTCCCTTCCCGCAGAGAGGCGATCGCGAAGCCAAGCCAGGCCGGGACGGAGAGCGGCTCGGCCGAAATCCGCCGTTGCCACTGCTCGATGGAGTGATCGGAATTCGTCATCTGCGCCCGGCCTCGAGCCACTTCTGCAACCGCGCTCCCGTCGCCTCCATCAACGCATCGACATTGTGACGGTCTTCGACGAACACGTGCGTCTTGTTGGGATGAAAGACGTCCGTCCCTTCCCCGTCGACAATTCGCCAGTCCAGCGTATGCGATCGGTTGAGCATCCAGGTTTCCACGCCGATTGCCCCCGACAGTTCGCTGACGCCGTTGGCAACGCAGATGACCAGGTCGAGCGCCTTCATGAGAGCGGCCTTGTCGTCGATGTCGCGACGCAGATTGAGCCCTTCCGGCCTGTGGATATCGACGCCGAAGCGCTCGCGAACGGCCGCAATCTCGGCATCGTCGGCCGCAGGATCCAGGCAAATCAGGCTGAGCCCCGGAATTTTCAGTACGGGCGTCCAGTCGGCGAGGTTCGTGAGGTGACCGCGACGGTGATGGGTCAACCGGAGGCTACTCCAGGCAATCCCGACCTTCGGGCCGTCCGCACGCTGCGCCAGTCTTCCGCGCCAGTAGTCAACTCTGTACGGGTCGGGTTTCAGGTAGCCCAAGGTTCGCGGTATCGAATCCAGCGAGTCGCAGACGTCAGGCAGCAGGTCGGTCACGACCGCGACCTTTGCGGCCCGGCCGATCATGTCCCAACCGACATTGTCGACCACCCGAGTCAGGGACAGGTTTGGAAGCCCGGCGTACTTCTTGGCCACGCCTGTGCCGTGCAGCGCATCGAGGCCCATCCAGCGCGCGGTGGGGCGAAAATCCACCCCGGGGAAGGAACGCTGAAGCAGCTTCGTCATCCTCGGGTCGCAGGTAATCGAGAGATTCGCGATCCGCGCGTTCAGTGCTGGATAGAACGTGCTCCAGAGCGTCTCGTCGCCGAGACCCCATGCCGCGAGCGCCAGAACCTTGTCGCGGGGCCGAATGGCCGAGGTCGACTGCACGAAACTGTCGGCGCCGACATTCTGCCGAACGGCCGTCGAAAGAGATGAATCGCGATAGGTCAGCAGTGCAGATCGCGGATCGCCAATGCCGAAATAGACATGGGTCAGCAGACCAATCGCCCGCGCTTTCAGTTCGGGCGAACCGAAATACAGGGGCTTGGACTCGACGAAATCCCTCGCCTCGACGAACTTTCCGCCGGCGCACAGGATCTGCACGAATTCATCATAGGCACGATAGTAGAATGGAGCCTTCGCCAGCAGGCGCCGGACGGCGCTTTCCGCCTGGTCGAGCCTCCCGTCGAGACGTAACGCATGTGCCTGGAGCAGCGCGAGCTCGGCATGGTATCCCGTCGCCGAGAGAGCGCGCTCGAGCGTCTGCAGGGCGCGTTCGAAGTCGTGGAGGAATATCTCCGCACTGGCGATGAATACCCATTCCTCGTCGATCTTCCGCGTTCGCTCCTCGATTGCCGCGAGGTGGCGATGCCACAGCGAGTCCTCGTTGTCCCGCCCCTCGATCTCCACGAGAGCATTGAAGGCCTGCTTGTGCGTCGGTTGGGCCTTCAGGCACGCCGCGTAAGCTTCGATACTAGCCTTGCGATCGTCCAGCGCCTGCTGAACGATGCCAAGCCGATAGAACGCGTCGGTGCGGGCCGCAATCGATCCAGTCGCATGACCGAAGTAGGACTGCGCCAGTCGCGGCTCGTTCCGCGTAAAGGCAAGCAGTCCGAGACGATACATCGCCTCCCCGTCCTGCACGTTGAGCTGAATCGCGCGCAGAAGCGAATTCTCGGCGCCAGCCAGATCCCCCATGTTCACCAGGGCATCGGCGATCGCACGATGCACAGCTCCGTCGTTCGGCGACAGTGCAGCCAGCTGCTGACGGACCGACAGCGCCTCGGGCCAGTCGAACTGCGACGCGACGATCCGGTCGAGCAACTGCAGGGTCTGCAGATGCCGCGGCTTCGATCGCGACGACAGCAGCTTGCGGCAGATCGCTTCGGCCTCGGCATAGCGGCGCATATCCGCGAGCAGTTCGGCGCGCAGAAGCATGCTCCGGCTGGATTCGCCGGACAACGTGAGCAGATCCAGCGCGACGCCGAAGGCATGGTCGTCACGCGCCGCAGCGATCAGCGGGAGCTGGTGTGGTGCGATGATCGTCGCGAGATCCGAGGCAACGTCCGGCTGGACGTTCGACAGGCTGCCGACGCCTCGCAGCAGTTCCCAGATCTTGAGCGCGGTTTCCCGAGACTGCTTGCTCTTCGCCAGCAGGTGCCGAAGATTCTGCACGACTTCGGGCCAGGCACCGAGCGCGATGTCGCAGCGAATACGCGCTTCCAGCAGCCTTCGGTCGAGCTTGCGGCCCGCCGCGCTGCGTCCGAGCACGCCATCGGCAGCCTTCACGTCCCCGAGATCGATGAGGACCCTTGCATAGGAAAGGAGTTGTTCCGAATCCTTGGGGAAGCGCTCCACGACTCGCGCATAGACCTTGGCCGCCTCGCGCGCATCGCCCTTCTGCGCGAGATGGCCTGCCAGCGACTTGATCAGTTCGGGATGATCGGGAGAGAGCTGCCTCGCGCGATCGAAATGAAGCGATGCCTTGCTTTCGACGGCCATCGCTTCGAACGCGAGGGCAAGCCGCAGGTGGGCTTCGAACGAGTCCGCATCCACGTCGAGGACGGCCAGCCAACGCTCGCACGTCGCTTCGCGGTCGACCGCGGCCGTTGCGTTGCGGGCATAGACGACGAGCAGGCGAAGGTCGCGTGGCGACGAGCGCAGGAAATTTTCGACCAGCCGGTCGGCTTCGTCATAGCGCTTCAGCCTTCGCAGCACGTCCACCAACTCGACGGCGTTCTCGATGCTGTTGGGGGTCGCGGACATGACCTGGCGCCAGGCCCTTTCCGCCTCCTCCCAATGACGTGCCTGCGACCTGTCGAGCGCGCGTGTCCGCAGCGCCGCCACACGTCTGCTGTCGATCCTGCTGGCCAGGTGCTGGACGAGGTTCATCAAGCGCAGAGACTCGTATTCTTTGTTGTTCGAATGATGTTGTACCCGGACAGGATGGATATAGTACTGCACGGGATGCGGCGACAATTTCCGACAGGGCGGGCCTCGATATTCGCGCTTCCGAGACAGCGGTATGTTTCATGCCACGGAATCGCCGCAGGATAAATACACACGGCGTGCAATTCCAATGATCAGGACCGTGAGACGATGAGCATTGCCTATGACGCGGCTTTCTCCGTCGAGGGAAAACATCTCCTTCTGACCGGTGCCGGCGGGTACCTGGGCTCGGCCATGGCTCGTCTTCTCGTCGCCGGGGGCGCACACGTCATCGGGGTGGGCCGCAACGGCGACCGGCTGCAGCGCCTCGCAGAGGAGCTTGCCGCAGGTCCGGGCCGGTTTCGTCCCCTCGTGCTCGACATTGCCGACGAGGCCGGCATGATCAAGGCCTTCGAGGCACTCGATGTGCCGCAGCTGGACGGCCTGATCAACAACGCGGCCATCGGCAAGACCGGATCGCTGCGATTGGCCGACAAGGCCACCTACATGGAAATCTACGACGTCTCCGTGGCCTCGGTCGCCGCGAGCATCCGACTGCTCCTTCCGGCCCTCCAGAAGGCCGTGGCGAACAGCGGAAGCGCCTCGATCGTGAACGTCTCCTCGATGTACGGCATCGTCAGCCCCGATCCGCGGGTCTACGACACCGAGGCCGGCCGCAATCCGCCCTTCTATGGCGCAGCCAAGGCGGCCCTGCTTCAGCTTACCCGCTACTCTGCCTGTGAATTCGGCCCGCTCGGCATCCGCACGAATGCCATCAGTCCCGGCCCCTTTCCCTCGGCCGAAGCACAGCAAAGCAATCCAGCTTTCGTCGCCCGCCTGGCCAACCGCGTGCCGCTGGGCCGCATCGGGCAACCCGAAGAGGCCGCGGGCGTCGTTGCCTTTCTGCTGAGCGACGCCTCGCGCTACGTGAACGGTGCCAACATTTCCGTCGACGGCGGCTGGACGGCATGGTGATGGACGCGGCGGGCTTTCCCGGGCCGCCCTCCCGCCGTCTCGAAGCCGTTTTCCGGGCTGATGCGTCCGCCGCCATCGGCACCGGACACGTCCATCGCTGTCTCGGCGTCGCGGACGAGCTGAAGGCACGCGGTCACGGCATTACGTTCGTCTGCCGCAGCGAGCCGGGCCACCTGGTCGACCTGATTCGCGATCGGGGATTCGACTGCGTCGTCCTGCCCGCGGGGATCGGTCCGGAGGAAGATGCCCGCCGTACGGTGGCCGTTATCGAGGTGAAGGGCGCGCCCGTCGACTGGATAGTCGTGGACCATTACAGCCTCGACGCGGGTTGGGAGAAGATCGTGGGACGGGCCACGCGGAGGCTGTTCGTCGTCGACGACCTAGCCGACCGGCCGCACGACAGCGACGTGCTCCTCGACGCCAGTCACGGCGAGGATGCCACCACCCGTTACGACGGGCTCGTGCCGGCGCGAACCAAGCTCTTGCTGGGACCGCGTTACATCCCGCTGAGGCGGGAATTCTTCGGCAGGCCCCAGGTGCCGCGCGGCCCCCGGCCCGTCCGCCGGATCCTGATGACGTTTGGCGGCAACGATCCGCTCGACATGACGGGTCGGGCGCTTCGGGCGCTCGACCATCCCGATTTCTCAGCGATTGCGCTCGACGTCACCGTCGGCACGTCCAATCCGCGCCTCGAAGAGGTCCGCCGGCAGGCCCAGGCCATGCCGCAGGCGACACTCCACGTCCAGCATCCTCAGCCGTCGATCCTGATGGACGCCGCCGATCTCTGCCTCGGTGCAGGCGGCACGACGAGTTGGGAACGATGCTACCTCGGTCTTCCCAGCCTCATCGTCGTCCTGGCGGACAACCAGCGGGAGATCGCCGAAAGACTGGATCGCATGGGCGTCGTGCGATCGCTCGGCGACGGCAACCGGCTGACGGTCGAGGATTTGCGGGCGGCCGTGCAATCTGCGATGGGGGATCAGGCTTGGCAGCTTGCCTCGTCGCGCGCGGGCCAGGCGCTGGTGGACGGCGGCGGCATCGCGCGCATGGTACGCGTCATCGAGGAAATGGGCGGATAAGTGGGCTTCGACCTGAGATACGGCGACTTCCGGCTGCGGCCGCTGACCGTGGCCGATGCGGCGATGACGATGGCATGGCGCAACCAGCCCTCGATCCGCGCGTCGATGTACACGGACCACGAAATCAGGCTCGATGAACACACGGCCTGGATCGGCCGCGCCACTTCGAACGACACCTGCAGCTATCACATCTGCGAGTATCGTGGACGTCCCATCGGATCGGTGGGCTTCTACGCGATCGAGCGCAGGCACGGCCGTGGGGAGTGGACGTTCTATATCGGCGAACCCGACGCCGTTCGCGGCTCCGGCGGCGCCATGCTGTTCATGGCCGCCGACCATTTCTTCGACGGTCTCGGGCTCTCGAAGCTTTGCGGCGATGCGATCTCTTCCAATCCGCGCAGCGCCCGGCTTCACGAAAACCTCGGCTTCGAGCTCGAGGGCGTGCGGCTTCGTCACCTGCGGCGCGGCGACGAGATGCTCGATGTCCGTCTTTATGCGTTGTTTGCCGACAAGTGGAAGTCCGCCCGGCAGCAGCAGTTCTCGACCTTGTTTTCAGCCAGGTGATCGTGCGCAAGATTCTCTTCACGGGCGGCGGCGGCGCCGGCAACGAAGCCATCAACCGTCATTGGCACGGCCGCTACGACATGTATTTCGGCGACGCCGACCCGACGGCGATCGCCACCTCGATTCCCGCCGACCGTCGCGTGCGGTTGCCCTTCGCCCGCGATCCGGCGTTCGTTCCCGAAATCCGTCGCCTGGCGCGCGAACACGCGCTGGACCTCGTGGTGCCCGGCGTCGACGAGGAATTACTCCCGCTCGCGCGCGCGGCCGGCGACAGCCCGGTACCGTTCCTGCTGCCGTCGGCAGGCTTCGTGGAGTCGATGCTCGACAAGTACCGCGCCGAGCAGTTGATCGCCGAAGCGGGCCTGAGCGCGCCGCGCACAGTGCTGTTCGACCGGGCGGAAGAACTCACCTTCCCCATCATCGCCAAGCCCCGGTCGGGACGCGGCTCGCGTGGCGTGCGGCAGCTCACCGATCCGTCGCAGCTCGCGCCCTATTTCGCGCTGAGCGGCGTGCCGGCCAGCGACGACCTCGTGGCCCAGGATTATGTCGAGGGCCAGGAGTACACGGTGTTCGTCGCGGCCGATCGCACCGGCAAGCTCGCCGCCGTCGTGCCCGTGAAGGTGCTGATCAAGCGCGGCATCACCATCCGAGCGGAGACCGACGCCACGCCGGAGATCCTCGACTATGTCGAGCGGTTCCAGGGCCATTTCCGGGCGTCCGGCGTCTACAACATCCAGCTCATGCTGACCGACGACCGGAAGATCTATCCCTTCGAGGTCAATCCGCGCGTTTCGACGACCTTCTGCCTGGCCGTTTCCACGGGCTTCGATCCGATCGCCACCTTCCTCGACGGCGCCAAGGGTGATGTCTTCGTGCCCGACCGGCACTATTCGCTGCAGCGATCCTGGTCGAACGAGATCACGCCGCTTTGACCGGCGGCCACGTCCACGGCTCGACCAGGGCCGACGGCACCGGCGGCAAGGCTTCGCGTACCAGCGCGATCTCGTCGGCGGTCAGCGGCGGCTGCTCGAACAACCGAAGATTCTCGGCAAGCTGTTCCGGCCGCTCCACGCCGACGACGCAGCCCCCGATCCAGGCCTGCCCGCGCACATAAGCCACGGCCAGGTCGCGCACGCCGCGGCGCTTCAGGCGCTCGGCCACGGTCTCCAGGGATCGGGCCAGCGCAGCCGGCTCGTAGCCCGGCACATCGGGCCAGGCCGCCGTTTGAGGATTGGCCAGCAGCCCCTGCAGGAAGACACTGCGAACATGGAACGTCCGGCGGGCGGCGTCCTGCTCCAATGTGGCGGGCCACCGCCGGTCGAGGAGATTGTAGGGAAGCTGGATGTGCTCGAAATCGCGGTGGGTCATCACCTGCGCCAGCTCTTTCGGCACGTTGACCGACGCGCCCAGGGCTCCGATTGCCCCCTTCTCGCGCCAACGCCGCAACTCGCGCAAGACCGCTCCTCCGAAGGCGTCGGCATGATCGGGCCTATGAAGCATGAGCACCGGCAGCCGATCGAGATGGAGATTGGCCAGGGATGTCTCGAGCGATTGCCGTACCGTCGAGGCGACGTCCGCTTCTCCCGCTTCCGGCGTGAGATCCTGCAAGGGCGAGAGCTTGGTCAGGATCCGCAGGTCTCGCACGCCATGTGCCCGCACGAACTCGCCGATGCGCTGCTCGCTGAGGCCATAGGCGCGCGCCGTATCGATCTCGCGGACCCCGCTCGCGTACGCAGCCTCCAGCAGGCCGAGCGCGGCTTCGTCCGACAGATTGCCGACCGCATTGGTGCGGCCATAGGCCAGCCCAAGCTGCGCCGTCCCCAGGACGAACCCCGCCGCCACGCCTTCAGGCCTGCGGAAAGCGGGTCGCGATCTTCAGCTTGGCGATCAGATCCGGGTCCTGCAGGTAGATCTGGCTGATGCCGCCGTTGAGGGCAGCGATCTCCGGCCTGGAATCCAGCACGCCGATCACGTTGCGCAGGTCGGCCACCTGATTGCGGCGCTCCAGTTCGGCATAGAGCGCCTCGTACATCTTCAGGTCTTCTGGATAGTCGAGCGTCAGCCGGTAGTTCGTCCGCACGAGATCGGCCGGCAGATCGACCCAATGGATCTTGAAGTGCTCGGGATTGTTCTCGACATACTGGTTCATGTACTCGGAATAGACCGCGCCGCCGCTCAGCCGGTCGATACGACGCAGCGCCTCGACATTGAAGATCTGCGGCGCGGAGCCAGGCGCCTCGGCCCGCACGCGGGTGAAGTCGGCGCCCGACGCAAAATGCTCTTCGAGCAGAATCTTCGTGATCTCCGGCGACATGGTGAGGCAATCGGCCGTCGCCCGGATCACCACGTCGATATCGTAGGCATCGCAGGCGCCGAGGTAGCGCTTGATCACGTCCTCGGGCTCGCCCTTCCAGAACTTCACCCGGCCACCCAGCGTATGCTTTTCCAGCACGCTGTCCTCATCGGTCGTCGACGTGGCGAGCACGACGGTGCGGACATACGGAAAACGCAGGCAATTCTCCAGCGTGCGCTCGACGCTCGGCACGCCATGGACCGCCAGTGTCGCCTTCTTGGGCAGGCGCGTCGACTTCATGCGGCCGGCCACGACCGCCGCGATGTGCGCGCCGCGAAAGTCCTCCCGAACGACCGGCGCCTTCGCAGCAAGCGGTCGCGCCAGGATATGGAACGACCGCTGCAGGCCTTCGATCTCGGCCATCGTGAGACCCGGGCGGTCGGTGCGCCTGTACAGCAGGTCCTCGTGCGCCACGAGTTGGCCCTTTGCCAGGCCGCTCCGCACGATCGGTCGCTGGACGGTCTTTTCGAGATAGGCGGCCTCCGCTGCCGCGATGAAGCGATCGTCGAAGCTGCGCGCCATCAGCGTGAGGTCGCGGCCGAGCTCGGCCACCTCCGCGGGCTCCAGCGCGGCGGATCCGTCGAGCGGCGCCGTGGCCCGGTCGATGCAAACATGCTTCTCGATGATCGTACAGCCCAGGGCCGCCGCAATGAGCGGCAGGCGGCGGGCAAACGGGTCGTTCGCATCGACATGGTCGGCGAGCGCGATGTCGAGATCGGGGAAGGCCGCGCGCAGGACCGGAATCTTGTTCAGGAGCGCATCCTCGACTGCGGTGGGATAGGCCTGGAAGCCGACCTGCAGGGCAATCCGCCCCGGCCGTAGCACGCGGAAGCGACGGACCGCTTCCGAAATCCGGCCGACTTCGTAACCAGCAATGTTCAGGGTGAGCGTCTTGTCCGAAAGATCGAGGGCCGCCAGCGCGGTGAGAACCTCGTGATTCTCGAGAATCGACGACTGCAGCTTGATGCCGTCGACTTTGTCCAGGTTCTCCGACAGGACGCGGATACAGCTCAGGTCGGCGCCCTCGAGCCACACCGCTCCGATCGCGGCCTTGGCGCGGTCAATGATATCCGCCCAGCGCGCCGCCGGAATCTCGAGCTTCTGATAGGTCCCGAAGTAGGAGAAGTCGGGCAGCGCGAGCGTTTCCGCCGAAATGGGATGAAACTTGATCGCCTGTCTGGCGTAGGTCTGCTTGCCCAGCGCATCGACCAACGCGATCAGACTATCCGGGTCTCCGCCATGCACGTTGGCCGTTTCATAGACGAGCAATGGTGCTTTCACGGTAGATGTCCCCGTTGCGGATCAGGCCGCGCGCTTCACGAGTCCGGCCAGTGCATCGACCACACGCTGTACGTCGGTGTCCTGCAGACCCGGATACAGCGGCAGCGAGAGGCAGCGACGATAGTAGGCGGCAGCGCCCGGCAGATCGAGCTTGCCGTAGCGTTCGACATAGTAGGGCTGCCAGTGAACCGGCACATAGTGCACCTGGCTGCCAATGTTCTTTTCGCGAAGCGCCGCCATCACGTCGGCGCGGCCGAGGCCCAGGCGCTCGAAATCGAATAGACCGACATAGAGGTGCCAGCCAACCCGCGACCCCGACGCTTTCGAACGCGAGAGCGGCTTGATGTAGGGCGACAGGGGCACGAGGCTGCGATCGTAGAGATCGACGATCTCCTCGCGCCGCTCGATGAACCGGTCGATACGCTTGAGTTGCGACAGGCCGAGCGCGCTCTGCAGATCCGTGAGCCGGTAGTTGAAGCCGATGTCCGGCATTTCGTAGTACCAGGGGTTCGGCTTGCCATCCGGCGAGAAGGCCTCGTCCCTGTTCCGGAAGAGCTGCGGTTCGCGCACCATTCCGTGGCTGCGGAAGCGGCGCAGCCGGTCACCCAGTTCGTCGTCGCTGGTCGTGACGGCCCCGCCCTCGCCCGTGGCGATCGTCTTGACCGGGTGGAAGGAGAAGACCGTCATGTCGACGCCCGATCCCGAGCCCACCGTCACCTCGCCGTCGCCGCGCCGCATCTTCGTGCCGAGCGCATGACAGGCATCTTCGACCACCATGAGGCCGGCAGCCCGCGCTGCATCGCGCACATCCGCCGGATGTCCTGCGAGATGCACAGGGAACACCGCCCGCGGACGCAGCCCCAGGGCCTTCGCCCGTGCGAGGGCGTCCTCGAGATGCTTCGGCTCCATGAGCGCGGTATCGGGATTCACATCCGCGAAAACGACCTCGGCGCCGACATAGCGGACCGCGTTAGCCGTCGCCAGGAACGTGATCGACGGAACGATCACGGCATCCTTCGGCTGGAGGTCCAGCGCCGCTGCGGCGATGTGCAGGCCGGTCGTGCCGTTGGAGCAGGCAACCGCGTGCGTGGCGCCGGTAAGCGTCGCGAGTTCCTTCTCGAACGCATCGACCGTCGGCCCCTGCGTAAGCCAGTCGCCGCGCAGTACCGCGACGACGGCCTCGATGTCCTCGTCGCTGATCGACTGTCGCCCGTACGACAGGAACGGGCCGGAGCCCCCGTCGGTCACTTGATGTCCCGCAGGAACGCCTTCAGTTCTTCGTCCGAGACCCAACGATTGTTGTTGTCGCTGGAGTAGCGGAAGCCGTCGGCGACCCGTTCGGCACCGTTGCCGACATAGCTGTCGCGCTTCCACCAGTTGAACGCCGGCTCGATGACGTAGCAATCCTCGAGTTCGCAGGTCTGCCGCGAATCGTCCTCGCCGACCATGACCTCATGCAGCTTCTCGCCGGGGCGGATGCCGATGTTCTTCATCGGGATCGTCGGCGCCATGACACGCGCCAAGTCGGTGATCCGCATGCTGGGGATCTTCGGGACGAAAATCTCGCCGCCATGCGCGGCGTTGATCACGGAGGCCGCGAAATCGACGCCCTGCTGCAGCGTGATCCAGAAGCGCGTCATGCGCTCGTCGGTGATCGGCAGATGATCGGCCTTCTGCTCGACCAGCCGGCGGAAGAACGGAATGACGCTGCCACGCGAGCCGACCACGTTGCCGTAGCGCAGCACGGTGAAGCGCGTGCCGATCGAGCCGGACAGGTTGTTGGCCGACACGAAGATCTTGTCGGAAGCGAGCTTGCTCGCGCCGTAGAGATTGATCGGGTTGCAGGCCTTGTCCGTGGAAAGGGCGAGCACGTTCTTCACGCCGTTGCGCAGCGCGGCATGAACCACGTTCTCGGCGCCGTTGACGTTGGTGTGCAGGCACTCGAACGGGTTGTATTCGGCGGCGGGCACATGCTTCATCGCGGCCGCGTGCACGACGCAGTCGACTTCGCGCATCGCCATCTCGAGGCGGTTCGCGTCGCGAACGTCGCCGATGAAGTAGCGGATCGCCGGATAGTCATGCAGGTCGAAGCGCTGTTGCATTTCGTACTGCTTGAACTCGTCGCGCGAGTACACGATCACGCGTCGCGGCTTGGACCGCTCCAGTACGTTCTTGATGAACAGGTTGCCGAAAGAACCGGTCCCGCCCGTGATCAGCACGGACTTGTCATCGAAGAACGAATACGCCTTGTCGTTAATGACCCGCACCCAAAACCCCTTGTCTATTGGAAGGACGGGCTCTGCGCCCCCGGCCTTTATTATACTACGTCAACCGCGGCGTATTCGAGCATTTCGCTGAGGCGGCTTCCCAGGTCGCCCTGCGGCAGACCCAGCGTGGACTGAAGCGTGCCGAGGTCCATCTCGAAGGACGGATGCGGCACGTCGTACTCGATCTGTACGCCGGCAATCTCCCGCAGGCGCTGCACGAGCAGGGAAACGGAGAGCGGCCCTGCATACCCGACGTTTGTCACGAACCCCGGTCCAGGCTGACGCAACGCGGCCCGGACCATCGTGGAGGCCGCATCGTCGACATGAATCGCCGACCACATCAGCGGCTGTGCTGGCAACGTCGGCGTCCTCCCCTTCCTGATCGCCTCGCACAGTGCGTAGACGAGGCCGTTCCGTCGCGGCGGGCCGAAGAGCCCCGGAAGCCGCAGCGCAACAGCACTGCAGCCGGCGGCGGAAGCCAACAGGGCTTCCGCTTCGAGCTTGGCGCGGCCGTAGGCCGATCGCGGATCAACGCGATCCTCGCGCAGCGGTTCCATCTGTCCGGGCCCGTAGACCGTCATCGAAGATGCGAAGACGATGTTGGCGACACCGGCATCGACCAGATTTCGGACCATTCGCACGCTGTCAGCACCCGCCTCCGCATCATCGTATCCGCCGGCGTTCCTGGGAACCGCCGCCGCACAATGGACGACGACGCGGGGAACTGTCCGATCCACGACATTGCGCACACTGCCCGCATCCAGAAGATCGCAGGCAATATCCGATCCACCGCCGCGTGCCAAGCCAAGGCTCTCGACGCCCTTCGCCCGCAGTTGGCCGATGACCCGGCCTCCGAGATAGCCTCCAGCTCCCGTGACCAACACGGGGCCGGAGATACCGTCGCTACGCACGCTTGAGCTTGAAGATCCTTCGCTTTCCATCGATGCCGATTTCCTCGACCTTGCCCAGCCCGGTCTTCTCGGAAATCAGCTTCACGAAATCGTCGGGCGACAGCGGCCGGTAGGCCGACTTCATCGGAAGTTCGCCGTCGTCGTGGGACTCGAAGATCATCATCTTGCAATCGAGCTTCGGCAGGAAAGCCTCGAGTTGCTCGGTCGTTTCCTTGCGCTTGAGCGAATGATGGAGAACGTTGAGCGCGAAGATGACGTCGTGCTTCGTATTGGGCGTGTCGTAGTACGAACCCTCGAAGAGGTCGAACTTCTTGCCCCAGAGTTCGCGGAGCTCGCGAATGACCTGGACGCACTGCTTGTTGCGCTCAACGGCGGTTACCGTATAGCCGAGATCGTCCAGCCACAGCGAGAAGGCGCCGAAGTAAGCGCCGATGTCGAGCGCGGTGCCGCCCTTGTACTCAAGATGCGGACCGATGATCGCCTGCCGCTTCTTGGGCAGATGCTTCGACGGCCAATCTGCGAAATCCGGATGCGGGATCTGGGCATAGAGCCTGCCCTTGGTGCTCATGATGTCCCGGACGACCTGCTTGAGACTCTCGGATGCCGGTTTCGGATACTGAGGTGCCGCCATTGATATCTAGCCTTTTCTGCGATGAGCGCTGGAATTAGACCGCGAACGATGGATTAGCAAGGACATGCGCCGAAATTCGGGCGGGTTGCATCTTAGTCTCAATCGGCCCCTTTCCCGTATCGACTTGCGAGCTCCACAATTCGTCGACGCAACGCAACGAGGCCGGGATGGATGCGGATTCTATCCGTAGCCATCTCCAGGCGCTCCCGCCCATGCCTTGTGCGCAGGGCCTCATTCTGAAGAGGGGAAAAATCCGCCGTAATTGATTGCCCGCGAGCAAACGTCTCACCGGAAATGCAAATTACAAAGCCCCGATCCTCCGCCCGCAGGCACAGGTCCAGCACGGCATCCCACACACTGCCGAAGCCGACTTCTTCCAGAGCACCGACCGCTCCCAGCATGGACCGTCTGATCGCGACGCACGGTCCGTCGACCCAGGGAATCAGGAGGTAGCGACCGTCCGACGCAGCGGCGCAGAGGGCTGATACTTCGTCGACCGGCAACCTCTCCAGAGTCTCGACGGCAGCGACTTCTCCCCCCTCCGCAAGCAGGGCGGTCGAAAGAGGACCGATTACCCCCAGCCGCGGCGCCTGCTCGCCGGTCGCCACAAGCTTGCACAGCGCATCGGTCGCGAGCTTCGTGCCGCCTTTCAGAAGGACGATCCAATCGCCGTCTGCTGCCTCGAGGATCGCATTCATCGAAGCCACATCGGCCTCTCGCCCGGCGAACACGACACGGCTGCCACGCCGATCGAATCCCGCCAGCAGGCGGGACGCATCCGGAGTTTCATCTTCGCCGAGAATCACGAGTGTCAATGAAAGGGCCCCCAGGCGGACCTCACGCTTCTCGGCGGACAAGGGTGGCAACGTGGGATCGGGTTGGAGTCTGAACTGCAGGTGCGGCGCCGAAGTAAGGTGCGGATGACTACGCGCGTGCACACCCGGCGGTGCGAGGGCGGCGACGATTCGGGACTGCCGGCGGGCGGCGATCGGAAAACTCACTTGATCGCGTGCGCTGCCCCGCTCGATCTCGCGCCACCACTCGGTCATGAGGGCGATACATGAGGGATCGTGATGCCGCCGCACCATGACCGACGTTTCCCACAGGCCGGAACCAGCCGGATGTCCCTCCATCCGATAGTGCCCCAGTTGCCGGGCGATGGCCTCAGCCTCCGGGTCCTTGCGCCCGATCCACTCATCGCCCTCGTCGAACACGCAGTCGCGCGTCGGGTGAGTGAAGACCCCTACCGCGGAGTCATCCGTGAGGGCGTCGACGAACCGGCCCGCATCGCCGCGTACGCCGATATTGGCGTCGATCCAGAGGCTGTGCCGGTACTCAGGAAAGTAGAGATGGGGATGCAGCTTCGCATGTCGCGCGGCTCGCCGGGGATCCGGATGATCGTAGATCAGCGGCCGCACCTTCCAGCCTTTCGCGTCGAGAGGCTGATCGCTGAGAAGCACGAAATCACAATTGTCGGGCACGAACTCCGGGGCACGCACAACGTCGTAACCACCGGCGACCGCCGTATAGACGACGCATCGTCCTGTCGCCCGCTCCCGTCCCGATGGCGCCGGAACGACGCCAAGCGGCGGCGGCACCACCGCCGAAACCGACTGCCCAAGCCTGTCGCGCCATGCCTGATGCTCGACATGGTGAAGGAAAGGATCGGCGGCCCAATGGAGTCCGGTCGCAGCCTGCCGGTAGGCGGCGGGGTCGAAGCGCAAGACCGGACTGAACCCCTGCATCCATCCCGTCAGGCAATAATGCAGCGCCGGATCCCGCGCGGCGCCGCGGCGCGCCCCGGGCTCGACCTGCTCAAGATAAAAGTCCCTCTCGATCGCCGCGTCGATCGCGCACACCCAGCGATGCAGCACTAGTCTCGCAAGTGCCCGGTAGCCGGGTAGCGCCATGATCCCCAGACTGTCGATCAGAAAGCGCGCGACCCTGGGTGCAAAGCGCTCTGTCGCCACGCGCACGCGGCTCTTCAACCGGATCAAGGAGAACTGCAACGCCCCTCTTGCCGTTTTCATGGCGACACCGCCGGGACGCAGTCGGCGGCGTTTCTATTCTGCTCCGGGCGCATGCTACGGCAATATCACTTGATATGCCGGGGATATAGTCCTACACACGCGCTTGGTCACCCTCGCAGTTCCCAATGAATTCAATGACTTATCCGAAGCCGGCCTCGGAAAGCCTGAAGCAGGCCGTTCGCGAGATCATCGGCGGCGACGGAAAGGCTTATGCGGAAATCCCGCATCCGGATTTTGCTGCCTGGCCCTCCAAGCGTAAGGCCGCCAAGCGTCAGAAGCTCATCGAGCCGCATCTAGAGTACCGCGGGGGTACGGCGCTGGATATCGGCACCTATCTCGGGGCGTTCTCGCACTGGCTCGAAGACCTCGGCTATCGCGTCACGGCCGTCGAACGCAATCGCCAGTGCGTCGCCGTCGCCCGCCAGCTGCGCGATCTCTCGGGCAAGACATTCGAGATCCAGGAAGGCTCCTTCCACGATCTCGTCCAGACCAAATTCGACGTCGTGCTCGCCCTCAACGTGTTCTACCAGTCACTGAGGCGGCCGAATTCCTTCGCACAGCTCGAGGAGTTCCTGCCGCGGCTCGACTGCCACATGATGATCTTCGAGTCGCACGATCCATCGGCGCTTCCTCCTGTCGAGGGCCGGCCGGACATGTCGCCCGAAGAGTTCGTGCGATTCATCGCCGACAGGGCAGGCTTGTCGGACGTCCAGGAAATCGGCAAGGACGGCCCGAGGACGCTCTACAAGCTGAAGCGTTCTGCCGACGGCCGGGCGAAGGACGCAACCATCGAGATCAAGCCGGCCGCGCCAGTCAAGAAAGCCGCGCCTGCCGCCAAACCGAGGCCGGCCAAGGAAGCAAAACCCGCCAAGGAAGCCAAGCCACCGATCACCGTGGCTGGTCTCGCACTGATCCTGGACGCGGGCGTGGAGAAGCTCGTCGGCGATCACATCGGCTGTGCAGTCCGCCAGCTCGACAAGAAGGAACACATCCGGCCCAAGGTCTCGCAGGGCAAGAGGCGGTACTTTCGGCACAGGCTCGAAACGGTCGAGGCGAAGCCGAGGCAATTGACCGTCTTCTCCAAGAGCGGCGTCGGTGCTCCCAACTATCTCCTTCAGATCGAATCCATCTTCAACGACGTCAGGATCGAGGAGTTTCGCGCACCGCATTTCTACGGCATCGCCGATCTCGCCGATGGCCAGCGAGAAGGACGCGTCGGAGTCTGGGAGTTCATCGCCGGCGAAACCTATGCCGTCCAGCAGGCGAGCCGCGAGATACTCCACAGGCTGGTTAAGGCGGCGGCCGGGATCGGCACGGCCACCGAGAACGCCAAGGTGCGCGTTCCGAGGCTTCGCGATCGCGTGCGCTTTGCAAAGCCCCTGGCGGCCGCGGTCGAGACGACCCTGGGCATCCTCGAAACGCGCGGCGTGGACACCTCGTCCTTGAGACCACAGGCGGACCGCTTTGCCGCGCACGAAGAAAGCGTACTGGCGCGGCTGCGCGACATCGGCAACACCACCCTCTGTCACATGGATTTCGGCAACGGCAACGTCGTGTTCCCCGAAACGGGACCGCCGATCGTCATCGACTGGGAATCGGCCTGCCTCGGCCCGCCGGCGAGCACTTTGCGCAAGCTCGCCATGGTCGATGCGGAAATCCACCCCGAACTGGCCGCGCTGTACGCGAAGACCGTTCAATCCCTCGGCGGCCAGGCCAATGTCGCCGACGCGCTCTTCGCGATGCGGGCGGTTCAGGTCTACTACTCGCTGGACTGGGGATGCCGGCGCGATCCCAACGAAGGCAACATGGTGGAACACGCGATCCGCTGGGGTCTGACGAACCTCGACTTTCTCGAGATCCCCTAGCGCGTCCTACGGCCCCCTCATCTTCGAGAGGAGGTCCGCCGGGATACTCCACTTCATGGCCACGATGCCGGCCGTCGTTTCGCTCGTCTCGCGCCCCGCCACGATCACGCCACTGCTGCAGGCCTCGTTCATCGCGATGCTGGGATAGCCGGAGCGATGGGTGAAGCTGCCGACATTTCCGATGATGTTCTGGCCGCTCCACGCCTTCGCGCTTTCCAGCGCGGCCGCGGCCGGAGCGTACCGCACGATAAGGCTGTTCGGCGTCGGCGGCGGCGAGGATCGTGACGCGCGTGCCATGTAGACCCACACCACCGTCGCCTGCGAGCCGCAGCGCATCGTCTGCATCGCCGGACTGACATAGCCACCGCTCCAGTCGGCGTTCGTGCCGCCCAGATCGGCCCAGGTCTTTCCCCCATCGCGCGTCACGAACTGGCGCATCGAGGACCCGCCCTGCCCGCGCGTGGCCCCGCGCGCGATGGCGATCCAGTCCATGTCCGACACGATCGCGACCGCCATCTCGTTGTAGTCGGTCTCGGGCGGCGTCCGGACGATGAGATTGGCCATCCAGGTCCTGCCGAGATCCGAAGAGACCAACGCCCAGTTGTCCTCGCCGGCATAGGCCATCGCGACCAGCTTTCCGGACGGCGTCGCCTGGATCTGGCCCCACAGTCGAAACGTGGTCCTGGGATTGGCGCCGGTGAACTGGATCGGCTCGGCCTTGCTCCATGTGACGCCGTTGTCGGTCGAGATCCGCCGCAGCGAGTCCGTCCGGCCATTGTCCGGATTGACCCGGACATAGACGGCCATGAACGTGCCATTGGGCAGGCCGGCCAAAGCCCCGACATAGTAGAACGTGTCGTCGCTTCCGATGCCGTCGGCGAGGACGATCGCGCCCGACCAGCTTCCGCCGCCATCGTCGGAGTAGCGAAACTCCATGTTCGACGGCACGACGCGTGGACCGACGCTGATACGGCCCGCCGTCGCGCCGTCGACGGCGATACTGCTGACGCGCTTGTAACGCTGCCGCGTGTAGGCACGCTTCGCGCCAGCGCCGGCGACGGTCTCCTCGATGCGCCGGCCGTCCCGATCCTCGCCGACGATCGTGAACCTGCGGGCCGTCTCATCTTTCTCGACGCTGATCGTGAGCTGGCCCGCCACGGGCAGTTCCGCCGATCCGCCCCTGGCGTAAGTCCCGTTGATGCTGAGCTGAGCCGGCCCTGCACCGTGAGGCTTCTGTGCCTTCGCTATTCCCTGATTGTCGCCGGACCCGTGATTGTAGCCGCGATAGTAGAGCACGCCGAGCCGGCCGCCCTGCCCGCGGGCAAGGCGCGGGAAATGGGAGTAATCGCCTTCCGCGACCTTGATCTCGCCCGCCTGGACGGCGTGGCCATAGTCCTGCTTCTGGGCCCAGCCTGTTCCTGCGGCGAGGAACGGAACGGCCCACGAGATGCACAGGGCGAGCAGGATTTTCCTGAGGAACAACATGAGGCATCGCTCCGGAATTGGCCCAGCGGCGAGACTATCGGCGCTAGCCGACAATTGTTCAACGTCAGCCGATCCACTAGTCTCGCCGCTACATTTCCTGCCCACCAATCGATGGCGCGACCGGCCCGACAGGCCGCCGGTCGCGTGGAGCGAGACATGAAAAGCACCTTCAAGATCGACAATACGCCCGTGGGCGACGGCGCTCCGTGTTACGTGATCGCCGAAATCGGTTCGAACCATAATCAGGATTTCGCCCTCGCCCTGAAGCACATCGACGCCGCCGCGGCTGCGGGGGTCGATGCGGTCAAGTTCCAGACCTTCAAGGCCTCGACCCATATTTCCCGCTACGCCGAATCGCCCGCCTATCTCGACAAGAAGGACCTCCACGAGCTGATCCATTCGCTCGAACTGGACCGCTCCTGGCACGGCGCCCTGAAGAAGCATAGCGAGGAGCGCGGGGTCACCTTCCTGAGTTCACCCTGCGACCATGAGGCGGTCGCCGAACTGGCGGCGCTGGGCATGGCGGCCAACAAGGTCGCCTCTTTCGACATGCCCGACCTGGACCTCGTCCGCGTCGTCGCGGAAACGGGCAAGCCGACGATCCTGTCGACCGGTCTTGCCGACTGGATGGAGATCCAGCGCGCCGTCGACACCTGCAGGGCCGCCGGGAACGAGGATATCGTCCTGCTGCAATGCACGTCGATCTATCCGGCGCCGCCGCACCTTTCGAACCTGCGCGCGATGGCGACGATGCGCGACGCGTTCAACGTCATCACGGGCTATTCCGATCATACGCTCGGCGACAACATGGCATGTGCCGCGGTCGCAATGGGCGCCTGCATGATCGAGAAGCACTTCACGCTGGATCGCAATCTGCCGGGGCCGGACCACTCCTTCGCCTGCCAGCCGGAAGAGCTTCGCGAGATGGTGCGCAAGATCCGCGAGATCGAGGCGGGACTTGGCGACGGCGTGAAGAACGGCCCGCGCCCGGAAGAACAGGAAATGGCCGACAAGGCCCGTCGCAGCATCCACGCCGCCACCGACATCAAGGCCGGCGAGGTGATCCGCCGCGAGATGCTGGTCAACAAGCGCCCGGGTCACGGCATTCCGCCGCATCTTCGCGAGCACATCGTGGGCCGCACGGCACGCCAGGACATCAAGGCCGATGCGTGGCTGACCTGGGACGTGATCTGAGCAACGTCGTCCCCGCTCCAGCCGCGCCGATCCTCGCGACGGGACCCGACCCGTGCGCGTGATCGTGATCGGCCGAAGCGGTCAGCTTGCGCGTGCCCTCGCGGAACGGGCGAGTGGCGACCTTGACGTCGTCCGGCTGGGACGTCCCGACCTCGATCTCGATCTCGAGACGGTTCGCGATATCTCCGATCGCCTCTCCTCGCTCCACCCCGACATCATCGTGAACACCGCGGCCTTCACCGATGTGGACGGCGCCGAGCGGACACCCGAGGCGGCCTTTCGGGTGAATTGCGACGGCGCCCGCCGGGTCGCCGAGGCCGCGGCGACGCTGGGCGTGCCACTGGTCCACCTGTCCACCGAGTATGTCTTCGACGGCGGAAGTGATCGCCCCTATCGGGAAACCGACCCGACCGCTCCGCTCAACGTGTATGGCCGCTCGAAGCTGTCGGGCGAGGCCGCTGTCGCCGAAATCACGGCCGACCATGCGATCCTGCGAACGAGCTGGCTCTACTCACCCTACAGCCGCAACTTCTTCACCAAGGTGCTGGAGAAAAGTCGCGGCAGCGCGGAAATACCGGTGGTCGCCGACCGTCTCGGATCGCCCACTACCGTCTTTGAACTTGCGCGCGGCATCGAGCAGGTCGCCCGCAATCTCCTGGCATGGCGGCACAGCCGCCGCGGCCGGGGCATGTTCCACATGACCTGCGCCGGCGAGACGAGTTGGGCAGGCTTCGCGTCGGAGATTCTGCGGAACAAGGGCTGCACGGTGCGGCCCGTCACCTCCGACAGCTTCGTCGAACTCGCCCGCCGCCCGATGAATTCACGCCTCTGCAACGACCGCCTGTCTGATGTGCATGGGGTCGCACTGGCGCGCTGGCAGGACGCCCTGTCCGAAGTTTGGACCCGTTACGGCGACGTCGGCAGGTAATAGGTCGCCCCGCGGCTGATGTCGAAGTAGGCGCCGGTGAAGCCGCGCAGCAGCGTCAGGGCCTTCTGGATCTGGGCGGTCTCGGCATTGGCCACCAGCACGATGTCCTTGTCGCGCAGCACGATGTTCTGCGCGAAGAAGTAACCGTTGGTCTGTGTGAGATCGACGCGATAGATCACGCGGGTCTGCGGCCCCGACAGATTGCGGGTCTCGTCCGTCTGCACATAGGCGGTATCGACCGCCGCCGTGTCCGAGGCGATGATCGAGCGGGCCAGCGCCGACGGTTCGTTGCGCAGGAGGTAGATGCCCGAGAGATCGCCGTAGGCGTCCATGGTGCCGCCGGCGCGGGCGATGCCTTCCGCCAGGGTCACCCGTTCGGACTCCATGCCGTACTGTGCCACCTTGGTAACGGCTCCCAGAACGACGAAGGTCTTGGGATTGCGGGTGAGCACGACCGTGTCGTTGGGCCTCGCGACGATGTTGTCGGGCGGGCTGGTCAGGACCTGCTGCAGGGGGATCGATGCCACCGTGTTGCCCCGCATGACGCGCACATCCATCTCGAAAGCCGGATAGCGCGGCCCACCGGCCTGAGCGATGACGTCGAGCAGCCTCTCGCCGCGCAGGGTCAGCGGAACCAGACCAGCCTTGTTGACCTCGCCCCCCACCGAGACGGTGTTGGAATTGTTGTTGAGGACCGAGACGAGGACCTGCGGCTTGACGGTCTCGGGCGCCAGCAGTCGGGCGATCTCGTCGGCGGCCTGCGTCGGCGTGCGGCCGGCGACCCGGACACGGCCGACGAAGGGAATCAGGATCTGGCCATCGGGCTCGATCAACTGTCCGGGCAGACTGGTGCCCTGGGCCGCCGTCGAGGGAAGCTGCGTCGTCGCGCCGCCCGTCGAATTTCCGAACAACGGCGAGCCGCCGGCTTCGTAGATGCTGACGCCGACAACGTCGCCCGGTTGGAGCGCCACGGTCGGACGATGGTTCTGGAGGCGGAAGGAGCCCGGGAAGCCGTCTGTCTTGAATTGCGAAAGCGATCGCACGACCGTCGGCGTGACTTTGACGAGGTACATATCGAGGGTCGGATCGCTCGATCGCTCGACCTGGCTCTTCGTCGGACCGGCTGAAGGAAGAGCACATCCGGCCAAGGCGAAAGCGCCAAGGATCAGGACGACGAGCTTTGACAACGACATGCGGTCACGCACTCACGACAGATGAAGCGATTGGGCCGACGTCTCCGCCCCGTGTTCCGAAGAACCGGAGACGCCCCCTGTCGTCGAGCATATCACTTCTGGCTTGGGGACCACTGAAAATAGGCCGGCAGTGTGGATAACGCCGGCTGGGCGCTGTCCTTCGGCGACAGCAGGGGCCCGCCCGCGAGTAGCGGCCATGCGATTGCGAGATGGGGATCGTTCCAGGCAATCCCGCGATCATGCTCGGGGCTATAATAGCTTGTGAGCTTGTATTCGAGTTCCGTGTCAGGTTCCAAGGTACAGAAACCATGGGCGAAGCCCTCGGGTATCCAGAACTGCCGCCAGTTCGAAGCGCTCAGTTCGACACCGATGTGACGGCCGTAGGTCGGGGAACCGACCCTGATATCCACAGCCACGTCATAGGCCGCGCCCCGTACCACGCGCACGAGCTTGGCCTGCGCCATCGGCGGTACCTGAAAATGAAGTCCACGCAACGTGCCCGCCGAACGCGACAGGGTGTGATTGTCCTGAACGACGCGAAGTGGGCCGGTATGCTCTTCGAGGCGGCGGGCGCTGAACGTCTCCGAGACGAATCCCCTGTCGTCCCCGTGCCGCGTCGGCGTGAAGAGTATCGGCCCGTCGATATCGAATCTGACAACGTCCACGATGCGTCCGACCTCCCCCTTTTTCAGCGGAACTATAGAGACGCGGGAGGGCAGCAATGAGACCGCCATCCTTGTCTTCCACAAAAAAAGGCGGCCCGTGAAGGCCGCCTCTTCCTTGTCTCGGATTATCCAGCTTACTGGATAACGATCTCGACGCGACGGTTCTGCGGCTCGCGGACGTTCGGGCCGGTCTGAACCAGCAGACCCTGCTCGCCACGGCCAACCACCGCGATCGCGGTCGCCGGCACGCCTTCGCGAACCA
>JAESFZ010000250.1_pt1 | contig 44296 bp, 46 predicted proteins | sample 9269561 | NCBI WGS metagenome assembly JAESFZ01 (sample SAMN14515552, study PRJNA621657) | algae metagenome | isolation source: Tildeniella nuda ZEHNDER 1965/U140 and co-occurring heterotrophs from wet... | place: Switzerland: Stansstaad, Zurih | collected 1965-01-01
CGAAGCCTCGTCCTCACCGGGCTGCGGAACCGTTGCATCCATCATGCCTTCGATGCTGTCGCCCCTGACGCGGCCTGCGAACGAAAGCTGCGTGTATCCGGCTCCCGGCAGGGTTATGCGCAGCGTGAACTGCAGCGACTCGCCGAGCAGGATTACGTGCTGGAATATCTCGCGCCGATTGCCGACGCGAACCACGCCCTCGGCCTGCTGCATGCGTTGCTCGAAGAACGCATCGAAGCGATGGGTGCGGCCAGCCAGTGCGATCTCCCACTCCCAGCCGCCTTCCACGCGTGCCGGAACGATCCACTTGCGGATGGTGGTGTAGGTGCCGCCCTGGTCGTCGACGGTATCCGCGGGCCACGTGCCAAGATCCCAGGTGGCTGCGACAACGCGCGTGCCTGGCCGTGCTTCGCTCAGAATCTTCGGGCGCAGCAGGCGCATCAGTTCGGGAAACAGCCACATGAAGATCACGTCGACTTTGCCCAGGTCTGCATCGAAGACGTTCTGGTGCATGAAGCGGGCGCGGTCCACCAGTCCCTGCACACCTGCGGCGGCATTCGATTTGCGCACCAGTTCGGCGTCGATGTCCACGCCCAGGCCGCGCACCCCCGGCCGCCCCTGCAACGCGGCGAAGACGATGCGACCATCGCCCGAGCCCAGATCGATCACGGTTTCCCCGCTGCGGGGCGCAGCAAGTTCGACCATGCGGCGGACGTTTTCGGGATTGCTGCCCACAAAGGGCGAAAAGCGTTCCTGGGCGCGAACGCCGAGCGCCTGAAACGCTGATGCGGCGGCGACGAGGCCCATGAACGAGCGTCTGGATGGCATGCTGATTTCTCCGGCGATGATGATGGGAAGATTGGCGAGCTGCTTGCACCGAACGGCTGCAAATCTACATTGCCGCAGCGGACTTGGCGAGTGCCGGCGGCACCCGGTCAGGTGGTGGCGTTTCCGGGCGGTGGAGTAACGTCTCGCCGCGATCCGGTAGAATCGGCTTAAGATGTCCGAACCGACAAACCCGGGTAACAGGGCCTCGCCCTGGGCGCCGCTCAGCCAGCCGCTGTTTCGCGCGCTGTGGATCGCCACCGTGGTTTCCAGCATCGGCACCTGGATGCACGAAGTCGGCGCCGGCTGGCTGATGGTGACCCTTGATCCCAGTCCGGTGATGGTGTCGCTGGTGCAGGCGGCAACCGCGCTTCCCATCTTTTTTCTTGCCTTGCCTGCGGGCGCGCTCGCCGATATCGTCGATCGCAGGCTTTTTCTGATTGCAACCCAGGTCTGGATGCTGGGGTGCTCGCTGCTATTGGGGCTTTTTACCCTCGCCGGCGCAGTGGACGCCTGGACACTGCTGGTGATTACGTTTGCGCTGAGTTGCGGCGCCGCGATGATGACGCCGGCGTGGGCGGCCACCGTGCCCGAGCTGGTGCCGCGCGAGGAGCTGCAGCCGGCGGTGGCGCTGAACAGCATGGGCATCAACGTTGCGCGCGCAATCGGGCCGGCGCTGGCTGGCGTGCTGGTTGCTGCGTCCGGCCCGGCTGCCGCGTTTCTGCTCAACGCGGTCTCATTCATAGGCGTCATCGTGGTACTTGCGCGCTGGCAGCGCGTGCCAAGGACAAGCACGCTGCCGGCGGAACGTTTCTTCGGTGCCATGCGCGCAGGCCTGCGCTATGTTCGCGCGGCGCCGCGGCTGCAGGCGGTGATGGTGCGCGCGTTGACGTTTTTCACGTTCGCCACGGCGACCTGGGCGCTGTTGCCATTGGTTGCGCGCGCCAGTGGTGGCGGCGCGCAGGCATACGGCATTTTGCTTGCCTGCATAGGCGCGGGGGCGGTGGGCGGCGCCTTCATGCTGCCCAGGCTGCGGGCCAGGCTGTCGCGCGACGGACTGGTGCGCGCGGCAAGCGCCGTCTACGCCACGGCAATGACGGCCATCGCGCTGGGCAGCACGCTGTCGGTTCTGGTGCCCGCCATGTTGGTTACCGGAGCGGCCTGGATTGCCGTGCTGTCCACGCTGCATGTCAGTGCCCAGACTTCGGTGCCGGCATGGGTGCGTGCGCGCGCGCTGTCGATCTATCTGGTGATGTTCGCGGCGGGCACCACGGGAGGCGCCGTGCTGTGGGGTGCGGTCGCCACGCGTTACGGCATATCCGTCGCGCTGATGGCTGCCGCTGGCGGCACGCTGCTTGCGCTGCTGGCGACATGGCGGATTTCGCTCGGCGGACAGGACGAAACCGACCGCACTTCCCCCGTGTCATGGCCGGAGCCGCAGACGCACGGCGATATCGAACCCGATCGCGGGCCGGTGCTGGTTACGGTCGAGTACCGCATCGCTCCGGAAAACGCCATGGCGTTCAAGGCTGCGATGCAGGAACTGCGCCGCATCCGGCACCGAGACGGCGCGATATCCTGGGGCCTGTTTCACGACACGGCGGAGTCCGGACGTTATGTCGAATCGTTTGTCGTCGAGTCATGGGTCGAGCACCTGCGCCAGCATCACCGTGCGACGGCATCCGATTTCGAAGTCAGTGGCCGCGTGCGCGCGTATCATCTCGGTCCGGAGCCACCGCAGGTGAGTCATCTCATTTCCGCCGAAGCGGAATAAAACGGCGCGATGCCGCATGTTTCATGCGACCTTCGCATAAGAGTCATTTCAAACTGAGCGCAGCCCATCATGCCGCTACTCGAACAGATCGCGATTTTCCTGCTGACGGCGGTGCTGCTGGTGCCGCTGTTCCAGCGCTTCAGGCTGGGCGCCGTTCTCGGCTACCTTGCCGCCGGCATGCTGCTCGGACCATACGGCCTCGGCGTGGTCGGCAACATCGAAGCGACGCTGCATTTTGCGGAATTCGGCGTGGTATTGCTGCTGTTCCTGATCGGGCTCGAGCTCGATCCCGCGCGGCTGTGGGCGCTGCGCCGCCCGGTGTTCGGCCTGGGCGGCGCGCAGGTCGGGTTCACGGGCGCGGCGCTGGCATTGGCGGGCTACGCGCTGGGACTCGACTGGCAGGCAGCCCTGGTCGTTGGGCTGGCCTGCGCCCTGTCTTCGACTGCCCTGGTGCTGTCATCGCTTGCCGAACGCGGCCAGCTGGCGGCGCGTCACGGCCGCGAATCTTTTGCCGTGCTGCTGTTTCAGGATCTGGCGGTGATCCCGATGCTCGCGCTGCTGCCTTTGCTGGGTGACGAAGCCAAGGTTGCCGCGGCCACCTGGACCTCGGCGGCCAAAGGCCTGGCCGCGATTGCCGCGGTCGTCATCGGCAGCCGCGTGATCGTGCGTCCTGCCCTCAAGTTCATCGCCAGTCACAGCAGCCGCGATGTATTCACTGCTGCGGCCCTGCTGCTGGTAATCGGCACGGCGATCCTCATGGAGAAAATCGGGCTGTCCATGGCCCTGGGCGCTTTTCTAGCCGGCGTGCTGCTCGCGGACTCCGAGTTCCGGCACGAGCTGGAGGCCAACATCGAACCGTTCAAGGGCCTGCTGCTGGGGCTGTTTTTCATTGCCGTGGGCATGAGCGCCGACCTGGGGCTGGTGCGCCAGGCACCAGTTCTGATAATAGGGCTCGCGCTGGGATTGATGGTGCTCAAGTTCGCCCTGATGTATGGCATTGCCCGCGTCGCGGGTTCCGACAACGAAACCGCGCAGCGCACAGCCGTTGCGCTGTCGCAGGGTGGTGAGTTTGCTTTCGTGCTGCTGGCGGCGGCAGTGACATTCGGAGTGTTCGAGCGCGATATCGCCCAGCTGCTGGTGATGGTCGTCACCGTATCGATGTTGCTGGCCCCGGGCGTGTTTGCGCTGCACGAGCGGCTGCTGAAGCGCTGGCTGGAACGCACCCGGGCACCTGAGTTCGACGCGATAGACGAGCCCGGCAACCCCGTAATCATCGCGGGTTACGGCCGCTACGGACAGATCGTCTCGCGCGTGCTCAGAATGTGCGGAATGCCGTTCACGGCGCTCGACGCGAGCTACCAGCAGGTGGATTTCGTGCGGCGTTTTGGCAACAAAGTCTATTATGGCGACGCTTCGCGCCTGGAACTGCTCAACGCAGCCAAGGCCGGCGAAGCAAAGCTGTTCGTGCTGGCGATTGATGATGTCGAGGCGTCGGTCAAGACGGCGGCGGTCGTGCGCCGGCATTTCCCGAACCTTCCGATACTCGCCCGTGCCCGCAACCGGGTTCACTACTTCCGCCTGCGCGATCTCGGTGTGAAGGCGATTTACCGCGAGACTTTTCCCTCCAGCCTGGAGGCGGCGCATCAGGCGCTGCTGCGGCTCGGATTCGGGATTGCGGCGGCGGAGCGCGCCATCACCCTGTTCAGGCAGCATGATCAGGCGCAGCTGGAAGCGCAGTACGCCGTGCAGCACGACGAGGCGCAGCTGATACAGACTACGCAGCAGGCTGCGCAACAGCTCAGGGACCTGTTCGAAGCGGACGCGGTCGGCCCGATGGCGGGCTTCCCGCGGGTGCGCGTTGCGGCCACAGGGGGCGACGCTTGAGCTTCAGAAATGGAATGCGGGATTTGAGATTAATTGAAAGGAGAAGCTGATGCTCGAAAAGAAGGCGGTTACCAGTGTTCCGATTCACGATCTCCTGGCGCAGCGCTGGAGTCCGCGCGCTTATGACGCGGCGCGGCCGGTGAGCCGCGAGCAGATCATCGCCTTGCTTGAGGCCGGACGCTGGGCGCCGTCATGCAACGGCGATGAGCCGTGGCGCTACCTGGTATGGGACCGCAACAGCGATGCACCGGGATGGCAGCAGGCGTTTGACTGCCTCAAGCCGGGCAACCAGGCGTGGTGCAAAAACGTGCCGGTGCTGATGCTGTCGTGCGCGGGCAGCGTATTTTCCTTCAACGGCAAACCCAACCGCTGGACCCAGCACGACACCGGCATGGCCTCGCTGTCGATTGCGCTGCAGGCCGTGGCGCTGGGACTGATCGCCCACCAGATGGGCGGCTTCGATGCCGACAAGGCGCGCGCGACGTTTCATGTTCCGGCCGAGTACACGCCGATGGCGATGATTGCGGTCGGCTACCAGGCGTCGCCGGAAGTGCTGGATGAGGACACGCGCAGGAAGGAACTTGTCCCGCGCAAGCGCAGGCCGCTTGCCGAGTGTTTTTTCGAAGGAGACTGGGGCAGCCCGGTGCGGGGTTGAAACCGGACCGCGCGCGCAAGCTTGCCGGCTCAGGGGCGTCTGCGCGTGAGCGGGTAAAGCAATTGCACTGAGAGCGGCTCGCACAAGCCCGCGCGCTCCTGCAATGCCCTGCCGGCGGCGCCGTCCTGCGCAAGGCGTGCTTCCCAGGTGTCGACGTCGTCCGCCCGCGTCAGCACATGAACGATGTTCTGCGGACCGACATAAGCGCGCCACATGCCGACAAGGCGCATGCCGCCTCTTTTTTCGGTTTCCGCATGCCACCCGTCTTCGGTGAGCTCCCGGAAGCGCTCGATGTGGCCGGACCCGACGCGGAATTGTTCGCGGATATAGACGCCGGCCTCGCGCTCGGGGGCGTCGCCCTGCGGCTGGCGTCGGCTCACCGGCTTGAGCGCGATCATGTCGGTGTCGAGGATCATGCGGTCGCGCTTTTCGGACAGCGCTTTGAGCTTGTCGGCAGCAGGCCCCCAGGCACGGGTGCCCAGCCAATGGTCTATGCTTTCATAGCGTGTCATCACCGCCAGCCGCTCGGGACCGCCGGCGCGTATCGCCCATACCGCCAGCGCTCGGCCCTCGAAACCCTCGAACGCGGGCCAGAATTCCTCTTCGCTGATGCGCGCGAACTCGGCATAGTTCTGGCGCGCGACATGCCAGGTGCGTATGGTCAGTATCATGCCGCAGCGCCGTGGATTGCCCTGCCGCGCACGTCAGGCGCGGGGGCAGATGTCATGCCACTGCCCGTTACGCCACTGTCGCGGTTTGCCGCGGCGACAGGCTGCCGGAGGCCAGCGCCGAGGGCGCTTCGGAATTGGCAAAATTGAACTCGAGCAGGGTGCCCACCGGGTCGTGCAGAAAAATCTGGTAGCCGGCGTGCGCGACGTTCTGCTGTTCGAAGGCGATGCCCAGCGTTTTCAGCTTCTCTGCGAAATCCGCTGCGCCGGCGGCGCGGAACGCCACATGGTCCACGCTGCCGTTGTGCTTTTCCTTGAGAAAGCCCTCCGCGCAGCGTGCGCTGACATGTATCAGGGGGTGATCGTCATGGTACAGCCAGATGCCGGGATTGGGGAAAGCGGGGCGGAATCCCTTTTTCAGACCCAGCACCTGCGCGTAGAAATTTTCGATGGCGGGCAGGTCGCCAAGCGTGCAGCGTATGTTGATGTGATGGATGCCGCCGAATTCCATGTTTCCTCCGCAGGACTGGTGTCGCGTCGCGCGCGGCACGGGGCCGGCGACGTTTTTTTATCCTAGCATAACGGCGGCATGTGCCGACTCAGAATCTGCGCCGCATCCTGCTGTGGTTCGCGACCAGTGCGCCGGCCTTGCTGGTGGTGACCAGGCTCTCCAGCGCGGCCAGAACTGCCGCGCGCAGCAGGCGCCGGCTCGCGCGCAACCAGGCCGCCGCCGCAGCTGCCAGATGCGCCCCTGTCATATCGGGGCCGGTGCAGTAAGTCGTCGCCTTCATGTTCGCCGCCTTTCTTTATTTGGTCCGCTGGTTATTCAACCGCGCCTGCCGGGTCACGCCTGCCTAAGCCTGACGATATGAAGTTTATGTCGTTTCTTTATTATTACAATCTATCAAAATGGAATATTATTGTTTCTTATAGTAAACAATAAAAGGGTGTTTATGGATAACCTCACCGGCATGGCGGTATTCGCGCGGGTGGCGGAAGCCAACAGCTTTTCCGGCGCGGCGCGGCGCCTGGGGCTGTCGAAAGCGGCGGTAAGCAAGCAGGTGGCACGGCTGGAAAGGGCGCTGGGCGCGCGCCTGCTCAACCGCACCACGCGCAAATTGTCGCTGACCGAAGTCGGCCAGGCTTTTTACCAGCATTGCGCGCGCGTGGTGGCCGAGGCCGAGGCTGCCGAACTGGCGGTATCGCGACTGCGCTCTGAGCCGCGCGGGGTGCTCAGGCTTACCGCACCGGCGGCATTCGGTCATCTGCATGTTGCGCCGGCAATCCCGGACTTTCTCGACAGGCATGCCGAACTGGCGGTGCAAATGGTGATGAACGACCGCGTGGTGGATCTGGCCGAAGAGGGGTTTGATGTGGCCATCCGCATGGGCGGCGAGCCTGCGGAAAATCTGGTGGCGCGCCGTCTGGCGCCGATACGCTGGGTGGTGTGCGCGGCGCCGCAATACCTGCAGCGCCGCGGCGCGCCGCAGACGCCGCACGATCTGGCACAGCACAACTGCCTGTTCTATTCGTTTCTGGAGGGCAGCGCCGACTGGGGCTTCGTCCTGCAGGGTGGGGACCCGGTGACGGTGCGGGTCGCCGGCAATTTCACCGTGAGCAACAGCGAAGCGCTGCGTGAAGCGGTGCTGCGCGGGCTGGGCGTTGCGCTGCTGCCGACCTTTACCGTCGGCCGCGACATCCAGAGCGGTGCCCTGCAAGCCCTGCTGCCGGACTGCGCGCCGCGCGGCACTTTCGGCACCGATGTCTACGCCGTGTATCTGCCGACCAGATACCTTTCCCCCAAGGTGCGCGCCTTCGTCGATTTCTTCCTAGAGCGCTTCGGCCCCGAACCGTATTGGGATGGCGCGGCCGAACACCGCCGGCGCGATGTGGCCCCGCAGGCGCGCACGCGGGCGAAGCGTTGATTGGTCCTGGACAAACGCCGCGGGAATAAAGCATTGGCGCCTGCTGTGTCTTGCCAGTAGCGGGCCAATTATCTTAGCCTCCAGCTTTTTTTGCCTGCATCATTAACTGGAGGAATCAATGACGGACTTGAATCAACAGCCTTTACTTGCTTCGCAGTTACTCAGCCTCGAAGGGGGTAAGACGGAATGGACGCGGCGCGATTTCGTCGTATCGTCGCTTGCTGCCGGGTTCGCGCTGGCGGCACGGCCGGTATGCGCCCAGACCATGATCGTGACCGACACGCAGGGGCTTGTCGCTGGTGAGGTGAAGATCCCGACCAAGGACGGCGAAATTCCGGCTTATCGCGCGATGCCGGCCAATGCCAAGAATGCGCCGGTGATCCTGGTGGTGCAGGAGATATTCGGCGTGCATGAGCACATCAAGGACATCTGCAGGCGGTTTGCCAAAATTGGCTATATGGCAGTTGCTCCGGAGCTGTACCATCGCCAGGGCGACGTATCGAAGATGGCGGACTCCAAGGAAATCATCGCGACGGTGGTGAGCAAGGTTGCGGATGCGCAGGTGATGGGCGACCTCGACGCCACAGCTGTCTGGGCCGGCAAGTCAGGCGGCGACATCAAGCGCCTGGGGATTACCGGTTTTTGCTGGGGCGGGCGCATCGTGTGGATGTATGCTGCACATAACCAGAACGTGAAGGCCGGCGTGGCGTGGTACGGGCCGTTTGTGCGCGCCTACCATGCCGGAGACAGGACGGTTCTTGATGTGGTGGACAGGATCAATGCGCCGGTGCTCGGGCTTTACGGTGGCGCCGATGCCGGCATACCCAACGATACCGTCGATAAAATGAACGAAGCGCTGAAGAAAGCAGGCAAGCCGTCGATGATTCATCTCTATCCCGATACCCCGCACGCATTCCATGCCGACTACCGCCCGAGCTACCGCAAGGAGCAGGCCGTCGACGGCTGGAAGCGCGCCACCGAGTGGTTCAAGAAGCACGGCGTGGCGTAGGACATCGGTCGTCGAGTGCACGGAGGATCATTGCAGCGCGGGTAATGAAAGTATTGATGGACGCGGTGCGGCAGGTTTAAATCGCATCAACACGCAATCAAGCCATCCGGCCTGAACTGCAAAAGGAGTTTCCTTCGTGAGCCCTGTTCTTCCTGCGGCGGAAGGCGCTTTCCCGCTTGCGCAACGCATGCGCGGGATCGCGCCTTTCCATGTCATGGAACTGCTGGCCCGCGCCCGCGCGCTGGAAGCGCAGGGCCGCTCCATCGTGCACATGGAAATCGGCGAGCCCGATTTCCCCACGCCGCACGCGATATGCGAGGCCGGCATGCGCGCACTGGAAAAAGGCGAGCTTTATTACACCCCGGCGCTGGGCCTGCCCGCGCTGCGCGAGAAGATCGCCGGATTCTACAAGACGCGCTACGGCGTCGAGGTTTCGTCCGAGCGCATCATCATCACTTCCGGCTCTTCAGGTGCGTTGCTGCTGGCGGTCGCAGTGCTGGTGAATCCCGGCGATCAGGTGTTGCTGGCCGACCCCGGCTATCCGGCCAACCGCCACTTTGTGCGCATGATGGAAGGCGAGCCGGTGGGCGTGGCGGTGGGCCCCGACAGCAATTATCAGCTCACCCCGGAACTGCTGGAACGGCACTGGGGCAGCCGCACGGTCGCGGCATTGCTGGCTTCACCCTCCAATCCCACCGGCACGCTGGCGTCGGTCGCGGCGATACGCGACATGGCAGCGCTCGCGGCGCGGCGCAATGGCGTGCTCATCGTCGATGAGATTTATCATGGCCTGGTTTACGATGGCGCTGCCGAAACGGCTTTGGGAGTATCAGAAAATATATTTATAATCAATAGTTTATCAAAATATTTCCAGATGACAGGATGGCGGCTGGGGTGGATGGTGGTGCCCGAGCGCTATGTGCGCGAAATCGACAAGCTGTCGCAGAACATCTATCTTGCCGCGCCCACGCCTTCGCAATACGCGGCGCTCGCCGCCTTCGAGCCCGACACCTTGGCGCTGCTCGATGCGCGTCGCGACGAATTCAAGGCGCGCCGCGATTACCTGGTGCCGGCGCTGCGCGCGCTGGGATTCGATATTCCGCAAATGCCGCAGGGCGCATTCTACGTTTATGCCGGCTGCAGCCGGCTGACGCAGGACAGCCATGCCTTTGCCGTCGAATTGCTGGAACGGGCCGGGGTGGCCATCACGCCGGGCATAGACTTCGGCGACAATGCCCCGCAGCGGCATGTGCGCTTCGCCTACACGCAGTCGATCGAGCGCCTGCAGGAAGGCGTGCGGCGCATCTCGGCGTTCCTCCATGGCTGAATTTTCCGCGTCGGCCTGCCGCGCTCATTGCAGCGCGCGCAGCAGCAGCGACAAGCCGCTGGCCACCAGCAGTGCGCCGATGATGCGCACGGCATGTTCTCGCCGCAGCCGGCCGTGCAGGCGGTTGCCGGCATACAGGCCGATGAGCATCACCGGGAACAGCAGCGCGGCCGCCAGCAGCACCTCGCGGTTGAAGAGCCCGGCGCTGGCGAAGAGCACGATGCGCGTAATAGTGGTGAATATGAAAATCACCGGTATGGTTGCGCGGATCTGATCGGGCGTGGCGCCGCGTCCGGTCAGGTAGAAGACGTACAACGGGCCGCCCACGCCAAAGGTCGAGGACGTGGTGCCCGCGAACAGGCCCAGCGGCGCGGCCGACCAGCGCGCGAGCCGGATCACCGTGCCCCGACCAGCGGCGTAGATCGCGCCGTAGGCCAGCACGAAAATACCGAGGCAGGCGAGCAGGATGTGCGCCGGCAGACGCAGCAGCAGGAACACGCCCGCCGCCATGCCGATGAGCATGAAGGGCGCCAGCGGCAGCAGTTCGCGCCTGTTGACGTCGGCGCGCAGCCGCAATCCCATGGTGATCGCGCCAAAGCAGTCGAGCACCACCACCACGGGAATCACGAATTTGAGCGGGAAAAGGTGAGCGAGCAGCGGCACCGCAATCAGCGTGGAGCCGAAGCCCGAAATGCCGAAGATGACATAGGCCACCAGGATGATCAGCGACGCAAAAACAAGAATTTCCGGGCTGGGCATGGTTCAGGAGGGATGATGGCGGGGAACTGGCAAGCGGCTGTGAGCCTCGTCAAATCTCGTGTCAGGTGCCCTCGGCCGTCAGATTGCATCAGAGTATAAGCGCAGCGGGTAAAATAACATGTTCCGAGCAGCATAGCGGTGGTGCCCATGCGATTTCTGGTGTTCGTCGTAGCGGTGTGTATGGCTGCTTTCATTGGCTGCGCCGCATATGCCGGGGATGCAGGCGACGCGGCGGCCATTGCGGCTGCAACCGAAGCGGTCCAGGCTGCCGAAAAACAGGCGGGGGCATCGCGTGGGCGGCTCAGTCAGGAGCGGGAAGCGCTGGTCGCCGCGCGCAAGACCGGAAACAAGGCAAAAATAGAAGCAGCACAGTCCAGGGTGCGCGTGGCACAGCGGCAGTTGCGCAAGGACCGTTCCGATCTCGCGCAGGCACGCGAGTCGCTGGGCAGGTTGCGTGAGCCGCATGGCGGGGCGGAAAGCGCGAAACAGGCAGAGCGCGAGCGCGCCCAGGCGCGCGCCGAACGTGAGCGCGCCAGGGCCGAGCGCAGGCAGGCTGCCGGGGCGGACCGGCAGGATGTGCCGCGGCACCGCGGCAAATTGCCTGCCGATGACGCTGAAATCGAGGCGAACCGCCTGGCGCGCGATCAGTGGCTTGCGGAAAAGCAGGCGCGGAAGCACAAGCTTGCGGAAGAACGCAGGCAGCGCTCCGAGGATCGCAAGCGGGGCACTGAGGAGCGCAGGCAGCGCCGCGAGGCAAGCGAGAAGGAAGACGCTGCCATGCGCAAGCGGCAGGAAGCGCGCGCGGCTGAGCGTGAAGCTGCGCGCAACAAGGCAACATTCAACGGCGCTTTCGGTGGCGCCAAGCGCTGATAAGCAGGGTGATGAACGAAAAGACAGGCAAAGGAGCGGTTTGCATGAGTGATGTAAACAAGACTGGAGCGGACAGGACAGTGGCTGTGGTCGGCGGGGGCACCATGGGCGGGGATATTGCCGCGAGTTTCGTTGCCAGCGGCTGGACTGCGCATATCGTCAATCCCCGTGACCGTATGCTCGAATCGCTGCCCGCGCGCCTGGAATCCGCGATGCGCAAGCTCGGAAAACCGTATGATGCGGCGCATTTCACCCTGCACGAAACGCTCGCCACGCTACCCTGGCAGGACATCGATATCGTGATCGAGGCGGCGCCCGAGCGCCTTGAGGTTAAGCAGCAGATTTTCGCCGAACTGGAGCAGCGGGCGCGGCCGGACACGCCGCTGTGCAGCAACTCCTCGGCGATCCCCATTGGCCGGATCGGCGCCGGACTGAAAACCCAGGATCGCATGGTCGGCACGCATTACTTCATGCCCGCCCACCTGGTGCCGGCTGTCGAGGTGGTGTGCTCCAGGCATACCGACAGGAATGTGGCCGACCGCGTGAGCGGGATTCTCAGGAGCACGGGGCGGGTGCCGGTGCGCGTCAACCTCGACATTCCCGGTTTTCTCGCCAACCGCATGCAGCACGCGCTGTCACGCGAGGCGCTCAACCTGGTCGAGCGCGGCATTGCCACCCCCGAGGATGTAGACAATGCCGTGCGTTACGGCTTCGGCTTCCGCTACATTGCCGCGGGCCCGCTGATGCAGCGCGACCACGCCGGCCTGGACATCCACAATGCCGCAGGCTCGACCATTTATCCCGATTTGTGCAACAGTCCGACCACCAGTCCCTACATGAGCGACAAGGTCAAGGCCGGTCATATCGGCATGAAGGCGAAGAAAGGCTTTTATGACTGGACCGACGAGTCTATCGCCAAGGAAAAGGCGCGCTACGAGCAGGCACTGACGGGGGCCATGGAAATACTCAATCGCGAGCGAGCTGAAAAAAATGGAGGGGATTAGCAGAACTTACGGGATTTTTCCGACTCAATTCTTTTGGCAGCGGGTCTTGGCATCAAATCCGCGCAATCAAGCAGTGCAGGAGTACCCGGAACCGCCGGGCTCCATCCCGTGAATCCCGACCATTTGAACTTTCCAAAATGACCCAACTCATCCTGATCAGGCATGGCGAGACTATATGGAACCGCGAGCACCGCATGCAGGGCCAGCAGGACAGCCCCCTGACCGAAGTCGGTGTGCGCCAGGCGCGCCAGCTGGGGCAGCGCTTGCGCGAAGAGGCGTTTGGCGCGCTCTACAGCAGCGATCTCGGGCGCGCGCACCAGACCGCGAAAAGCGTTGCCGATGCGACGGGGCGCGAAATCATCGTCGATCCGCGCCTGCGCGAGCGGCATTTCGGCGTGTTTGAAGGATTGACGGGAGGCGAAATCGAGCGCAACTACCCGCAGGAGTTCCTGCGCTTCAGCAGCCGGGATCCGGCTTATGCCGTGCCGGGCGGCGAGAGCGCCGTGCAGTTCCGCGAGCGTTGCATCGCCTGCCTGAATGAACTGGCCGAGCGCCATCCGGGTGGCCGTGTGCTGGTAGTGACGCACGGCCTGGTTCTCGACATGCTGTACCGCGCGGCACATGCGCTGACGCTGGAGCAGCCGCGCCCGGTGCCGCTGCTCAATGCGAGCCTGAACGTTTTCCGCTATGACAGCAAGTGCTGGCACTGCGAAGTCTGGGGCGATGTGGCCCATCTCGAAGGTGCTGCGGTGACGCGTTTCGAGAGCAGGATGGCCTGAGCGGCAGACTTGCAGGCGGGCGCCGCCGTTTGCCCGGGATCAGGCAAAGGGCATCCACGCGCCACCACTCTGCGCCACTTTTGCGGCAATGCCCATGAAGCGACAGGAAACGATAGTGCTGGTGCACGGTCTGTGGGTGCATGGCACGCTGATGACCGTGATGCGGCGGCATATCGAGCGCAACGGCGGCCAGGTACGCAACTATTCCTACCCCACGATGCGTTTGACGCTGGGTGCGAACGCCGCCAGGCTGTTGCGTTACTGCCTTGCCCTGGACGTGCCGCGGCTGCATTTCATAGGCCATAGCATGGGTGGCCTGGTCATACTCAGGATGCTGGAAAATGCAAGCGGCCTGAACGTCGGTCGTATCGTGCTGGCCGGCACGCCATTCGCCGACAGCCACGCCGCGCGCCGGCTGGCGCGCCTGCCCGCCGGCAAAACCCTGCTCGGGCACAGCATGCCGGAGTGGCTGGCTGGCGCGCGGCCGCATGATCTCGGGCGTTATGAAATCGGCGTCATCGCCGGCAGTCTGGGCATCGGCCTGGGGCGGCTGATCGCGCCCGACCTGCCGCGACCCAACGACGGCGTGGTAAGCGTGGCCGAAACGCAAGTGCCCGGGATGCGCGACCACATTGTGCTCAAGGTCAGTCACAGCGGTATGCTGCTGTCCGGGCTGCTGGCGAGACAGGCGCTGGCTTTTGTGCAACATGGCGCATTCGCACACGCTGGACATCGTCGCGGCAACATGGAAAATAAGCGGCATTGAGGAGACCAGGCATGTCGAGAACCGAAGAATTCAAGCCGCTTTCCTGCGAGGAGTGCCTGTCGGGCGCAGGGCTGGAGTTCGATTTCACCATGGCGTTTCAGCCCTTCGTGGATGTGGCGACGGGCGGAGTGTTCGGCTACGAAGCACTGGTGCGCGGACCCAACCAGGAATCCGCCGGCGAGATACTCGCCAAGGTAAACGACAAGAACAAGTACCAGTTCGACCAGGCTTGCCGGGTCAAGGCCATACGCCTGGCGTCGCGGCTGGGTCTGGACGGCGTGCTCAGCATCAATTTCCTTCCCCGCGCGATATACAAGCCGGAAACCTGCATACGGGCCACGCTTGAAGCGGCGCACAGCCTCGATTTTTCCACAAACCGCCTGATGTTCGAGGTTTCGGAGGGGGAACGGGTCACCGACCATGCCCATCTGCGCGATATCTTTATGGAGTACCGGAAGCAGGGTTTCATCACCGCCATAGACGATTTCGGTGCCGGTTATGCGGGGCTGAATTTGCTGGCTGATTTCCAGCCCGACTACATCAAGCTCGACATGGCGCTCACCCGCAATATCGACAAAGACCGCGTGCGGCGCTCCATCGTCAGTGGCATCCTGGTTACCTGCCGTGAACTGGAGCTGAAAGTCATTGCCGAGGGCATAGAAACCAGGGAGGAATGCCTCACCCTGCAGGATGAGGGCGTCACGCTGTTTCAGGGCTATCTTTTTTCCCGTCCGGCCTTCCAGAGCCTGCCTCCGGTCCCGCCTGAAGTATTTGAACTGGTCAAGCCGCGGCGCCAGCACGACCGCAAATCAAGGTACCCATCGTAACGCTGCAAAACCGCGCCGGGATGCGAAACGTTGCGCTGGCGCTGCTGCTGTTGATGTCGCCCGTGCTGGGCGGCTGCGCCAACTTCGGCTATTACCTGCAGTCAGTCAGCGGCCAGCTTGATATCTGGAAGCGCGAACGCGCGATCGAGGAAGTAATCCGCGACGCGGCGGCGCCGGCGGCACTGAAGGAAAAGCTCGCAACGGTGCTGCGCATTCGCGAGTTCGCGAGCAGCGAACTGGGGCTGCCGCGCAACGAAAGCTACCGCCGCTACGCCGATCTGGAGCGGCCGTACGTGGTGTGGAACGTGTTCGCCACCCCCGAGTTTTCCACCGAGCCCGTGCAGTGGTGTTTCCTGTTTGCCGGTTGCGTGGGCTATCGTGGTTATTTCGCCAGGTCAGATGCGGACGAATTTGGTGCTGCGCTTGGCGCCCGAGGATACGACGTATTTGTGAGCGGGGTTCCCGCTTATTCGACGCTGGGCTGGTTTGCGGATCCTGCGCTCAATACCTTCATGCACTACCCCGAGGCGGAAATCGCGCGGCTGGTGTTTCATGAGCTTGCACACCAGGTCGCTTATGCCAAGGACGACTCGGTGTTCAACGAATCATTTGCGGTGGCGGTCGAGTCGGAAGGCGTGCGGCGCTGGCTGGAGCGCCACGGCGATGCCGGGCAACTGCGACAGTTCGAGGACAGAAGCCGGCGGCGCCGGGCATTCGCCGGGCTGCTGCAGAAATACCGCGAGCGCCTCGATGCCCTATATCGCACGCGGCTGGCGCCGGAGGCGATGCGCGTGCGCAAGGCTGCCATACTCGGCGAGATGGAGCAGGAATACCAGCGCATAAAAACCGGGTGGGGCGGGTTTGCCGGTTACGACCGCTGGTTTGCGCAGAAACCCAATAATGCGCAGATCGTGTCGGTGTCCATCTACACCCAGATGGTGCCGGCGTTCCAGGCCCTGCTCGAGAGGGAAGGGCGCGACCTCGGGCGTTTCTACGGCGCGGTAAAAATCCTGGCGCGGCTGGACAAGGCGCAGCGCGATGCGGAACTGCGCAGGCTGATGCCGCAGTCCGTGCCGGCTGCCGCGGGCGGCGCGCAATAGCGCCTGCGGTATAATCGCGGCGGTCTGTGCAGAGGAGAAAATCATGAAGCTCACCAGCCGCAGTTTCGGCAATAACCAGCGCATACCCGCGGAGTTCGCGTTCTGCGCACCCGATCCCGGGTCCCATGTCACGCTGTCGAACAATCGCAATCCGGAGCTGTCATGGAGCGAATTGCCCGCCGGCACGAAGTCGCTGGCCCTGGTCTGTCATGACTATGACGTGCCGTCGAAACCCGACGACGTGAATCAGGAGGGGCGCAGCATCCCGGCGTCGCTGCCGCGCATCGACTTTTACCACTGGGTGCTGGTAGACCTCGAACCGGGTTCGGGCGCAATCAATGCCGGCGAGTTTTCCGATGGGGTGACCGCGCGCGGCAAGCCCGGTCCCGACGGCCCGCGCGGCACGCGCCAGGGCGTCAACGACTACACCATGTGGTTTGCGGGCGACAAGGACATGGCAGGCAATTATTTCGGCTACGATGGCCCGTGCCCGCCGTGGAACGACAGCATCATCCATCATTACGTGTTCACGCTGTACGCACTCGACGTCGCCAAGTGTCCGGTGCAGGGCATATTCAGGGGTTCCGACGTGCTGGCTGCGATCAAGGGCCACGTCCTGGGGCAGGCGCAGCTGACCGGCACCTACAGCCTCAACCCCGATGTCAGGGCGTGAACATTGCCGCTTCCGGAAAGGCCGGCTGCGCCGGCCTTTTTGTTTTCTGAATCGCAAGCGCCTTCGATCCGCGGAAATTTCCTCTGTAACCTCTGTGCCCTCTGTGGCCGGAGTTTTTGAACTCTATGAGCCGGCCACCTGCAATTGATGTCGAGCAACGGCTGCGCAATCTGCCGCAGCCGACCTACCCGGACGAACTGCCGGTGGTAGCCAGGCGCGAGGAGATCGCGCGCGCCATCGCCGCGCACCAGGTGGTCATCGTGTGCGGCGAAACCGGCTCCGGCAAGACCACGCAGTTGCCCAAGATCTGCCTGGAACTCAAGCGCGGGATCGCCGGCTTCATCGGCCACACCCAGCCGCGGCGCATCGCGGCGCGCACCGTGGCGAGCCGCGTCGCCGCCGAGCTCAGAAGTCCGCTTGGCCACGCCGTGGGCTACAAGGTGCGTTTCGCCGACAAGCTGTCGGCCAACACTTACATCAAGCTCATGACCGATGGCATCCTGCTCGCCGAAACCCAGGGTGACCGGCTGCTCAAGCAGTACGACACGCTGATCATCGACGAAGCGCATGAGCGCAGTCTCAACATCGATTTCCTGCTGGGCTACGTCAAGCAGCTGCTGCCACGGCGCCCCGACCTCAAGGTGATCGTCACTTCGGCCACCATAGACGCCGAACGCTTCGCCGCGCACTTCGGCGGCGCGCCGGTGATCGAGGTGTCGGGGCGCACTTATCCAGTGGAGGTGCGTTACCGACCGCTGAAGTCGAAGGAGGAAGACGAAGAAGACCAGGAAATCGAAGACGCCATACTCGGTGCGGTGGATGAGCTTGCACGCGAGCGCGCCGGTGGCGACATCCTGGTGTTCCTGCCCGGAGAGCGTGAAATCCGCGAAACCGCGGAGGCTTTGCGCAAGCACCACCCCAGGGGCGCGGAAATACTGCCGCTGTACGCACGGCTTTCGTTCGAGGAACAGGAGCGGGTGTTCCGTCCAGGCAATGCCCGGCGCATCGTGCTGGCCACCAACGTCGCCGAGACTTCGTTGACGGTGCCCGGCATACGTTATGTTGTAGATGCCGGTCAGGCGCGCGTGAACCGCTACAGCTACCGCAACAAGGTCGAACTGCTGCAGGTCGAGAAAATTTCCCGCGCCTCGGCCAACCAGCGCGCCGGTCGCTGCGGCCGCGTCGCGGCGGGGGTGTGCATCCGGCTTTACTCGGAAGAGGATTATCTGGCCCGCCCCGAGTACACCGATCCCGAGATCCTGCGCTCCTCGCTGGCGCATGTGATCCTGCGCATGCAGTCGCTGAAACTGGGTGACGTCGAGGATTTTCCATTCCTCGAACCACCGACGCCACGCATGGTCGCCGATGGCTATCAGCTGCTGGCAGAGCTGGGTGCGGTCGACACCGGCCGCGCCCTGACCCCGATCGGCTGGCAGCTCGCCAGGTTTCCGATCGATCCGCGCATCGCGCGCATGATCGTCGCGGCGAAACAGGAAGCTTGCCTGCGCGAGCTGCTGATCATTGCGGCGGCGCTGTCGGTACAGGACCCGCGCGAACGCCCGTTCGACCGCACCGAGGCGGCGGACCGGGCGCATGAGCGCTTCCGCGACGAGCGTTCCGATTTCATGGGCTATTTGCGGCTGTGGGATTTTTTCAGCGAGGCGCTGCGGCACAAGAAATCGAACCGCAAGCTGACCGAGCTGCTGCACGAGCATTTCCTGTCGCACCGGCGCATGCGCGAATGGCGCGATATCCACGGCCAGCTCGCCGCGCTGGTGGGCGAAATGGGCATGCATCCGAACGAGATTCCCGCCAACTACGATCAGGTGCACCGCGCGCTGCTGGCCGGCCTGCTCGGCAACATCGGGTTCAAGAACGAGGAAGGCGAGTACCTCGGCGCGCGCGGCATCAGGTTCGCGCTGTTCCCGGGGTCGGTGCTGAGGAAGGCGCAGCCCAAGTGGATCATGGCTGCCGAACTGGTCGACACCACGCGGCTGTATGCGCGCTGCGCTGCGAAAATAGAACCGGAGTGGATAGAGCCCGTTGCCCGGTCGCTGCTGCAGCGCCACTATTTCGATCCACACTGGGAAAAAGAGCGCGCAATGGTGGTGGTGTTCGAGCGCGTCACGCTCTACGGACTCACCATCGTGCCCAGACGCCGCGTGCATTACGGCGCCATCCATCCCGTGGAAGCGCGCGAAATCTTCATCCGCAGCGCGCTGGTCGCCGGAGAGTATGCGACGAGTGCAAAATTTTATATATATAATCAAATACTTATAAAAGAAGTTCAGGAACTGGAGCACAAGGCGCGCAAACGCGATGTGCTGGTCGACGAGCAGGCGATCTTTGCGTTTTACGATGCCATCCTGCCGCCCGATATCGTCAACGGCGCGGCATTCGAGAAATGGCGCCATGCAGCGGAACAGAAACAGCCGAAGCTGCTGCACCTTACACGCGAGTATCTGATGCGGCATGCCGCGTCGGACATTACCGAAGCGCAGTTTCCGGAAACGCTGCGCGTGAGTGAGGATGGGGCCGAACTCAAGCTCAAGTACCGCTTCGATCCCGGGCACGCGCTCGACGGTGTTACCGCAACCGTGCCGCTGCCACTGCTCAACCGGCTCGACGCCGCGCCGCTCGAATGGCTGGTGCCGGGGCTGATACGCGACAAGATCGCCGCGGCATTCAAGTCGCTGCCCAAGTCATTGCGGCGCCACCTGGTGCCGGTGCCGGAACATGTGACGGCATTTCTGACCGAATGTGACAGGCGCGAGGCGCGCGGCGAGCGCCGCGAGGCATTCGCGGACGCGATCCGCAGCTTCGTGCAGCGCGCCGCGGGCGTGCCGGTGGACAGGGATGCGATAGCGGCGATCGATTACCCGCCGCATCTGAGGATGAATTTCCGTGTTGTCGACGACGCGGGGCGCGAGCTTGCGACCGGCCGCGATCTGGTTGCGCTCAAGGCCCAGCTTGGCCAGGCCGCGCAGCTCACCTTCGGCCAGGCCGACACCGGCATAGAGCGCGACAACATCCGGCTGTGGGATTTCGGCGATCTGCCGCAGGAGATTGCGTTTACCCGCGGCGGGCGCAGGCTGACCGGCTATCCGGCGCTGGTGGACGAGGGGGAGTGCGTTGCGATCCGCCTGTTCGACGTGCGTCAGGCGGCCGATGCGGCAATGCGCGCCGGCGTGGCGCGGCTGCTGCGCCTGTCGCTCAAGGAGCAGATGAAGCAGCTCGAGAAAAACCTGCGCGGTTTCGAGCAGGCGGCGCTGCAGTTGCGCGGCGCGGCGGCGGCCGGCGACCTGCGCGAGGATCTGCTGACGGCCATCGTCGACCGCGCTTTCATCGGCGAGGACGCGTTGCCGCGCACGCACAAGGATTTCGAGGTCCAGCGCGGCCGCGCGCGCGCGCGGCTGCCGGCGGTGAGCGAGGCGGCGTGTCGCTTGTTCGCGGCCATCGCCGACGAATATCACCGCGTCTCGCTGATGCTGGGCGCCGCCAAAAGCAAAAGTGCGCTGGCGCGGCCCGCCGCCGATATCCGCGCCCAGTTGCCGCTGCTGGTGTACAAGGGCTTTTTCAATGCCACGCCGTGGGAGCAGCTCGCCCATCTGCCGCGTTACCTGAAGGCGATGCAGCTGCGCCTGGAAAAATACGCCAAGGACCCTGCCCGCGACGCCAAGCACGCGGCGGGCATCGCCGAGCTGTGGCAGCGTTACGCGGAGCGTCTGGAAAAGCAGCGCAAGGCCGGGGAAGTCGACCCCAGGCTTGCGGAATTCCGCTGGCAGATCGAGGAACTGCGCGTTTCGCTGTTCGCGCAGGAACTCAAGACGCCGTATCCGGTCTCATACAAAAGGCTGGAAAAATTGTGGGCTGCCATGCGTTAGCGCTGCCGCCCGGCCGTTGAATGTCGACGGCAAGCTCGTTTCGTGTTTTCGTGTTTCAATTCCCATTACGGTAAACGCCCTGCAAACCATGAACCACACGCTTCGCTATTCGTGCGTTCGCAATGCCTGCGGCAGGCAGGGCGCTCCCGTACCCGCCATTCGGCGTCATGCGCGGTCGTCGCGGTCGTATTACGCGCACCGGCCGCTGCCCAGCCGGGCTTTTCTCTACCAGCGTTAAGCGGCCCGGTCCAGCGCAGCGCGGTAGAAGCCCGGCAGGCACTTATGTGCCTGTCCGCCCCCGTTTAGCGTGAACCGAGGCCGCCCAGTCGTCCAATTGCGTCATTCACCATCCATCAACTCGTGCGGAGCGCGCCATGCATCGCTCCGCCTGGAATTTTTCGAAAGGAATCAACATGAAATACCCGACAGCCATTTGCGTCACCGACCGCGACGCGGCAAAACTTGCCCGCATTGTCGAAGATCTGCTGCGCCGTTCAAACGCGCTGGAGTATGGCGCCGAGTCGCTGCACGAAACCTTGGACGCGGCGCGCATCCTGCCTTCGCCCGAAATTCCCGGGGATGTCGTGACCATGAACTCCGCGCTGGTCATCGAGGACGTTGCGCAGCGGAGCCTGCGCACCCTTACCCTGGTTTACCCCGAGCAGGCCGACCCCGCCCTGGGGCGGGTGTCGGTGCTGTCGCCGCTGGGCAATGCGCTGCTCGGTGCACGCGTCGGTGAGCAGCTGCGGCTTGCCACGCCGGCCGGCGAGCGCCTGGTCAGGGTGATCAGCATGCAGTTCCAGCCCGAGGCGGCCGGCCGCTACGACCTCTAGCGGCGGGACGGGGACGACGCGCTCAGTGCCCACTCAGTGCCCATCGTCCCCGAATTTCTGCTTGAGCTCGGCGTCGAACTCGCCGTCGATCAGCACGTAGAGCATGAGCGCCGGCTTGTCCGAACGATTGCTCCAGGCATGGTTGGTGCCGCGCTGTATCACCACGTCGCCGGCCCTGAGCAGCACGTCCTGGTCGTCGAGCAGCATGGTGATTTCTCCCTGCAGCACGACCGCATAGTCCACGGTTTCGGTGCGGTGCATGAAGGGATGACGTCCGACTTTCTTGCCGGCGGTCGAGGCCGATTCGTTGCCCATGGCGGCGAACACCGCGCGCGACTGTTCCGGCGGCATGTTGCGTATCGCTTCCGTTTCCGGCGCGATCTCGGAGATGCGGAACACCGTGCCGCGGGGCGGCGGATGAATCTGCTTGGGTCCCGCGGTGGGGTCGGGTTCGCTGCGTCTGACGATGACCGGCGAGGCCGTGGTCTTCCATAAATCGACGGAAATATGCCCGGGGCGCAGCGGGTTGGTGCGTACCGCGGGCGCCAGGCCGTCCTCCAGCACCACGGCCTTGCCGTTTTCATCGTGGCCCGTGACCACGCGTCTGATGCGTCCTTGCATTCAACCTCCAATATGGACAATAGATTTCAAAAATTCAGGATGCGGCTATTCGGGCTGAAAACCTGCCAGCTTTACCATTTCCGCAAACCGCTTGAGCTGATCGTCGAGGAAGGACTTGAATTCAGCAGGCGTGTTGCCCACCGGTTCCAGGCGCAGGGCGCGCAGACGCTCGGCAACCTGCGCATTCTGCACCGCGGCGCGGGTTTCGCCCTGCAGCTTGGACACCAGTTTCGCGGGTGTTTTTGCCGGTGCGAACATCCCGTACCAGCTCATGTCATCGAGCGCCATGCCGGCAACGCCGGCCTCGGCCATGACCGGCACGTCCGGGAGGAAGGACGCGCGCTTTGAGCCGGTGTAGGCGAGCGCGCGCAGCTTTCCCGACTGGATGTGCTGCAGCGACAGCGGGGTCGTCACGAACATCATCTGGATTTCCCCGCTCAGCAGCGCGCTGATGGCGGGTCCCGCGCCCTTGTAGGCGACGTGCACCATGTCGGTCCCGGTGCGCACTGCGAACATCGAGCCCGCAAGCTGGATCGGGCTGCCGGCGCCGGTGGAGCCGTATGCGAATTTGCTGCCCGGCTTGCGCGCGAGCGCGATCAGTTCCTTGACCGAGCGCGCGGCGACTGCGGGGTTCACGGCGAGGATGTAGCCGCCGCCCGAGGCGATGTTGGTGACCGGCGTGAAATCCCGGCGCACGTCGAATGGCAGCTTCCTGTGCGTGCTGGGATTGACGGCAAACGACGCCGAAGTCACCAGCAGCGTATGGCCGTCGGGCGCCGCCTTGGCGACCAGGTCGGCGCCTATGATGCCGTTGGCGCCAGGCCGGTTGTCGACCACGAACGGCTGGCCCATCTGCGCGGCGAGCTGCTGGGCGACGATGCGGGTTACGGTGTCGGGCGCGCCGGCGCCGAATCCGATGATCACGCGCACCGGCCGCGCGGGATAATCCTGGGCCGCGGCGCCTGCGCAAACTGCAAGCACCGACAGCGCGATGAGCAATGATCTGGGCAGCATGCTTGTCCTCCTGTTCTGATTTTGCGCCGCGAATCTTGTGCCGGGTTGATTATGCCAGGATGAGCGGCGGGCGATTCTAGCATGCGCTGCATGCGGCCTTGCGGCGCTATTCGGGCACCAGCCACTCCACTTTTGCGCTGCCCGTGCCGTCGCGCGCCAGCACCGGGTACAGCCAGTCAAGCAGCGCGCGCGCCTCGCCGGCGAATTTGTACGGCGGATTCACCACCAGCATGCCGCAGCCAGGCATGATTTCCGTGTCCTCTGCGGTGACCCGCAGTTCCAGCTGCAGTATCTTGCGGATGCCGGTGCCCGCGATATCGCGCGCGAAACCGAGCATCGCGCCCGGTGTCATCAGCGGATACCACAAGGCGTAAATGCCGGTGGCCCAGCGCGCATGTGCCTCGCGCAGCGCGTCAACGATGCGCACGAACTCCTTGGCGCGGTCAAACGAGGAATCGAGCAGCACCAGTCCGCGCCGCTCCTTCGGCGGGAGGAAGGCCTTCAGCGCCTGGTAGCCGTCCATCAGGTGCGCCGCGACCTGTTTGTCGCCGGCGAATACCGCCTTGAGTTCCTCGAAATCGATCTTGTTCAGCTCGCTCAGCACGATGCGGTCGCCGCGGCGGGCGAGGTGTCTGGCGATGAAGGGCGAACCGGGATAGAAGCGCAGGTTGGGGTAGGGGTTGGCCGCCTTCACTGCATCCATGTAAGGGGCAAGCGCCGCGGGAAGATCCTGGCGCCCCCACAGGCGCGCGATGCCGTTATCGTATTCGCGGGCTTTCTGCGCCCACTCGTGCATGAGGTCATAGCGGCCGATGCCGGCATGGGTGTCGAGGTAGCACCACGGCTTGTCCTTGAGATTGAGCGCGCCGAGCAGCCGCGCGAGCAGGGCGTGCTTGAAAACGTCGGCAAAATTGCCGGCATGGAACATGTGGCGGTAGGAAAGCATGGGCGTGAGGGGTGACTGAGTGGCTCGGTGATTGGTGATTCAGCAAACTGCAGCATTGCCATGCAATATCAGACGTTATGTCTCATCACACAATCACTTAATCACTGTTTTTTCAAAGTTTGTCGTATTTGGTCGCCCTGCCGCGGGATTTTTCCACCGGATACTTTTCGGCGTTGAGCCGCAGCTTCCGGTCCGCTGCCGCGGCGAGGTCGATGCCGAGCTTGTCGCACAGCCGCAGCAGGAACAGCAACACGTCGGCGCATTCCAGCGCCACTTCCTCGCGCGTTGCCGGCGCCAGGTTCGCCGCCTGCTCGAAGCTGAGCCACTGGAAATGTTCCACCAGTTCGCCGGCCTCGCCCGCCAGCGCCATGGCGAGGTTCTTGGGATTGTGAAACTGGTCCCAGTCGCGTTCTGCCGCGAATGCCGCGAGTCGTGCGCGCAAGCTCTCCAGCCTGTCCTCGTGTTGTGTCATGTGCGAACCTGCAGTATTGATTGGTGTGTTGCCGCAGTATAACCGCCCGCTGCGCGAAAAATGAAAATGATCAATTAAAACAGGCGGATGCGAGCTTGAAGCGAGATGAGCTTCGCGCTTCGGTGGAACTCGCTGCGCAGTGCAGCGACTAATCCGCTTTATCCAGCCCCTAACGACGACGACCACTATGCTGAAAGCCCTCAGAAACCTGTTTGACGACAGCAGCACCAGCGCCGCAGTTGCGGGTTACGAGCGCAAGCACCTGCAACTGGCTGTGGCCAGCCTGCTGCACGAGTCTGCCCGCGTCGATCGGGGCGAGCATCCCGAAGAGCAGGCTGCCGCACGGCAGGCACTCGCCGAACTGTTCGAGCTGGACACCGAGGCCTGCGCCGCGCTGCTGGAGGAGGGCCGCGCCCGGGCGCTGCAGACGACCTCTTATTTTGGTGCGGTATCGGTCATCAAGCGCGATTTCGCCCAGGCGCAGCGCGTATTCTTCATCGAGCACCTGTGGCGCATCGCCTATGCCGACGGCAGCCTCGATCCCTACGAAGACCACTACGTGCGCAAGATCGCGCACCTGCTCTATGTGCCCAACACCCAGTGCATGCTGGCGCGGGGCCGCGCCCGCTCTGCCTGAAGTTCTGCCCGGGGTGCGCGCCGCTACTCGGCCTTGATGCCGGCTTCGCGGATGACCCGGGTGTATTTCGTGGTCTCGGACTTGATGAAGGCAGCGAATTCCCTTGGGCTGTTGCCTACCGGTATGGCGCCCTGCTTGGTGAGCGCGCTCTGCATGTCGGCCGACTTGGTCGCCTTGATGGTTTCGGCGCTGAGCTTTTCCAGGACCCTGGGCGGCAGCCCGGCCGGCGCCACCATGCCGTACCACGCCACCGATTCATAGCCTTTTACGCCGGCTTCCGACATCGTCGGCAATTCGGGCGCGACCGCAAGGCGCGTCGCGGTGCTCACCGCGAGCGGGCGCACCCGGCCGGCCTTGGCATGCGGGATCACCGTAAGCGCGGTGGTGACGATGACATCCACGTGCCCCGCGACCACGTCGAGCAGCCCCTGGTTGCCGCCCTTGTAGGGCACATGGTTGAGCTTGACCTTGGCCATGTGGTTGAGCAACTCCGTGGCGAGATGCTGGGAGGAACCGATGCCGCCGGAAGCGTAATTGACGGATCTGGTTTTGGCGAGCGCGAGCAGTTCCTGGACGCTCGCGGCCTTGACCGATGGATGCACTGCCAGGATTTGCGGCAGCACTGCGGTGAGGCTGACGGGCGTAAAAGCCCTGTCCGCATCGTATGGCAGCTTCTTCTGCAGGATGGGGTTGATGGCATGGCCGATGGCCACGAACATCAGCGTATGCCCGTCGGGATTGGATTTTGCCGCGATGTCGGCGGCCACCACGCCGTTGGCGCCGGGGCGGTTATCGGCGACCACCTGCTGCCCCCAGGCTTCGGTCAGTTTCTGGCCTATCATGCGCGCCAGGATGTCGGTCGAACCGCCAGGAGTGAACGGCACGATGATGCGGATGGGACGGTCGGGGTATTCGGCGTGGGCGGCGGGCAGTGCGCAGCCCAGGACCAGCAGCGCGCAGGCCAGATTTTTCCAGTGATTCAATTTTTTCTCCTCATGTTCTTCATTCAGGCGGCGGCGACATAGCCCGAGGGCGTGCCGAGCACCGTGGTGCGCTCCATATGGCGGCGCTGGGTTTCGTCGAAATCGCCCAGCGCCTGGTGCATGGTGCAGCGGTTGTCCCAAACCAGGATGTCGTGCTTGCGCCACTGGTGGCGGTAGACGAATTCCGGCCGCGTGGCGTGCCGGTTGAGGTAGTCGATGAGTGGCTTGCTTTCTTCCTCGGTCATGCCGTCGAAGCGGCTGACTTTTTCGCCGAGGTACAGCGCCTTGCGCCCGGTTTCGGGATGCACCCGCACCACTGGCTGGGCAACCGGCGGGTTGATGCGCTTCTGCTCCGCGGCGCGCACCGTGCCGGTCGTCTGGTTGGCAATCTTGCGCGTGCCTGACATGTGAATGCCGTGGAGGCCGGCAATCAGTTTTTTCATGCCGTCCGACAGCGCGTCGTAGGCCATGGTCATGTTGGCGAACAGCGTGTCGCCGCCCACTTCGGGAATGACGTGGCAGCGCAGCAGCGAGCCCAGCGACGGCACGGTGGTGAACGACATGTCGGAATGCCACTGCCTGCCGGTGTACCTGGAGTCCGACGGCGTGCCGTCAGGATTGGGCTCGTTGGTGACCAGCAGCAGCTCGGGATATTGCGGGTGGCGGTCGCGTGGCAGGGCGTCGTGACGGTCGAGTTCGCCGAAACGGCGGCTGAACTCGATGTGCTGCTCGCGCGTGATGTCCTGGTCACGCAGCAGCAGGATGCCGTAGTTCAGGAATGCCTGGTAAATCTCGCCGAAAGCCGCCTCGCTCATCGGTTTCGAGACGTCGACGCCGCATACCTCCACGCCCAGCGCGTTGGAAAGCCTGCGCAGTTTCAGGACCATGATTGCTCCTCCATTGGTTTGGTGGGCGCAAGATTACACTTGCAGGTGTATTCCATGAAATGAATTGTTATCATTCGTTCATATCCATTTAGTTATAAGGTGCCATGACCCTGCAGCAGCTGCGCAGCATTTGCGAAGTCGTCGCCAACGGCTGCAGCGTGTCGCGCGCGGCACAGGCGCTGCACACCTCGCAACCGGCCGTCAGCAAGCTTATCAAGCTGCTGGAGCAGGAACTGGGCGCCGAGGTGTTCGTGCGGGCAAAGGGGCGCATCACCGGGCTTACCGAGATCGGTGAGGACGTGTTCGCGCACGCCCGGCGCATCCTGCATGATTCCGCGGCGCTCACCGAGATTGCCGCGGAGCGCTACAGTGGGAAAAGCGGGGTGCTGCGCATCGGTACCACGCATCTGCATGCGCGTTACGCGTTGCTCGAGGTGATTACGGCGTTCACCCGCGCCTATCCAGAAGTGCACATGGATCTTACCCAGGGCAATCCGGAGCAGATTGCGGACTGGGTGGCTGCGGGCACGGTGCATCTCGGGGTCAGCACCCTGCCCAGCGTGGTGCCGGCCAGCGTGCTGACGTTGCCGGCTTATGCCATAGAACGCTGCATCATCACGCCGCTGCGGCATCCTCTGCTCAGGTTGAAGCGCGTCACGCTGCGGGATGTTGCCCGCTATCCGCTCATCACCTACGACCGCATGTTCAATTCGGGCAGCGTGGTGCAGGATGTATTCGAAAAACATGGTCTCAAGCCGCGCATCGCCATGAAGGCGACCGATGCCAATGTGATCAAGGCCTATGTCGCTGCGGGACTTGGAATTGCCGTGCTGCAGAAAATGGCGCTGGAACCGGGTGCGGACAAGGGGCTTGCCATGATCCGGGCCGGTCACCTGTTTCCGCCTTCGCGTGCCTGCATCAGCCTGAGACACGGGCAGTATCTGCGCGGCTACGTATACGATTTTATCGGGAGAATATCGCCGCAATGGACGCGCGCTGCGGTTGATCGGGAGCTCAAGGTGCGTTAAGCGCCGGGATCGCGTTGCTCTGGCAGTATTTTCCCGAACTGATATTCTTCTCATATCGCGACCCAGGAAGTCGCAACGGACCCATAAAATGATAACCATGTTTGCTGGTTGTTTTTCCGTCGTTGCATGCCGGGCAGGACGCCGCATTGTGATGCTGGGCTGCTTGCTGCTGTGCGTGCTGCCGGCAGCAGCGCAGCAGATCAAGGTCGGCTATATTGACGTCCAGCGCATCGAACGCGATTCGGCACGGCCGAAACGGGGCGCCGAAATGCTGCGCAAGGAATTTGCCGCGCGTGAGCAGGCGGTGCGCGAGATGGGCGATAGAGTCCTGGCCATGAAAGCCGAGCTTGACAAGCTGGGGCCCAACACCCCCGCGGCGCAACTGGAGGCGAGGCGGCGCACGTTTGCCGAGCAGGCGCAGAATTTCGAGCAGATGCGCCGCACCTTTGTGGAAGATCTGGACAGGCGCCGGGCCGAGGAGCGGCTGAAATTCATCGAGGAGGTGCGAACAGCCGTGCGCAAGATCGCCGAAGCGCAGAAGTATGACCTCGTGCTGGAGGGCGGAGTTTACGCCAGTCGCAGCGTCGATATCACCGATCAGGTGGTGAAGGCTTTGGACAGCGCCAGGTAGGCGCCGCTCCGCGCGCCGGCATTGCGCGATTTTTCAGCCGCGTTCGCCCAGCACGCGCGTGATCCAGACGCCGATGTCCTGTACTTCCTCCATGCATACCGAGTGCTGCATGGCGTAGTCATGCCACTCTACGGCGTAACCCGCCTGCGTCAGGATGTCCCTGGATTTGGTGCCCATGGCATAGGGCACCACCGGATCGTGCGTGCCGTGCGCCATGAAAACGGGTGTTCTGCAGTTGGCGGGCGCAGCTTCCTGCGCGAAACTCTCGGCGAGCGGCAGATAAGTCGACAGCGCCATCACGCCCGCCAGCTGCTGCGGATAGCGCAGTCCGGTTTGCAGGGCAATCGCGCCACCCTGGGAAAATCCTGCCAGCACGATGTCGCGTGCAGAAACTCCCCGCGCCATTTCGCGTTCGACCAGTCGGCCGATGGCGTTCTGGGATGCGCGCACGCCCTTCTCGTCAGCCTTGCGCGAACGCCCTTCGAGGTCGCCAAAGGAGACGTCGTACCATGCACGCATGACATGGCCGTTGTTGATGGTCACCGGCTGCATGGGCGCGTGCGGAAAGATGAAGCGGATTGCCGGCGCGCCCGACAGGTCGAGTTCGTTCACGATGGGCACGAAGTCGTTGCCGTCGGCGCCCAGGCCGTGCATCCAGATGATGCTGGTGGCGGGATTGTCGCCGGTTTCCAGTTCTATGGTTTCCAGAGGTTTTTCCATTTTTTCGGACAATATTCAGTGGGATGAAGCGGCGGGGCTGGTGATGTCACGCATCGGGAATGTGCGGGCCGAGCAGTCCCGCATATGCCCCAGGGGACGATCCTGCTATGGGCACGGCACCCACGGTCCTGGCATAAAATTCCGCCGGACCTGCGCCGCCGATGATCGAATATGCGTAGCCTTGCGCCTTTTGCGCGTGCAGTACCGACAGCAGCAAGGCGCGACCCAGGCCGCGGCCGCGCGCTGATTCGAGAACGCCCTCGGGGCCGAAGAAGTTTCTGTGGGTGGCGTCATGGCAGGCGAAGCCGAGAATCCGTGCGTCCTGCACCGCGATGAAGCATGCAACCGGCATGCGGGCAAATGCCGCTTCGGCCTCGGCAGTCCAGCGCGGGAAATGCTCGCGAACCCAGGCGCAGACGGCGGTCTTTTCCGGGTTCAGCGCCCTGCGCACCGCCACGCCCTGTCTGGAGCAGGAATCGAGCGCATCCTGCAGATCCGGCAGCGCGTAAAGCCTCACCAGCATGTCCTGCATCAGCCAGCCCCCGTGCGGCTGTTCATCGCCATGTGCGCAGCACGCATCTCAGGCTTTGGGCCTGATGGCCGATTTCGGCCGGAACGCCCGCACCACGGCCTCGTTGGTCTCAATGTACGGTCCGCCGATCAGATCGATGCAGTAAGGCACGGCGGCGAAAATGCCGTTGACCAGGTTTTTGCCCTCGGCGTTCTTGAGGCCTTCCAGCGTTTCCTTGATCGCCTTGGGCTGCCCGGGAAGGTTGATGATGAGGGCCTGCTTGCGGATCACCGCCACCTGACGCGACAGGATGGCGGTGGGCACGAACTTGAGGCTGATCTGGCGCATCTGCTCGCCGAAGCCGGGCATTTCGCGGTCGGCGACGGCAAGCGTTGCCTCGGGCGTGACATCGCGCAGCGCGGGACCGGTGCCGCCCGTCGTCAGCACCAGGCGGCAGCCTTCGCGGTCGACCAGCTCCTTGAGTGTGGCTTCGATCACCGGCTGTTCGTCGGGTATCAGGCGGGTCACCATGCGCCACGGTGAAGCGAGCGCCTGCGTGAACCACTCCTTGAGTGCGGGTATGCCCTGGTCTTCGTAAACGCCCCTGGAGGCGCGGTCGCTGATTGAAACCAGGCCAATCAGCAGTTCTTGGTTTTGCGCGGTCATGGCGTAATTATACGGAAGGCGGGGAGTCTGGTGCCTCGCGGGAGCCATCGAGGGTCTCGCGCAGCAACTGGAACAGCGCACGGTAATTCTTTGGCGGCTTGTTCATCTCGCGTTCGCGTTGCGCGTTGCGCAGTAGCGTGCGCAGCTGCTGTGCATCGACCTGCGGGTGCTCGCCGACAAACAGCGCAAACGCAGCATCCTCAGCGAGCAGGCGCTCGCGCCAGCGCTCGATGCGGTGCAGCAGGGCGATATGCTCGCGCGACACGGATTTCCAGGCGTCCAGCCGCGCGCGTATGGGCTCCGGATCGACATGGCGCATCAGCTTGCCGATGTACTGCAACTGCCGGCGCCGTGCCTCGAATTTGGTCATGCGCCTCGCCTCGCTTACCGCATCGCGCAGGCTGTCGGGCAGCGCCAGCGCGGCAAGCCGCTCCTCGCTGAGTTCGACCAGTTCTGCGCCGAGATCCTGCAGATCGGTCATCTGTTTCTTGCGCTGCGTCTTGCTGGGTGGGCTGGGCTGGTCTTCGTTCACTGGTTTTGCAGTGTGAGGATAAAGATCAAGGTAAAGTCAGGATCGGGGCAAAGTGATCGGGGCAAAGTCGGGCACCCGCGACGTTGCGTCCGCAGGTGCCGCGATTGCGGGCAATCGAAGCTGATATGATAACGCTCTTTTTGTTCTTGGAACGGCCCTGCCGGATTGCAACATCATGCCAGAAACCCGATTTTCATATACCGACGACAAACTCAGGCAGATTGCGCAGGACGTGCTTGACCACGCCAGACAGCGCGGCGCCAGCGCCGCGGAAATAGAAGTCAGTGAGGGTTTTGGCCAGACCGTGACCGTGCGCCGTGGCGAAGTCGAGACCATCGAGTACAACCGCGACAAGGGCATAGGCGTCACGATTTACGTCGGCCGGCAGCGCGGCCATGCCAGCAGTTCCGATTTTTCCCCGCAGGCGGTGCGCGACACTGTCGATGCTGCGCTGTCGATCGCCCGCTTTACCGCTTCCGACGAATGCGCCGGGCTGGCGGATGCCGACCTGCTGGCGCGGGATATTGCCGATCTCGATTTGTGGCATCCCTGGGACATGCCGGTCGAGCGCGCCATCGTGCTCGCCAAGGCTTGCGAAGATGCTGGTTTCGCCACCGGCAAGGGCATCAGCAATTCCGAGGGCGCGACGGTTTCGACCCAGGAATCGCACTTCATCTATGGCAATTCCCTGGGATTTCTCGCCGGATACCCGACGTCGCGCCACGGCCTGTGGTGCGCGCTGATAGCCGGCAAGGGCGACGCCATGCAGCGCGACGACTGGTATGAAACCGCCCGCGATCCGGTGGAACTTCCCGCGCCCGAGATGGTGGGCAGGCGTGCCGGCGAACGTGCGCTGAAACGCGTCGGCGCCAGAAAGATTGCCACCACCCAGGTACCGGTATTGTTCGAGGCGACGATCGCGCCCAGCCTGCTCGGGCATTTCGTTTCTGCGGTAAGCGGCGGCAGCCTTTACCGCAAGTCCTCTTTCCTGCTGGACAGCATCGGCAAGCAGATTTTTGCGCCATTCGTGAAAATCAGCGACCTGCCGCATATCAAAAAAGGCCTGGCGAGCAGCGCATTCGACGAGGAGGGCGTGGCCACGCAGGCGCGCGACGTGGTGCAGGGGGGCGTGGTGCAGGGTTATTTCCTCAGCAGCTACTCGGCGCGCAAGCTGGGGATGAAATCCACCGGCAATGCCGGCGGCAATCACAATCTGATCATGCCCGACACCGGCGAGGATTTCGCCGGCCTGCTCAGGAAAATGGGCCGCGGCCTGCTGGTGACCGAACTCATGGGGCAGGGTGTGAATGCGGTGACCGGAGATTATTCGCGCGGTGCCGCAGGCTACTGGGTCGAGGGCGGCGAAATCGCCTATCCGGTGCAGGAAATCACCATCGCCGGCAACCTCAAGGACATGTTCCGCAGCATCGTTGCGGTCGGTAATGACGTCAACCACCGCGGCTCGCGGCAGTGCGGCTCGGTGCTGATCGAGCGCATGACCATAGCCGGGGACTGATGCTCCGCAGAGGCCGGGCGCGGATTCACGAATCGATTACGGAGGAGCACATGCAGCGTCGACAGTTTCTGAAAAGGGCGGGGCTGGGCGTTGCCGCCGGCGCGGTCGCCACGCCGGCCATCGCCCAGCCGCAGCCGCAGATCAGGTGGCGCATGGCGTCAAGTTTCCCCAAGAGCCTGGACACCCTCTACGGCACCGCCGAGCAGATCGCCAGCCGCGTATCCAGAATGACCGACGGCAAGTTTGAAATCCGGATTTTTGCGGCGGGCGAGATCGTGCCGCCGTTGCAGGTGCTCGATGCAGTGCAGAACGGCACCGTCGAGTGCGGCCAGACGGCGAGTTATTACTACATCGGCAAGAATCCTGCCCTGGCGTTTGATACCGCGCTGCCCTTCGGCATGAACTGCCGCCAGCAGAATGCCTGGATGTACTACGGCGGCGGGATGGCGCTGATGCGCGATTTATTCAAGCAGTACAACATCATCAACTTTCCCTGCGGCAACACCGGCACCCAGATGGCGGGCTGGTACCGCAAGGAGATCAAGTCGGTCGCCGATCTCAAGGGACTGAAAATGCGCGTCGCCGGGCTGGCCGGGCAGATTCTCAGCAGGCTGGGGGTGGTGCCACAGCAGATCGGTGGCCCCGACATCTATCCGGCACTGGAAAAAGGCACCATAGACGCGGCGGAATGGGTAGGGCCATACGATGACGAGAAACTGGGTTTCCACAAGGTCGCGAAGTATTACTACTATCCCGGCTGGTGGGAAGGCTCGGCGCAGCTGTCCATTTATGTCAACATGAAACAGTGGCAGTCGCTGCCGAGGAGCTACCAGGAGGCGCTGGAGACGGCGTGCGCTGAGGCCAATATCCACATGGTCGCCAAGTATGATGCGATGAATACCGAAGCGCTGCGCAAGCTGGTGGCGGGTGGCGCCCAGTTGCGCGCTTTCCCGCGGCCGGTGATGGAGGCCTGCTACAAGGTTGCCAACGAATTGTATGCCGAGCTTTCCGCGAAAAGCCCCGAGTTCAGGAAGATCCATGCGGCATGGAGCCGGTTCCGCGACGACCAGTACCTGTGGTTCCGCGTGGCCGAAAACACCTTCGACAATTTCGTCTACTCGGTGAAGCGCAACGCGGCGCCTGCCGCGAAAAAATAGGCGGACTGCCGCTTACTGCGGCTTATTGCGGTTATCGCGGCTGCATCAGCGCCCGTTCGATGTCCTGCGCCGCGCTGCCGCCGCCGTCCGGTTCCTGCCTGGGCAGGTCCTCCGCGGGTACCGGTGCTTCAGGCATCGGAATCTGCATCTCGATGGTTGCCGGCTGCCCCTTGGGCGCTTCCGCCTTGTAGTGCAGCACCATCTGCGGGAAAGCGATGATCAGAGCCACCATGATGAGCTGGATGATCACGAACGGCACCGCGCCCCAGTAGATGTCGGCGGTCCGGACCTCGCGCGGCGCCACGCTGCGCAGATAGAACAACGAAAATCCGAAAGGCGGATGCAGGAAAGAAGTCTGCATGTTCACGCCCAGCATCACACCGAACCAGACCAGATCTATGCCCAGCTTGGCCGCGACCGGTGCCAGCAGCGGTACCAAGATGAACGCGATCTCGAAAAAGTCGAGAAAGAAGGCCAGCACGAACACCAGGATGTTGACGACGATGAGAAAGCCCATCGCGCCGCCCGGCAGGGTGGTGAGCAGGTTTTCCACCCACAGGTCGCCATCCAGCGCGCGGAAGGTCAGTCCGAATACCGTGGAGCCGACCAGGATGAATATCACGAAGCTGGTGAGCTTGGCGGTGGAGTCCATCGCCTGCCTGAGCAGGGTGAAGTTGAGCCGGCGCCTGGCGAGCGCAAGCACCAGCGCGCCGGTGGCGCCCATTGCGCCGCCTTCGGTCGGCGTCGCCACGCCCATGAAAATCGTGCCCAGCACCAGGCCGATCAGCACCAGCGGCGGCACCAGCGTGCCGGCCACCCTGGCCGCCAGCGCCCATCCCCTCAGCGTGCGCGCCTGCGGCGGCAGCGCGGGGGCCGCCTGCGGTTTGACCAGCGACACCAGCAGCACATAGCCCATGTAGCAGGCTGCCAGCGTCAGGCCCGGGACGAGCGCGCCCTGGTACATGTCACCCACCGACTTGCCGAGCTGGTCGGCAAGCACGATCAGCACCAGGCTGGGCGGGATGATCTGCGCCAGCGTGCCCGATGCCGCGATCACGCCCGCGGCGAGCCGCGGCGAGTAGCCGTAACGCAGCATGATGGGCAAAGAAATCAGCCCCATCGAGATTACCGATGCCGCCACTACGCCGGTGGTCGCGGCAAGCAGGGCGCCGACGAACACCACCGCGTAGGCGATGCCGCCGCGTATCGCGCCGAACAGCTGGCCTATGGTGTCCAGCAGTTCCTCGGCCATGCCGCTGCGTTCCAGGATCAGGCCCATAAAAGTGAAGAAGGGAATGGCGAGCAGCGTATCGTTGCGCATGATGCCGAACACACGCTCCGGCAGGGCCTGCAGCAGTTCCGGCTTGAGCAGCCCCATCTCGATGCCGAGCAGGCCGAAGAAGATGCCGTTGGCGGCAAGCGAGAAAGCAACCGGGTAGCCGAGCAGCAGAAAAATCACCAGTACGCCGAACATCAGCGGCGCCAGAATCTCATGCGGCATCAGCGTTGCCCCTGCTGTGCCGCAGCCGGTTCGTCCGGCAACATGCCACGCAAGAATGCGACGCGCTTGATGATTTCGGCAACACCCTGCAGCACCAGCAGCGCGAAACCAACGGGGATCAGCAGCTTGACCGGCCAGCGCAGCAGTCCGCCCGCGTCGCTGGAGATTTCATGGCCGGTATACGACTGCATGAACATCGGCCACGACAGCACCATGATGATGAGCGCCATGGGCATCAGGAACAGCAGGCTGCCGATGATGTCGATCCAGGCCTGGCCACGACGCGACAGCCTGCCCGCCAGGATGTCGATGCGCACGTGCTCGTTTTTCTTGAGGGTGTAGCCCGCGCCGAGCAGGAACACCGCGGAAAACAGGTACCACTGGATTTCCAGCCAGGCGTTGGAGCTCAGGTTTAACGAATAGCGGATTGTGGCATTGCCGGCGCTCACCAGTACCGCGGCCAGCACCAGCCAGCCGATGGCGCGGCCAACGCGTTCGTTGATTGTATCGATCAGCCGGGCCAGCGCCAGCAAGACTTTCACCTTTTCCACTCCTCGTGAACGTGCCGGTGTGCATCATACGTGGCAAACCCGAAAAGCGGCAAAAGCCCGCCAGTGGCGTCGTCGCTGCGCGGGATGCCGCGCCCGTCCCGGGCGGCGCCAGCCAAATGTAAAATTAAACATGCTAAAATCAACAATTTAGACGGCAGCAAGCGTCTGCTGCTGACGGCAATCCAGTGGCCTGACCTTTACTTTTTCTTTCTGCGCGGGCGCCCATGTATTCCCTTAAAGACACCATCGAAGGTTTCGATCCCGAGGTCTGGCGCGCCATAGAGCAGGAATACCAACGCCAGGAAAATCATCTCGAGCTGATCGCGTCGGAAAACTACGCCAGCCCGCGCGTGATGCACGCGCAGGGATCGGTGCTCACCAACAAGTATGCCGAGGGTTATCCGGGCAAGCGCTATTATGGCGGTTGCGAGTACGTCGACATTGTCGAGCAGCTGGCGATAGACCGCGCCAAGAAACTTTTCAATGCCGGTTTTGCCAACGTGCAGCCGCATTCTGGCGCCCAGGCCAATCAGGCGGTTTACGCCGCGGTGCTGCGCCCCGGCGACGTGCTGCTGGGCATGGGGCTGGACGCCGGCGGTCATTTGACCCACGGCGCCTCGGTCAATGTCAGCGGCCGCTACTATGCGGCAGTCGCCTACGGGCTGGATCCCAAAACCGAGGCCATCGACTACGCCGAGGTGGAAGAACTGGCCCACGTCAAAAAACCCAAGCTCATCGTTGCTGGCGCCTCTGCCTATTCGCTGGTCATCGACTGGAAGCGTTTTCGCGCCATTGCCGACCGCGTGGGTGCGCTGCTGATGGCCGATATCGCCCATTACGCGGGCCTGATCGCGGCCGGGCTTTACCCGAGCCCGGTCGGCATTGCCGATTTCGTCACTAGCACCACGCACAAAACGCTGCGCGGGCCGCGCGGCGGGCTGATCCTCGCCAATGCGCAGCATGAAAAAGTGCTCGACTCGGCGATTTTCCCCGGCACCCAGGGCGGGCCGCTGATGCATACCATCGCGGCCAAGGCGGTGGCGTTCAAGGAAGCCATGAGTCGCGAGTTCAAGGTTTATCAGGAACAGGTACTGGACAATGCGCGGGTGATGGCCAAGGCACTGCACGAACGCGGCTTGCGTATCGTGTCCGGACGCACCGAATGTCACCTGTTCCTGGTCGATTTGCGCAGCAAGAAGCTGACCGGACGCCAGGCCGAGGATGCGCTCGGGCGCGCCCACATCACGGTCAACAAGAATTCGATTCCCGACGATCCGCAGCGGCCGACGGTGACCAGCGGCATACGCATCGGTTCGCCGGCGATCACCACGCGCGGGCTCAGGGAAATCGAGGCCGAGGAACTGGCCAACCTGATTGCAGATGTGCTGGATGCACCGGAAGACGCCAGGGTGATCGGGCGCGTGGCTGGCGAAGTGCAGAAGCTGTGCGCAAAGTTTCCGGTGTATGGCCATTGACAGGAAAGGAGACAGGAGAGAGGAGAGAGAGGGGCTAAGCCCGGCCTTCCTTGCTGCGGCCACTTCACCGGCTTGCTGCGTCCGTCGCCTATCGCCTGTCGCCTGTCGCCTCTCCCGCTCATGAAGTGCCCTTTCTGCAAATCCGGCGACACCCAGGTCATCGACTCGCGTGTGAGCGATGACGGCGACAGCATCCGCCGCCGCCGCCGCTGTGCGGATTGCAGCAAGCGCTTCACCACCTATGAAACGGTCGAACTGCGCATGCCGCAGGTGGTCAAGCAGGACGGCAGCCGCACCGAATTCGATCTGGAAAAGCTGCGCACCGGCTTCATGCGCGCCCTGCACAAGCGGCCGGTGCCGACATCGCTTGTCGACGAGGCGGTCGCCACCATCACGCAGAACGTGCTTTCCCTGGGCGAGCGTGAAATCGCATCGCGGCGCATTGGCGAAATGGTGATGCGCGAGCTGCACAAGCTCGACCAGGTTGCCTACATCCGCTTTGCTTCCGTCTACAAGAGCTTTGAGGACATAGACGACTTCCAGGATGCGATCAAGGAAGCGCAGCGTCCCGTAAATAGGAAGTAGCGCCGGGTTTCGATGGCCACTGCCGAAGATCACCGCCACATGGCCCTTGCGCTGGAACTGGCGCAACGCGGCCTGTTCTCGACCATGCCCAATCCGCGCGTAGGTTGCGTGATTGTGCGCGATGGCCGTGTCGTCGGCGAGGGCTGGCATGAAAAAGCCGGCACTCCGCACGCCGAAGTCCATGCGCTGCGTGCAGCCGGCGAGCGCGCACGCGGCGCAACCGCCTATGTATCGCTCGAACCTTGTGTCCACCACGGGCGCACGCCGCCGTGCAGTGACGCCCTGATCGCCGCTGGCGTGGCGCGCGTGGTTGCCGCCATGCGCGACCCCAATCCGCAGGTAGCGGGTGGCGGGTTGAAGGCGCTTGAGAACGCCGGCATCGCCACGGAGTGCGGCGTGCTCGAGAATGAAGCGCGCGAACTCAATATCGGATTCGTGTCGCGCATGACGCGCGGTCGGCCATGGGTGCGCATGAAGCTTGCTGCCAGCCTCGACGGCCGGACCGCGTTGCGCAACGGCAAGAGTCAATGGATCACCGGCCCCGGCGCGCGCCGCGACGGTCACCTGTGGCGCGCACGCGCCTGCGCCGTGCTCACCGGGATCGGCACGATCAAGGATGACGATCCGCAACTCACCGTGCGCGAAGTCGCCGCGCCGCGCCAGCCTCTGCGCATCGTTGTCGACAGTCGCCTGGAAACGCCGGTCGCAGCGAAAATACTCGCCAGGGAGGGCGCATTGGTGGTGGGGGCGACGGCGGACAGCACGCGCATCGCGGCATTGAAGGCTGCCGGTGCGGAGGTGCTGATGCTGCCCAACGCTGCAGGCAAGGTCGATCTCGAAGCGCTGTTGCGGCAGCTCGCGCAGCGCGAAATCAACGAACTGCATGTCGAGGCCGGATTCAGGCTCAACGGCTCACTGCTGCGCGAGGGCTGCGTCGACGAGCTGGTGGTTTACCTGGCGCCGTGCATCCTCGGGGACGCCGCGCGCGGCATGTTCGACCTGCCCGAGTTGCAGAACCTCGAGGCCCGGCGCCGTCTCGAGATCCGTGATCTGCGCATGATGGACGGCGATGTGCGCATCACGGCCAGGGTGCTGCACGCATAATGTTTACCGGAATCGTCGCCACAGTGGGGAAAATCGCCGCGGTAAGGCCTGCGCCAGGAGGAGTCACGCTTGCCGTTGACGCCGCGGGGCTCGGGCTGGATGACGTGGCGCCGGGCGACAGCATCGCGGTCAACGGCGTGTGCCTGACGGTGACCGCCCTCAGCGCTAACGGTTTCGAAGCCGACGTGTCGCAGGAAACCCTGCGCTGCACCACTGGTTTTGCCGAAAAAACGGCCGTCAATCTGGAGAAGGCGCTGCGCCTGTCCGACCGCCTCGGCGGGCACCTGGTGAGCGGTCACGTCGATGGTGTGGGCGAAGTCTTGCGCTTCGAGGCGACAGGCGACAACCGCCTGCTGCGGGTGGCCGCGCCGGCGGAAATCGCCAAATACATCGCGCATAAAGGCTCGGTCACCATCAACGGCGTGAGCCTGACGGTGAACGAGGTGAACGGGCTGGAGTTCGCGGTCAACCTGATCCCGCACACGCTGCAGGCGACCAATCTGCGGTTCATCCGGCCCGGCGATCGCGTCAATCTCGAGGCCGACTTGCTGGCGCGTTATGTCGAGCGTCTGCGGCAATTCGACGCCCCGGGGCGCGCCTAGACGTCCACCCGCCAAGCGCTGCGCTAGGATTTGCCGAAACCGAACAGTTGCTGCGGATTGTCGACCAGCACTTTGCGGCGCAGGGATTCTTCCGGCAGCCATTCCCCGAGCAGATTGAAGAGTTGCACGCTGCCCACCTTGTCGGCGAAGGACAGATGCGGGTGGTCGGTGCCCCAGATCAGCCGCTCGGGCGCAGCCATTGCGGCGGCGCGCACCAGCGGCGCGGCGTCGGCGTAATCAGGCGCGGTGGCAAAACGGTATGGTGCGGTCAGCTTGAGCCAGCAGCGGCCGCCTTCGCACAGTTTGAGCAGGTCGCGAAAACCTGGTTGATCGACGCCATCCTTCGCCAGGAACATGCCGATATGGCAGAGGATGAAATCGATATCGAGCTTGCGCATCACCGGCATCATGGCATGCGTGAGCCAGCCGGGGCCAAGAAATTCCAGCACCCAGCCCAGGCCCTTGAGCCGGCTTTCCAGTTTTTTTACGCGGCCGAGCAGCGCGTCGGCGCGCCCGGCGTCATATGGCGCGACGGGAGAAGTGTTGATGCGCACCCCGCGCACCCCGCGCGCGTGCAGCACTTCGATTTCGGCGTCGGGCAGATCTTCCGGGATGTCGACGATGCCTAGGCAGGGCGCGCGCATGCGCGCCATCGAGTCGAGCATGTAGCGGTTGTCGGTGCCGTAGGCGCTGGGCTGCACGAACACGAAACGCTCCATGCCGAGTTTTTGCGCGAGCTGGAGATACTCCTCGAGCGGCGCATGCGGCGGGTCGTAACGCGCGAGCGAGGCGACCGGATACTTGTCGAGCGGACCAAAGACGTGGAAGTGCGTGTCGCAGGCGCCGGGCGGGGCCTTGAAAGCAGGTTGCAGTTTTTCTTCGTGCATGATGTGTCGGATGAGAATGAGTCGTGTGGGGCGTGTGCGGTGGATGCATGGGCATTGCCGGGCCGCGTTGGCACGATCTTGATTGCCCGACCCCGGTTTCGCAAACGCGAATCCTGCAGCGATGTCCTGGCGAACTATAATGCAAGCATCATTGACCGGCAAATGCGCGGTCGCGGGGCGCCGCGCGTGTGCTAGCATCGCAGGAAAATGCTGTGCGGTGCTCTCTACGGCGGCAGCGTGCCGGCTGGGATGCCCGCGATGTCCCGGTGTCCAATTCCGCAGGAGGATTTTGGTGATGATATTCCGCTTTGCAATCGCGTCGGCATTTGCACTGGCGGCCGCGGTTCCGGCAGCTGCGCAGAATTTTCCGCTTAAAACGCTGCGCCTGATCGTGCCGTTCTCGCCGGGCGGGAATGTCGACATTACCGCGCGCGCTATCGCCCCGGAAATCGGCCAGGTCCTGGGCCAGCAGATGATCGTCGAGAATCGCCCCGGCGCGAGTGGGCAGATCGGTGCCGAAGCAGTGGCGAAATCGCCGCCCGACGGCCATACGCTGATGATGGCCTCCAGCAGCATCATGAGCAATGTGCCGGCGGTCTATCCCAAGCTCAGCTACGACATACTCAAGGACTTCGCGCCTGTGGGCCGGGTGTCGGAGGTGCCGCTGGTGATCGTGGTCCATCCCTCGGTGCCGGTGAAAACCACCAGGCAGTTCATCGCGCTCGCCAAGGCGCGGCCGGGAGAGCTGCGCATGGCTTCCGGCGGTGTGGCCACCACCAGCCATCTCATCGCCGAGCTGTTCCACATCTCTGCCGGCATCAACATGCTGATCGTGCCTTACAAGGGCGCGGGTCCTGCGGTGACCGACCTGCTGGGCGGCCACATCGATTCGCGCATCGACCAGATTCCTTCTTCCATGGCGCACATCCAGTCCGGACGGCTGCGCGCCATTGCCGTCACCACGGCGCGCCGCGCTGCGCAGCTGCCCGGGGTGCCGACCATCGCGGAGTCGGGCGTGCCGGGTTTCGAGGCCAGCACCGTGACCGGCGTGCTGGCACCGGCGGCGACCCCGCCGGCAGTTTTGCAGCGCCTTAACGCCGCGCTGGTCAAGGCGCTCGCCAACCCGGCGCTCGCGGAACGCTTCAGCGCGCTGGGTGCCGAAGTGCGCCCGAGTTCGGGCGAGGAACTGGGCAATTTCATACGCGAGGACCTCGCCAGGTGGAAGCAAGTGGTCCAGAAGACGGGCATCAAGCCCGAGTGACGGCACGGCCGCTCGCGACGGCCTGATTTCGCCCCGGGCGGGGCCCCGGGGCACGCGATTCCGGCAAGGCGCGGAAAGTCGAAGCGGGGGCAGACGCTGCGGCTCCTGTATCATATGCAACTTTCCCGCCGCGCCCCGCAGCCGACAGACACCATGGCCATCAGCCCGATCACCGAAATTATCGCCGACATCAAGGCCGGCAGAATGGTTGTGCTCGTCGACGAGGAGGATCGCGAAAACGAGGGCGATCTGCTGATGGCAGCGGAATTTGCGACGCCCGAGGCCATCAACTTCATGGCGCGCTACGGCCGCGGACTGATCTGCCTTACGCTGGATGAGGAGCGCTGCCGCCAGCTCAATCTGCCGCTGATGGTCTCCAACAACCGCTCGCCGCTGGGCACCAATTTCACGGTATCGATCGAAGCCGCCGAGGGCGTGACCACCGGCATTTCCGCCGCCGACCGTGCGCGCACCGTGCAGGCCGCGATACGCGCCGACGCCAGCCCGCGCGACATCGTGCAGCCGGGCCATATCTTCCCGCTGATGGCGCAGGAAGGCGGGGTGCTGGTGCGCGCCGGTCACACCGAGGCCGGCTGCGACCTGGCGCGACTTGCGGGCTTGCGTCCGGCCGCGGTGATCTGCGAAATCCTCAAGGACAACGGCGAGATGGCGCGCTTACCCGACCTCGAGGAATTCGCCGTCCAGCATCAGCTCAGGATCGGCACCATTGCCGACCTCATTCATTACCGCAGCAGCACCGAGTCGCTGGTCAGGCGCGCCGCGGAACGCGATATCGAAACCGTGCATGGCCGTTTCCGCCTGTGCGCCTACAGCGACAAGATCGGCAACGCGACCCATCTCGCGCTGGTCAAGGGCGACCCCGGGGCGGGCGGGGAGGTGCTGGTGCGCGTGCATGAACCCCTGTCGGTGATCGACCTGCTGGATGCCGGCAGCACCAGCCACTCATGGAATTTCCACGACGCGCTGGCGGCCATCGGCAGGGCGGAATGCGGGGTGATCGTGCTTCTGCATCGGCTCGAAACTGCGGATGAACTGCTGCAGCGCGCGCGGCCGCAGCACGAAAGCGATGCGACCTCCAAGATCGCGCTGCGCAATTACGGCATAGGCGCGCAGATTCTGCGCGACCTCAAGGTCAAGAAGATGCGCCTGCTGGCGCTGCCGCGCCGCATGCCCAGCATGGCAGGCTTCGATCTCGAGGTGACCGGCTATGTGCAGCCGCACGAGAAAACTTCGTGAGAAAATATAAAATACTTTATAAATCATATACTTATGTCAAAATACGATAACATAGAAGAACTCGAGCCGGATTGGCGCGGCGCGGGGCTGCGCATAGGCATCGTGATGAGCCGCTTCAACACTGACATCGGCGAAGGCCTGCTGTCGAGCTGTACTGCAACCCTGGTCAAGCATGGCGTGCGCGCGGCCGACATTCTCATCGTCACCGTGCCGGGCGCGCTGGAAGTGCCGCTTGCGCTGCAGAAGATGGCTGGCAGCGGCCGCTACGACGCGCTGATCGCGCTCGGTGCGGTGATCCGCGGCGAGACTTATCATTTCGAAATCGTTTCCAACGAGTCGTGCAGCGGCATCACCGCCGTGCAACTCGACAGCGGAGTGCCGGTCGCCAACGGCATTCTGACCACCGAGAACGATGATCAGGCGCTGGCGCGCATGGCGGAAAAAGGCGCGGACTGCGCCAAGGCCGCAATCGAGATGGCGAACCTGCTGCGACGGATCGGCAATGAAAAGTAGCCGGCGGCGTTCGCGCGAGTTTGCGCTGCAGGGGCTGTATCAGTGGCAGCTGGCAAAGACCGATCCCCAGAGCATCGCCAGGCAGCTGGCCGAGGCAAAAGGATTCGAGAAAATAGACTCCGCGTACTTCACCGCACTGCTCGACGGCACAGTGGACAATGCGTCTGCGCTCGAGCAGGAAATCGCGCCATGTCTTGACCGCAAGCTGCAGGAGCTGAGTCCGGTTGAACGCGGCATTCTGCTGCTTGCCTGCTTCGAGTTCGTGCACCAGCCGCAGGTGCCCTACCGGGTGGTGATCAACGAGGCAGTCGAACTGGCCAAGGCCTATGGCGGTACTGACGGCCACAAGTTCGTGAACGGCGTGCTCGACAAGCTCGCGGCGCGCGTGCGGGCGGCGGAAACAGGGGCGGCTTGAGGGGGCCTGGCCAGGGGTACGGTTGGGCGGGGTTTTGGCAAAGGCAGCGGAGAGTGTTGTGGATCCTAGACTGAAAAGACGGATTTTCTATTTTTATTTTGCCGGAGTGGTCAACCTGGCGCTGGGACTCTACGTGCTGATATATGGCAGATCCTTTCTGCCGCAGGGCACGGTGATGATCCTGGTGCTGTTCTTCTTCGGTTTTGCCGCGGTCGATTTTTATTTTCCGCAGGCGATGAAAAAGAAATGGGCGGATTACCAG
>JAESFZ010000251.1_pt1 | contig 44197 bp, 39 predicted proteins | sample 9269561 | NCBI WGS metagenome assembly JAESFZ01 (sample SAMN14515552, study PRJNA621657) | algae metagenome | isolation source: Tildeniella nuda ZEHNDER 1965/U140 and co-occurring heterotrophs from wet... | place: Switzerland: Stansstaad, Zurih | collected 1965-01-01
CTTGGTCAACTTGCTGGCAGGCTTAATCGCCTATACCTACCAGGAGAAAAAGCCCTCCTTGGATTTAGAGTGCAAAGACTTGCCAGCATTGCCTCCGGCTATCTTTTGACCTCGTCGAACTGACGTTGTATTAGTACAGATGCCGCGGTTGATCGAAACCGGGTTTCTCTGCTTTCACGCCAGCCCTTGAATGGTGAGCTGGTAGGTCATCGTTGACTGGGCACCGTTTGCCTGCTTGAACGCGCCAGAAATGGGAGCCGCGTAGCTAGAAAGAGGGCTGGCAACCAGGGCAATATGTCGATCGGCAACCGCCAGCCCTTGAGTGGGGTCGTAGCCGCGCCAGCCACCACCGGGTAGGTAGACTTCAGCCCAGGCATGGAGATGTCGCTCATTACTGTTTGGATCACCTTCCTGGTAACCGCTGACAAAACGAGCCGCTAGCCCGATCGCCCGACACACTTCCACAAACAGCACGGCAAAGTCACGGCAGGTGCCCGATCGCGTTGTCCAGGTAACGCCTGCTGATAACGGATCGCCTGTTTCACGAATCATGTACTGGCAACCCTTATAAATTCGTTGATTGAGTTCACCTAAGAAACTGATCGTATTGCTACCAACAGCCTGGACGATTTCTTGTGCAAGCTGGAGCGCGATCGGATCAACACTTGTCGCATAGAGCACCTGTTGACCGCTTAGATACGGCTGTAGCTGCAAGAGCAGTGACGAGGGGTAGTCGATCGGCAGTCGCGCTACCCACGCCTCTGGCACATAGTCAAAGGGATTGGTGCGGTGAGTCTCCACCTGCGACGACACTTGCACCGTAAGCGTATCCGTCTGATCAGGCTTAAACCAAAGGTTGTCCAGCGTGTTGCCATCCAAATCGGTGACCGTCGCTTCCTGTGAGGGTGTTGGCGTAACCATCAGCGAGAACGATCGCACCGTCTGCGAACCATCACTGCGAGGTCGCAAGCGCACCACATGGGGCAGCAAGCTCACAGGCTGACTGTAGGAATAGTTAGTTGTATGGCTAATTTGGTAAAGCACGAGTGAGGGGTGAGGGGTGAGGGGGGTAGGGGGTAGGGGGGTAAGGGGAGAGGGGAGAGGGGTGATGTTTAGAGATTCGTCGTTGATACTTTGAGCTTCGTTGTCGATGAGCGGAGGTTCGTCAGCCATGCTCGGAGATTCGTCGTTGATACTCGGAGATTCGTCGTTGATACTCGGAGGTTCGTCAGCCATGCTTGGAGGTTCGCGGTTGATACTCGGAGGTTCGTCGTTGATGTTCAGAAGCTCGTCGTTGATGCTCGGCGATTCAAGGCTGAAGTCAACGATGTACTGTTTGGGCTTGCAACAACACACATCCTTACTGACTCCTCACTCCTCACTCCTCACCTCTTCACCCACTCACCCAACAGGTTGCAGGGCGATAAACGTTTCAAAAATCTTCTCGCCGACATCATTCATGCGAATCTGCAAATCATCCAGCGTTTCGTGCAAGCCGTTATCGATGATGTCCTCAATGGTGAGGTAGTCAAGGTCAGAACGGAGTCGCCCCAAAGTGCGCTCGACGGGTGTACGCCAGGTGCCAATGGGTGTACCTGTAATTTCATGGAGCGATCGCTCTGCTTGCAACAGACAAAAGCGCACCGATCGTGGAAAGTCTCGTTCGAGCACCAAAAACTCGGCAATGGAATTGGGCGAAAGGCGATGTAAGCCCTGCTTGCGGTACATCTCATAAGCGCTGGCAGATTTCAACAGTGCCATCCACTGTAGTTCGTCTAGCGTACTGCCCACATCTTTAACCGACGGTAGCAAAATGAAGTATTTGACATCGAGAATCCGCGCCGTTTTGTCTGCTCGTTCAAGAAACCTGCCGATTTGCCCAAAGTGCCAGCCTTCGTTATGTGTCATCGTCGCATTCATCACGCCAATAAATTGATGGCTCGACAGCTTGACTTCTTCAAAAAAGCGGAGGACAGCAGAGAGATCGTGGAGCGATCGCGTTTGCGCCACTTCCGTCACCATGAGATAGAACGCATTCACCTGATGCCACATTTCAGAGGAAATAATTTCGCGCACCGATCGGGCGTTCTCTCGTGCGATTCGCAAGCAGGATGCGATCGAGTTCGGGTAGTCTGGGTCAAACGTGAGAAACTGAATCACCTTTTCTGCCGTTGCCTCACCATATCGCTCTTGAAACAGCGGCAAATCGCCTGTGGTCATAATAATCGGTTCCCACTGCTGAGTAGTTCCAGCAGGAGAATCGAGCAGCAGGTTTAGGTTCACTTCCACAAAACGGGCAACATTTTCTGCCCGCTCCACATAGCGGTTGAGCCAGTAAATTGAATCAGCAACACGACTTAGCATTTAGAGAAGTTTTTAGTTTTTAGTTTTTGGTTGTTAGTGGTTAGGGTTGCTAGCGACTAAAAACTAACAACCTTAGCGCAGCCATGCCAAAGGCTTTATGACTAACCACTATTTGCACACGACCCACGTATCTTTACTGCCGCCACCTTGAGATGAGTTAACCACCAATGAGCCTGGACGCAACGCAACACGAGTTAGCCCCCCAGGGCTGACATAGACCTTTTTGCCATACAGAATGTAGGGGCGCAGATCGACATGACGACCTTCAAAATGATCATTAATCAGCGTTGGCACTCGTGATAAAGAGAGCGTTGGCTGAGCAATGTAATTACGCGGTGAGGCTGCAATCCGTCCAGCAAAGTCTTCTCGCTGTTCTGGTGTGGCAGTAGGACCAATCAACATCCCATAACCACCTGACTCATCCGCCGCTTTAACCACCAGTTTGTCCAGGTTTGTCAGCACATGCTGCTGCTGCTGCGGTTCCCAACAGAGATAGGTTGGCACGTTTGCCAAGATTGGTTCCTCATTGAGATAGTAGCGAATCATCGCTGGCACGTAGGAGTAAATCACCTTGTCGTCTGCGACACCTGTACCCAGAGCGTTTGCCAGTGCCACTTTGCCAGAACGGTACACATCCATCAAGCCGGGGATGCCCAGCAGCGAATCGGGGCGGAAGACTTTGGGGTCAATGAAAATATCGTCAATGCGGCGATAAACCACATCAACGCGCTTCAAGCCTTTGGTCGTTCGCATTTGCAGGTAGCCATCTGCCACAATCAGGTCGCGCCCTTCGACCAGTTCCACGCCCATCTGTTGAGCTAAAAAGGAATGCTCAAAGTAGGCAGAGTTGTAGATGCCAGGAGTCAGCACAACAACGGTTGGATCAATCAGGTGCGGTGGTGCAAGGTTCAGCAAAGTTTCCAGCAGGTGACTAGGATATTCTTCCACAGGCTGAATCTGCATCGTGTTAAAGACGAGCGGAAACGTGCTTTTCATCACGCGGCGATTTTCGAGGACGTAAGAAACGCCGGATGGACAGCGCAGATTGTCTTCTAAGACGTACCATTGCCCATCTCGATCGCGCACCAAATCAGTGCCCGTAATATGACACCAGATGCCGCCCGGTGGTTTCAACCCCATGCACGGCTTCAAAAAGCCACTGGCAGAGTAGATGATTTCAGACGGGATAATCTTGTCCCGCAAAATTTTCTGCTCGTTATAAATATCTGCCAGGAACAAGTTGAGCGCGTAAATGCGCTGCTCCAAGCCCTTTTCCAGCGTTGCCCAGTCGTCTGCCGAAACAATGCGAGGAATAATATCGAAAGGAATAATGCGCTCTGTGCCCTGGTTATCGCTGTAGACGTTGAAGGTTACACCCATCTTAAAGAGTGCGATCTGCGCCGCCTGTTGCCGCCGCTGCACCTCTTCAGGCGAAAGGGAGTTGATGCGATCGATCAGCGGCATTGTGTCAGGACGAGGCTCTCCCTTCGCAGCAAAGAGTTCGTCGTAGAAATTCCCTGGCTCGTAATCGTCGAATTGCACAGCGCTAGATCCAATGCATACCCCCTCATCAATAGAGGGGAGAGTCACTGTAAACAGTAGTATCTGATACTTTTTCTGTGTCGGCGCGGACTTTAGGTACGAGGGAAACGTCGGTTTTTACTCTTTTTACTCTAAGTTGCACAGCGCATCGGCAGTTGGAACGAAGACGGCACGTGTAACCGTGGTTAAGCGCTTTTATGTTGCGATCGCATTGATAGCATCACTATCTGGCGTTACTGAATGCATCCCTCATCCCCAGCCCTTCTCCTTGGGGAGAAGGGAGCCAGAAACCATTTCCCCTCTCCTTTTGGGAGAGGGCTAGGGTGAGGGTAAAAGCAGCGATTCATCCCATGATCAGCAACGCCCACTATTCTATTGAGGTGCCCGTTTGCTAGATGCACAACGCCTCTATCGCAGCAAGCAGACACGATTTCAAAAATTTGTCCTGATAAGTTGACAAATCTTCCGTAACAGGTAAAAGAACCTACCCGGACTTTACCTTTATGTACCTTCCTCTCACTGCCTTGCTACCAAGCTTGCTGCTAGTAGTGCTAACAGCCGATTTGCGAGATGCTAAAGCGATCGCGCATCAAACTCTGCGATCCTTCAATCAACCTGCCTCTGTTGCTCAGCTAGCCGACGTGAACATGCAAACCTTTCACCGTGGCAGTGGTCGCCGCCAACTTTTCTGGGAGTCTACACTCTCTGAAGGCTAATAGGAGGCGAGTGTAAGCGATGCGGTTTTGTCAAAGACGCTCTTGTTGGGGTACTCTGGCTAAACTGTGCGAATGCGGCTCAAGGGCTAACTTATGCCTTGAAGTGTGATCAGAATCGTTGCTGTCACCGCGCTCTGCCTACATGCTAAAAGACAGCGGTACTGCTGAAGTAGCTTTCTTCAAGCCAGTTCATCGTTGGCTTAGACCCACTAAACGGGTTCAAAAGACCGTTTCAAAAGACCGTATAGACTGGCACATGCAGGTAAGATGGCTTTTGCTATAGACCGAACGTGCTGCTTATGTCCGCGATCGTGTCTTGAGTAATCGACTACATCAAGAGTGACAGTCCCACTGACTTGTTTTTCAGCACATAGATGAGGTTAGAAGAAAGTGGAAATTTCTAGAACATAAGCTACAGACACTCTGATGGATCAGCTTGATGTTTTTAGAGATGGGAAGACTAGGATAATAAACAGTTAAGGGATTAAATAAACGGTTTAATGGTCACAGTGGCAGAATAGTCTCATTGAAGCGTCATTGCTCTGTAAGATTTAGGTATCTCAGACGGCACTATGTCGCAAGGTGAGCGTAGCATCATCATTTTTTCCGTAGTGGTTCCATTGGGTTAGCTTTGTTGACATGATTAAAGACCTCGATCTGATCAAACGTCTCGGTCCTAGTGCCATGGATCAGATCCTGCTCTACCTGGCATTTAGTGCCATGCGAACCAGTGGACATCGGCATGGCGCTTTTTTAGATGCGGCGGCTACGGCGGCTAAATGTGCCATCTACATGACTTATTTGGAGCAGGATCAAAACCTCCGCATGACGGGGCATCTGCATCATATTGAGCCAAAGCGCGTGAAAGCCATTGTGGAAGAAGTCAGGCAAGCGCTGACCGAAGGCAAGCTGCTTAAGATGCTTGGTTCTCAAGAACCACGCTATTTGATTCAGTTTCCCTACGTCTGGTTAGAGCAATATCCCTGGCAACCGGGGCGATCGCGCATCGCTGGCACTAGCTTTACGTCAGAAGAAAAACGTCAAATTGAGCAAAAGCTACCACCCGTCGATTTGCCCGATGCCCAGTTGATCAACTCCTTCCAGTTCTTAGATCTCATTGAGTTTCTGCACGGTCGCTCTCAAGAATACGTGCCAGAAGACCAGCAGATGCCTCTCAGCGAAGCACTCGCAGAACATATTAAGCGGCGGTTGCTTTATTCTGGCACCGTCACCCGACTCGATTCTCCGTGGGGAATGCCTTTCTACGCCTTGACACGGGCATCCTACTCCCCTGCGGATGAGGAAGAGCGGACATTTATTATGGTGGAAGATACTGCCCGTTATTTCCGCCTCATGAATGCGTGGGCAAAGCGACAGTCTAAGGCAATGCGTGTGCTTGAAGAACTCGATATTCCAGCCGATCGCACCGAAGAAGCGCTGGAGGAGTTAGACAAAGTAATGCGGCAGTGGGCAGACAAGTATCACCAGCCCGGCGGCGAACCGTTTGTGATGCAAATGGCGATCGGACTGAGGGAGGAAGAGCAGGAGTAGGAAGCAGGGGAGCGGAGGAAGCAGGGGAGCGGAGGAAGCAGGGGAGCAGAAAAACCTTGAGCCTCTTCTCTTTAGTAACGCAGCATAACTCAAAATGCAAATCTCCCCCTGCTCCCTCTTGCCCCCCTGCTCCCTCTTGCCCCCCTGCCCCCTCTTGCCCCCTCTACTCCCTCTGCTCCCTCTGCTCCCCCATCTTCTCATCTCAGCCTCACTCCTACACCCGACTGTTCCTCCGGCAACACGCGTCCATTCTGAAAGCTGGCACCGATGAACGGATCGTCGAGAAGGTTTAAGTGGCTGTCCAGATCGAGATAGTCGGCAAGGGGCGAAAGTTGAGCAAGTGCAGTGTTGAGTAACGCACTATCGGAATAGCAGCCGAACATAATTTTTAAGCCACAGGCGCGGGCTGTGTGAATCATGCGCCATGCCTCTGTGATGCCGCCCGCTTTCATGAGTTTAATGTTGATGCCATGTACGCGATCGGCGAGTGGCGGGATATCGTAGCTACTAAAACAGCTTTCATCGATAAAGATTGGCAGAGGCGAATCTCGATAGAGCGCAGGCAAATCGCCTTCCTGACCTTTTGGCAGTGGCTGCTCAATGTAGGTAATGCCCCGATCGGTTAACCAGTATGACATTTGCAACGCTTGTTCCAGGTTCCAACCACCATTGGCATCAATGCTGATTTGAGTGATATGAGGAGCCACACTCTGTACCGCTACCACCATTGCCTGGTCTGCCTCAAGCCCAGTTGGACTGCCTAGCTTCAGTTTTAATGCCTGAAGGGTCGGCACTTGACCCAACCAATCTCTGACACGTTGTTGAGCCAGGTTGGATGGATTGATGCCGATCGTGATAGAGGTCGGGACGATGCGATCGCGATTCAGTCCCCATAGTTGCCACAGCGGTAGGTTTGCTTGCTTTCCTATCCAGTCGTGTAGTGCAATATCCAGAGCCGCCCGCGCACCCGAAGGCAAACGGGCTTCTAGCATCAGTCGCTCAATACGCTGACGTTCTAGCGGGCTAAGGGCTTTGAGCAGGGGGGCAATTTTTTGCAGCGATCGCGCGATCGCCTCGGTGGTTTGGGGCTGTTCGCCGATCGAAAACGGTGACGCTTCCCCCCATCCTTCGATACCGTCATGCTCAATCACGACCCAGACGTTTGTCGTCTGCGCCGTTGTACCACGACTGATGGTAAGAGGAAAGCGTTTGTGGACAGTGAAAAGCTGAACGCGGAGTTGCATGGGAAGAAATGGGGAGGCGGAGGGAGCTGGGGAGGCGGAGGGAGCTGGGGAGGCGGAGGGAACTGGGGAAGAGGTTCTGAGTTTTGGGTTGAGGGCATTATTAGCAATACCTTATCTTCTTCTGACTTCTGACTTCTGACTTCCAACTCTGCTTCCCCTGCCCCCTCTGCCCCCTCTGCCCCCTCTGCCCCCTCTGCCCCCTCTGCCCCCTCTGCTTCCCCTACCCTTAAACCTCTACTCCCTGTACTCCGTCCCCCCTAACGATTTCCTAGCCAAACAAGTCCATTGAGGGATTTGTGGAACTTTCGTGGTTCGCTTTAATTCAGTTTAGGAAGTGAAATCGTTGTCTGAACGACAGAAAAATGCTGATGCTGACTAATTTCATGCGATCGAACTTCGCGCGATCGCAGCGGCTGCCTCGTCAATGGTTGACTGTACTTTTAGCCAGTGTTCTGGTGCTTTTACTTTACTGGGCTGGTGCGCCTCTACTTTCACGCGCAGAGCCATCGCCAGCCAAGGTGTTTGAGCAGATTTGGCAGACAGTCAACGATAATTTTTACGATTCTAAGTTTAATGGTGTTGACTGGAAGGCGATGCGGCAAAAGTACGCTTCCCAGGCGACACAGGCGCGATCGTCCGAAGCAATGGCGGTTGTAGTCAACCAGATGCTTGCTGAGCTAAACGTGTCTCACACACGTTACTACACGTCAGCAGAACCAGAGTACTACCAGCTTGCAGGCGTATTTTGGCGACGCGGCATTCAGCGGCAGCTCAAGCCTTTTTTGCCTAACGGTAAGCTGGAGTATGTCGGCATTGGTGCCTACACCCGTGACGTTGATGGCAAGACCTTTGTCCGTGCAGTGCTGGATGGATCGCCTGCTGCTAAAGCCGGACTCAAGGTTGGGGATCAAATCTTGTCAGTCAACGGCAAGCCGTTCCAGCCAGTTGAATCGTTTGCCGAAAACGCCGATCGCCCCGTGCAAATCCAAATTCAACGCACACCGGACGCAGGCACACAAACGATCGCCGTTACGCCCAAACGCCTTGACCCCACGACCATGTTTCTCGATGCGATGAAGGCAAGCGTACAGGTCATCGATCGCGGCGGCAAAAAAATTGGCTACATCCACATCTGGTCGTATGCCGATGATGCCTACCAGCGGCAGCTTGAGCAAGAACTGAGCGATCGTCTGAGTCAGGTCGATGGACTTGTTTGGGATCTGCGCGATGGCTGGGGCGGAGCCGAACCCAGCTACCTGAATCCCTTCACAGCACCCGCACCCAATGTGACGTTTACCAACCGCGACGGCACCAAAGGTAGCTTTAACCTGCCGTGGAAAAAGCCAGTCGTCATGCTGGTCAACCAGGGATCACGCAGCGGCAAAGAAATCCTCGCCTATGGCTTTCGGCAGTTTCGAGTCGGCAGAATTGTCGGCAGCAAAACCGCTGGAGCTGTGCTAGCTGGACGTGCCTACATCATGCAGGATGGCAGTCTGCTCTACGTTGCCGTTGCCGATGTCCTGGTAGATGGACAGCGCATCGAAGGCAAAGGCGTAGCCCCAGATATCGACGTACCGTTCACAGTGCCTTATGCACAAGGACGCGATCCGCAAAAGGAAGGGGCGATCGCCGCAGTGCTAGAGGCGATCGGGAAGCCTGTGCAGCGGTAAGGAGTGAGAAGTCAACGTTTGAATTAAATCTCCGCGTCTCTGCGTCTCTGCGGTTGTCTCCTACTCCTACCGTCTAGCAAACCGTCCACGATCGCACCTGAATTAGCTACTGCCCTAGCCACTGCCCCACCTGGAATATGAGAATCCGGTTGATGTGGGAGAATGGCAAAACAAAGGATATTGAAATCGGCAAAGGCACGGTTGAAGCGTGGAAAACAGTGTTCAGAGCAAAGACTTGATTGCACGCAATTTCACATTCACAGGCTGAGAGGCAACTATGACAACGCTGCTTATTCAAACGGATAATACTCCCCTGACCGTGAATTTGCCTGCGATCGCCCCCATGACTCCAGCAGAGTTCTACGCCTTCTGTTTAGCCAATCGCGATCTGCGCATTGAACGCACTGCCAGCGGAGATGTAATCATCATGCCGCCCGCTTTTGCCGATACAGGAAATCGAAACTTTAAAATCGCTCAACAACTGGCTAACTGGGCTGACCAGGATGGCACTGGCATAGGTTTTGACTCTAGCGCCGGGTTTACTCTGCCGAATGGCGCAACCCGTTCTCCTGACGCTTCCTGGATCAGACTGGAGCGCTGGCAGACCTTAACGGAAGCACAAAAAGCATCCTTTGCACCAATTTGCCCTGACTTTGTGATTGAGCTACGGTCTTCCAGCGACACGCTAACCAGTCTGCAAGACAAGCTGCAAGAATACATAGCGAATGGGGCTGTGTTGGGATTTTTGATCGATCGCAAAAACTACACGGTGCATTTGTATCGTCCCAATCAGAAACCAACCGTATTAGACAATCCTGAAACGGTGAGTGGTGATCCAGAGTTGCCAGGGTTTATCTTACAAATGGCGAAGATTTGGTGATCGGCGAATGTTCAGGATGTTGTTTGTACTATCCCTGAATCAGCCCATCAAACTCACAGAGCCTTCATGTTAAGAGCGATCGCCCAGAACCTCAGCCTGGAACCGAGCCAACTTAACTGATAGGACTGACGCAAAGCTCATTTTGTGATGGTCGCTCAAAAGTTAGCAAGGTGTCAGCATGTAAAGATCCCCGACTTCTACGATGGGCTTGCTTTTATGGCTTCGGTTTAACCAGAAGTTGGGGAGCTAAAAGACCGGAGATGTGCGATCGCGTCCTCTATGGGCACCGTTGGAGTGACAATGCTCGCAGCCTTACACCCGACTATGAGCGGGTTGTCCGAACATCACGAGAGCGTGCTTTAGGTTGTCATGATTCGCTTGATGCTGCGAGGCTTGACCAGAAATCATCGCACCTGGAAGTCCAAAACGACTGAACAAGCAGTTACCATCACGTTTTAAAACCTCAAGATCAGGCTGAATTTTCAAAGGTTACGACGAAAATGTGTTGCCGATTACCTATGAATTTGTGCCTTTACCCAAAGAATGTGGACATCTTCCTCACACACTCTAGCTGTCCGAGGTCTCTATGCGTCAGAAAACGGTTCGCTTCATCCTCAACGTTGCACTGCTAGTCGTCTTCTCTACACCTCTGATAGTGACGCAGATAGCGATCGCTGCTCCTGCCCTCAGCCTGGATCTCCCGACCTTTCCGTTACCAACGGATGTACCGGAGCAAACTATGGTGCGAATTGACGGTGACAGCAGCATGTCGCTGATTAACCAACGCCTGAAAGAACAGTATCAGCGGGAGTTTCCTGGCACACAGGTGTCGATCGAGGCTCAGGGCACCGATGCGGCTCTGCAATCCTTACTCAAGGACGAGATTGATTTAGCGGCGATCGGTCGGTCGCTCACCAGCGCTGAGAAAGCAAAAGGGTTAAGCGAAATTCCTCTCAGCCAGGAGCGCATTGCGGTTCTGGTCGGCAGCAACAATTCCTTTAAGGGCAATCTCACCGTTGATCAATTCGTCAAAATGCTCCGGGGCGAGATTAGCGATTGGTCAGAAGTTGGCGGTGCGCCCGGTGCGATTCGGGTGATCGATCGCCCCCTCACCAGCGACACTCGCATTGCCCTCAGCCGCTACGGCATCTTTCAGCCAGAGGGCTTGACTATTGGAGCAAATGCTGTGCAGCTTGAGGAAGATGATACAGCATCAATGATCCGACAATTGGGCACGGACGGCATTGGGTATGCGATCGCCAGCCAGGTCGTTAACCAGAACAAAGCTCGCCTTGTCAAGCTGGTTGTCATGCACGAAGCGCTTCCCGATGACCCACTTTACCCCTACGCTCAACCTCGCGGCTATGCCTACAAAAAAGCCCCTGACGTAGCAGCTAGTTCCTTCCTTGGTTTGGCAACCGCCGCCTCTGGACAGGCAGCCGTTGCTGCCGCTAAGACAGCCGAAGCGACCGCTGTTGTAGATGCCTTTAAGCCTATACCCATGATTTCGGTCGTGCAGACAGCGGAACCAGATACGTCGCCCTTTGCCCAAACGTTCAAGGCAATCCCTTGGTGGCTGCGGTTAGTGTTGCCTCTGGGCTTGCTGGGGCTACTGCTCCAGTGGGTGTTGAAGCGCTTTGAGCCACAGCCGTTGAGTCCTTCAACCCGTCCTTCTGACCCGATCGCCGATCGCCCAATCGCTCCCGTCGAGAATCGTCCCATAAGGGCGACTTTGGTGGCACCAACGGTTTCTACGCCAACAGAATCGGCACCATCAGCCGTCAACGCTGCTCAATCAACGGTTGAAGAACCAGTTCCAGACGCGCCAACATCAGACGAAACGCCAGCGCCAGCAGCAGTGCCAGCCTCGGAAGAGTCTGCTCTTAACCCAATAACCGCGATCGCGGCAGGAGCAGCGGCTATTGTCGGTCAGGTAACAGCTGCAACCCGTCGTCAGAATTATTGGACAGACGCTCAGCAAGTGTATGAGCATGGCATCGAACTGGTTGCTGCGGGGCAAGCTAGCACAGCTCTGGGTTGCTTTGATCGGGCGATCGAGCTGAATCCTAGTTTTGCCGCTGCCTGGATTGCGAAAGGCAACGCGCTGGTTAACTTGGGACAGCGTGATGAAGCAAAGAGCCATTTGGCACGGGCGGCTGAGTTGCAACCCGGTGATGAAGCCATTACCCAGCTTCTGGCAGAACTAGACGCGGAACCAGGCGTTGCTGCAACAGTCCCTACGCCCAAGATCGCTGAAGCAACGGCTGAACTGGCGGTCACTGAGTCGATTCTTGCTGATGAAACGCTCCCTGAAGCAGCCGATGAGTCAATCAATCCTGGTCTAAATAGTGCTGAAGCAACAACAGTAGAGCTAATCATTGCGGAGACTGTTCCCGAACCGATCGCGGCTGAAGCGTTGCCGGATGCGATCGTGGCTGAACTCACGACGCTGGAAGAAACCATTGATGAGCCGCTTGTTGAAGCCACACTCTCTGAAGCAGCCAGCAAGGCGATCGCGCCTGACTCATCCGTCACTCCCACCCCTTCTCAACCGTCTCCTCAGCCACTTGCAGCAGAGTCCCGCAGCCCAATCAGTGCAACTGCCAGCGTGATCCCCCTTGGGGATATTCGCGAAGGGTTCAGCGTCGAAGCCTTCACGCAAGCCTTCCGGGATAATTTGCTGCGCTTTCAAGGCAAGCCGTTGGAAGCGGCAACGCCTCAGGATTGCTACACGGTGCTTGCTTACATGGTGCGCGATCGCCTGATGCAGTTTGAAACGCCAGAAGCATTTTTAACCCATCCAGACAGTCGTTGGATCGGCGAGGTGTCCGCTGAATACACACCGGGACCGCACTTGCAAAACAATTTGGTCAACCTGGGCAGTATTGACGTTGTGCGCCAGGGTATTGAGGGCTTGGGATTCAATCTTGATGAGATTTGCGATCAGGAAGCAGAACCGGGACTTGGCAAAGGTGGCTTAGGACGGTTGATGGTTTGCTACCTGGAGTCGTTGTCTACGCAGGCAATTCCGGCGATCGGCTACGGCATTCGCTACGAATACGGCATCTTCGACCAGGAAATCCGCGATGGGTGGCAGGTAGAAACACCCGACACCTGGCTGCAAGCAGGCAACCCCTGGGAAGTTGAACGTCCTGACAGCATGGCAGAGGTGAAGTTTGGCGGACGCACCGAAGCGTCTCTGGATGAGGAAGGACGCTATCGAGTTCGTTGGGTGCCGCAAGAGGTGGTTAAAGGCATTCCCTATGACACGCCGATCTTGGGCTATCAGGTGAAAACGGTTAACCTGCTACGTCTGTGGCGGGCAGAAAGCGACAGTCCGTTAGGCAAAGTGTTATATCCCGTCGATGTGGATTTTCAGGGACAGGAGTTGCGTCTGAAGCAACAATTCTTTTTAGTCTCCTGTGCGATGCAAGATGCAATACGCCTACATCTTGAAGCGGGCAGAGCGATCGAGACGCTCCACGAACGGGTTGCCCTACAGCTTAACGACACCGATACCACGCTGGCAGTCCCAGAATTAATGCGGTTGCTGGTCGATGAACACGGTCTTGAGTGGGAACAGGCGTGGGAGATTACACGCAACACGCTTTCGTACACGAATCATAGTCTGATGCCCGAAACGTTGGACGATCGCTGGTCGATCGCCATCCTTGCAGCCATCCTGCCCCGGCACCTGGAAATCATCTTTGAAATCAACGCCCGCTTTCTCGCAGAAAGCAACATTCATGTTGGCGATGATGTTGATCACCTGCGTCGGTTGTCTCTGATTGACGAAACGGGCGATCGTCACGTCCGGCTAAACAATTTGGCGTATGTAGGCACTCATGCCATCAACGGCGTTTCTGCCTTACACACTGAACTGCTGGAACAGACCGTTCTATCTGATTTCTATGCGCTGTATCCAGATAAATTTAGCAACAAGACCAACGGTATTTCGCCCCGACGCTTTTTGCTGCTGAGCAATCCTCGACTGGCAGCTTTGATCACTCGTCGTTTGGGCGATCGCTGGATCACCCATTTGGATGAACTACACCCACTTGCAGCAGCCGCGGATGATGGAAATTTCCGGCAGGAGTGGCATCAGGTGAAACAAGCAACGAAGCAGGATCTGGCAGCGATCGTGTGTCAGCAGACAGGTATTGAGGTGGATGTTCACTCCCTATTTGATGTTCAGGCAATGGTGCTGCACGAATCTAAACGGCAACACTTGAACGTTCTGCACATCCTGACGCTGTACAACCAAATTAAAGCCAATCCCGATTTGGATGTAGTGCCTCGCACCGTTATCTTCAGCGGCAAGGCAGCACCGGACTATTTCACTGCCAAGCTCATTATTAAGTTGATTCATGCCGTTGCCGATCTGGTCAATGCCGATCCGGATGTGCGAGGACGGCTCAAAGTCGTCTTTTTGCCTGATTTCACCCTCAAGGCGGCTCAGCGGCTTTTGCCAGCAGCCGATCTCGCAGAGCATCTTTCTACCGCAGGCACAGAAGCATCAGACACAGGCAATATGATGGCGGCGCTGAACGGTGGATTAATCATCGGCACACCGGATGGTTCCAACCTGGAGCTGTTTCAAGCGGTCGGTGCAGCAAACGCCTTCCAGTTTGGCTTAACGGTTACAGAGGCGGCAGTTTTGCGGGCAACAGGTTACAACCCCTGGGAGGTTTATCACGCCAACTCCAACTTGAAAGCAGCGATCGACCTGCTCACTTCTGGCACGCTGTCTCACGGTGATACAGAGCTGTTTCAGCCGCTGGTGCATCTACTCTTATCCTCTGACTACTATCTGTTGCTGGCAGATTACCAGCCCTACATCGACTGTCAGGCGCAGGTGAGTCAAACCTACCGTGACTCGGATGCCTGGACGCGCAAGTCCATTCTCACAACCGCAAAAATGGGCAAGTTTTCGAGCGATCGTTCCATTCGCGAATACTGCCAAAACATCTGGAACGTAGAGCCAGTGAACGTCGAAATCGCCGATTATGTGCCGTCGAAAGCTGCTTTGATGTGAAAAAGTTTTTAAGCAATCAGCGGTCAGCCGTCAGCCGTCAGCAATGAGTGCAGCATTAGCTGAAAGCTGAAAGCTGATAGCTGATAGCTGATAGCCGAAAGCTGATAGCTGATAGCTGATAGCTCATAAAAAGCTATTTCTCAGCTATGAATGTTACCGTCAACGTGTAGAGACGCAAGGCAATCATTTTCAGAGTCGTGCGAACTGCTTTACTACTGCGTACCCTAAGAAGGGGTCTCTAAGGCAAAATCAACAGTAACTGGACTATTAAAGGAGATTAGAGATGGCTAAGACTTTGCTAGAGCAACTTCGGGACATGACGATCGTCGTTGCCGATACAGGAGACATTCAGGCGATCGAAAAATTTACGCCCCGCGATGCCACGACTAACCCGTCGCTGATCACCGCTGCTGCCCAAATGCCCCAGTATCAGAGCATTGTGGATGAAACTCTACTCCAGGCAAAGAAAGATGCGGGCGCAGGAGCCACCGAAGCGCAGATTGTGTCCCTGGCGTTCGATCGACTGGCGGTATCCTTCGGCAAAAAGATTCTGGCAATTGTGCCCAAACGGGTGTCTACTGAAGTTGATGCGCGGCTCTCTTACGACACCGATGCCACGATCGCGAAAGGGCGTTATCTCATTGCCGAATACGAAAAAGCAGGCATTTCCCGCGATCGTGTGTTGATCAAAATCGCCTCGACTTGGGAAGGCATCAAAGCCGCTGAAGTGCTGGAGCAAGAAGGCATTCACTGCAATCTGACGCTGCTGTTTGGGCTGCATCAGGCGATCGCCTGTGCCGAAGCCAAAGCCACCCTCATTTCTCCCTTTGTCGGACGGATTCTCGACTGGTACAAAAAAGATACGGGCAAAGACTACGCTGCTACCGAAGATCCAGGCGTGCTCTCTGTGACCACTATCTACAATTACTATAAAAAGTTTGGCTACAAAACCGAAGTCATGGGAGCCAGCTTCCGCAGTCTTGGCGAAATCACCGAATTAGCAGGTTGTGATCTGCTGACCATTTCTCCAAACTTGTTAGCACAGTTGCAGGAAACCATCGCAGACCTGCCCCGCAAGCTTGATCCCGCTCAGGCAGCCGCTTTATCCATCGAAAAAATCTCAATAGATAAAGCCACCTTTGACCAGATGCACGCCGCCGATCGCATGGCAACCGAGAAGCTTGACGAAGGCATCAAAGGCTTTAGCAAAGCACTCGAAAGCCTGGAAGGACTGCTTGCCAAGCGATTGGCTTCTCTTGCTGGCACCACAGTGGTTAGTGAAGCAGCCGATCACATTTTTCATGCCTATGACTTAGACGGCGACGGGTTTATCACCCGCGAAGAATGGATGGGCGCTGATGTTGTTTTTGATGCTCTGGACGCTGACCATGACGGCAAAATCACTCCCGCCGAGATGAGCGCAGGGCTAGGAGCAGTGCTGCCACTCGCAACCGTTTCAGCATGAGCCTGTAACAAGCAGATCGGGCGATGCTGCATACGAACCCTCATCCCCAGCCCTTTTCCTCAGGGAGAAAGGAGCTAGAAGTCTTATCCCCTCTCCTTCTGGGAGAGGGCTAGGGTGAGGGGAAATTCAGGCATTCATACATCAATTCAGCAACGCTGGAGCTTTCTAGAAGAGAACTACTAAGCAATTGACAAAGTGGGACGGACAGAGGTTGCCTTGGCTTTGTCAGTCTTAGAGCAGCGCATTGTGTCATCCATGCCTCTTAGAACGCTGATTCATGAAAATACTGATCCTGAATGCAGGCTCTAGCAGCCAAAAAAGTTGCTTGTATGAGGTCGGCGATCGCCTTCCCGATCAGCCTCCCGCTCCACTTTGGGAAGCCAATGTCGATTGGACCCATCAACAGGGCTGTGCAGAAATTAAGGTCAAAACGGCAAACGGTGCTGTGTTGGAAGAGAACATTCCCGTTCAGCAGCGCCCCAAAGTCATTGCCCACATGCTAGAAACCCTTTGGCAAGGTGAAACTAAAGTCATTGATCAGCCAGCCGCGATCGATCGAGTGGGGCATCGCGTCGTGCATGGCGGACAAGATTATCGAGAGAGCGTGCGAATCACACCAGACGTGAAAGCAGCGATCGCTCAACTCGCGGTACTGGCTCCTGTGCATAATCCCGCTAACCTGGAAGGCATTGAGGCGATCGAACTGGCATTGGGTAACGATGTGCCGCAAATCGCCGTCTTTGACACTGCGTTCCATAGCCAAATCCCCGATGCAGCGGCGATCTATCCGGGTCCCTATCAGTGGGTCGATCGCGGCATTCGGCGCTATGGGTTTCACGGTATCAGCCATCAATACTGCGCGCAACGGACTGCTCAACTGCTCAACCGCGATTTACAAGACCTGCGATTGATCATTTGTCATCTGGGCAATGGCTGCTCCCTTTCTGCCATTCAGCATGGGCACAGCATTGATACAACAATGGGCTTTACGCCTTTAGAAGGGTTAATGATGGGCACTCGGTCTGGCTCCGTTGATCCTAGTATTCTGATTCACCTCATGAGACAAGAAGGCTATACGGCTGACCAACTCGATCAGGAACTGAACAAAGCCTCTGGCTTGCTGGGAGTCTCTGGTGTATCCGCCGATCTGCGTCAGGTGATGGTAGCAATCGAGGCAGGTAACGCTCAAGCACAGTTAGCGTTCGATATCTATATCCATCGCCTGCGATCGTGTATGGGTGCCATGCTTGCCAGTTTAGGCGGTTTGGATGCTCTGGTTTTCACAGCAGGCGTAGGCGAAAATGCGGCGATCGTCCGCGCCCGTGCCTGCCAGAACTTTGCTTTTATAGGTTTGAAGCTCGACTCTGAAAAAAATCAAAACCATCCGGTTGATCAAGAGATTGCTACGGCTGATTCCACCGTACGCATCTTTGTCATCCACACTCAGGAGGATTGGGCGATCGCTCAGGACTGTTATCGTCTGGCTTGAGATTGGTGCATGAGAACGTAATACTCTTTAAAGCCTCCACATACAAGTTTCTTATTGTTTTCCTCTAGAGTGGTTAGTGTCAGGACTGTCGTCATTCTGGCAATTCAGTTGCTAAGAACACGACATCAACTTGATTGTTGCCATCTATGAGGGTTTTGAAATGACTGCAACGTATACGCCCGAAGAAGCTGGAACTGTGATCAAAGCCGTAACCACAAGCGGTTTAGCTGTTGCAATCGCCGATATAGGGATTGTTTCAACGGCGATCGAAGCCACCGCGATGATGAAAGAAATTGTGGGCGCAAGCAAGACGTATCCAAACAACGCGTTGATTCAAGCCGTCTTTTCTGAAGAAAGCCTGAAAAAGTCATCTCCAGGCGATCCTGGTAAAGATATCACGCCAGATAATGCGGCTGAAAAAGCGATCGTTGCGATTAATGCAGCCGTGGCGATCGTGAATGCAAAAGCATCCCCTGAAGAAGTGAACGAATACAAACAGTTCATTTACGCAACTGCCGATCGTGTGGCTAATGCCGCTGGTGAAGGTTTGTTTGGCACGGGTTCTAACAAAGTCAGCGCAAAGGAAGCTGCCACACTTGCCAAGCTTAAAACGGCATTGGGAGTTTAACGTCACAAAAAATGACGCGTTAATTTGACTGTCGATTGCATTGTGGTTGCCGTCTGTTGTCCTCATTGACAGACGGCAAATGTGCACCGGACAATTTTGACGAGACCTTGAAGCATTCAGATGAACCAATGTTCTTTTTACAGAGTACGAGTGATTAGGAGTTTTTAGTGATGATGCTCAGCCTTTCTGCCCCATTGCGTCGCCTGCTGGTTTCCCTTTCTTTTTGCTTTGTGTTGCTGCTGACGACGGCTTGTACTCCTAAAGCAACGTCTCCCTTCGCTCAAGCACAGCAAGATTCGACGCGTAGGGGCGCACCAACTGCTGTGGCTAAAACGGCTGAACAAGGTGCCTCCTTTAATAAACTATTTCCGCGTGAAGTGAAGGGCTATGAGATTATCCCGACACAGGAAAAGAAAGGGTTTGCTGAATATAAGGTGCTACAAAATAGCAAACCAGTTGCCATGCTGTCGATCAGCGATACAACCAGTCTTCCGACAGCCGCTGCTAAGTATCAGGCAACCGATTTTAAGGTGGCAAACTATCCGGCAGTCGATCAGGGTACAACAGCAACGGGCATTCTGATCAATAACCGCTATCAGGTCAAAGTACTTTCTCGTGATCCCTCGTTTACAAGAGACGATCGCCTTGCGTGGCTGCAAAAGTTTGACCTGGTACAGTTAGCAACATTCAAGCCTGCGCCTGCACCGATCGCCAAAGCCTTACCAGCGCGATCGCCTGCTGCCCCACTTTTGCCAGCTAAGCGCCCTACCCTAACACCACAACCAGCGACCTGATGATGATTTGCTAAAGCTAAGGGCTTTGCGGTTTAATAGCCGACCAATGAATCAGGTTTCGACGGCGCTCAACCTTCAGTCGTAGCGGGTTGAGCGTAGCCGAAACCCAAACCACGGGTATCTTATTTTCTTGCAATCCCCTAAGCTCGCAATCCCCTAAGCTCATGATTGGGGGCGCATTTAACCATCAGCGATCGGTCTACAACCAGTTGCTGACCGCTGACCGCTGACCGCTGACCGCTTAGTACTGATAGTGAAGCGTGTCTCCCGGTGTAGACGTTTGGGAGACGATTTCCTTCGTCATGAACCCAGTTTGTTGAATGATGCGCGCCACACAGCCTGTCCACCCGGTTTGATGGCTGGCACCAATGCCCGCACCATTGTCACCGTGAAAATACTCGTAGAACAAGATCAGATCTTTCCAATAGGGATCGGTCTGGAACTTTTCTGCGCCACCGTAAACAGGTCGTCGCCCCGACTCATCTTTTAAGAAGATTTGGGTAAGACGATCGCTCACTTCTTTCCACACATCAAACAGGGTCTTCTGTTGCCCTGAGCCTGTGGGATATTCGATCGTGAACGCATCACCGTAATAACCATAGAGATGGATGAGCGATCGCAGCAGCAGAAAGTTCACAGGCATCCAGATTGGACCGCGCCAGTTAGAGTTACCACCAAACATACCTGTGTTGGAATCACCGGGCAAATAATCAACTCGAAACTCCTGTCCAGCATGGTCGAAAACAAAAGGATGATCATGGTGGTAGCGGGACAGCGCTCGAATGCCATAAGCGCTGAGAAACTCAGTCTCATCTAACATCTTGGACAAAAGGCGGCGAAGCTTTTGCTCATTCACAATGGAAAGCATCAGTCGTCCATGCAAGCCCGGAGCCGTGGGCAATTGAATGTTAGCCGTGAGTTCGGGATGTCGCATGAGAAACGACTGCGCTCGTTTTTTGAATTTGGGCAGTTTCTCAAACACATTGGGTGGAAATACCGCGATCGCCATCAGCGGCAGCAACCCGACCATCGATCGCACCTTCAACCGCTGACAATCGCCATTCGGCAACCGCAGCAGATCGTAAAAGAAGCCATCTTCTTCATCCCATAGCTCATCACAGTTTTCACCAATCCGATCCATCGCCCCAGCGATCCACAGCGTATGCTCAAAAAACTTGATTGCCAGGTCTTCGTAAAGCGGATCATGAATCGCCAACTCCACAGCAATTTGTAGCATTCGCTGGCTAAAAAACACCATCCACGCCGTACCATCCGCCTGTTCGAGAATGCCACCTGTCGGTAATGGCGCACTGCGATCGAACACTCCTATGTTATCCAAGCCTAGAAAGCCGCCTTCAAAGACGTTATTGCCAATGGCATCTTTGCGGTTCACCCACCAGGTAAAGTTAATCAGCAGTTTAGAAAAGGCATATTTCAGGAAGTTAACGTCACCCACACCATTGTTTTGCTCACGATCGCGCGTATAAATCTCCCATGTTGCCCATGCATGAACGGGTGGATTGACATCACCAAAGTTCCATTCATACGCAGGCATCTGACCATTCGGATGCATATAATCTTCCTGCAACATCAACTCTAGCTGACGCTTGGCAAAGTCAGGATCAACAATGCTCAAGGGAAGCATGTGGAATGCCAAATCCCAGGCTGCAAACCAGGGATATTCCCATTTATCGGGCATGGAAATGACATCATCGGTATACATATGGTGCCAATCGCTATTGCGAACGTGTCGCCGCTGATCAGGTCGCATGTAAGGATTGACGTTATGTTCCTCTAGCCATTTGTCCACATTGTAGTAGAAGTATTGCTTTGACCACAGCATTCCTGCCAGCGCTTGCCGCATCACATTACAGCGATCGGGGTCAGCCTTCACCGAAGCGGGTGTCATGGCATCGTAAAACGCATCGGCTTCTTGCTGGCGATCGGTCAAGACCTGCTCAAAGGCATCAAACGGATTGCCCATCTGATTGGGATGCGTTGACGCAAGGCGTAACCGAATGATTTGTGTGCCGCCTGCTTCTACCGTAATTTGATAATGGGGCGCAACTTTGGTACCGATCGCCGCTGGATTCACCGCTTCAGTCTGCCCATGCACCACATAGTTGTGAATGGCATCTTTGACATAGGGACTGTCATTGTCAGTGCCAAACAAACGCTCGTTATTAGTTTCATTTTCTGTGAAGAGCAGCGGCAACACCTGATCGCAATAGAGATAATAGTCTTCCAGCTTTTCTTGAAAGAGTGGGTTGGTGTGATAAGCATGAACAACGCTGTAGCCTGCACCTTCATACTTTCGTAGGATGGGTTTAGAACCACCATCTTTCCAACTCCAGGTATTGCGAAACCACAGCGTTGGCAGTAAATGCAGAGAGGCGGCTTCTGCCCCCCGATTGCACACTTTAATTTGAATCAGAATGTCGTCAGCGCTTGCCTTGGCGTATTCCACAAACACATCAAAGTAGCGATCGTCATCAAAAATACCTGTATCTAGTAGCTCATATTCCAATTCATCGCGGCTGCGACTACGGTTGGTATTCACCAAATCGGCATAGGGAAACTCCGCATGAGGGTACTTGTACAGGTACTTCATGTAAGAGTGAGTCGGCGTACTGTCCAGATAGAAGTAGTATTCCTTCACATCCTCGCCGTGATTGCCTTCGCTGTTGTTTAACCCAAACAGCCGTTCTTTCAGGATAGGGTCGTTGCCATTCCACAATGCCAGCGCAAAACAGAGCAGGTTATGAGCGTCACTAATGCCGCCTAAGCCATCTTCCCCCCACCGATATGCCCGCGATCGTGATTGGTCATGAGACAAATAATTCCAGGCATCACCGTTATCGCTGTAGTCTTCTCGTACCGTACCCCACTGGCGCTCACTGAGATAGGGACCCCACTGTTTCCATGCCGCTTTACCGTCACGGCAGTCTTGCAAGCGCTGATTCTCTAACGTCATGATGGCTTATCCTGAATTTTGGTTTGGATGCAACGCACTTAGTCTCAATTAAACTACCAGGAGACGTTAAACCCTACAAGGGTTTAATGCTCTCGTATGATGGCATCGCTACATGGGAATTAAATTGCTCCTTGCTCCACTAGCGTGTCCGCGATCGAGTTACTTTCCGCTGTTAACGATCATTGAACGCTAGACACCATCAGTTGGTTGAAGCTCAACTTGCACGGTTCTAGATCAGGTTTCGACGCGGGTGAAGCCAGAACTTTAAGCAGCAAATATCCAGGCTGTTTTGCCTCTACACGTAGCTCTAGATCCGGCGCGCATTTGTCGATACGTTGTTTCGGTGCAACGTAACGCACCCAACGATTATCTATTGGTGCGTTACGGCGATGACGCGCCCTAGCTTAAAGGTTGTTTGAAAAGTGTCTGGCGGTTAAAACCGCGACTACGTAAACAAAGTCCGCCTGCGCGGACGACCGCAGAGTAAGGGTTTTATCACCTGCAACGGCAGGTTTTGCCTCTGTAGCCGCGACTTCAGTCGCCAAGGCTACAAGCATCTGGACCTTTAAAACGTCCTCTTAAAGCGGTATACAACAAGGAATGACAATACAGCCACTGCTTGCTTGCTGGCGTTGTAATGTTTGAGCCGCAACCTTACACGCCTGAAAGCGGCTTGGCACCAGTTTCAAGGCAGCCCTTAGATCCTGGTTGATCAGCACCTGTTTAGTGTAATCAGAACAAGATTCATTGCCGTAGAGCAAGCGATGGGGACACGAAAAGCCTTTGCGGGGTGAGAGATGTTTCTGATAGGCATTGAGAGAGGCGATCGCAGCGTGCTTTGCAAACGATTCCACTGTAGTTGCTGGCATAAAATGAGCCGTGATTAAATCATTTGCTCATTCTTATAGCTAAGTCTTAGCTGCGATCACTCCCTCAAAAGTATGGAGCAGACGTAAAAAAGCGATGCGAGTTGTTCCCTTCTCTTCTCACACCCGATCGCTCTCAAGTGCAGTGATATCTGCTTAGAAAGCAAACATCACTTGTGCAAAATCGAGAAACGTCTACGCAATATTGAAAATTGCTCATGCAAATTAACTAAAACTTATCGAAAACAAAGAAGTCTGTCTTTGGAATCAATGAATGCTTATGCAAAATCAATGAATGTGTAGCTGAAATCAACAAACGCCTCTCTGAAATTAAGAAATTTAATCGATCACCCTGTCTCACGGAGCCTGACGCTGAGTTTTGGTGAGACGGAAGAAACAATCGCCCCTACATGATTGGCTGAAGGGCGATCGCCCCTTCTCTTCACAAGCAGGATCACTTCTGCATGATTGGCTCAAGGGCGATCGTGTCCAGATGGGCAATGTTCTCAGAATTCGGTGAAGGGGTTAAGGATAGAAATTTGGCAGTCTTCAAAATCGCGAGTATTGCGTGTTACCAATGTGAGGAGGCATTTCCAGCAGATAATTTTCTTCTATACAAAGTTCACGCAGTTCTGTAAACGCGCTGGCTAAAGCAGGTTTTTGAGATTGCTGTTGCCAGACGAGAAATTCCTGATAAACGTCAGCTTTTACGACAGCTACAACCAACTGGTTCTGATCGTAGATCAGCTGAGGCTCTTCAACAGCAGCGTGGATCAGTTCAGAGAATTTTTGTTTTGCGTCCTCAAGTTTCCAAGGCATAGTTTTGTGAGCGAGATGTCATTGCTCTAAATTGTAGCTTTACAGCGATCGCCCCTTCTCTTCACAAGCAGGATCACTTCTACATGATTAGCTCAAGGGCGATCGTGTTCTGTAAAAGCTCCGCTCACTGCCGATCGAGCGATTTGTTCTGGCTACGCGACGTTCTGTTTCTGTTTCAGCTTCTCCATCCAAGCTTTTGTGCCATAAATGCCACGTAAGAGTGAAGGAACGGTCAAATCAACGTCTAGTGCCTCCCAATGCAACCCAATGCCTGATGGAGTTACTTCGACTGCTGCAAGCTCGTCTGGTTCGGCTCCTACTAACCCTTGTCCCAGTTCATGAGGAAACATAAAGGTAGAGCCATCTTTTAAATTGATCACGATTTTGCCTGAGGCACGATCGTAAGCAGCAGAGAGCGCACGAGGTTCGGTTGCATCAGCAAACATTGCAGCGTCGCTTGCTTGATCCAGTTGCACTTCCAAGGTTGCATCCAATCGATCAGGCTTCTCCATGAATTTGCCTCCACGCTTCAAGCAAGTCGGATTGATGACTGATGACAAGCTGCAAGGCTTTCACAGCGTCTCTTCGATCGCCACGATACTCCAAAACAGTCGGCTGCTTAATCTTGCTTCCCAAATCGATTTTAACCTCACTCTCAGCGTTGAGAACATGAACATGAGATGGCAGGTGATCGTCAAAATAAATGACAACCCTGAAGCCATCTTTTCTCAACACAGTTGGCATTTACTTACTCCCGATTGCCACATCGCATTTTACCTGGCGTGTGTATGAGGGAGTAGGTTCACCGTTAGCGATCAATCTTTTCTACACAAACGCGATCGCCTCCACATGATTGGCTCAAGGGCGATCACGCCTATCTAGTTGTGCCAATCTGTCTAAAGAAGCGTTGTACGAGGCATGCAAAACCCGGCAAAATCGGCGAGGTAATAGTGTCCTGAGCGTTGTAAGTAGCGGTTCGCTTAAGGGCAGCATTTTCGCGGCGGTACATTTCAATCTGTTGTAATTCTCGGTTAACGATCCAATATTCCTCAACGCCCTGGGATGAGTAGAGCTTAAGTTTAGCTTCACGGTCTCGTCGTTCATTGGTAGCGCCTGGGGACAGCACTTCGACGATCAGTTCGGGTGCCCCAATAAAATGCCCCGCTTCGTCTGTGAAGCGTTCCATGCGCTCAACACTGATCCAAACTGCATCTGGGATGACATTGTCAGCATCGCTGAAGATAATGCCGGGTGTTGGAAATGCTTCTCCTAACTGCGTCTTGTCTGACCAGTTGCCTAATTCGTTGCAGATATTACGAATCACGGATTGATGCCTGAGGTGGGGTGCCCTTGTCACAAAGAGTTCTCCGTCAATGATTTCGTAGCGCTTCCATTCGTCGGCTGCGAGGAGATCGAGATCGGCAGTCGTCCAACGAACTTTTTCAGATGAGGTTTGGCTCATGGCGTGTCTCCGCGACCTTCTTTGGTTCTATTCTCGCTTGTTTTACCGCAGCGATCGTCTCTTCTCTTTCCAAGGGCGATCGCTCCTACATGATGGCTCAAGGGCGATCGCTGTTTAGGTTCAAACCTGAATGATTTCAAAGGTATCTCGATCGCCAATACGATAAAACAAAAAATCCGAATCAAGCGTGAGAATTTGTCGATAGCCAGTCTTTTCAGCCACTAGAACCAGCGTTGCGTCTGCTAAATCCATTGGGCGATCGCGGTATTTCTCCATCAACTCCAATAAACGAACATAGTCATCTTCCTGAATCTCGAAAATGACAAGCAATTGATCTAAGAGAAGCTGCCCCAATTGCTTTTGCATCGCCCAACCGCCGCGATGGAGAGCGAGATACATAGCTTCTGTTAGACATGACCAGGTTGTGACCAGAGGTTTTGCTAAGCCAGTAACAGTCGTTCGATAAGCGTTGTGCTGAAGTTGGGTTCTATCGACTAGACAAAGCAAAACCCCAGCATCGCAAAGAATCACAAGTTGAGACCTTGTTGCCGATATTTATTCAGCAAGCGTTGCTGATAGTCGTTGGTTGGGGTTGTTGGAGTAATTTCTAAGCTATCAGCAACCTCAAACCACTGCGCCCAAGCTTCAAAGCGATCGTCTTCAATGAGGTGATTAGCTACTTTAGCTTGATATTTGTAGGCGATGAGATCGATAAAGTCGCTGATCTCTTGCAGAAGCGGCTCTGGAAGTTGCTGTAGCTTCGCGATCGCCCTTTCTCGAATCGTCACAACTATCACCTCTGCTAAAATCTCTAGTCTGATCGACGTTAGAATGCTTACGCTTTCAGTTTAGCGGGTTACGATCGCTCTTTCGCTTTACAAAGGCGATCGCCTCAACATGATTGGCTTAAGGGCGATCGACAGAAAAACCTCAGTCATTTTCCTGAGCAACGTCACCATACAAATAGCGATCGATATTTGCTGACCAATCGGGAGCGCCTTGTAAATGAAGAGCTTTGGCAGTTTGCAGAAACGACTCTGAGCTGGCTGGTGTTTCTGGCGATACGCTCTCGACAAGTGATTCGTACTCGTGTGCCAGCTTCCAGCTCTAGAGGCACGGTGGGATGAAGAGTGCTGCCATCAAAGACAGCTTCTACAATTTGAATCATGGCGACTCCCAGAACTGCAATACCCTTAGTATATCCGCTCGCTTCAAACCCCAATCTACTAGCGATCGCACTCAGCAAAACCTGAAACAACGATCGCCCCTTCTCTTCACCAGCGCGATCGCTCCTGCATAATTGGTTTAAGGGCGATCGTGCTTTATTTTACTTGAAGCTTCTGAAGCTTATTCTGTACGTTACTCATATCTGATGCCATACTTTGCATACCGTAATACTTGATTGCACTCTGATAATCTTCGATGGCAACTTGCTTATTAGAAAGAGCATTGTGGGCATCACCTCTCCATTCATAGGCTTTTGCTAGCAAAGTATTGTCCGTTGAGAAATTGATTGCTGCCGTGTAATCCTGAATGGCATGTTGTCTATCACTAGAACTTAAATAAGCATTACCGCGAAGTAGATATAGTTCAGGGTCTTCAGTTTCGGGTCGAGCAAGCTTGATTGCCTGACTAAACTCATCGATTGCCCTCTGATAATAATTTCGAGCAATATTTGGGTTACTTTTATACCCTATCTCATACTGATCGATACCGTTCCGCTTATGAACTCTCATTTGGCTTTGAATGATAGAAGATCCACTGGGAGCTAGAGAAGGCGAAACGGGGATCGAGTCGCTTATGTTTGGGAAAGGGGTGGTCGAGGACGGAAAACTTTCGGCTGAATCGATACTGTTTACAGTAGATTCTTGCCTGAATTGAAATATTTGCACTAAATAAACAGAAGTACCGAACGCTAAAACAGCAAAAAATACATAGGTTAGTATAGTAGGAAACTTGAACTGCATTAAATTCTGAATGGTCTGCATTCTTAAATAAGGAAAACCGTTGATTCGTTTTGAGACACGCTGTTCAGCAGCACTAGCGTGCTCATCTGGAATGTGCAGAGCGTGTTGTAATTCTTTCAATGCTCTGCGAGTGGAATCCTTCAGGGGCTTCTCGCGCTTTAAATAGTTAATCAATTCTTGTTCGTAGCTTTCCAGTCTTTTATAAAAATCTCGATAAGGCTGGAGTGACTCCGATTCTAAATTGCGAATAACTTCTGGCGAGAGTCCTAATTTTTGAGAAAATGCATTCAACATTTTGCGTCGCGTAGAAGACATACGAACGTCATCTTGAAGGGGCATACTCAACCAAGCTTGTATGCTATCAATAACAGTTCGATGGGCAAAAGTAATGTCGCCCAAATAAGCCAGTCGTTCAATTTCTCGACGGTAGCGCAAGGCTGGATCGGTTGACGGAACATGCGCCAATTTAATGTTGTACCCCTCCTTTGAGGGATAAATTTCAGGTTTCATCCCTGGCACAACTTCTTGAACTTTGCGTTTAGCATATTCATGCAACTCACCGATGGCAATAAAACCATCACGGTCTTGATCTGCGTCACCCGTTTCTAATCCTTCTATTAGGTAGCGAGTGTAGACAGAGAGTTCTGAGTCGTGTAGCTCAAATGAATACTCGATCGAGGATGAAGATGTAAGCACTGCTCCGCCTTCACTTCCCAGTTGAGACCTAAGATCAACTGAGCCATCGTCTTTCGCCAGCATTCCTTCAGCAAAAGCACCACTAAAACAGCAATCAAGAATAATTACCTGTCGTCTCGAACGACTATTTTTCTGATTTTCCTGTACGAAGCTAGCGGATGTAGCTGTTGGACGCACCAACTCTCCACGAGCAGTTTTACGTGTTTTGCAGCTAGAGAGATAGAACTTGCCAGCACTGTCTTTGATGCCATGCCCAGAGAAGAAAAGCAGTACTAAATCATCCCGGTGTCGATCGTCGAAGAGAGCCTGAATTTCCTCTTCCATCTCTTGGCGCTCAGGATTCTTTAGCACTTTGATGTCTGACTCAGCAAAGGCACCCATTTCAGGATGCTGCAAAACCCGTTGCATTGCCTCGACATCTTTGAGCGCCCCAGGCAAAGAATTTAATCCAGGTGCGTACTCACTGATCCCAATTAGTAGTGCGATCTTTGCCATTGTTAATCAACTGCCCTTCAGAAACGCTTGTGCTTTCTCATACGCATAGTCAAATTCGATTTCATCCAGCTCCCGCATTTGAGCTAGAAGATTCTGAACAGCTTCATCCGTCTCCTCCGCACTCAAATCGGAGTCGTTTAAGTCGATCGTCAGCGTAACGTTTCGTTCGCCTGCCATGAGTGCGCCTCAGAGATTAATCGCTGTACACCACAATAATGCAAGCAACCATTATTTTCCCAGACCTGTCATCGTCGTTAGCGCTTTGTGAGCACAACGATCGCGGGGCAGAATTTGTACAATAACGGAGGGAGGCGTGTTGTAGATGTAGTGTCAGTCAGAAACCCTTACAGATGAGTGGACGATAGAGGCAGCATGAGCAGTAGCAAAGAAGGAACGGCAATCGCGCAAGAGTTCAAAACCCAGGTGTGGATTTTGGGTGGCTTGATAGCAATGATGTGGGCAGTCGAGATTCTGGATCAGTTCGTGTTTCGAGCAGGGCTGCGTGAAACGCTAGATATTTATGGCATCATTCCGCGTACTGCGATCGGGCTGCGTGGCATTCTGTTTGCACCCTTTCTGCACGGTAACTTTGCTCATCTAATTGGCAACACCGTGCCGTTTATCGCGCTGGGCTGGCTGATCATGCTGCGCGAAACCAGCGATTTCTTTTGGGTCAGTCTCATCACCGCATTCGTCAGTGGTTTGGGTACGTGGATATTTGGCTCCTCTGGCATACACATTGGCGCAAGTGGCGTAATTTTTGGCTATCTGGGCTATCTGTTGGCGCGGGGCTATTTCGAGCGTAGTATGACGGCGATCGCCATGTCGCTTTTTGTTGGCGCACTCTACGGCAGCCTCATCTGGGGCGTGTTACCTACGCGCATCGGTATTTCCTGGGAAGGACATCTATTTGGCTTCTTAGGTGGTGTGCTGGCAGCAAGGCTTTTGACACCGAAGCGGGAAGTGTCGAAGATATAGGGAGTCGGGAGTGGGGAGTGGGGAGTAGGGAGTAGAGAGTAGGCTAAGGGCTGAAAGCTGAAAGCTGAAGGCTGAAAGCTAAAGGCTACAGGCTAAAGCCAAGTGCTGACTTCTGGCTTCTGACTCCTACTTTTATCCTTCATCTTTTATCCTTTAGCCTTTTGAATTAAATTATTGGTGAGTGCTTTGACGAATGTGGCGATTATTGGCTGTGGCTATGTGGGCAAAGCGGTTGCTCAACAGTGGCGACCAATGTTGACAGTGACAGCGACGACGACAACGCCCGATCGCGTGTCCGAACTGGAATCAGTGGTGCAGAACGTACAGATCGTGAAGGGCAACGATGAGGCGGGAGTGCGATCGCTCCTCCAAAACCAAGCCGTTGTCTTGCTGAGTGTGGGTGCGCCCAATGCCAACGCGTATGAAGAGACGTATCTGCAAACGGCGAAAACATTGGTGACAGTGCTCAAGCAAGCGCCAACGGTGCAGCAGGTGATCTACACAGGTAGCTATGCGGTGTATGGCGATCGACAGGGAGATTGGGTCGATGAGAACTCAGAGGTTACGCCTGCTAACCGTAATGGTGAAATTCTGGCAGAAACTGAGCAGGTTTTACTGAGTGCAGCAAGTGATACGCTCAAGGTCTGCGTTTTGCGGCTCGGCGGCATCTATGGGGCAGGACGCGAGCTAATCAAAATTTTTGGACGGGCAGCAGGCACAACGCGACCCGGAGCTGGAGACGATGCGGCGAATTGGGTGCATCTGGAAGACATTGTGGGCGCGATCGACTTTGCGCGACAGCACTCATTAACAGGCATCTACAATTTGGTAGGCAATGTTCCTGTCACGACGCGGGAGTTACTGGAGCGAGTGTTTGCCGCTCACAATTTGCCGAACGTTGTTTGGGATGCGTCTCAAACCAGTACTCGTCCCTACAATGCGAGAGTGTCAAATCAAAAGCTGCGCGAGGCGGGCTATCAATTGCTCTATCCAGAGATCGTAGAGACGGTGTAATCTAGCGAAAGCGATCGCGCTGGAACGTTGCAATCGGCGTTTCTACAGCTATAGATGGGATTTCTTATGACGACAACGCTGCCTCAAAGATACTCTGCCCAGGAATCGCTGCGTGAACGGATCGATCGCACCTATCACCAGGCGCTACCCGATCTATTGTTTGAGGCACAGCAGATTCACCGTCAGCATCACGACCCGCGCGCAGTGCAGCTTTGTACGTTGTGTAACATTAAAACGGGGCTGTGTCCTGAAGACTGTGCGTATTGCTCTCAAAGCGTTCATAACAAAACGTCGCTAGAGCCACAGCCATTAGCAGACATTGAGACAGTGCTGGCTGAGGCAAAAGCCGCAAAAGCGCATGGTTCCACTCGCTTTTGTATGGGTGCAGCATGGCGAGAAGTGAAAGATGGTGCCCAGTTCGATCGCGTGCTAGAAATGGTGCGTCAGGTCGCTGCGTTGGAGATGGAAGTTTGCTGCACGCTAGGAATGCTCAAGCCCCATCAGGCACAGCGGTTGAAAGAAGCGGGGCTGACCGCGTATAACCATAATCTCGACACGTCGCCTGATTACTACAGTCAAGTTATCACCACGCGCACGTATCAAGACCGTCTGGAAACCATTCAGGCAGTCAGTGATGCTGGTATCTCGGTTTGCTGTGGTGGCATCCTTGGTATGGGCGAATCGGTGGACGATCGACTATCCCTTTTGGCAGCATTGGCAGCACTCGATCCAGTACCAGAGTCGATTCCCATCAATTGCCTTGTGCCTGTAGCCGGAACGCCGCTCAAAGATACTCCCCCTGTGGATTCCATTGAACTGGTGCGAATGGTTGCCACCACGCGTATTTTGTTTCCAGGGGCGATCGTGCGTCTCTCTGCGGGACGCTTGCAAATGAGCGATGAACTGCAAGCGCTGTGTTTACTTGCGGGAGCCAATTCCATCTTCACAGGACCCGTTCTATTAACGACACCGAATCCTGACAGCACCCAAGATGAGCAGTTGCTGAATCGGTTAGGAATGATACCAAGAACGCTGTAGCCGATCACCGTCTGTCAGTCCTTGATTGTGCATCATTCGTTTGGCTCTTTGCGATCGAACTACGGTAAAATCTAGTGCTTGAAGACTTCAGCTCTGAGGGCGTGAGGCAGCACTGTGCAAAAATTCGTTCCGTTAGAAGCACCAGAGCCGTTTTCGGTCTTAGGTTTGCCTGTTCATCTGCTGGATGATTATGCAGGTTGGCTCGTTGCTCGTGCTCAACAGCAGCAAGGCTGTCATGTGGTGACGCTGAATGCTGAGATGACAATGGCGGCAGAACACAATCTCCCGTTGGCTCAGATTATTCGACAGGCAGAGCTGGTGATTCCTGACGGTGCGGGGATTGTGCTGTATTTGAAGCTGTACGGTCGATCGACGCAACGCCGTCCTGGCATTGAACTGGCAGAATCGCTGCTGCGCGAATTTGGACGAGTCCTGCAGAATGCTTCGCAAACGCCTTCTCTCGGCACTGTTGCGTTTTTTGGGGGGCAACCTGATGTGATTCAAACAGCAGCGACAATCTGGCGGGAGCGGTTACCGGGATTGGCGATCGCGGTCACTCAACACGGCTACCTTACCCCTGAAGATACCCCAACCTTTCTGCAAGCGTTGAAAGAGACTCAACCCCAACTGATTCTCGTTGGTTTGGGTGTGCCCCGGCAGGAATTTTGGATTGCCGAACATCGTCATGTCTGTCCAAACGCTATTTGGATTGGCGTTGGCGGCAGTTTTGATATCTGGGCAGGGGTAAAAACTCGTGCTCCGGGCTGGCTGCGAGACAATCATCTGGAATGGGTTTACCGTTTGTATCAGGAACCTTGGCGCTGGCGACGGATGCTGGCATTACCAAAGTTTGCGTGGCGATCGCTGGTGTATCGTTTGATGCAAGGGTGAAAGGCAAGAAAGATCTCTGGTTGTTAGTTGCTAGTTGTTAGAAAAAGGGATGGTTAGAAGATCAAAGGGGTAGGAAGTCAGAAATTACAGGTTAGAGCTGATTGACTGACAAAACTCAACCGCCCTCACCCTAGCCCTCTCCCACAGGAGAGGGAACAAGCGATTGGTTTGGCTCCCCTCGCCCGCTGGGAGAGGGGTTGGGGGTGAGGGCAGTTTGGGCAACAGTGCAAAAGATTTGTCAGTCAATCAGGGTTAGAGAGCAGACAGGTATTGCTTGTTCACTAACAACTAACAACCAAAAACTAACAACTTCTCACTCTTTGCCTTTCACTCAAAACTCCTCTTTTGTGATGTAATGGGTTGGATCGAGGTATCAACGTCTTTATGACCCAGGTATTTAACGGGCAGCCTTCCAACACGACAGATAGGGCATCACAAACGGTTGGCGCTGAGGCGATCGTGTCCTTGCGTGGAGTCAGCAAGACCTACGAGAACGGTAGCAAAGCGTTAGTGGATGTCAGCCTTGACATCCAGCGGGGTGATTTTCTCTTTATTACAGGTCCATCGGGTTCTGGTAAATCGACGCTGCTGAAGCTGCTGTACGGGGAAGAACACGCCAGTCAGGGCGAAGTGCTGGTAGATGGCTGCGACTTAGCTACTCTGAGAGGCGATCGGCTGTCTCAACTGCGCCGCCGCATTGGGATTGTCTTTCAAGATTACAAGCTGATTCCACGTCGCACGGTCATGGAAAATGTGGCATTTGTACTGTGGGCACAGGGGTTGCCACGTAAGGAAATTCACCGTCGGCTACAGCCCGCGCTCAAAATGGTGGGCTTGGTGCACAAGGCAGACTGCTTCCCCGACCAGCTTTCGGGAGGAGAACAGCAGCGGGTTGGCATTGCGAGGGCGATCGTGGGCACACCGCCCATTTTGCTTGCCGATGAACCAACTGGCAACCTTGACCCGGATAACTCGTGGCAAGTGATCAAAATTCTCAAAAAGCTCAACTCGGTTGGCATTACGGTCATTGTGACCACGCATGATGAAAGTCTGATTCGCCTGTCTAACCATCCGGCAGTGCAGTTACGCAATGGTTATCTCTACCGTCCCAAAGGGTAGTGAGCGTGATGACGATCGACGATCTGACCAAACTGCTGCAAGTGCTGGTTTCACTGGTGCAAGGCGTAAGCTGGCAGTTGCTGATTCTGTTTGTTCTCATCTACTTTGGTGCGCCGCTGCGGAATTTTGTCAACAACCTGGGCGAGTTTAGCTTCAGGGCAGGCGCATCGGGGCTAGAGGCTACAGCAAAGCGGCGCATTGAGGCAGGCGTACTTCTGGGATCAGCCTCAGCAATCAAGTCTGGTGATGCCACAAACGGCAGTCCCCAGTTGCCCGGTGCGGAAGAGGCAAAGGAAATTGCGACCGTGGTCAGCCAAACGCTGAAGCCTAAAGTAGCGCAACAGCTTGCCAAAGCGTCAGTGCTTTGGATCGATGACCATGCAGTGGATAATGCTCACGCTATTCGATCGCTCGAAGCGTTGGGCATCGGCTTTACCATCAGTCCCTCGACCCCGGATGCACTCGAAAAAATTCGCATCAATGCCTACGACGCGATCGTCTCGGACATGCGGCAATCGGGTAATCCTACAGCAGGATACGAATTGCTCCGAGAGTTGCAGAGATTGGGCGTGAATACACCCGTTATCATTTACGGCAGTTCCAACGAACCACGCTTTAAGGTCGAAGCGCGCTCCCAAGGAGCATTTGGAGACACGGGCAATCCGCAAGAGTTGTTTAGCCTCGTGACAATGGCAGTGCAGAAGGGCTGAGGGGAAAGTTACACAGACAACCCACCTAATACAAAGACTACTTTACTCTTCGTCTTCTTCAGTCATGTTCTCTTCAAACCCCAGCCAAAAGCGCAATACCTTCTCAACTTCTAAGTAGGAAGGCTCAATTAAATATAAAATCTGCGTAGGATGGGTATAGCCTTCGGCATTCAAGAAAAGTGAAGCGTAACCCATGCTGCTAAAGGTTTTGATGCGTTACGGCAATGCCTAACACATCCTACGTTTAATTCTACATAGCTACTTACCATTTGCTCAGGTGTCAGCGTTCCCAATTTGCGTAAAAGTTTTGCGTAAGGAACTGTGATGATGTTTTGTATGTCAAAGACTCCTTCTCGAAGAAATCTAGCTTTGACTTGCACTTCAAATCTTGAACCACGTGAACTTGTCGTATGAGGAATCAGCGTCGTTAACGCGCGGTCTTGATTGAGAGCAGGGATACTGATGACCAAGCATGGTCTGACTTTCGCTACATAACCCAAATCGACTAGCCATACTTCACCGCGAACAGGGCTAACCATAGCTATTCATACAGAGCTTCTTGCTGATCTAATTCCAAGAAAAGTTCTTCTGCATTCAAGACTAAGACTTCATCAGATAAGGGTGGAAAATCTAAGCAAACTGTTCGCTTTAGAATCTCTAACGCCAAATCTAGCTGTTCTGAATCTGTCAAACGATCGAAGTTATTCAAAAGTTCTTGTACTAAGGCAGTCATCATTTTTTCCGATACCTACTGACAGGACACTATTGATGCCTTACCGATCAGTTATACGCAGAACTACGCCGTCACCGCAGGTTCTAGCCCTAATTCTGCTATCAGCCGATCGGCATCGAAATTTTCTGCCATTGAGTTGCAGATGTACTCAACTTTGACGGGTTCGTTGACGCGGACTTGACCAAAGGCGCGATCGACGATGGCAACGGTTGATAGTGTGTCTAAATCCACAGAGAGAATGGGGATTTCCAGATCATCAGCACGGCTGAGAATATCGGGAGAAGGGGGCATCTGTCCCGTCAGAATCAAGCATTGCGTTGACGTTTCCAGGGCAGCCAGTTGAATATCGGTGCGATCGCCGCCCGTTACCACTGCCATGTTGCGACCTTTGCGGAAATACTTCAGCGCTGAGTTGACGTTCATTGCGCCGATGCTGAGGCTTTCGACCATCAAATCCAGGCGATCGGGGCGGCAGAGTACTTCTGCTTTCAGTTGTTTCACCAGTTCGTTCACGCTGACGCTGCGTAAAAGCGCACTGCGGGCGAGTAAGCCAAAAATCGGAATGCCCCGTTTCTCCAGATAAGGCTGCACCGTCGTTTTGACTTCCTCTAGCCGTTCTTCGGGAATGTCATTGATCAGAACACCCAGGAGGCGATCGCCCAAGCGTCGTCGTGCCGAAATCAGCGCGCCCACAATCAGCAATGAGTTGAAGCGTGCCACCAGCAGAATCCTGGCATTCACGCCTTCTGCGACCTGCCGCAATGAGAGGTCAAACAAACTTCCTTCTTCTAGGTTGGCTGGACCTTCTAGCAGCACCAGATCAGGACCGCGCATTTGGAGATATTTTTTGAGCGCCTGGGGATAATCGATGCGATCGTCACCCAGAATGCGTTTTTGAATCGTTGGTTCATCCAATGCCAGGATCGTGGGCTGGAGGCGATCGGCGGGTAGGTGCAACACCTTGCCCACAAACTGCACGTCTTCTTCAACATCAGTCGTTTCTGAGCCACTCCAGCAGGTTCCGAGGGGCTTCCCGTAGGCGAGATCCAGACCTTTCGCTTTCAACTGGTGAGCAATGCCAAGCACCGTTGCCGACTTCCCACTGTAAGCTTCGGTCGATCCAACTAACAAATATCTCGCGGTTTTCGGCACGCTTTCACTCCCTACAATGACCTCTACTGCTGCCCTTGCGCGTCGATCGACAAGGCAATGGATCAACTTTGATCGACTGCACTGCATTAAGCAGCTCGTCCTCTCATTGACGCATAGTCACCATTGTAAGTGATGCTCTTCATGGCAAACGTTTGTCAAGGCAGAGAGACGGCTGGACTTAGCGCGGTTGCAAATTCTATAGACGGCGTTGCTGAATGCAAGTATGATTTCCCTCATCCCCAGCCCTTCTCCCCAAGGAGAAGGGAGCTAGAATCGAGTTCCCTCGCCCGTTGGGAGAGGGTTAGGGTGAGGGCAGATTTGACAATTCATATTTTTGTTCAGCAACGCCCTATAGACTTCTCCGGCGCGTTTCTGAAAAAGGCTCCCTGATCGCGTTCACAGGCGCTCCTTGGCGAACGTTGCCGATCTCAAAGCCGTTGACTTCTCCTAAAACATACACAGGACGATTTTTCACTTCTTCGTAAATGCGCCCAATGTATTCGCCCAAAATGCCGATACTGAAGAGCTGCACAGCCCCCAGAAAAAAGATAGCTACCGCGATCGTGGCATAGCCAGTAAGCGGTGAAACAGGCGAGAAAAAACGCCAGTAGATGACTAGAATTGCCATCACGATCGCGATCACAGCCGCAAACAGCCCGACATACGTTGAGATGCGGAGCGGCACTCTAGAGAACGAGACCAAGCCGTCGATCGCCAATGCCAGCGACTTGCGGAATGTATATTTCACGTCACCTGCAAACCGGGAGTCGCGTTCAAAGGGAATGGCAATTTGCCGAAAGCCCAGCCACGATCGCAGCCCTCGAATGTAGCGGTTCCGCTCTGGCATGGCGTTAAGCGTATCGACAACGCGTCGATCCATCAAGCAAAAGTCGCCTGTATCCGTCGGAATGTCTACATCGGCAAGCTGGCGCAGTAGACGATAGAACACATACGCTGTCAAGCGCTTAAACCAGCCTTCTTGATGACGCTGTACTCGCTGAGCATAGATCACGTCATAGCCTTGTCGCCATTTGTCTGCCAGGTCAGGAATGAGTTCGGGTGGATCTTGTAAATCGGCATCCAGCACAACGATCGCCTGTCCACGTACAAAATTCAGCCCAGCAGTCACGGCAACTTGATGCCCAAAGTTGCGTGTAAAGCTGAGGTAGCAAATGCGGTGATCGCGCTCGTGCAGTTCACGCATCAATGCTAGGGAGCGATCGTGGCTCCCATCATCCACTAAAACGACTTCAACTGAGCCGTCCATACAATCCATCACTGCACTCAGGCGACGATAGAGTTCTGGAAGCGTGGCTTCCTCGTTAAACACGGGCACGATGAAGGAGTAGGTTGGCTGCATGGGTTATTTGTCCTGCGGATCAAAGCACTCTGACGGTGTAGGCGGACGGATGCTGTCGCGTTGGGATCGCTGACGACGATACCAGGTCGAGCCTGCAATCAGAATACCAGTCAGTGTCAGTGCCCCTACCAATGGCAGCAAATCGCCTGTCTGAAGCGCTCTCAAACCAGAGCTACCCAGCAAAACATACGGCAGAATACCGGGAGTCGTGCCTAAGAGTGTGCCGAGAATATAGTCCCGGTAGCTTACCGAGGTTAGCCCTGCCGCAAAATTGAGCAACCCATAGGGCATAAATGGTACAAGCCGAATGGCAATCATATAGGGTAAACCGCCGCGACGCACTTCAGCATCCAGTGTTTGCCACCGTCCAGAGAGCTTACGGGCGATCGCCTCACGTCCAATCGTCCGGGTGAAAGCAAAAGTGACAATTGCGGCTATCATTGCCCCTGCACTCGTCCACAGCGTTCCTAACCAGGGACCGAAGAGTGCGCCTCCCAGTAGGTTCAGCGGAGTCGATGGCATGACTAGAATGGTGGCGATCGTGTACAGCAGGATATAAAGAACGGGTGCCCACACGCCCGTCGATCGTAACCATCCCTGTAGCTGTGCCGACTCGATCGTTCCCAGTCGAGACGTTACTACAGCCGTTACTGCTACACAGACGATGGTCACCAGAAAAAGGCTGAGCTTGACGTACCGCACAAAGTGAGCCTTGAGATCATGGACTTCTACCGCTCTAACTGATTCGGAATCCCTTCACAGCCGCCAGGAATCGAACTACGTGTTTTGCTGCCGCCCCAGGCACAGCAATATTCCCGCTGTTCCTCAGACAGATTCACTGCACCCGTTAAATCAGCATTTTCCACAACAGCCCCAGTATAGGCACCCGTGCGGTAATCAGGGTGTTCTGTTTTGCTGCGAGGACTGGCAGTTCTAGCCTTGCCGTAAAACAAGCGAGTGCCGTTCAAGTCCGAGCCGCGCAAGCTTGCCTGACAAAGAATTGTGCCAGAAAGATTAGTCCTGACGAGATCACAATTGCTTAAATTGGCACGAATCAGGTTGATTTCACTCAGGTCAGTCCAACGGAGATCGGAATTAGACAGATCGGCTCCAGCCAGCATGACACCCAGGTCAATGACGCGCACGCCGTAAACGCGGTCTTCTTCATACCCACCAGTGCCATCCAGAATGGCTCGTCCCAGCCGTTGATCGCGCTTGAGCGGACTGAGCAGACGGGCACGGCTGAGAAAGCGAATGATTTTGGCTTTGCCGCCGCCATCAACGCTGCTCAGAATTGCCGCCGTGCGCCCTTCTGCGATCGCCCGTTCCTGGGGCCAATCTTCCAGTAAGCCATCATCATCCAGCACCAAGTCAGAAATACCCTGGAAAAAGCTGTCGATCGTCTGCTGCTGGGTGATCAGGTTCTGCTGAGTCGTCAAATCCTTTTCAATTACATACTGCCGCCATGCAATGTAGACCGCCAGCAGCGCAATCAAAATCTGTCCGACTGCGCCAAAAACTTCACCCAGAGCACCGATCGCATCCCAGTTTGCCTGAGCAAATAAACCGCTGAACCAGCGATCGACTCCAATCAGCTTCAGCAAGGCAACGACAGCAACAAAACCACCCACAAAGGCGATCGGTACCGCTGCCTCCTGACTAGAGACCAGCTCTCTTAAAAAGGGGCGCAGAAAGGGCACCCAAAGAATACTCACAGAGGCGGCAAGTGCGATCGCGGCACCAAACAGCCCCAGCCAGCTCAGGTTTAGTACAAAACCTGCCACCATGATGGCTGTCGCTCCCAGCACGATCGTCGTCGCAGACAAACCACGGGGCGCATCAAACTGATTAAGTTGGGCGATCGGTCCAGGTGTTGTAGACGACAGTGGTGTCTGACCCAGTGGAGCAGCCGCCTGAGACGAAGCGCTACCGCTCGCCCCATGACCGTTGCTGCTGGTTAACCCATCTTCTACAGAATGAGTAGTACTACTTGCTGCCGATGAAGAACTCGAACCTGAGGCATTGGGATTCATCGTCACGCGTCTCAACGTCAGGCAAATTGCCAGTGAACTACTCTCTATTGAATCACTTCAATTCTATCTGCCGCCGCCAACCTCACAACTTTCTCTCCACAGGCTTAGAGCACAAACAGTTCTTCACCCGTAGTGCCATTGATTTGTGTAAAGACTGCGGGGTTGTTGAGCGGATCAGGGATGATCAGCACACTAGTAGTCGTTTCGGCTGTAAAGAAGAGACGACTGCCAACGGCTGTGAAATTGTGAGGCGTAACGCCAGTAAAGCTCGCGCTCACAGAAACCGTACCAGCGTTAGTACCGTCACTCTTCCAGATGCGAGTGCTGCCATCGTTCGCTGTGAAGAATAGACTACCATTCACATTGGTCAGCGAAGCAACTGCATCATTGCCACTGACGTTAATTGCCTTGACCAGGCTGGCGTTGGTACCGTCGCTCTGCCAAAGCTGGAGATCGGGTGTGCTGCTAGTGCCTGCATCTGCCACAAAGAACAGCTTTGATCCTACAACCGTGAGGCTCGTAGGCGCTTGCCCGACTGATGGGAGTGTGCCCACTGAGGAAACAACCCCAGCCGCTGTGCTCTGCCATAGCTTGTAGACATTCGACTCATCTTTTGCAAAGAAGTACAGCGTACCGTTGAGATTCACCAGACTGCTGGGGTTTGCGTCACCCACTCCTGAATTGATATTAGAAATGCGAGTGGTGCCAGCCGTAGTGCCATCGCTGCGCCATAGTTCCATGCCATTGCTACTATCAGTGGCGGTAAAGAAGAGGGTATTACCGATCGCCACCAGATTGGTAATGCCAGCACCTGATCCAATGTCCTGTAGCAATGTGGTCTGCGTGCCTTCGCTGTTGATCCGCCAAAGCTGATTGCCGTTGCTTGCGGTGAAGTAGAGTGTGTTGCCCGCTGCGACCAGCAGCCCAGGTTGACTATAGCCCACTGTCGTCTCGACTTTGACGGTGTTAGCGGTTGTGCCATCGGTCTTCCACAATACCAGTCCGCTACCGTCATCCGCCTCGAAGTAGAGCGTGCCGTTAAAGTTCACCAAGTTGCGAGGATTGGAGCTGCCGGAACCCGATCGAATGTCCCTGACGATCGACGGGCTTGTTGCGCCCGTCAGATCAGCCTTCCACAGTTCCGTACCTCTAAAGCTATTGTTGGCAGTAAAGTACAGCGTGTTGCCGATGACTGTTAGATTGCTGGGGTTTGAGGAACCACTGGTGTCGGGGGTTGCATTGAGGTCAGCAACCTGGCTGGTGCCTGTATCGGTGCCATCGCTCCGCCATAGCTCGACCCCACTCACCCCATCATTCGCTGAGAAGAAAAGTGTACTGCCAACCGCCGTCAGGTTGTTGGGTGTGGCACTGTTAGTACCCGTAGCAGTCGCGTTTTGAGTGGGGTTGATGTCTTTAACCAGCGCTGGTCCGTTGGTGACATTGACGCTGATGGTCGCGTTTGTCGTTTGAGCGCCGCCTGTGCCTGTAAAGCCTTGGTCGTTGACCGCGATCGTAATCTGGTCAGATCCCGTGAAACCAGCATTCACAGGACGATAGGTGAGGTTAGCTAACGCGGCATTAATATCAACAATGCTGCCAGTAAAAGCGACCGTTTGCATGCCGTTACCGCTTACAGCCAGGTTGGTAGTTGTGTTCAGCGTCAGGTTGCCACTATTGGCTGCCAGCGTCACAGCAACCGCATTGGCACCCGCATCTGGATCGCCAATGCTGAGACCAGAAATGACCAGATCGGTGTTACGGAAGACGACCTGACTTCCCGGAGCGGTAATCACAGGTGACTGATTCGCACCACCGATCGTCAGCGAAACGGTTGCTGGACTGAGCGAATTGGAGATACCATCGTTCGCAAAATAGGTGAAGTTATCGGTGCCCGTGTAACCAGCAGTAGGGGTGTAGACAAAGGAACCATCGCTATTCAGGGCAACTGTACCGTGACTAGGCGCACTGCCACTGACCGCCCTGAGTGCGTCACCTTCAGGGTCAGTGTCGTTTTGCAACACTCCGTTTGGCACTGTGACAGTGAGGGTTCCGTTCGCATTGACGGTATAGCCTGTGTCATCGACTGGCGTTGGTGGTGAGCTAGTGTCCTTGATCGTGACTGTGACAGTCGCGTTAGCGCTAAGGCTACCATCGCTTGCCCTGTAGACAAACGTGTCTGTGGTGTTGGTCACCCCAGCGTTCGGTGTGTAAGTGAATGCCCCGTCGCTGTTGATAGTGAGGCTACCTTGTAAGGGGTTTGTGACGACGCTAGCAGTGAGAGGTTCAATGTCTGTATCATTTTTCAGCACTCCATTCGCCGCATTGATGATGAGGGTGTTGTTTTTGTTAACGCTGTAGGTGTCGGCATTGGCGATCGGAGCCGCGTTGGTGGCGATCGATAGCGATACCGTACCCAGGCTGGTTGAGTCTTGGATGCCATCGTTGGCGCTGTAAGTGAACGTATCAACACCGAGGTAACCCTGATCTGGGGTATAGACAAAGGAGCCGTCTGCCCGTAGCAGCAAGTTGCCATGACTGGGTTGACTCACTAGCTGTGCTTTCAGCGTTTGACCCACATCACTATCGGTATCATTTGCCAGTATGCCCTGTGCATTAACGGTCAGGGGGCTGTTAGTGACGACTGCATAGCTATCGTTACTGACAACTGGGCGAGCATTGCTGGCGATCGTAAGCGTGACTGTAGCAGGGCTGGAGTTGAGAACACCGTCATTCACCTGGTAGACAAACGTATCAGTGCCACTGGCGACTCCTGCATTAGGCGTATAGGTAAAGGTACCATCGCCGCTGAGAACAACTGTTCCTTGGCTGGCAGGGGTCACAAGCTGGGCAGTGAGTGTGGCTCCATTGGTATTGCTATCGTTGTTGAGAATGCTGGATGTTTGCCCGACGCTGAGTGTCGTCCCTGCAACGACTTGATAAGCATCATTCTGGGCGATCGGAGCCGTTGCGCTGGTGACATTAAGCGTGACGGTTGCAGAAGCGGTTAATGCCCCATCGCCTGCCTGATAAACAAAGGTATCGATACCGCTGGTAAACGAGGCGTTGGGTCTGTAAGTGAAGGAGCCGTTGCTGTTGAGCGTGAGACTACCATTCGTAGTATCGCTCACAAGGCTAACCGTCAGTGGCTGAGCGTCCGTGTCATTGGCAAGTATGCCAGAGAGTTCGTTGACCGTTAAAGTGTTACCAGCAGAGGCAGTATACGTATCGTTTTGGGCGATCGGAGCGGCATTGGCACCAATACTCAAAGTGACTGTTGCTGGAGCAGAGTTCACAAAGCCATCGTTGACCTGATACACAAACGTATCGGTGCCGATCGTGACACCTGCGTTGGGTGCATAGGTAAACGTACCGTTACTGTTGAAGGTAAGACTACCGTTGCTAGAAGTCACCAGGTTGGCAGTTAAAGTATCGCCTTCTGTATCACTATCATTTCTCAACACACCAGAGAGTTGATCGATCGTGAGAGGCACACCAGCAGCAACGGTATACGTATCCGCATTAGCAGTTGGAGCCGTGTTACCCAACACAGTAAGCGTCACAGTAGCGGAATTTGAATCCGCATTACCATCGTTCGCCTTGTAGACAAACGTGTCTGTGCCACTGAAGTTGGTTGTTGGCGTATAGACAAAAGCACCATTGCTATTCAAAGCGAGACTACCGTTACTGGGCGCAGTGACTAAAAGAGCTGTCAGCGTTGAACTATCAGCATCAGTATCATTCCGCAGCACTCCATTTGCCGCTGAGACTGTTAAGGGCGTACTAGTGACAGCTCTAAAGGACTCCCCAACTGCGACAGGTGCTTGATTCACGGGCACAGGGGCAGTGACGCTCAAGCTCACCGTTGCCGTGTTGGAGTTGGCACCCAGCGCATCTTGCGTGACGTAAGTGAAGTTGTCAAGACCCGTGAAGTTGGCGGTCGGGATGTAGGTGAAGCTGCCGTTGCTGTTGAGCGTCAGACTGCCCTGTGTGACATCGGCAACCAGTTGCGCGGTGAAGGGCAGGTTGTTGTCGGGGTCACTGTCGTTGCTCAGGACATTCCCGGTGGTGAATGTCGTGTTCTGGCTCAGGGTGAAGGCATCCGGGGTCGCCACGGGTGCTTGATTCACGGGCACAGGGGCAGTGACGCTCAAACTCACTGTCGCCGTGTTGGAGGTGGCACCCAGCGCATCTTGCGTGACGTAAGTGAAGTTGTCAGTACCCGTGAAGTTGGTGGTGGGGATGTAGGTGAAACTGCCGTTGCTGTTGAGCGTCAGACTGCCCTGCGTGACATCGGCAACCAGTTGCGCGGTGAAGGGCAGGTTGTTGTCGGGGTCACTGTCGTTGCTCAGGACATTCCCGGTGGTGAATGTCGTGTTCTGGCTCAGGGTGAAGGCATCCGGGGTCGCCACGGGTGCTTGATTCACGGGCACAGGGGCAGTGACGCTCAAACTCACTGTCGCCGTGTTGGAGTTGGCACCCAGCGCATCTTGCGTGACGTAAGTGAAGCTATCA
>JAESFZ010000252.1_pt1 | contig 42631 bp, 26 predicted proteins | sample 9269561 | NCBI WGS metagenome assembly JAESFZ01 (sample SAMN14515552, study PRJNA621657) | algae metagenome | isolation source: Tildeniella nuda ZEHNDER 1965/U140 and co-occurring heterotrophs from wet... | place: Switzerland: Stansstaad, Zurih | collected 1965-01-01
AGCGGCCGAGGGCAGGGGTCGCGACTGGGACGAAGTCGTAACAAGGTATCCGTAGCGGAAGCTGCGGATGGATCACCTCCTTTCTAGGGAGCAATCCCACCCAAGATGTAGCCAAAGCATTACCGTAGTTCAGTTCAGGGTGCGATTTTGTCGTACCTTACCAACTGACGTGACCGTGTGACTGACGAAATCGTCGTCCGCAAGTGTCGCCGCTGCCGCAAGGCAGCGCCCACCCACGCCCCCCCGCCGCGCCCACGCGCCGCGGACGGACGTGGAGGGAAGACAGAATGAGCACACGATGGATGCCCTGGCGCTGCGTGCCGATGAAGGACGGGGCACCGCTCCGATATGCTCTGGGGAGCCGCTTGCAGGCCCTGATCCAGAGATCTCCGAATGGGGCAACCCACTCACCTCGGTGAGTACCGCCGCAAGGCGGAGGGGACCCGGCGAACTGAAACATCTCAGTAGCCGGAGGAAGAGAGAACTACACCCGTAGTAGTGGCGAACGAACCGGGTACTGCCTAAACCATCCCTGTGTAAGGCGCCAGCCGTTGCAGCGATGGGGTTGTAGGACAGACACGGCCTTCTGGCGAAGGCCAATCGGTCCTCCTGGCGTAGGCGAAGCGGTCTGGAAAGCCGCACCATAGCGCGTGATAGTCGCGTAGCCGCGTCCCACCGACCCATGTCTTGTTCCTGAGTAGGGCCGGGCACGAAGAACCCGGTCTGAAGCTGGGCTGACCACAGTCCAAGGCAAGCTACACGCAGTGACCGATAGCGTACAGTACCGTGAGGGAACGGTGAAAAGCACCCCGGCGAGGGGAGTGAAATAGACCCTGAAATCGTGTGCTTCCATGCCGTTGGAGGGCTAGTCCGTAAGGAATGCCTGACAGCGTGCCTTTTGGAGTATGATCCGGCGAGTTAGAGGGTGTGGCTCGGTTAAGGCAGTTCCAGCCGGAGCCGTAGTGAAAGCGAGCCTGCATAGGGCGTTGTCGCATCCTTTAGACGCGAAACCACGTGAGCTATCCATGGTCAGGCTGAAGCGTCCCTAACAGGACGTGGAGGGCCGCACCGGTGTGGGTTACAAACCGCTCGGATGAACTGTGGATAGGGGTGAAATGCCAATCGAACGTGGAGATAGCTCGTTCTCCCCGAAATGTATTGAGGTACAGCCGCGGCTTTGCGGCCCTCGGAGGTAGAGCACTGTTGTTGTGCGGGGGCTTCACCGCTTACCAAGCGACGGCAAACTCCGAATGCCGAGGCGCCGACACCGCGAGTGAGACAGTGGGTGCGAACATCCATTGTCGAGAGGGAAACAACCCAGACCGCCAGCTAAGGCCCCCAAGTCGATGCTCAGTGGGAAAGGCTGTAGCGCCGCGCAGACAACCAGGAGGTTGGCTTAGAAGCAGCCACCCTTGAAAGAGTGCGTAATAGCTCACTGGTCGAGTAGCGCCGCGCCGAAGCTTCAACGGGGCAAAGCATCGCGCCGAAGCTGCGGAACGTGTAAACGTTGGTAGGGGAGCGTCGATGGTTGGGTCGAAGCATAAGCGTAAGCCTGTGTGGACTACCATCGAGTGCGAATGCCGGAATGAGTAACAGAGAAGTGGAGTGCGAACCTCCACCGCCGAAAGCCTGAGGGTTCCGCCGCACGGGTGATCCGCGGCGGGTTAGTCGGGCCTAAGCCGTAGCCGCAAGGCGTAGGCGATGGACAACAGGTTGATATTCCTGTACCGTGAGACGTTCGTTTGACTGATGCTGGACGCTGAGGGGTAGACGCCGCGGCGAGATGAGCGCCGTCCAAGCCGGTAGGGAGACGCGGAGCTAAATCACTGCGTCGTTGACCGAGAGGTGATGGAGAGGCAGCGTCGCAAGACAATGCCAATGGGGTTGCGCCTGTGCAGTCAAGAAATGCCAGCTAGGGAGAACGTCCACGCCCGTACCGCAAACCGACACAGGTAGGCAGGTCGAGTAGACCAAGGCGGACGAGTGACCCCTTGTTAAGGAACTCGGCAAATTAACCCCGTACCTTCGGAAGAAGGGGTGCTGCGTTAGCGTGAAGCCGCTTGCCGGTGGAGCGTGAGGCAGCTGCAGGGTCAGGCCCGGGCGACTGGATACCAGAACCACAGCTCCCTGCTTAAGCCGTAAGGCGACGTATAGGGGGTGATGCCTGCCCAGTGCCGGAAGGTTAAGGGGAGGTGTGCAAGCACCGAACCGAAGCCCCGGTAAACGGCGGCTGTAACTATAACAGTCCTAAGGTAGCGAAATTCCTTGTCGGGTAAGTTCCGACCCGCACGAAAGGCATCACGATCTGGGCACTGTCTCAACAAGGGGCTCGGTGAAATTGCAGCGGCCGTGAAGATGCGGCCAACTCATAGCAGGACAAAAAGACCCCGTGGAGCTTTACTACAACTTGCCATCGGGTGAATCGCAGGGATGCGTAGGATAGGTGGGAGCCAGCGAAGCGGCCCTCGCGGGGGTCGTGGAGGCACCGGTGAAATACCACTCTTCCGTGCGGTTCCCCCTCACCCGAGCAATTGGGGACGGTGGCTGGTGGGTAGTTTGACTGGGGCGGTCGCCTCCCAAACGGTAACGGAGGCGCGCAATGGTTCCCTCAGGTCGGATGGCAACCGACTGGTGAGTGCAACGGCACAAGGGAGCCTGACTGCGAGACAAACAGGTCGAGCAGGGACGAAAGTCGGCCGTAGTGATCCCACAGTACCAAGTGGAAGGGCTGTGGCTTAACGGATAAAAGCTACCCCGGGGATAACAGGCTCAGACCGCCCAAGAGTTCATATCGACGGCGGAGCGTGGCACCTCGATGTCGGCTCGTCGCATCCTGGGGCTGGAGTAGGTCCCAAGGGTTGGGCTGTTCGCCCATTAAAGCGGCACGCGAGCTGGGTTCAGAACGTCGTGAGACAGTTCGGTCTCTATCCGCTATGAGCGCCTAGAGCGTTGACTGGAGCTGGCCCTAGTACGAGAGGACCGGGCTGGACGAACCGCTGGTGGAGGAGTTGTGGGGCGTCCCGCAGGCTCCGTAGCTACGTTCGGACGCAAGAACCGCTGAAAGCATCTAAGTGGGAAATGCACCAGGAGATGAGCGCTCTCACAGCTATAGGCTGGTAAGACTCCCAGGAGATTACTGGGTTAAGCGACCGCGACTGGACGCGTGGCGACACGTGCAGGTTAGCGGTGCGCACAGTCGAGGGCTTCCCTACTCATTGGTACACGGTGGGCAGGGCGGGTAAACAACAATCAGGATATATGCAGTGGTCGACGCGGCGTGGAGCAGTGGCAGCTCGTCGGGCTCATAACCCGAAGGTCACAGGTTCGAATCCTGTCGCCGCTACCAATGCGTGTGTGACTTGCGCGGTGGAACCACCCCGTCCCATCCCGAACCGGGTCGTGAAACGCCGCAGCGCCGATACTACTGGGGCCTGAGCCCTGGGAACGTAGGTCCACGCACGCTACAATTAGCCGGTAGTCAGGTGGGCAGGCAACTGTCCACCTGGTCTCACCCAAATGCCGTCCAGGCACAAAGGGGGTGATGCCTATGAGTATCCAGACGATGGGCATCGCCGCTCAGGCCTAATCAGCCTCGGTGATGCCCTCCCTTCACCAAAGACCCGCACCGCTTACGTGGTGCGGGTCTTTGGCGTACCCTATTGGTATATTCTCAAGTAGACAAAGATAGAACGTGCATACTAGTGCAGGATTAACACTAAGCACTAGAGTAATGTAAAATCTACTTATAATCGTTGACTTGCATACCCTGGGGTGGTATACTAAATACGACCCCGAGCACTCTCATTAACTTCCCAAACCCGTCCCACATACTAACCTCTATCCGATACACACATCACACTCGTGAACGCCGGCCCGGCTCGCTAGCACTTCACTTCAACGCATCGCCGGCCTCCCGCTCAGGACTATCCACTAGATAACAGTGTGTGCGTGCCCGCGGGGGCATCGTCACACAACTGAGGCGCCGCTGGATGCTCAGCGTCCTCATACAGGTGAGATATTGATGCACGGACAGAATAGCTACACGGCCGAGATCGGGCTGCTGCTTGGCGTGCTCCCACTACAGGTTCAGGAGCTTTTAGGACCAGCCAGCGGGCAGGATGGGCTGCTGGAGGTAGTACTCGACCTGGGCCGTTTGCCCAGCGCCCGCTTCGTCGACAGCGAGCGTGAGCTAGGTAGCCAGGAGATCACGGCTGAGGACCTGGCTTATGTTACTAGTGGGCTTAGCGATTTTGGCGATGATAACCGCGCCGGGATCGAGCGCACCCTGCATCGTATCTCGGCCATTCGTAACCGCCGCGGTGAGATTGTCGGACTGACTTGCAGAGTCGGACGAGCCGTACGCGGTACACTAGAGATTGTGCGCGATCTAGTGGCGAGTGGTAAGAGCGTTCTACTGCTTGGTCGTCCGGGTGTCGGCAAGACGACTCTGCTGCGCGAGGCCGCCCGCGTGCTTGCCGACGAGGAGCGCAAGCGGGTAGTGATCGTCGATACCTCGAATGAGATCGCTGGTGACGGCGACATCCCGCACCCTGGCATCGGCCGGGCCCGGCGCATGCCAGTGCCGACAGTGAAGGCCCAGCATGCCGTGATGATCGAGGCGGTCGAGAACCACATGCCTGAGGTGGTGGTGATCGACGAGATCGGCACCGAGCCCGAGGCCCTGGCGGCACGCACGATCGCCGAGCGTGGCGTGCAGCTCATTGGCACGGCTCACGGTACGGCCCTAGCCAATCTGCTGGTCAATCCAACGCTCTCAGACCTGGTAGGCGGCATTCAGGCTGTCACGCTGGGTGATGAGGAGGCCCGGCGACGTGGTACGCAGAAGACGGTGCTCGAGCGCAAGGCCCCGCCGACTTTCGACGTGCTGGTAGAGCTGGTGAGCCGCGATGAGGTAGTGGTCTACGCAGATGTGGCTCAGGCGGTCGACGCGCTGCTGCGCGAGGAGCAGCCATCGCATGAGCGACGTGTACGCGACGGTCGGGGGCAGGTTCACGCTGAGACGGTGGATACAGCACCAGCCTATAACCGGCGGCGTGAGCGAGAGCGTAACTTGGCTACTCAGCCCTGGGATCAGGCCGGGGAGTCGTTCTGGTGGCTCAGCGGCCCACGTGGCGGTAGCTCGGGTGGCCCACGCGGGAAACGCGGCACTGGGCGCTATCGCCGGACAGCCTAGCGGGCAACTTCTAGCTTGCTATCACTCCCGTAGGCAGCACACGCAATTGCGTGTGCTGTTTTTAATTATCGGCGCGGCTAGCGGCAAGAAGAAAGGCTGCCTTTCGGCAGCCGGGGAAGGTGAGGTTGTAGAGGACGGCGTGCAGTGTATCCGGGCCTGAGGCTGCCGGGAGTGGTGACCGCCGCGATCAGCACTGCTTTGAGGTTCTGAGACTAGTGTACAGGAGCGCAGGCCGGATTACTATCAGCACATCGAGCCATTCTATACTCCATCATGTGGCGGAGCTTAGGGGGGACCAGGGTACGGGCTGGACGCTCTATTACCAGGCGACTAGAGCGCTCGTCGAACGACCCAATATAAGGAGATCAGAAACGGCCGCCTTGACGGCGACCGTGAAAGTGGGGTTTGGGCTGGCATCTTGCCAGGAACCTATTGCCATACTCAGTATAAGCAACTGGTGTGCCAGGGCCATCGCTCGATCGAGCCATCAGCTTCGCTGCTCTCGCGCTACGATAGCTCGCGGCGCGCATCGAGCAACGCGGACAGACGCAGGGCCAGCTGCTCAAGCGCCGCCCAGTCAGCACCGCTGAGCTTGTCCGGGCTGTCGAGGAGCTGCTCGACACAAGTGGAGACAACGTTAAGGACGCTACGGTCGCGTGAACTAAGCCCAGCACTTTCCTGATCGTATTTATATAAATACGATTTCCCCCCACCCAGCGTGTCTTGCTGGTCTTTCTCGGAAGTAGGTCGTCTGGACTCCGACGACACAGTGGGAATGCTGGGAGCTGGTATTGGGTTCAAAATCGCCTGCACGCGCTCGCGGGTCGCGGAGAATGAGAGATCCTCACTGCGCACGGCCTCGATCAGATTCTGGCGCTGCGCCGGGTCGGTCACTTTGGCAAGCTCGTAGACGTGGGTAAGGGTATCGGGCCGCTCGGCTACCAGCTGGCGCAAGTCGGCGTCAAGCTGGAGCAGCCGCAATCTGTTCTGTACATAACCTTTACTCTTACCGAGGCGATCAGCGATTTCGGTATAGCTATAGCCAAGGTCGACCTGCATACGGCCAAGGGCAGCTGCCTCATCGAGCGGGTGCAGGTCCTCGCGCTGTAGATTCTCGGTGATCGCGATCTCAAGGACCGCCTGGTCGCTCGTGGCCTCCGGCAGCACCAGCGCCGGGATAGTCTGCCGACCGGCGAGTGTGGCTGCGCGCCAGCGCCGCTCGCCGGCGATCAGCTCGTACTGGCGCCCGCTCCCTTCGTAGAGCGCGAGCGGGATGGCGCGTACGAGCACTGGCTCGAGTACACTGTGGAGTCGGATCGAGTCGGCAAGCTCGGTGAGGCTTGCTGGATCGAAGTTCTGACGCGGCTGTTGACGATTGGGCATCACCTCGTCGATAAGCAGCTCCACAACTTCGCGGCGCTCGCGCTCCTGGCCCATGAGCGTGGCATCGACACGGGCAGCGATGCGGGGTGTCTCGACTTTACGGTCGCTCATCGTGGGGCGTTTAGGCACGTAGCACCTCCTCAGCCAGCTGTCGGTAGGCCTTGGCCCCCGGGTGGCTGCCCTCGTAGGACAAAATAGGCTTGCCGGCCAGAGTGCTCTCAGCAAAGCGCACGCTACGCCGGATCGGCTTGAAAATCCGGCCCGGAAACTCAGCCTCCAGCGTTGTGAGGACATCGTGGTCGTGCACATTGCGCGGGTCGTACATGGTAGGCAAGATGCCGAGCAGTCGCAAGCGTGGGTTAGTGCGGCGCTGAATTTTCTCGACCGACTGCATCAGCTGAGCCAGACCGCGGATGGCCAGAAATTGGCACTCGACAGGGATGAGCACATGGCTGGCGGCGGTGAGCGCATTGATCGTGAGGATGCCCAGCGTGGGCGGACAGTCGATCAAAATGTCATCGTAGGCACTAGTGACCGGGGCCATGGCATCTGCGAGCACACGCTCCCGGCCCACCTCGTTGAGCAGCTGGACCTCGGCGGCAGCGAGGTCGATCGTGGCAGGGACGATGGTGAGCCCGCCGGCGGCTTGGATAACCTCCCCAATTGCCAGGCTCTCAGTCAGCACCTCGAACAGTGATCGCGGCAGGGCGCCCGGGTCGACGCCAAGTGCGGCTGAGAGCGAAGCCTGTGGGTCGGCATCGACGAGCAGTACACGTCGGCCGCGCTCCTGTAGCGCGGCCCCCAGGTTGATCGCTGTCGTCGTCTTGCCAACCCCGCCTTTCTGGTTTGCCAGTGCGATGATGCGGGCCATGAAAAACCTCTTCGGGGATTGTCGCTGTGAGCGGGGATGCGGCCGCTGCGACAGCTCAGGCATTAATATACCGTCTGACGAACAGATAAGATGCAGATCAGACGGGCTCCTCGCCCATAACAGTAAGCAGATCCTGCACGCTTGGGATCAAGTCGGGCCGTGCCCGCAGTGCGGCAACGATCTCGGCAAGCGGTGGCTCTTCCAGCTGCCCCGGAGGGAGGAACGCGTCCAGCGGCTGCTCGAGGGCTGCGGCGATATCGAGCAGCAAGGCGATTGTGATCGCTCGCTCGCCGCTCTCGTAGCGCGACATGCTCTCGCGCTTTACACCAAGGATGGCTGCGAGCTCTTCCTGAGTCATGGCGTGGGCAAGCCGCAAACTGCGCACGCGCCGCGCAATATAAGCGCCCACGCTCTCCTCGCGCTGGCGGCGCCGCCTGACAGCGCTGTTGGCGCTCATAGGAGCAACCCATGACGTGACGGCAGCACTTCACAATGATCAGGCAGAAGTGTTTTAGCCTGCGCCTCGATCCAGCGGAGCGCCCGAGTATACAGGCGGGCGAGCAGCTCGTCGTAGTGCCGTGTGCCAAGGGTCTTGCAGAATTGGGCGAAGAGCAGCGCGTGGCGCTCGGAGCCGGTACGCTGCCTGTAGCGCACTGCCATCCGTTTGCTGCCGCGCTTGAGCACCTCTTGCTGCGCCGAGTCGATCGCGGTGTGCTGCACAATCTGCAGATCGTCAACCGCCGTCTCCAACACCTCTAGCTGCGCATTCTGCCTGCTCTCCGAGGAGCGCTGCTCGAGCAGGAGCTCACAGGTTAGCCGCAGCTCGACGAACAGCTCATCGAGGCGCCGGTAGAGCTCGGCGCTGAGCGAGCCGGCGGACGAAGGGCGCGCGAGCGTGAGCTCGTGGCCGTAGAGTCGATTCAGCACATTGACCAGCTCACGTTGGTAGCGCACGAGCTTGGGGCACAGGGCCACATCGATCTGGCTAGGCGTGACAGTTGCAAGCCAGAAGGGGATGAAACGAGCCAGCAGGATGACTACTATCTGCAATCGATCAGCCTGCGGCATACGTACCTCGCGCAACCTGGTCACTAGTATATCGTGCCGGCGCAGACGCCCGCGCTGGTAGCAGGGATCAAGGCCGCGGACCTTGCCACCACGTACCGGTACAGCGACACCACCGCCGTCGAGGATTACAGCAACGAGCTGGTCGTCGACGAAGCTTAGGGTTTGGAAGATCACGCGTAGCTGCGGTAGTCGAGGCTCAGCGCTATTGAATTTGCCTCCAGCAGGGCTGCTCGATGTGCCATATCGGTACGGGCATCCTAACATTTCGTAAGCCAGGTGTCAATCTGGTACCCGAATGATAGTATCGTCTGCCTAAGGTGCAAATTGGAATAGAGGCGTATTTATATAAATACGGTCGCACTATTTTTCACAATCGCATTTATATAAATACGTCGGTTGTTCTTTTTTTCACGTTCGTATTTATATAAATACGTTCTCTGCACCTACAACTTTGCTTCTACTCTCTAAGGTTTCTACGCAAAGCAGCTGGCGAAAGTACGTAGATTCCCCGATCAACGAGGGGTATTAGAAAGACTATACTGTTATCCAGAAGCCACGAGGTGAATGTGATGCGGGAGGGGCGGACCCACATCACACCAGCCTCGTGGTTTTATGTTGCGCTCAGCGTATGCCGCTCTGTAGCGCCATCACACCGGCCCAGACGGACCATATTGGCACGACCAGTAGTGTTGCGACCAGCCCCAGCGATGAGAGCGCCTCGATAGCTAACACGCCGCCTAGTGCTGTGAGCAGCAGCGCGCCACCGATCACAAAGTTAAGCAGGCTGAATAGTCGCTTGGCGGTCCAGAAGTGCTGGCCAAGCCCAATCCACCAGACACCACCAGCTATATTCTGGATCAACCCCTGTAAGCCACCCTCAGCCAGCTCGGTGCTGAACTGCAGCAGTAGGGCAAGCTCGGCCGGCGCCACCGGTGAAGCCTGACTAACTCTAATCAGGAACGGCCAGACACTCGCCAGGATCGCAGCGCCTGTGCCGCCCAGCAGCAGGTAGCCCAGGCCACACAGGGCATACCAGCGCGCGAATAGCGGCTCTCTCTCGGTAAGACGGTGGTGCAACCAGATCAGGAGCGGCAGCAGGAGCAGGTAGGAGCCGAAGCTGCTCAGCCAGTAGCTCCATTGGATCTGTGTCGCCGCCACGGCGCCCACATTTAGTAGGCGAAGTGGGTCGCCAAACGTATCAAAATCCCAGCCCACTGCCAGCAGGCCGATCACCAGGCTGAGCCAGGAAAGTGGTGCGGCGATCAAAGCGAGCGTGCCGGAAAAACGGGCGAACGGGTGCGCCGAGGTCATAGACACCTCAAAATTAAGAGAGCTGTAGCCAATACGGACTAGGCCACGGTGTCGCGCGGGTGCTCCTGCAAGAACCGCGATAGGACAGCAGGCCGGTCAATCAAGTCTGCGTTACGAAACCGCGTGAGCCAGCGGGTGCGCTCAGCGTTTGTTAGCCCCCGATGGATCAGGATAGCCAGGTCGGAGACTTTCGGTGGCGGCGGCGGCGCGGCCGGCTCTTCGGCTGGCAGCGCGCGTAGTGCGCCGACAACCCAGGCCGCTATATCGCGGACGCCCTGACACCGGCGGGCCTGGGCGATCACTCGTTCGACCTGGGCTAGCGGCCGGTCTGCGAGTGTCTGAATCACATCGCGACGCACACCGAGCTGGCTGAGCCGGATCGCAGCGTCGCTCTGGCTCAGCTCAGGGTGGGCAACGTCTGATGTTGTCGGAGCTACTGGCTTAGCTGAGAGGGGCTCCGGTTGCGCAGAAGGAAGCGAAGCTGAACTACCACCACCAACCCTGGCGCTGTCGCGTGCAGGGGCTTGGTGGTGGTTTTGTGATCCTTTCTCACATGAGGATCCATGTGATCCCGAAGGCGGCGGCACGGCACGCCCGCGAGGGCGTCTGAATGCGGTAGAAAGCTGCTCGGACTCGGGCGCATTGGTGACGGGATAGCCGACTGGATAGCAGGGGCGATCGCTGAAGGAATTGGCGGGTATGAAGACCAGCGGGCTGCCCTTGGGGGTCGCCGGCAGCGGTGGTGTGATGCCGAGCCGGGCCCAGCCGGCCGGGGTGAGCGCGATCGGGCTTTCGGCGTCGAAGAGGCGCCGCTGGCTGACGAGCGCGAGCGTGTCCTCCATACTTGGCAGCGGGAGAGCTTGGCCCTCGGCCAGCAGCCCGAGCGACACCAGGGCGGGCCGATCGACCGAGTAGCCGACCATCGCGAGCGCGTAGGCGCCGACATCGGTGAGGCCGAGCAGGGGGCGCGTGATGTAGCGCGCGACGTGGGCGCCGCACCGCGCGTGCGGCTCAAGTCGGCCGAGGTAGTGATCGAGCAGATCCTGCGGCAGCGGCTCTACGAAGATGTGGCGCGGCCGGCCAAGGCTAGAGTCGGCCAGATCCCAGGGGCGGCTCGCGCCCTTGATCGGCCCCCAGGTCGGCTGGTAGGCGTTGCGTCGCCCGCCCGAGGGCGCAATCACCAGGTAGCCGGTCTCGACGAGCCGCTTGAGCGCCCGCTCCGCGGCCGACTCGTTGAGCGACGGGTCGTAGGCGCAGAGGTCGGCGGGCGAGAGCGGGACAACTGCCTTGGTGGCGCGGAAGACGCGCGCGACAATCGCGTACACCCCGATCGCGAGCGGCAGGTTACGCAGCTTGCTGAGCAGCAGGCGCGGCAGCGGGACATAATAGTAGGCGGGCCGTCTGGTGAGCGATCTGTGGGTGGCCGACGACGACGGACGCGGTGCGCTGGTCATTGGTGCTTGCTCCGCCAGCGCCCTGTGCGAACTTGCGACAGACTCGCGTCAACTTGCGACATTGGGCCGCTAACTTGCGACATTGGGCCGCTAACTTGCGACATGGGCCCCGGAACTCGCGACATGCGCCCGGAACTTGCGACAAACTAGCGACAACTTGCGACAAACTAGCGACAACTCGCGACACGCGGGTTGACACAGCGCACAGGGGCTGCTATAGTGGGAGCAGACAACAGCAAAGCTCGCTACAGTGTTGCGTTTTCTGTAGTTGGGTGGCGCGTTGAACGGGGCTTCGACCACTGCTTTTGCGGGCTGGTGGGTCGGGGCCCGTTTGCATGCACACGCAACACCGTAACGGTCTTGCGTTATCTCTCCTGGATTTTTGGCGCCAGCCGGCGCCACTCCTCCGCTTTTTGCGATCCCACACCTGTGCAAAATATCGCCCCGCAATGCGGGAGGCGGTGGCGATCAGGTGTGCTACGATCCTAGCAGAAGATAGCGATTTGCGCTAGTAGCTGGTTTGGGACAGTTTGGGCCCAACTTGTGACACGCGCCGTCTAACTTGCGACATGAAGCCGCAAACTTGCGACAAACTCGCGCCATGAGCCGAATCTGTCGCAAGTTTGAGCTAGCGCATACGGTAGCGCCGATTGTTCGTCTCCCCGGTCGCCTCGACCTCCTGGCGGTCGATCAGCGCGCGCAGATCGCGCTGGAGGGTGCGCCGGTTGCGCCCGAGCAGTATAGCGAGGTCGCTGATCGAGAGCGGGCCCTGCTCGCGGAGCAGCTCGACGAGCGCCTGCTGGCGCTCATCGGGCGTGTCGCTGACCTGCGGGCGGATGGTGATCTCGCGGCCGACCACCTGCACGGTAAACATCTGCGCGCTGCTGCGTAGCTCGGGCGGCGGGCTGCCGTTCAGGCGCAGGGCGTCGAAGACGGTGTCGAGGCCAAGGCCAAGCCCCTCGATCAGCCCAGCCTCGAAGGCCAGCTGCACCAGAATCGGGTTGCGGGCGTGCTGGATCTCGAGCAGATCCTCGATCCGAATGCCCGGCGGCAGCTCGCCCGGCGACGACCAGACCAGAGTGTCGGGGTGGATGCTGACCCGCACCCGCGAGCCGGTGAGCGACCAGTCGCGGTGGAACAGCGCGTTGACGGTGAGCTCGCGCAGCACCACCCGCGGGAAGGCGTGCTCCTCGACGCGCTCGGCGGGCTCCAGGCGGTAGCCGTGGTCGGTGCGATCCCAGAGGATCTGCACGGTGCGCTCGACGACCGCGGGCAGCGGACCGCGCACCTGCTCCAGAAAACGGATATCGGTGGAGCGAGCGATCATGCCGTGGAACTGGGCCACGTCGACGCCGGCGGAGGGCACCCACTGGCCGGGATCATTCGCGAACATCAGGATGCCGGCCAGGGTTGGCACAAGCTCGCCGTCGACGATCGCGGCGGCGCGGGCGTGGCGGAGAAAACTTTCGGGCTCGGTCGGCCCGCGTAGGCGCTCGCGCTCACGAGCCGCGTTGATGTGGCGCTGGACAAGCGCCACGTCGAGGTCGGACAGCCGGGCGCCCACGACGGGCTGGCCGTCCAGAGTTTGCGAGAGGTCAACCATCCTCGGGCTCCTCGTTGCCAGAGTGTACAGCGCTGCCCTATTGTCGCATAGCCGGCGGCTTTGCAGACAGCCCAGAGAAGCCGAGGCACAGGCTGACCCGCCGCAGCGCCTGGCCGGCGCTGGCGTGGCCGCAGGATTATGGCTGCGACAGTGGTGTGGAGGGCAGCAGGCCCTGAGGAGCTACGGGCGCCGCAAGGGCCGCGCGACTAGCTCCGGGCGCCTACCAGGCTAGCGGCGAGCGAGAGCCCGGCGGATCGCCGTGGCGCTGCGCTGCCCGGCCTGATGGCTCGGCAACTCGGCCGGGGGAGCCTGCCCAATCGCCGCGTAGAAGCGCTGCAGCGCGCCGACAACCTCGTCGGGGTTAGTGGTCCAGCGGCCGGCGAAGCGCTGAGAGCGCTGGCCGGGCCGAAAGCCCTCGGCATCTCGGCTGAACAGGGCTGCGCAGCAGGATCGGCCGCTCGCGATCACCACCCACTCCTGGACGAGCGGCCAGCTCGCCTCTAGCGGCAGCAGCGTGACGCCGCGGGTGCTGGCCGCCGGCGCATCGGGGACGCCGAGCGCGAAGGCCTGGGCGAGCTGGGGCGCGAGCCGGGCGTAGCGGCTGGCCTGGGGCCGGAACAGCGAGAGGCGCTGGAATGTAGCCACCAGGACCGTATGCGGCCCGGAGGCCGCCGCGTGCTCCTCGATCGCGTAGCTGAGAGCGATCATCATCGAGCGGCTGTGGAGGCGGAGCTGATCGGGGCGGAGCGCGGCCGTAAAGCTGAGGTTCGTGAGGCCTGGGCTGGCTGTCGGTGATGGTGGGATCATAGGTGTAGGTGTCACTGGCAGCTTGTGGGCGATCTTCGCCTTATGTAGAGCATAAACGTGGCGACACTATATGTTACCCACTTGGGGCTGCTACGGGCCGCCCGCTGGGGGCAATATTTGGGCAAACCAGCGCAAAATTGATGTCCGATATACAGGCAGTATCGGACGTCGTTTTTGTGACGTCGTAGCCTAGCGCAAGTGTGCCTGACGACGTGATACTACATCGCATTTTGACACTAGCCTAATCGCTCCCACGGGTTGTATTACTGCTTAAACCTATTCTTAACCACCCTTAACAGAACCGTCATAGAAGATCCAGCTGCATATTCATTATGGTTTCATCGAAAGAGGCGAAAGTATAGCAACCTGCGTACCACGCTCGTATGCAGTTATGGCCTAGAGCCGTAGCCGCTTTGTGTGCCGTGACGCCTTACCCCTCACCGTAGCTCAATCCCCCCGCGGCGCACACACAGTACAACGCAGATGTTTCATCTCAGGTTTGAGGGGTACCATGGGACTCGTTCGGCAACTCTTCCCACTCCGCCCGCTTGCTTTCCTCTTGATGATCATTGCCCTCTTCGCGCCCCTGTTTAGCAGCTCGATCCCAGTGCGGGCTGTGGGGACTATTCGGATTAACTTCCAGAGCGAGGGTGCGCTTACGCCCTCCGGCTACCTGCGCGACTACGGCCTCGGCTTTGGCGCGCGCACCAATGGAGAGGTCGCCGGCAGCGGCACGGCCAGCGACGCCTCGGGCCTGAGCTACGGCTGGGTGGTGCCCGGCACCAGCAGCCCGCGCAGCATGGTCGGCCAGGGCCGTGACCGCAACCTCGTCGCCGACCAGCGCCTCGACACGCTGCTGCACATGCAGCGCGCTGGCGCCGAGCCCGGCACCTGGGAGATCAGCCTGGTTGAGGGGGCCTACGATGTCACCGTTGCGGTGGGCGACCCGGCGGTCAACTCCGACCCCGAGCAGCACACCATCCGCCTGGAGGGCCAGACGGCGATCAGCCAGTTCGCGCCATCTGGCCCGGCCGGCGCCGCAACCCGCTCGCAGACGGTCACCGCACGGGTGAATGTCGGCGACGGCCGTCTGACCGTCGACGCCGAGGGCGGCACAAATACTAAAATTCACTTCGTCGATATCGTGCCGGTGTCCGACCCGCTGCAGCCCTATGTCACCGCGGTCACCCCGGTCGACGGGGCTAGCGGCGTGCTGCGCAACACCAGCATCGCGGCGAACGTCTTCGTGCCCGGGGGCGGCATTCGCAGCAGCACGATCACCAACAACTCGGTGCAGCTACTGCGGGCGAGTGACCTCAGCCAGGTCGCGGCCACGGTGAACACCACCGGCGGCGGCGATGCGATCACGCTCCAGCCCTCCGACTACCTCGACCCCAACACGCGCTACATCTTCAAGGTCAACAGCGCCGTCGAAGATGGCTCGGGCCGGCAGTTCCTGCCCTTCTCCAGCAGCTTCACCACTGGCACCGGCGGCGGCCCCGGCGGCGGCGACCCGACGATCGCCTTCGAGCTGCGCCGTGGCTTGGTCCAGGGCAAACTGCTGAGCAGCGTGGCGATCGGCCCCGACAACAAGCTTTATATCGCTACGCTTGAGGGCTACATCCTGCGCTACAGAATCAACGAGGATACCGGCGCCCTGGCTCTTGACCGCACCATCGCCACGGTGCGTGAGAATGAGAAAGATGCAAACGGTCTGCCTAGCAACCGGGCGATCGTTGGCCTGGTCTTCGACCCGGACTCCGACGCAGACAACCTGATCCTCTGGATCAGCCATAACGGCCCCTATGTGAAGGAGGGCGCGGACGACTGGACGGGCAAGATCGCCCGCCTGAGCGGCCCCAACCTGGCCACCTATAAGAACTATGTGGTCAACCTGCCCCACTCCTACAAGGACCACATGGCCAACAGCCTGGACTTCGGGCCGGATGGCAAGCTTTATATCAGCGTCGGCAGCAACAGCGCCATGGGCGCCCCCGACGGGGCCTGGGGCAGCCGCCCCGAGCGCCTGCTCTCGGGAGCGGTTCTGCGCATCAACACCGACAGGATCAGCAGCCCGCCGCTCGACGTGAAGACCGAGGAAGGCGGCTCCTACAACCCCTTCGCGGATAACGCGGCGGTGACGCTCTTCGCCACCGGGGTGCGCAACGCCTACGACCTGGTCTGGCACTCGAACGGCCAGCTCTACGTGCCCACCAACGGCTCTGCGGCCGGCGGCAATTCCCCCGGCACGCCGAGCAAGCTGCCGGCGGCGTGCAACAACCGCATCGACGACGACAGCAACGGCAACTACACTGGCCCGACCGTGCGGGCCCGCTTTGGGATCGCCGACCAGCGCGACTTCCTGTTCCGCGTCGTGGAAGGCGGCTACTACGGCCACCCCAACCCGCTGCGCTGCGAGTGGGCGCTCAACGGAGCTAACCCCACTAGCGGCATCGACCCCTTCGAGGTCACCGAGTACCCGGTGGGCACGCAGCCCGACCGCAACTACCGCGGTGTGGCCTTCGACTTCGACGTGCACAAGTCGCCCAACGGGGCGATCGAGTACAAGAGCGACGTCTTCGACGGCGCGCTCAAGGGCTGGCTGATCGTCACCCGCTACAGCGAGAATGACGACCTGATCGCGCTCAAGCCGGGCGCCCCGGATCTCGATATCGTCGCCGCCCGCGAGCGTGTCCAGGGCTCCAACAACAGCCTCAGCAACCCGCTCGATGTGGTCGAGGACACCCGCAACGGCAACCTGTATGTGATCGAGTTCAGCGCCGATAATACGAGCCGGATCACGCTGCTGAAGCCAGTGGGAAGCAACGCCCCGCGTATCAAGGTCAGCCCCGGCAATGTGGTGTTCTCCGACGTGGCCGGCGACGCCACGGCGAGCGGCGCTCAGACGGTGACGATCGAGAATATCGGCAAGCGCGATATGACGGTCGCCAGCATCACCTCCTTCGGCACCAACGCCAGCGATTTTATGGTCGTCGGCGCGACGCCCACCAAGATCGGGCCGGGCGAATCGGCCGCGGTGAGCGTGACCTTCAAGGCCGGCACGCCCGGCCCGAAGAGCGCCATCCTGCGCATTGCCACCGACGCCGTCAACAGCCCGGTCACCGAGGTTGTGCTGCGCGGCCTGGGCGCCGCTGGCATCGGCGGCGGCAGCGAGCCCTCGCTCCAGTGGATTCTCGACACCTACGAGATCGCGGTGAACGTCGGCGACGATGACCCGTCGACAAATGTGATCAACAGCGTGGCGGCGAACCAGCGGGCCGCCCTGCTCGGCGACGAGGTGAGCGCACAGCGCTTTGTGCGCGCCGACAACGCCACCCCGGTGACGATCGAGCCGCTGGCCGTCTTCGGGCCGACCGCTAACAACCCGGTGGTACGCTTCGGCTGGTACCCGGGCGGCAACGACAGCGTCAAGAATGCGCTCTTCGAGGTCGGCAATAGCCCGTCCACCAACGCGCAGCGGCTGGCCCCCACGCTGCTGCCCGGCGCCAGCCTGACCTTCGACCCCGGCCCGGAGGCCTTCGGCTTCTACTCGACCTGGCCCTTCTTCAACAACCGCACGCTCTACGGACAGGACGCGCTCAACAGCTTCAGCGGCGCCATCCCCCACCACGTCCGCGCCTACCCGCTGAAGGACAGCACGGGCGCTGTGGTGCCGAACGCCTATGTGATCGCCACCGAGGAGCACACCAGCGGCTTTGACTTCCAGGATGTGGTGGTGATCGCCCGCAACCTGAAGCCCGCCGGCGCAGAGCCCCCGCCGCCGAACAACCCGCCTAGCGCGGACGCCGGCGCCGATCTGACGATCGATGTCGGCTCGACCGTCGCGCTGGCTGGCAGCGCCGCCGACCTCGATAACGACCTGCTGACCTATAGCTGGGCCCAGGTCGAAGGCCCCAGCGTGACGCTCACGAGCGCCGATACGCTTGCCCCGTCGTTCGTCGCGCCAGGCGCCCCGGCGAGCCTGGCCTTCGAGCTCACCGTCTCGGATGGCGAGGACACGGCGGTCGACAGCGTGGTTGTGGAGGTGATCGAGAGCCCGATCGACGGGCTTGTCGCCACTAGCAATGGGCCGACGGTGCTCGGCCAGCCCACCAGCTTCAGCGCCAGCGTGACGAACGGCAACGGGGTGAGCTTCAGTTGGACCTTCGGCGACGGCCAGAGCGCCAGCGGCGCCAGCGTGACTCACACCTACCTGCAGGCGGGCGACTACGCCGCGACCGTGGTCGCGCGGAAGGGCGGCAACTCGCTGAACGCCTCGGTGGCGGTGAGCGTGACCAACGCCGCCCCGGTGGCCGACGCCGGCTCCGATCAGCATGTGCCGGTCAACACCGGCGTGGTGCTAAGCGGCGCGGCCAGCGCCGACCCGGACGGCCACACCCCGCTCAGCTTCGCCTGGGTTCAGGTGAGCGGCGCGCCGGTGGCGCTGAACAATGCTAACGCTGCTCAGGCGAGCTTCTCCGCTCCCAGCCAGGCCGACACGCTCGAGTTCGAGCTGACAGTGAGCGACGCCTATGGCCTCACGGCGACCGACCGCGTAACTGTAGTGGTCGACCCGCCCAACCGGCCCAACAACGCCCCTCTGGCCAACGCCGGCGATGACATCCGGGTGCGCGTCGGCAGCGGGGTGACGCTTGACGGTAGTGAGAGCAAGGATCTCGACGGCGACGCGATCACGTTCGCCTGGAGCCAGGTGAGCGGCCCGAACGTGCTGCTGGGCGTGACGAACCAGCCGAAGCTTAGCTTCACCGCCCCCGCCGCGCCCGCCGACCTGATCTTCGAGCTAACCGTCACCGACTCCTTCGGGAAGAGCGCGCGCGATCAGGTGAAGGTGGTGGCGGCGCTGGCCAACCAGCTGAACGACGCGCCGCTGGCCAAGGCCGGCCCCGACCTGCGCGTGCCGCCGAGCACCGGGGTGACCCTCGACGCGGGCGAAAGCAGCGACCCGAACGACGACGCGCTGAGCTTCGCGTGGCGCCAGGTGAGCGGCCCGAGCGTCACGCTGTCGCCGCAGGGCACCCGCGTCGGCTTCTTCACGCCCAACGCGCCGGCGACGCTCCTCTTTGAGGTCAAGGTCACCGACGCCTTCGGCAAGTTCGCGACCGATCAGGTGACCGTGACGGTTGTGCGGAGCGGCCCCAACGACCCGCCCGTGCCCAGCGCCGGCCCCGACCAGCGGGCGCCGCTGTCTGCCGTCGTCACGCTCGACGCGCGAGCCAGCAGCGACCCCAACGGCGACGCAATCGGCTTCATGTGGCGCCAGGTGAGCGGCCCGACCGTGGTGCTGACCGGCGCCGACGCGCCGGTGGCCTCGCTGGTCACCCCGGCCACCGCGGCCACGCTCGTCTTCGAGGTGACGGTCACCGACGCCTTTGGGGCGAGCGACGCCGACCGCATGACGCTCGTCGTCGGCCCGCTGCCCAACCGCGCGCCGGTGGCGCAGGCCAGCGCTCCCGCGAGGGTAAACCCCGGGGCGAGCGTGCAGCTGAGCGCCAGCACGAGCCACGACCCCGACAGCGACGCGATGAGCTTCGCGTGGCGGCAGCTGAGCGGCCCGGCCGTGAGCCTGGTGGGCGCGCAGACGGCCTCGGCGACCTTCATCGCCCCGCAGGCAGCGGGCCAGATGGTCTTCGAGGTGACGGTCACCGACGCCTTCGGGGCGCGCAGCACGGCGGAGGTCACCGTGACCACGGCGCCCGGATCGGGGCCGTCGATCCAGATCTACCTGCCGTTCCTCAGCCGCTGATCGGCGGCGATGCGCGGGCCGGGGTTGCCCCCGGCCCGCGCATTATGTTGCCAGGTTGTCAGGTAGCCGGCGGCCCGGCCGGGGCCGAAGCAGGCGTCGAGGGCCGCGTGGAGAGCGGGCTCGAGCGGCCCCCAGGCCAGGGCGGCGTCAAAGCGCTCGCGGCTGTAGGCGCAGGCGTCGTCGAGTGGGGCCGCCCCAGGCTCTGGCCGCCACAGATACTGGGCCGTCTCAAGGTCGGGCCGCAGGTAGAATGGCCCGTTGCCGAAGACGCGCGTGCTTACGCCGCCCTGCTCGATGGGCGCCCGCGCGCTGAAGTAGACGCCGTTGTAGCGGCTCTCGATGTAGCGTAGCAGCGGCCCGGCCCCGCGCGGCAGGTTGCTGCCAAGAACCAGCAGCCGCGGCGCCTTGCCGAGCAGAGCGATGGTGTCGCGCCAGCCAATCGCCTCGTGTTGGTAGCGTAGGGCGTGGTTGCTGTAGGCCAGCGACGCCAGCAGGCCAGCGGCCAGGCACAGGGCGGTCAGCGTCTGTCGTAGCCGCCCGCTGTCGGGCAGCCGAATTGCGCTAAGCACGATCAGCCCCATCCAGAGGATGAGCCGCGGCTCGACGACGGCGATCGCGCCGGCCACACTTGGCGCCGCGCCATAGAGTAGGACGAGCAGGCCTACCGGGGCAAGCCGGCGCCACGTGCCGCCGTCAGGGTCACGGCGTATGGCCACGCCCACCAGCGTGGCGACCGCGGCCAGGAGCGCAACGAGCAGCAGGTTGGCCGCGCCGAGCAGCTGGTCGTGCTCGGGGAGCTGCTGCGCCAGGGTGAAGGTGCGGATCGGGAAGGTGGCGCGTGCGAATGGCGCGTAGTTGAAAGCAGGGTCGAGCTGCTGCAACGCGGGGGTGGCGGCGCGGCCAAGCGCGAAGAGGGCCGCGCCGAGCAGGAGCGCCGCGAGCGCCAGCCGCCGCGGCGGCAGCCGCAGCCGCCCTAGCAGCCACGCGCACAGCCAGGCGCATGGCCCGACCAGCAGAATAGCCACCATTGCCGGGCGGCCCGGCAGCGTCAGGAGCAGGGTGCTCGCGGCCGTGCCGGCGAGCAGCAGGCCCTGGCGCGCGGAAAGCCGATTCGTCGCCGCCCGCGCTCCCAGGATGAGCGCCAGCAGCCCCCAGACCACCAGGTGCGCGCTGTAGATCAGCAGCGCCAGCAAGGCGAGCCAGCCCAGCTCTCGCCGCCTGCCGTCGCTCACCCACCTCTCGTAGCTGCTCAGCGCGCACAGCCCCAGGCCGGTGGCCAGGGCAAAGTTCAGCCAGCCCGAGCTGAAGGTGAAGTTATAGGCCAGCAGCGGCGCCAGCGGCAGCAGCGCCCCGGCCGTCTTCGCCCGGCGCAGCAGGCCGGCGAGGCCGAAGAGAAAGATCGCCTGCGAGAGGCCCAGGGCGAGCCGGCCCGCCAGATCGAGCGGCGCGAGCTGAGACAGGCCAACTATCGCCAGGGTCATCAGGGCGTTGGAGTCAAGCATCCAGCCGGGGCGGAGCACAAATCCGTCGGCGTAGGCGAGGCCTGGCTCGTCGAAGTCGCGCGCGACGCGGGCCTCCAGCAGGTGGCCCTGATAGTCGTAGAGCGGAGGGTAGGGGCTCGCTGCAAGCGGCAGCCAGAGCAGGAGCAGCAGCGCCGCCATTCCGAGCGCCGCCGGTAGATGGCCTGGTGAGAGACGCTGTGTCGACATCATGAACCTTTGCGGCACGCGAGGGAGGCCGATAACAGATCTGTTAGTTAAGGCCGGCCGGTTAAGCGGCGCATTTTTTTGCCGAGCGGTTTCGGCTCGCACGCCTCGCCGGCGCTCAAGATGACAAGATATTTACGTGGGCCTGTAGTAGCGGGGCCGGTGCGGGCTGGCACAAGTGGGCTAGGCTCGCGTCAAAATGCCGTCCAGCTTTGGCCGAGGCTGAGGCGTTGCTCATAATTATTAACAACTGTACGACAGATCGGGGCCTGCGAGAAGGGTATGAAGATGATGTAAGCTGCTGTTGAGCTGCGATTTTAGCCCGTTAGGACGCCTTTCTTGATACTTTGAGTTGAACAAACTGTAATTGCATTTGCGCCGCCGGATAGCGTATAGTCGAGTTAGGAATTGAACAAATTCCACCTGAGCTCACAGGAGCCCGCCCCGAGCACAGACAGCACTTGTGGAGGAAGAAGCATCATGGCCGCTTCCCTATTTGATATCAAAGTTCACGCAACGCCGAAAACAGCGTGGATTGAGCACTACCGCATCAACATGGCCAGCGGCTGGAACATGCAGCGCTACCTGATCATCAAGCGGACGCTTGATCTTGTGATCAGCCTGATGGCGCTGCCCTTCCTGCTGCCCGTCTTCCTGATCTGCGCCGTGCTGATCAAGCTCGACTCCAAGGGTTCGATCTTCTTCGTGCAGGAGCGCACCGGCAAGCACGGCCGGCGCTTCAAGATGTACAAGTTCCGCACGATGGTGCAGAACGCCGAGGAGCTGAAGAAGAAGCTGGTGGCGACCAACGCCGACGGCGAGCTGGCCCGGCCCCTGAAGCTGGACTACGACCCGCGCATCACGCGCATCGGCCGCATCCTGCGCAAGACCAGCCTGGACGAGCTGCCCCAGATCCTGAACATCCTCCGCGGCGAGATGAGCTTCGTCGGCCCGCGCCCGACCTCGTTCGGCCTCAAGTCCTACTCGCTGTGGCACACCGAGCGGCTGGAAGTCACCCCCGGCATCACCGGCTTCTGGCAGCTCAGCAGCCGCGGCGACACCGACTTCGACAACTGGCTGCGCTACGACGTCCTCTACATCCAGCGCCGCTGCATTATGCTCGACCTGGAGATCCTCTTCCGCACCTTTAGCACGGTTATGATGGCCAAGGGCGCGCGCTAAAAGGGGGGCGGTCGGTAGGCTGGCGCTAGTGTCTCTTCAAGATGAGCAAGCCATACCCTGGCTTGCTCAGGTATTTTGTGAGCAAACTCCTATGCCAGACACTCGACGTAGCTACGAGACAGACCTGACCGATGAGGAGTGGCAGCTCGTCCAGCCGCTTGTGGTTGTTCCACAGCACGGCCCCGGGCCGCGACGCTCGGTGGATCTGCGCGAGGTTGTCAACGCGCTCCTGTATAAGGAGTGCACGGGGTGCCAGTGGCGCATGCTCCCGCTCGATCTGCCGCCGCGCAGCACCGTGAGCGGCTACTACCAGCGCTGGAAGCAGTCGGGGGTCTGGGAGCAGATCGGCCTTCGCCTCACGCATCGCGAGCTGATCGCCCAGATGGTCTCGGCGCCGCACCACCACCAGCGCGCCTTCGCCCCCGCGGCGATGAGCAGGCCCACCCACGCATGAGCCGGGCCGCCCTGCGAGAAGCAGAGCGGCCCGGACTACATGTGGCTGGCGGACTATTTTCTAGCGCTGAACCAGCGGTAGGAATACCCGGTTCTCCAAAGCCACGTTCAGCGTTCGGCCCACCTCCACGGCAACTGTCCCCAGCGCGTAGCTGCCGTCCCCCCGCTGATCCTTGATCGCGAGCGCCATCGGGTCGCGCGCCCCACGCGGGTCGCGCACCACCAGCGACAGGCTGTACGAGGCGGGGCGCAGGCCGTTGGGCAGCGTCAGCTCATCGGCGACGGTCAGCGCGCTCGCGGCGTCGTTGGGGAGCAGCCGGCGCAGATCGAGCTTCGAGCGGGCCTCCCAGACCACCGCGCCGGCGCCATCGCGCAGCTGATACCACACCTCCCATTGCTCGTAGCTCGGCGCCACGCCCTCGTTGATCCAGCGGCTCTGCACCAGCACCTGCTCGTTGGTCTTGAATACCGTGGGAACGGCGATCTCGATTGGGGCGAAGCGGTAGCCGCTCAGCTTGGCCATCTGGACAAGGGAGTCGCGGCCGCTCGTGCTCATTTCCCCCCAGGGAACCATGTTGCCGTTGCCCACCATCGAGATGTGGTAGCGCTTGACCTGCTCGAGCGCAAGTTTGTAGGTGTCCGAGTCGTCGTGATACTTCGGGTTCATAAACTCGGTCACCACCGGCGCCGTCTTCCAGCGCTCCAGGAAGAGCGCCAGCTTATCCTCGCCGAGCCGCCGCACGTCTCCGACCACGCCCTCGAAGTGCTCGACGCCCAGGCTGTCGCGGCGCCAGCCGATCCGCGGTGAGCGCTCCAGCGCATAGACCAAACTCTGCTCGTCGTCGGTCATCATCACCAGCGGCGTGTTCGGGAATGCGGCGATGTGGAAGTCGATCACGCGCTGGCGGTTCTCGCGCGTCATCGCCTTGGCCGGTCGCGTGCTGTTGTAGGAGATGCCCGAGGTGTGCCACTCGCCCCAGGAGCCGTAGATCCCGATATCGATGTAGCTGATCCGCGGATCGTTGTCGTAGCGCTCGCCCAGCGCGTTGAGCAGCCGCTGCACGCCGTCGATAAAGATCGGGTCGTTCCAGTCGGGCACGTAGGTGTCGCTCTTGCCGTCATCGTTCATATCGGTCCACCAGCCGAGATCGAGCGCGCTCTCTATATAGCCGGGCACGGCGCGGCCCTTGTTGTTCACCAGCGCGCGGATCCGGAAGGCGAACTTCTGCCCGGCGGCGGCGGCCTTGGCGATGTCGGCCTCGAGCACGCTGAAGTCGTACTCGCCGCGGCCTTTCTCGATGTCGCTCCATGTGTAGCGCTCGTAGGCGTCGGTGGTGCGGCGCGGCAGCGGGTTCGGGCTTGGCACGTTCTCGTTGTTCAGCCAGCGGTACAGCCCGCGCATCGGGTTGACCAGCTCCGGGTCCGACCAGGCTACTCGCGAGGGCTTGATGACCAGGATCTCCTGGCCGGCGGCCACGGCCGCCGAGCCGTTGAGGCTGATCGCAGCTGCCGGTGTGGCGAGGGAGGTGATGCCGCTGAGCGTCGTGATGATGATGCTGAGTGCGAGCGTGGCGATCCGCAGGCGTCCGGGAGTGTGATGAAGCATGGATGTCCCTCTGCTGTATTAACAAATTTTTAACTTTAACCGAATTTAAACATATCACGCAGTGCCGCGTACGACCATAGCCCGGCAGTCCTTTGGGGCGCTGGCTCCAGGACACGCCGAAAGACAGGAGTGAGGTCAGGGGGGGGAACCTGAGGAGTTGCTGAGACGCGAGAAAGCTGTATGGCTTTAGGACGCGGAATACTGCCCAGTGTAGGATTCGAGGGCGCTCACACAAACAGAACAAACATGCTGGAGGGGCCTGGTGCTCCGCGCCGTAGTACGAGGGACAGCCGAAAGAAGCGGTAGTATTTCCGCTGGCAGTAGGCGCCTCATGGCACGCGATTATTACAACATCGTCAGATTGAGCGACGTACTAGCCGGCGCGCCGGGCCGGCCAGAGCGAGCCGGCCGGCCGACGGTGCGGCCGCCGATAGGGTAAGATTGAGGGTATCCGAACGGTCGCCGGAGCGTCACCCGCGCGCCTCCGCCGACTCTGATGGTATCAGCGGGTTGTGTCGCCCACACCACACTCTATGAGCAAGCTGCAACGCGCCGCGTTTGTCCGCATCGCTAACTGGCCCGCTGCCAACGAGAGCACCTACCAGGCGCTTCGCGCCGCGTTCCCCGAGGTCAGCTTCGACCTGATCGAGATCAACCGCGAGCTCAAGGGCCAGTATGGCCTGATTATCCGCAATACGATCGAGACGGCGCGCCTGTACGGGCCGATGATCGCGCGGCGCAAGCGCAGCTTTCGCGAGTGCTTCTTTCGCACCGGCTATATATTCGACCAGCTCAAGCGGCTGCTGCGCCGGCGGCTGGGCGCGACGGCCTACAGCTTCACCTTCCAGATGCAGTCGATCTTCGACGCCAGCCAGGCCGGGGTGCCGCACTTCCTCTACACCGATCACACCCACCTGGCCAATCTGCTCTACCCGGACTTCGACCGCTCCAAGATGTACCACCCGAGCTGGATCGAGCGCGAGCGCAGCATCTACCGCAACACGGCGATGAACTTCGTGCGCAGCTCGAACATCCGGTCCTCCTTGATCGAGCAGTACAAGCTGGCCCCCGAGCGCGTGACCTGCGTCTATGTCGGCAGCAACACCACTGACGATCAGCCGCTGAATGTGCAGAAGTACGCGAGCAAGAATATTCTGTTCGTCGGGCTGGACTGGGAGCGTAAGGGCGGGCCCGAGCTGGTGGCGGCCTTCCGGCAGGTGCTCGCGACACACCCCGACGCGACGCTGACGATCGTCGGGGCCAGCCCGCAGCTCGATCTGCCGAACTGCCGGGTGGTTGGCCGGGTGCCGCTCAAGGAGGTGTCGGGCTTCTACGAGCAGGCGGCGATCTTCTGCATGCCCACACGCATCGAGCCCTTCGGAGTGGTGTTTGTGGAGGCGATGAGCCACCGGCTGCCGCTGGTGGCCATGCGCACGGGCGCTGTGCCGGACTTTGTGGTTGACGGGCAGACCGGCCGGCTGCTTGAGCTGAACGACGTCGACGGCTTGGCCGCCGCGCTGCGCGAGCTGCTGGGCAACCCGGAGCGCTGCCGGGAGATGGGGGAGCAGGCGTACCAGCTGGCCCGCGAGCGCTACTCCTGGCCAAATGTGGCCCGCGCTATGCGCGGCCAGATCGAGCCGCTTGTGCTGGGCGCGCCCAGCGCGGCCGCCTAGCCGGATCGCAGCAGCCCTACTTCGGCCGAAGTAGGGCTGCTGGGCGCGGCTGGATTCGTGAGCAGGCTAGCGCGCGATAACGAGCTGGCCCAGGGTGTAGCTGCCGTTCTGGTACGGCGTCTCCACAGCAAGCTGCATCGGCCGAAGGTATCCCTGCGGGTCGCGAACCTGCACGGCCAGCTTGTAGGTGCCCGGCGCAAGGCCGCTGGCGATGCTCAGGCGATCGATTTGAGTGTAGGGCGCGGCCAGCTCGGCGCGCTCCGCGCCGTCGGCCGGGGCCTGATCGGCATCGGCGCCGCCCGAGTTGGGGGCGGAGGCCTCGGCGGGCAGCAGCGTGCGCAGGTTCAGGCCGGAGGCCTGCTCCCAGACGACCTGGCCTCGACTATCGCGCAGCTGCCAGAATACCTGCCAGTGGTCGTAGGCTGGCGCAACCCCGAGGTTGACCCAGCTGCTCTCGATGGTCAGCGCCTCGCCGACGCGAGCCGTCGAGGGCAGGGCCACCGTCTGGAGCGCATAGTGATACCCGCTCAGCTGCCCGATCTCCAGCAGCGCCTCGCGCTCGGTGGGGGTAAGATCCTTCCAGGATCGGGTGTTGCCATTCCCCACCATCGAGACGTGCAGGTTCTGAACCTGGTCGCGGGCGGTGTGGTAGCTCTGCGGGATGATCTGGCGCGAGGGGTTCATGAACTCAGTGATCACGGGCGCGGTTTTCCAGCGCTGCGTGAACAGCTCCAGCTCGGCCTCGCCCAGGCTGGCGACATCTTTGAGCACGCGGTTAAAGTGCTGATCGCCCAGGCTGTCGCGGCGCCAGCCGACGTGCGGCGACTGCCGCAGCGCGTAGATCAGGCTGCGCTCATCGTCGGTCATCATCACCAGATACTTATCGGGGAAGGCCGCGAGGTGCATATCGATCAGGCGCTGGCGGTTGGACGTCGTCATGTTCGTCGCGCCGCTGGGGCTGGGGTATGGCAGGCGATGGGTGTGCCACTCGCCCCAGACCCCAAAGATGCCGATGTCGATGAAGCCGACGCGCGGGTCGTCGTTGTAGCGCTCGCCGAGCGCCTGGAGGAGCTGCTCGGCTCGGCTGAGGAAGTCGGGGTCATTCCAGTCGGGCACATAGATCTTGCGCCCGTCGCCGTTATAGTCGTGGCGCCAGCCCTTCTCCAGAAGATCTACGAGGTAATCCGGCACCGCCTGCCGGTCATCGCTGGTGAGGGCACGGACGCGGATGCCGTGGCGAAGCCCACGCTCGGCAGCCCTGGCGATGTCGCGCTCGATCGCGGAGAAGTCGTACTCGCCGCGGGCCGGCTCAAGGGTGATCCACTCGTAGCGACGGTATGAGTCGAGGCTCGGCTCGGGCAACACCTCGGGGCTAGGGATATTCTCCTGGCCCAGCCAGCGGTAGAAGCCGCGCATAGGGTTGACCTGATCGACGTCGGTGGGCGCGGCCGTGTTGAGCGTGATCCACTGGCCCTCGGCGCGCGGGCCGCTGCCCTGCGCCCGCAAGGCGCTGGTCGGCACGACCTGGCGGGGGATGGTGTTGCTCTGCCACTCCAGCCGGACCGTGCCGTTGTAGCCGCGGTCGAAGAACTCGATCACGAGCGGGTAGGCGCGGTTGGCCTTGAGGTCGACGGTGGCCTGATCCTCGCTGGCATAGCGGACAACCCAGCGGTCGATCAGCTTTTTGCCGTCGAGCCACACGCGGATGCCGTCGTCGCTGGTGGTGATCAGCGTGTAGAGCCCATCGGCTGGCGGGATGAGCGAGCCCCTCCACTGGATGGAGAGCGGGGCGCGCATGGTTGCGGTTGGGCCGCCGCTGCGCCCCCAGCTGCGGTCGATCAGGGGCTCGACCTGGATGAGGACCGGCTCGCCCTGGAGGTTCTGGTTGGCGAAGTAGCGCGCCTGCAGCCCGGGCTCGCCGGCGGGGGCGGGCGGGGCGATTTCGCCGGTGGCGAGGGCGCTGGCGGGCACGAGCTGCCGCTCGATCTGGTCGCTCTGCCACTCGAAGCGAAACTCGCCGAGGTAGCCGCGGTCGAAGAACTCGATCACGATCGGGTAGGGCCGCTCGGCCTCCAGCTCGACCACGACCTGATCTGCGCTGGAGCTGCGGATAACCCATTTGTCGATCAGCTTTTGGCCGTCGAGCCAGAGCCGGACGCCATCGTCGCCGGTGGTGATCAAGGTGTAGTCAGCGGTAGCCTCGGCGATCAGAAAGCCTTCCCAGCGGACGGAGAGCGGGGCGCGCAGCTCGCCGGCCGGCCCCTTGTTTGCGCTCCAGCGCTGGTCGAGCGGGCCGTCGATCCGCTTGAGCACGGGCTCCCCGGCGAGATCGGTGTTGGAGAAATAGCTCGCCGCGAGCCCGCCCGCGGTGAGCTGGCTCGTCTCTGTGGACGCCTGGGGCGTGTGCTGTCCGAAGCTGTTTGAGCTTATGCCATCCCCGCCCCCCCGTTGTAGGAAGAACGGCACTACAGCGATGCTAAGGAGCAGAAAGAGGATGACGCCCCGTGCGATGTAACGTCGCATGTGAGCGCTCGACTTGGGAATGATCGCCGAAAATTTCATGGGTGGCTGCCTGATTGGCTGACGAACGATCATGCATGCTGCTGATAATGTGCATCGCTCTCAAACGGAGCGGGCTGCGCTGTCGCCTCGGCCTCGCATCGCTTGGCCGAGGCGACAGATGGGCGTGGGCTGTTTAGGGCCGGGGCCGGCGCTGCATCACAGACGTGGCGATCACATAGCCGAGGATGGCCACGACCATCAGGGCCGACAGCACGATCGTGGGGACGATCCAGGCCGGCCGCCGAAACTCGGGGACGCTGGTGTCCACCGCAGACGACGAGTCGCTGGCCGGCGGCCCGCCCCCGGCCGGCACCTCGGCGCTGGCCGGAGTTGTGCCGATGATCACCTGGCCGTTGTTGATGAGCGCCAGGTTGCCGCTGAGCTGCGCGCGCAGCTCGGGGTTGATCAGAGCGGCGGCGGCCTGATCGAGGCCCGCCGGGCTGCTGCCAAAGACAGCGAGCAGCATGCGCTGGTCATTCCAGGGCGAGATGATCGTCTGTACCCGGCCGACATCGTTTGCCTCGGCCATGCGATAGCTGACCGCGGCGCCAAGCTCCTCCATCTCGGGGGTGGCGACGTTCAGGCGCCCCTCAAGCTCGGCCACGATCGGCAAGCTCTCGGGCTGTCCGACCAGAATGAGGTTGCGCTCCGCGCGAGTCGCCTCGTCGAGGGTGTCGCTATAGTGCGCGCTCAGGTTGATGATCGAGCTCTGCGTCTGCCGCCCGAGGTCGAGCAGCAGCCGGGCGGCAGTGCCCCAGGCCGCGCTGTCGTCTTTGGGTAGCACGATCGTCGTCTCGCCGAGGCCGGCGTCGAAGGTGAAGGGGGTCGGATAGTCGTTCGGGCTGGGGCCAGCGCTCATCGCGCTCTCGACCGGGTTCAGCGGCATGTGCAGCAGCGACTCGGCCCAGATCGCGAGCCACATCTCGTCGTCGGTGGCGGTGCAGTCGCTGCGCGGGTAGATCTGGGCGGTGATCTCCAGCTCATTCTGGCCCGAGCGGGTGATCGAGCGCGGGATGGTGACGCGCAGGGTCGAGAGCTGGGTCGAGGCCTCGTCCAGGCTCATGGTGCCGATCGGCTGGCCATTGAGCGCGACATTGGCCCGGGAGCGCTCGAAGTCGATGGCCGCCGAGTGGTTATAGACCAGGTTCACATAGGCTTCGCCGCTGACGGCCGCGCCCGAGGGCACGATGAAGCGGTAGCGCAGCGTCTGGACACCGCTGCCCGTGAGCGTCTGGGCGTCGTACCCGAGCAGCTCGAAGGAGCGGTCGATGTCTACGCGGCGCACGGCGGGCTGAGCGCTCACAGTGGAGACAATCGCGGTGTTGCCCTGGCTGCCCGCGGCGATTGTGTCGCTGCTGAAGGCCTGCCCGGCCTTGATCACGCCGGCCTCCTCCTGGCCAGTCAGGATGAGCACGGCGTGCGAGGGGTTCCAGGGCGAGACGGCGATGCTGACGACCCCATCGCCGGGCTGGGCGCCGTCGGCGTTGAGTGTCAGGCCGGACACCTGCGCGAGGTTGGCGTTCGTGCCGACGAAGATCAGGTTGCCGGCCGCGCGCTGCGCATCGGCGAGCTGGCCGATCGTGGTCAGATCGAGGTCGAGCTCGCCATCGCTCATACGGCCCAGGGTGGCGGCCGCGGTGAGCGCGGCCTGAAGCTCGCCGGCGCTCGGCTGGTCGGCCACCACGATCGTGGCCTGGTCGCGCCCGAGGGCGCGTTGCACCAGCGGGCTCGGCAGCATCGACAGGGTCGGCGCGATCGGCACGATGGTGTGGGGCAGCAGCAGGCGCGAGCTGTTGTTGATCGCCAGCCGCAGCTGATCGCTGTCCAGGCAGCTGAGGCCGCCGTTGAGCCGGAAGACCAGCTGCTGGAGCTGGCCGGCCGTCTGCCCGGCGAACAGCGCGGCGGGAATGGCCAGGCTGACCGCCTGATCGCCGGCGCGCTCCAGCGAGATCGCGCCGAGCGACACGTCGTTGAGCTCGACATCGAGCGTGGCCCCCACTGGGCCGTCCTCGAGCAGCTTGCCGTCGCGATCGAGGGCGACCGTCTTCAGGTCGAGCTGGAGCGTCGCGTTGTCGGTGATCTCCCAGTCGGCGGGCAGGCGGAAGGCCACCGTGGTCAGATCGGTCGGCCCGGTCAGCGTAATCGTCTCGACCCGCAGGTCGCGGAAAGCGATCAGCGAGGCGGGCTCGATCGTGGGGGCGCGCGTCGGGGCGGTGGCCGGCAGGGCGGTCGGCTTGGCGGCGGAGGCCACGGCGACGCTCTGCGGGTCGCAGAGCACGACATCGTCGATCAGCAGGCTCACCGGGCCACGGTCGGCCTGGGCGATCGCGGCGAAGTAGATCTGCACCGTCTGGCCGGCGAACTCGCTGAGATCGGCCGAGGCCTGCCGCCAGGTAGCGGAGCGCTCGACGCCGGCGAGCAGCACGCGCAGCAGCTTGCCCTCGCTGTCGAGCAGGGCCACCTGTGTCTGGCCGGTCGAGACATCCTGCTCGGCCTCAAGCTGGTACCAGAAGGAAAGCTCGGCGGGGCTGCCGGCGGGCAGGGCGACCTTCTGGATGGCGGTCACCCACTGCGGCTCGGTGTCGGCGCCGGGGGGCGCCTCGATGCGCAGAGCCTGCTCGCCGCTGCGGCCACCCTGCACATAGAGCGCCGGGCCGACGCCGTCGTCGAGGTTCCACCCGGCATCGGCCTCCATCCCGCCATTGGCCAGCAGGTTGGCGCAGCTGGGCGCGCTAGGGGCAGTAGTCTGAGCGCCGGCCTGGCGCGGGCCGGGGCTGAATAGCGCCAGGGCGATACAGAGCAGAAGAAGAAAAGAGCTGAGTTTCATAACGATCTCCGGGGTTGGCGGGGCGGGGCGGACCCGCACCTCCCTAATCAGTAGTCGAGATATCTTTGGCCCAGGAGCGATTGGCCAGATACCACTCGACGAGCTTGCGCAGGCCCTGCTCAAGGCGGTACTCCGCCTGCCAGCCGAGCAGCTGGCGGGCCTTGGTCACATCGGCCCAGGTTCGATCCATATCGGCGGGGTGGCGCGGCTTCCAGATGATCTCGGCCTTGCGCCCGACCAGCTCCTCGATCAGGTGGATCGCCTCGATCAGCGCCACCGGCGTGTCGGAGCCAAGGTTGATCACCTCGCAGCCGACGGGCTTGAGGCCGGCCACCGTGCCGCGGGCGATATCGTCGATGTAGGTGAAGTCGCGCGACTGGGTGCCGTCGCCGTAGACGGTGATCGGCCAGCCCTCGGCGATGCGCTGCACAAAGCGGAACGGGCTCATATCGGGCCGGCCGGCCGGGCCGTACACGGTGAAGTAGCGCACCACGCTGGCGTCGATCCCGTGCAGATGGTGATAGGTGGCGCAGAGCGCCTCGGCGGCCTTCTTCGAAGCCGCGTAGGGCGAGAGCGGCCGGTCGGTGTTCTGATCTTCGCGGTAGGGGGTCGGGTTCGCGCTGCCATAGAGGCTAGAGGTCGAGGCGAGCACGAATTTCTTCACCCCGTGCGCCTGGCAACCCTCAAGCAGGTTGAGCGTGCCGGTGACATTGGTGTCGATATAGACCCAGGGGTCCTGCACCGAGTAGCGCACGCCGGCCCGCGCCGCCAGGTTAAGCACGCCGTCGAAGGGCCGGGCGCCGAAGAGGCCGGCGACGGCGGCGCGGTCGGTGATGTCGAGCTGCTGGAAGGTAAAGCGCGGGTGCTCGGCGATCTGACTTAGCCGCCAGCGCTTCAGGGCCACGTCGTAGGCGTTATTCATGTTGTCGACCCCGACAACGGAGTGGCCGTCGGTGAGCAGGGTGTGGGCCACGCGCGAGGCGATGAAGCCGGCGGCCCCGGTGAGCAGGTAGTGAGCCATTGCTTATCTGCTGGCTGGGCCTGCCGGCATACGGCAGGCCGAGCATTAATGGGCGAGCTGGCGTGACAGGCGGCGCTGCTGATTCTCAGCGTGGACGTCGTCGTACAGCTTGGCGATCTGGCCGATCATGCGCTCGCGGGTGAAGAGCTGGGCGACGCGCTCGCGGCTCTTGGCGCCATAGGCGCGGGCGCGCTCCGGGTCGCTCAGGATCGTAAGGATGGCCCTGGCCAGCGCGGGGCTGTCGGCCTTGGGCACAAGCAGGCCGCTCTCGCCCTGGGCGATCGCCTCGCCGGTGCCGATCACATCGGTGGCCACCACCGGCAGGCCGGCGGCCATCGCTTCGAGCACAGAGAGCGAGAAGCCCTCCCAGTGCGAGGGCAGCACAAACAGGTCGAAGGCCTGGAGCACCGCCGGGATGTCGCGGCGCAGGCCGGCGAAGTGGAACACGGCGCTCAGGCCGCTCGCCGCCACCTCGGCGCGGGCCGCCGCGTCGAGCGGGCCGTCGCCGACCCACACAAAATGTGCGTCGGGGCGGGCGGCGTGAACCTGGGCCGCCGCGCGCACAAAATCGAGCGGAGCCTTCTGCGGCATCAGGCGGCCAACCACACCCACCAGCGGCGCGTCCTCCGGCACCCCCAGGCTGCGCCGCACGGCGCCGCGGTCGACCGGAGCGGAGAAGGGCGCCGGGTCGATCCCGGTGTGGATCGTCACCACCTGGTCGGGGCGCCCGACGCCGTGGCGGAAGCCGAGGTCGCGCTCGTCGTTGCTCACGGTCATAATGCGCGCGGTCAGGTGCTTCGCGGCAAAGCGCTCGAGCGCCGCGGTGCCGATGCGCTGCAGCCGGCTCGCGTCGTCGTGGAAGGCGTAGCAGGCCGGGCGGTAGATCACCGGGATGCCGCTGCCGGCCGCGGCGATCCGGGCCAGGTAGCCGGGCTTGGAGGTGTGGGCGTGGATCAGGTCGAAGTGCTCGCCGCGGATGATCTGGGCCAGGCGGATCAGCACCCGCGCGTCGGAGAGCGGGTCGATCTTGTAGCGGTTCATCGCGAAGCTGATCGCGCGCACGCCGGCGATCCGGTGCAGGTCGGCGGCGAGCTCGGGCCCGCCCTCCGAGAGGCAGACGAAGGTCAGCTTGTAGCGCGTATGGTCGAAGCCCTGGGCCAGCCAGCGCAGGTACGACCCCACGCCGCCGGTGGACTTGCTGATCTCAAGGACGTGGATCGGCCCGCTCATGCCCGCTCCTCCTGTTGCCGGGTGCTCGCCGCGGCGACGCCCCGCCCGGCCAGCAGGCTCAGGTAGAGGTCGATCGTCGCCTTGACCATGGCTTGAATGCTGTAGTTGGCCACCACGCGGGCGTGGCCGGCCCGGCCCATCGCCGCGCGGCGCTCGGCATCGCCAAGCAGGGCGGCCATCGCGGCGGCCAGGGCCGCCGGCTCGCCGGGCGGCGCCAGCAGCCCGGTGCTGCCATCGACCAGCACGCCCGGCACCCCGCCCACCGCCGTGGAGACGACGGCGCGGCTGGAGGCCATCGCCTCAAGCAGGGCCACCGGCAGGCCTTCCCATGCCGAGGAGAAGACCAGCAGGTCGAGGGCGGCCAGCACGGCGGGGACATCGCTGCGGATGCCGGCGAAGATCACGGCCGCGCCAAGGCCGAGCTCGCGGGCCAATGCCTCTAGCTCGGCGCGCAGCTCGCCGTCGCCGACGATCAGGAAGCGGGCGTTGGGCAGGGCGGCGTGAACCTGGGCCGCGGCGCGCAGGAAGTTTCGGTGATCTTTCTGCGGGCTGAGCCGGGCCACCACGCCGCAGAGCGGCGCGTCGGCGGCGATGCCCAGCTCGGCGCGTAGCGCCCGGCCGGCCGCCTCGTTGCCGACGAAGCGCTCGATCGGCACGCCGTTGCGGATGGCCACCACCTGCGCGGGGCTCAGGCGCATAGCCTCAAGCGAGAAGTCGCGCACCTCCTCGGAGACCGCGATCAGCCGGTCGGCCAGGCGGGCGTTGGCGCCATAGATCGGGCCGAGCAGCGGGCGCCTGGCCCAGGCGCTGTTGTTATGCAGGGTCGAGACGACCACCGGCACGCCGGCCATGCGCGCGGCCGGGCGGCCGTGAAAGTCGCTCTTGAAGAGGTGCGAGTGGACGACGTGCGGCCGCGTGCGGCGGATGAGCCGCCAAGTATTCAGCAGCAGCAGCGGGTCGACGCGGGCCAGGCGCGGCAGGCGCGTCACCGGCACGCCCAGCGCCACGATCTGATCGAGCAGCGGCCCCGGCGAGCTGTAGCCGATGCTCACCTGGAAGCGCCCATCGTCGAGCAGGCCGCGGGTCAGGTCGCGCAGCAGCACCTCGGCGCCGCCGACGTTCAGGCCGTCGATAAGTTGGAGAACGCGGATAGGCTCCATGAGCGGTACGCTCCAGCCAGCGCGGGTCAGGCCCGCACCGAGTCACTATCGGCAGCCGGGCCGCGCAGGCGGCTTGTAAGATGGGCGTAGAGGTCGATGTACTGGTCGCCGACCACGCTGAAGGCGTAGGTGCGGGCGATCCGCTCGCGGGCGGCCGCCCCGAGCCGGGCGCGCTCGGCCGGGTCGCCGGCCAGGCGCACGATCGCGTCGCGCAGCAGGTCGGGCCGCGACGGCGGGATGAGCACGCCGCAGTCGCCCTGCTCGAGCACCTCGGGCGTGCCGCCCACCGCGCTGGCGATGCAGGGCATGCCGGCGGCCATAGCCTCGAGCAGCGCGTTCGAGATCCCCTCGGCCAGCGAGGGCAGCACAAAGAGATCGCTCGCGTCGATATAGCGCTGCACATCGTTCACATTGCCGACGAAGCTGACGTGGCCGCCCAGGGCCAGCTCGCGGGCTTTTGCCTCGAGCATCGCGCGCTCCTCGCCCTGGCCGAGCAGCAGCAGGTGCAGATCGGGCCGGCTGGGCAGCGCCTGCGCGAGCGCGGCCAGCAGGTCGGGCAATGCCTTCTGCGGGGCCAGGCGGCCGAGGTAGAGCAGCACAATCTTTTCGGCCAGGCCCAGCTCGGCCTTGGCCCCGGCGGCGGGCGTGCGGCGGGCGAAGGATTCGCCCTGGATGCCGTTGACCATACGCAGCACGCGGGCCCGGGCGAAGCCGGCGCCGAGCAGCTCGGCCTCCATCACATCGTCGAGGGCGATGTTGACATCGACCAGCCGGCGCAGCAGGGCCAGCTTCAGGCGGCCGGGCGCGCTCTGCTGTGACACCTGGATGTCGCCGAAGGCGCCGCTGTTGCCGAACTTGACGATCACCCGCTTGCCGAGCAGCCGGCCCATGATCGCGGCGGCCACGGCGGGGGCGAAGGCCAGGTGGGCGTGCAGCACCTCATAGCGCTTGCGGTGGCGGAAGAGCGCCAGCATCGCGCCGAGGATGAAGAGCACCGTGGCAACCTTGCCCGGGCCAGGCGCGGGAACCCGCTCGATCCAGAAGCCGTCGCGCCGCTCGCGGGCGGCCAGGCCGCCGGCGGCTCGGGTGAGCACGCCCACATCGAAGCCGCGCGCCGCGAGGAAGCCCGAGAGCCGCTCGGCCTGCTTCTCGGCGCCGCCGGCCGGCAGCGGCGGAAATTTGTTTACCAGCATCACTACGCCGGTCATGGCTTGCTCCTCAAGGTCGCGCCGCTACCAGGGCCGCGGGAAGCGTCGCAGCAGCTCCGCGCGCTTATCCTGCTTGTAGCTTGCGATGTCATATTCAGGGGTGCGGCAGCGCGAGCGCTCGGCGTACTGGTCGACGCTGGTGATCACCCGGGCCGGGTTGCCGCCGACAATCATGTTTGGCGGCACATCCTTCGTGACCACGGCGTGGGCGGCGACCACCGCGTTGGGGCCGATCGTCACGCCCGGCAGGATTATCGAGCCCTGGCCGATGAAGCAGTTATCGTGGACGGTGATCCGGCCGTACTTGATCACATTCTCGAAGCCGGCCCGATCGCGGAAGACGAAGGTCGCCCCGTCGTGGGTGACGAACGAGACCCTCCCGCTGATCGTTACGTGCTTGCCGATGCTGATCAGGTAGGGCTCCGAGCCAAAGTTGATCTGCCCCATGAGCCGGCAGTCGTCGGCGATCTCCAGGCCCTGGCGGCGTAGCTGAGCGAGGCGATACTTCTGCCGAAGCGTGTGGATGGTACGCTTAAGTGTGCGAAGCATGCTCATATCTCTTTTGTTCAATGGCGCTCGTCACCACGGCGGGCCGGCGGGCCACCTGCGCATAGAGCTCCAGCAGCCGCTGCACCCAGAGCTCGGGGCTGTAGTGGGTGAGAATATGCGCGCGGGCGGCCGCGCCGCTCTGCCGCAGGCGCTCGGGGTCGCGCAGGAGCTGGCCGATAGCCTCCGCCAGCGCGGCGGGCTGACGCGGCTCGACCACGATCCCGGTGCTCTCCGGCACCACGTGGGGCATATCGCCGACGCGGGTGGCCACCACCGGCAGCCCGGCCGACATCGCCTCAAGCACTGCGATCGGCAGGCCCTCCCAGTGCGAGCTGCTGACGTACAGGTCGCTGGCGGCCAGCAGCCGGGGCACATCGCTGCGGGCGCCGAGGAGCCTGGCCCGCCCGCCCAGCCCCAGAGCCTCGACCTGCGCGGCGAGCTGCTCTTGCTGGTCGCCGCGGCCTGCGATCAGCAGCACCGCGCCGGGGTGCTCGCGCAGCACAGTGGCGAAAGCGCCGAGCAGGTCGCCGTAGCCCTTCTGCGCCGTCAGGCGGCCCACGGCGATCAGCAGCGGCGCCGTCGGGTCGTCGCTGAGCTCGGCGCGCACCGCCAGGCGCTCGGCGGCCGAGAGCGGCGGCACAATCGAGACCGCGTTGGGGATGGTGACCATGCGGGCGTCGCGCAGCCGCTCGGCCTGGGCCTCTGCTACGACATGCCCAACGGCGATCGAGCGACGCGTCCCGAGACGGAGCGCCGCGGCCTCGATCGACTGGCGCAGGCCGTGCATTCGGCGCACGCGCGTCACCGTATTATGCACCGAGGCGACCACGGGCGTGCCGGTGAGCGGGCCGAGCACGCCGCCGATGATGTTCGCCTGGGTCAGGTGGGTGTGCAGGATGTCGAAGCGCTCACGCTGCAGAAGCTGGAGCAGCTGCCAGAGCAGCCGCGGCTCAACGATGCGCCGGAAGGGCAGCTCGATCACCGGCACGCCGAGCGCGGTGAGCTGGTCGGTGAACGGTGAGTCGTTGCGCGGGCGCAGGCTGATCACCGTCGGGGTGATGCCGTAATCGCGCGCCGTCTCGGCAAAGGTGATCAGCAGCTTCTGGGCCCCGCCCCAGGATAAGGTGTCGATCAGATGGGCGATACGAAACGGCTGGCTCATGGTAGGCAACTCTCACCGTATGCAAGTCGAATTAGCGGCCGCTCAGCGCGGAGCGGAGAGTCTTGCGAGCCCGCAGCATTAGGTCGCGCTGGAGCCACCAGAGGCCGGCGGCGTAGCTCAGCCCGCCCACGACGACGGCGACGACGAGCTGGACGGCCGGACTGTAGGCCGCGACGGCCATCAGGCTCAGCAGCACCGCCACGCTCATCAGCGCGCCGCTCACCAGCGCCGGGTGGAAGGCGGCGAGCAGCTTGCCGAGCGGGATCGTGAACATGCGGGCGACGACTATCAGGTTGATGATCCCGGTGACAAAGGCGACGGCGACCTGGGCCCAGCCCACAGCGGCGATCGTGCCGAAGCCGCTGATCGCCCACCAGAGCGCCGGCAGGAGCAGCGCCAGGCGGGCGACCGAGACGATCGTCAGCACGTAGGTCTGCCCGCGGGCCTTGTAGGCGTCGCCGGCGTTGTAGGAGAGCGCCAGGAGGAGCGAGTAGAGCGCGATCGCCTGGGTGACCGGGATGGCATCGGCCCACTTCTCGCCAAAGAGCGTCAGGACCAGCGGCCCGGCGACCAGCGCCATCCCCAGACCCAGCGGCGTCGTCACCAGGGCCATATAGCGGGTCGTCTCCAGGTAGGTTCGACCCATAGCGCTGGGGTCATCGCGCAGGCTGGCGTAGAGCGGGAAGAAGACCTTGGCGGCCACGATCCCGCAGAACTGCAGGATAATCAGCTCGGGGATGCGGAAGGCGAGCAGGTAGGTGCCGAGCGCCTCCGCCCCCATGTAGCGGCCGACGAACAGGTAGTCGACTTTGAGCAGTATGATGCCGAGCGCGTTTACGGCGATGATCCCGCCGCCGTAGGAGAGCAGGGGCCGCACCAGGCTGGGCGCGAAGGCGAAGCTGGGCCGCCAGGGTGAGAAGACCCAGTAGGCCGCCACCGAGACCGCGGTGCCAACCACCTGGCCGAGCACCAGGCTCCAGGCGCCGAAGCCGCTAAGGGCGAAGATAATCGAGAAGAGCCCCTTGCTCACCGAGCGGGTGATGTCGGGGATGAAGCGCCGTTTGAAGTCCATGCTCTTGCGGAGCAGAGCCTCCTGGGTGTGGCTCAGGCTGGCCAGCGGGAAGGTCAGGCCGAGGATGCGAATCACCTCGGTGGCCCGCGCGTCATTGAAGAACAAAGCCATCAGCGGCGCGAGCGCCCAGGTCAGGCCGAAGAAGACGCCGCCGACCAGCAGGCCCAGCCAGAACGCGGTGTCGTTCGCGCGCGGATCCTCGCGATGGTAGATCAGCGCCGCGCCGATGCCCAGGTCGGAGACGATGTCGAGGAAGCTGATCACCACGAAGGCGTAGCCGGCGACGCCGTACTCGTCCTTCGTCAGGATCCGGGCGAGGATGACCGTGCTGATAAACAGCAGGAGCTTGCCGCTGTAGTGTGAGAGATAGTTCCAGGCGAGACCGTGGACGGTTTTTTTGGTGATGTCGGATTTCGCCGTGGTGCTCATGCTAGGCGGCCCTCGATAGCGCTCGGCGTCAGGGCATCAGGTGCGGGCTGCTCATCTTTCGCCCGCCGCAGCTCATCGCGGGCGACGAACATCGTCGAGAGGCAGATCCCGATCAGCAGCCAGAAGTAGCGCGGGAAGGCGTCGTGCAGGAAGATCGACGTGAACAGATAGCCGATCATCCCCGCGCCCAGCGCCTTCATCAGCCCGCCCATGTTGGCGTGGCCGTTCTGGTTGAGCAGCCGCGCGGAGCGGAACAGGTTGTAGAGCGCGGTGCCCGTGAGCGCCCCGAAGCCCACCAGCCCGAACAGCCCGCGCTCGGCGGCGATCTCCAGGTACAGGCTGTGCGCCGAGCGGTTCTCCAGCCGACCGTCCAGCCCGATCACCCGCGAGTACTCCAGGTAGCGCACGTTGTAGTTGCCCACCCCCACCCCGAGCAGCGGGTAGTCGCGGAACATCATCAGCGCGGCGATCATCTCGCTGGTGCGCCCGCGGAACGAGTAGTCCGTCGAGCCCGCACTGCTTTGGCCGGGCAGGAAGTCGGCCAGGGTCATCAGCCGCTCGGTGTAGTTGGGCGGGGCGAACTGGAGCAGCGCCACCAGCACCAGCGGGGTGACCAGCAGCGCCATCGGGTTGATCCGCCGGCCGATGAACATGATCCCGAGCACCAGCACGCTGGCCAGAAAGGCGCCGCGCGAGAAGGTGAGCAGCAGGGTCACGATGATCACGGCCAGGGCGTAGCCGGCGGCCAGCCTTGCCGACTGGCTGCGCGCGTTCCAGAAGCGGTCGAGCGCCAGCGGCAGCACCACGATCAGGAGCTGGGAGTAGAAGTTCGGGTCGCCGATCGGGCCGGCAGTGCGCGCGGTCTCCTCGCCGTCGCTGACGTTCACCACCGGCGGGCGGGCGAAGCCGCCGTAGTTGTTGTCGAAGGTGCCGGTGAGCGACTGGATCACGCTGATCGTGGCCAGGAAGGCGCCGACGCCGATCAGCGCCCAGATCACCTGGGAGAAGGTCGGCGCGCGGCGCAGCAGGATGGTGATCAGCAGGGCGATGATCGCCAGCTTGACGTAGTCGGTCACGCCGACAAGGGCGGTATCGAAGCTGCGGGCGTAGAAGAGCGACAGGAAGGTGACGAAGCCGTAGAGGCCGATCAGCAGCAGCGGGAGCTTCCAGCCGCGCAGCCGCTCGCCGAAGAGCGCCCAGCGCCCGACGAGCACAAAGCAGAGGAAGGAGATGAAGGGCTGGGCGATCGAGGGCGCGCCGTAGTTGGAGCGGAGCACATCCGAAAGGTTGGAGTAGACGATCACCACCAGGCCGATCAGTCCGAGGTCGGGCTTGAGGAAGATCACGGCCGAGCCGAGCAGCGCGATCACGCCGGCGATGATCAAGACCGGCTCGACCACGTCGCGCATCATCAGCAGGGCGGCGCCGGCCCCAACCACGATCGCCGCCAGGGCGAACGCGAGCTGCTGCCAGTCGACGTTCTGTATCAGCTTGTTCAAAGATGTGTTCATAGTTGAGCCGGCGTCGACAGGCTGGCCGGGCGATCTTCTTACTTAGGCCTGACCTGGGATGGCCACGCCGACGCTGCTGCCGGGGCGGTCGATGTCGCCGCGCTCCTTGGCCTGGGCCAGTGCCGCCTCGATCGCGTCGGTGAGCGCGGCGGGGGCGATCTTATCCTCGGGCATAACCACCGCGTGGCGCGGCTGCAGCGTGAGGTGCTCCTGGCTCGCGATGGTGAGCGGCATGCCGAGCTGCACGCTGATCCGCTGCATCACCTGGTGGGCCGCCTCGGCCCTGATGCCCGGCAGCAGCACCACGAAGCTGACATCGTCCCAGCGGCCGACCAGATCGTTGCTGCGTAGCTCGTTGCGCAGCAGCTTGACCACCTGGCGCAGCAGGCGCTGGTAGAGCATGTGCGGGATCGCCTTGTTCGCATCGCGCAGCCCGTCGAGGCGGATAATGCCCAGCGCGGCCGGCTCGGCGCCCTCGCGGCTCAGCGCGCCCACCCGCTCGAGAATGTGGCTGCGCGTGTAGGCCGACGACGGGGCGTCGATGATGCGCTGGCGCTCGATAAACTCCAGCGGGGGGCGCAGATGGCCGCGCAGCAGAGCCAGCGCGGCGCCGAGCGTCAGGCCGAGCACGAGGGCCAGCGCGGCATCGCGGCTAGGGTTGGTGTTGTAGGGCGAGTCCGGGGGCGACGCAGTGTCCAGGAAGGTGATCGTGTAGACGTCGTAGATGCTGCGGATGTACTCGATCCCCTGCTGGCCGGCGCCGTTGGCGAAGAGCGCGGCGATCTTCGGGTTCGGGCCGCTGGCCGAGAACTCAAGAATGCTCGCCTCCGGCAGCACCACCGCCGAAAGGTTGTACTTGCGCAGCACGTCGTAGTCGATCTGCAGCGCCTCGCTGGTGTCCTGGTAGATCCGGTCGCTGCTCAGCACCTCGGCGTAGGTCACGCCGATCACGCGCTTATCGAGGGCGGTCAGGCTGTTGACCACGTCGCGCCCGCTCATGACATCGTTGTTCGGGCTGATCAGGAAGCGAGCGGTGGCCTGGTACAGCGGCGTGACATTGTTCGATAGGCTCAGCGCAATGATCAGTGCTGAAAGTGCCGGCAGCGCGATCAGCCACCAGCCCTCCTGAAGCATTCGCAAATAAACACGTATCTGCATTGACTTGGTCCTTTCCTGTCATCCGGGCGGATGATGACTTCTGGTGGACGATGTATCGGCTATGAGCCCACGATAAAGAGGCTACAGACAGCGCTGCATGGAGCGTCCTGGTAGGCTGTCCGTAGCCTCGTGTAAACTGTCGACCTACCGTGGAGGCGCCAGTGGGGCAGACTGAGGGAGAGGTGGGATGGTGGCGGAAATGTGTCGATGCCCTAGCTGGCAGGCACTGGCTCACCGGCTGCTTGGATTTTGCTTGGCTCGTGCGCCGCAAGACCTGCGTCACGTCGTCCGTGCTCTGACTATACAGGACAGCTGTTGAGATTACAATTACAGTTGTTTCATCGCTCTACAATGCGCCGTCCGAATTTAGCCCTGTCTCACCTAAAGGCCTTTTTCGCCGCACAGCCGTACTCCGATCTTGCTAGCTATCGTCGCCCAGATCCGCGGCAGCCGCCTCACCTGCGGCCACCGGGCCTCGTCGTTCGCGAACCGTCCGCGCGGGATTCGCTCTGTCAGCGACGATGCCGCCCGTAACTGACTATCTCTTCATCAAGCTGCGCCTGTGGCAGCAGTTCGTATGGCGTAAAGTGAATGTTCTGTCAGAACCGCGCCGCACATAGCAGGCGGGCGCGACGGATACCCGGCGCGCCCGCCGGTGGCGGCTCCG
>JAESFZ010000253.1_pt1 | contig 42533 bp, 34 predicted proteins | sample 9269561 | NCBI WGS metagenome assembly JAESFZ01 (sample SAMN14515552, study PRJNA621657) | algae metagenome | isolation source: Tildeniella nuda ZEHNDER 1965/U140 and co-occurring heterotrophs from wet... | place: Switzerland: Stansstaad, Zurih | collected 1965-01-01
CCGTCCCGCCCTCACTAACCGTCAGCTCCACTTCCGTGAGCACCGGCGCATCGTTTTCACCATTGATCGTCACAGTGAGGGTGTGGGTTTGTTCCGGATCATCACCCGACTTTGTGTTGAAGGTGATGGTGTAGGTCACACTCTCGCTGCTATCCAGCCAGTTGAAAGCACCACGATCGAAGCTCACCGCACCCGTAGACGCATCGAATGAGAACAGGTCGGCCAGCGTGCCAGATGGCGGCGTTGGGCCATCACTCACTACCGAGCCGGAATCGGCCACATAGTCGATCTGCACGACGTCTTCTGCGTCGTCATCCGTCTGAGAAACCTTATCTGCAATATTGAATGTCTCTTCGTCTGTGCCATCAGCCTCGGTAACGGTAACGTTGTCCACTGTCACAACGGCCGCATCGTCCACCCCGGCAATTTGCACGGTTACGGTAGCCCAGCTGATAGTCCCGTTGCCCAGCCGTATCGCGTAGGTAAACGTATCGGTGGCGTACTGACCATCAGACAGACTGTCTAGATGATCCTTAAAATCCTGGCTTAAAGTGCTCGCATCGTATGCGATCTTTATTTTTCCATCCGACGGATCAATTTTTATGGCGATCGTGGCACCATTTGCACTGGCCTCAGGCGGCGTGGTCGTGGTGTCTTTATCGTAGATCAAGTCGCCAAGAGTCCCTGCTCCGCCATCATCTATCGAGTAAAGAACCTTGGCTTTCCCGCCAAGATCATTGCTCATCACGTCCAGGTAAACGATACCCAGGCTGCCAATAGTGTCTTCGGTAAGTCCGGTCGTGGACGACAAGTAAAGATCGTCCCCCGCCTGGGGCGTATTGTTGGAAGAAGTGCTGTTGATCGCCATGACTGTCTCCTGATTTCCGTGCGTTCTTGTTCGTTAAATTCCGAAAATCCCAAACCCCGCAGCCGCTTCCCGACTGCGAAGTAAATTCCTGTCGGTCGTTGCAAGCTTCATGTCAGCCTCAAATTGCATATTGCTTTCCGCATGTTGCATTTGTGCGTGAGTTGCGCATCCTAGCCTCTCCATCGCCGCGCGCCATTGCCCTGAAGGGCAGTACGCTTACGGCTTGGCCGGCTCCAGCGTGGATTCGGTGATCTTCACCGCCACGTTCACTTTCTTGCCTCTCGGCTCGATGCGCACGATGTCGCCCTCGCAGCGCAGCACCATCTTGCCGCCGCTGGTGTCGAGCTCCACCGCGAAACTGATCGAACTGCCCAGCGCGTACGAAGCGTCGGTCTCAAACAGCACTCCCGATGCGCTGACGTCGCGCGTTTTGCCGATTGCACCTCCCAGGTATACCGGTAGTTCCGTGCTGACCCGTTCTTCCTTGCGTTTCTGTTTTTCTAGTTCTTGTTTTGTTGTTGTGATTTCCATGAAACTCCCCTTTGCTTGGATGACAGATTAGTGCCGCGCGCGCGCAGGCGTATGAGCACGCCCTACTTTTTTGAACAGGAGGGATTGCCCATGAATCCGGCACCGGCATAGGAGGTTCCTCCTGTGCCGGGAAACGGGCTGATGCGGGTCGGGAGATGGATGCGGGCTTAAGGCGCGGGGTTTTTTATAACGTATTGTTTTTATTATGTATTTTGCACAACACGGGCAGGGTATGCCCGGCGCATCCTCCTGCCAGGCCCAGGCAAACAGTCAGTGGGCGGTCGCGGCGGGGCGTCTTTGCTGCTTGTCCTCGTACATTCTGCCGTCGGCATTGCGCACCAGTTCGCCCAGCGATTCGCCGTGGTCGGGCGCGAGCGCCGCGCCGATCGAGGCGCCGACCAGCAGGGTATGCCCGCCGAAAGCCAGCGGCGCTTCGGCCGCCTTGCGGATGTTGCTGATCAGTTCGGGTATCTTGCGGCGGTCGACGTTCTCCAGCAGCACGATGAGTTCGTCGCCGCCCCAGCGGCCCACGGTGTCAACCTGGCGCACCACGCCCTGCACCCGCGCCGCCACGCCCTGCAGCACGGCATCGCCCGCCTTGTGGCCGTAGCGGTCGTTGATGTTCTTGAAGCCGTCCAGGTCGATGAACAGCAGCAGGCATACCGTGGTGCGGTTGCGGCGCTGACCGGAGATTGCCTGCGCAATGCGGTCTTCGAGCAGGTGCCGGTTGGGCAGCCCGGTGAGCGGGTCGAACAGCGCCATGCGCGTGAGCTGGGCGCGCTGCGCCAGCAGCACATAAGTGCCCCAGCCCAGAAACAGCGCGAGCAGAATCCCCAGTCCGCGCAGACCCCACAATTCCTTGTCGTCGGATGGCGGCGACCTGAAGCGCGCCGCGATCACCCACTTGCCGCCGGGCACCTCGAGATCGAAGGTTTCGGCATCAGGCTGTCCGAACAGCGCGGCATCGCCCCAGAACACATCACCCTGCATGCCGTGGCCATCCTTGCCGCGCACCGCGAAAACGATGTCGCTGCTGCCGGCGCTGCTGCCGTTGAACGCGCTCTTGAACAGCGAGTCGGTGTTGATCACCATGGACAGCATGCCCCAGTAATCGCCGCGTATGAACACCGGCACGCGGTAGATCAGGCCCTGCCCGCCCTGCACCAGGCTGACCGGGCCGGTCAGCAGCGACCGGCCGGTATCCGCCGCCTGCTTCACCTGCGGCCACTGCTCGGGCAGGTCGGGATAGTGCAGCCCCAGCGCCTGCTTGTTGCCCTCGATGGGATGCACGTAGCTGACGCGATAACCCACCGCGATGGCGATGTTGCGCAGGTGGCGGCCGGACTGGTAAAGGCTGGCCAGGATGTCCTGCACCTCGCCGCGGTCGAGGTCGCGGTAGCGCACCATGAGGTAGCTGCTGAGGCCGCTGGTGAGAAACAGCACGCTGGTCAGCTCGCGGTCGAGCCGCGCGCGCAGCGAGGAGCCGAAGCCGATGAGCTCGACTTTTTCGCGGGCGGCGAGGCGGCTGGCATGGAGACTGATGACGTAATGGCCGATCACGACCACCAGCGCGAACACCACGATGCCTGCCGCAATATGGCCCAGCCGCAGCCACAGCGGGCTGCGCGTTTCCTGCGCCGGATCGGATGTTGCCATGATTCCCCTGTGCTGCGCCCCGTGGTGCACGCCCTGCGGTGCGCGTCCTGTAGTGTGCGCCCTATGATGCGCGCCCCGCCGCCGCATGAACGCGACCGCTGCGCACCACGCATTGATTGTTGTCACCGGCGTGGCCGGGACGCCGTTCGCCTGCCCGGCGCCACCCTGAAACACGCCAGCGTGATGGCGTAATTATGACAGGGCGGACGGATTTCGGCTGCGGCGGTGCACCCCGTGCGACAGCCGCCACCCGCTGCCCGTCAGGCCGGCGCCTGTCGTCCAAAACCATTGCAAAAACGTTAGAATCCGCCACAAGAGTCCCATGGACGTCAACAATTTCAAGGCACTGCTCGAGGCGGACGAGGCGCGCTACCCGCGCAGCCTCGAAGCAAGGTTCAAGCGCATTTTCGACAGGATCGCCGAGCTGTGGGGCACGCCCATGCTCGAAAATTATTTCGAGGACCTGCTGATCGACAAGCGCGGCGGCCGGCAGGGTTTTCCGGCGGACGTGATGCGCGACATTTTCTACCTGCACGGCCTGCACGAGCGCCTGATGCGCAGCAAGCGCACCGAGCCGGAAGACATCTGGAGCAACGAGGAAATCAAGCGCGGGCTGGAGGCCGAGGGCTTCGAGTTCACGCCGCGCGGCTTCTTCAAGGCGATCGAGGCGGGCAACACCCGCGCCTTCGAGCTGTTCATTCAAGCTGGGGTCGATGTCGACATGCGCAACGACGTCGGCTGGACGCCGCTGATGGTGTCGGCCTTCATGGGCAGCGAGACTTCCGCGAAAATGGTGCTCGAAGCCGGCGCCGACGTGCACGCCCGCGACAACATGGGCTACGGCCCCATGCACTGGGCGGCGTACCAGGGCTATCCCGCCGTGATCGAACTGCTGATCGCCAAGGGCGGCGACGTCAACGTCAGGAGCGACAAGGGCCTCACGCCGCTGCTGCAGGCGGCGGCGCGCGGCCACGCCGAAACGGTGCAGCTGCTGATCCGGCGCGGCGCTTTCGTCAACCAGCCCGACAAGGAGGGCTGGATTCCGCTGCACAAGGCGGTGGCCAACGGCCACCTCGAAACAGTGAAGCTGCTGCTCACGGCGGGCGGCGACTGCAATGCGCGCCATGAAAGCGGCGTGACCGCTGTCGATATCGCGTTGCAAAAGGAACGCCCTGAAATCATCGAAGCCCTGCGCTGAGGCCCGGTGAAGCTGCTCTTCATCCACCAGAATTTTCCCGGGCAGTTCAAGCACCTCGCGCCGGCGCTGGCCCAGGCGGGCCACCAGGTGCGCGCGCTCGCCATCAGCGGCAGCGATGTTGCAGGGGTGGAAGTGCTGCGCTACAAGCCCGCGCGCGGCAACGGCCACGACACCCACCCTTATGCGCGGGAGTTCGAAACCAAGGTGATCCGCGGCGAAGCCTGCGCCGCAGCCGCGCTCCAGCTCAAGGCTGCAGGCTACGCGCCGGATGTGATCATCGCCAATCCAGGCTGGGGTGAAAGCCTGTTCCTCAAGGACGTGTGGCCGCGGGCGCGCATGCTGGCGCTGATCGAGTTCTATTACGCGGCGCAGGGACTGGATTACGGTTTCGATGCGGAACTGCACCGCCCCGACCTGATGGATGAAGCGCGGCTGCGCGCAAAGAACGCGCACCTGCTGCTGACGCTGGAGGCGATGGACGGCGGCTGGAGCCCGACGCATTTTCAGCGCAGCACCGTGCCGCAGGCCTGGCGCGACCGTCTTGAGGTGATTTTCGACGGCATAGACACCGCCGTGGTGCGCCCCGACGCGGCCGCATCGCTCAGCGTGGCCGGCCGCAGCCTGCGCGCGGGAGACGAGGTCGTCACCTTCGTCAACCGCAACCTCGAACCCATGCGCGGCTATCACGTGTTCATGCGCGCGCTGCCCGAAATCCTGCGCCAGCGGCCGAATGCAGTGGCGCTGGTCATCGGCGGGGATGGGGTGTCCTACGGCGCGGCAGCGCCCGCCGGCACGACCTGGAAGCAGGTTTTTCTCGACGAAGTGCGCGGGCGCCTCGACATGAGCCGGGTGTTCTTCCTCGGGCGCGTGCCGTACGCGGATTACCTCAGGGTGCTGCAGGTGTCGGCCTGCCATGTCTATCTCACCTATCCCTTCGTGCTCGGCTGGAGTTGCATCGAGGCGATGAGCACGGGCGGCCTGGTCGTCGGCAGCGCCACCCCGCCGGTGCAGGAAGTGATCAGCCACGGCGAAAACGGACTGCTGGTGGATTTTTTCGATACCGGCGCGCTCGCCGCAACCGTGGTTGACTGTCTGGCGCAGCCCGCGCGCCATGCGCCGCTGCGCGCCGCCGCGCGCCACACCGTGCAAACCCGCTACGACCTCGCGACGATCTGCCTGCCGCAGCAGCTGCGCCTGATCGCGGGTGCTTGATCGAAGCCGTGAAAAATCATATAATTGTTTTATATCAAATGGTTATTTAATCTCCCACTCGTCCGATGTAATCCGCAGTCCCCCACATCCGGCCCGTGCCTCCCGACATGCCAGGGACAGGCGCAGCCGCCCAGGCACAGCGCAGCACGCCGCGCTTCCCGTATTTTGTGCAGTCACGCCGCCGCGAAACCCGACGCATCGCGGCCATTCACCATGAGCATAGACAAAGAAGTTTCACGCCGCCGCACTTTTGCCATCATCTCGCACCCGGATGCGGGCAAGACCACGCTCACCGAAAAGCTGCTGCTGTTCGCCGGCGCCATCCACATCGCGGGCAGCGTGAAGTCGCGCAAGGCCACGCGCTACGCCACCTCGGACTGGATGGAAATCGAGAAGCAGCGCGGCATCTCGGTGGCGAGCTCGGTGATGCAGATGGAGTACCGCGACTGCGTGATCAACCTGCTCGACACGCCGGGCCACCGCGACTTCTCCGAAGACACCTACCGCGTGCTGACCGCGGTGGACGCGGCGCTGATGGTGATCGACGCCGCCAACGGCATAGAGCCGCAGACGCTGCGCCTGCTGCAGGTGTGCCGCGCGCAGAATACGCCGGTGATCACTTTCATCAACAAGATGGACCGCGAGGTGCGCGAGCCTACCGATCTCGTCGACGAGATCGAGCGCACGCTGGGCATGCCGGTGGTGCCCTGCACCTGGCCGGTGGGCATGGGCAAGCAGTTCAAGGGCGTGTTCGACCTGCGCCGCAACCGCATGCGCGTGTTCCAGGCCGGCGAAGACCGCATCGGGGCAGACGATGAAATCATCGAAGGGCTGGACAGCCCGGTGTATGCAGAACGCTTCGGCACGGTGTTCGAGCAGGCGCGGCAGGAAATCGAGCTGGTGCAGGGCGTGTCGCCAAGCTACGACCGCGAGGCCTTTCTCGCCGGCAGGCAGACGCCGCTGTTCTTCGGCTCGGCGATCAACAATTTCGGCGTGCGCGAAGTGCTCGACGCAGTGGTCGACTTCGCCTCGCCGCCGCGCGCCCACCGTGCGCTGCAGCGCACGGTCGAGCCGATGGAGCCGAAATTCTCCGGCGTGGTGTTCAAGATCCAGGCCAACATGGACCCCGGCCACCGCGACCGCGTGGCCTTCATCCGCATCTGCTCCGGCCGCTTCGAGCGCAACATGCGGCTGAAGAACTGCCGCACCGGCAAGTTCTTCCGCCCCAGCAGCGTGGTGTCTTTCCTGTCGCAGCGCCGCGAGCAGGTCGAGGATGCATACGCCGGCGACATCATCGGCATCCCCAACCACGGCGTGCTGCAGCTGGGCGACACGCTGACCGAGGGCGAAGACCTGCAGTTCACCGGCCTGCCGTTTTTCGCGCCGGAAATTTTCCAGAACGTGGAGGTCGCCGATCCCCTGCGCAGCAAGCAGCTGCGCACCGGACTGACCCAGCTCGGCGAGGAAGGCGCGATCCAGGTGTTCCGTCCCCACGCCGGCGGCACGCTGCTGCTGGGCGCAGTGGGACAGCTGCAGTTCGAGGTGGTGGCGCACCGCCTGCGCCACGAATATGGCACCGAGCCGCGCCTGATGCCGGCGCGCTACACGCTGGCACGCTGGGTGACTTCAGACGACCCCAAGGAACTCAAGCGCTTCATCGAGGCCAACGCCCACCGCATCGCCTACGACGTGGTGGAAGCGCCGACCTTCCTCGCCGCCTATGATGCCGAGCTCAAGGTGGCGCAGGATTTATGGAAGGGCATCAAGTTCCACGCCCTGCGCGAGCACGCGGGGCTGGTGTTCCAGTCGGGGCTGTCGGGATGAACGTTGCCGCGCATCATGGCGGATGGGCTGCGCTGTCCGCGGATTTTCAGGCCTGACGCGGGAGATCGCAGCGACAGCGCGGCGGCACCGGCAAGCTTCGCCGCGCGCACAGGGCTACCACTGCGTCTGCTCTACCTTCCTTCTGGCGTAGCCCGCGCCGCGCCATGCATCGGTTCCGCCGCGGTACCAGACGACATTCCTGTATCCCGCCTCGATGGCATGAAGTGCCGCGTTGTAAGACAGCCAGCACTCAGCGCCCAGGCACAGGAATACCACGGGCCTGTTCTTGTCTCCCGCGGTGAGTTTCTGCAGCGCATTCGCGAACCGCTCCTTCTCCGCCGCATAGAACTGGCCCGAGCCCGCGCCCGACAGCCAATAGGAGCCGGGAATGGAGGTCCTGTCCTTGGAATCCAGCACATCGATGACCACGACCGACTTGTCGGTGTCAAGAAGGTTCTTGAGCTCAACCGTTTTCAGCACCTTTCCGCCGGGGATCGTGCGGGGAGTCGGCGCATGATAGGGCGGCCGGCGCGGCGTTGAGGTCGGCGCGACATTCCAGTCGTTGTCCTCGTTGGCAAAAACCTGGACCTCCCCCACCGTCCGCGCTGCAGAGGGCGCAGCGGCCGGGGTCGAAGGCGCAGCGGTTGCGACCTGCGTCGGCGGCGCTGCGGGCGTGGTGGCCAGGGAATTGAGCCTTGCCTGCGCCAGCCCCGCGAACAGGCCGTTGGGATACTGCGCCAGGTAGGCTTTCAGTTCCGCCGGGTTGCGCGAATTCCTGATGGATTCCCAGAACAGCCGCTCGCCCGCCGCAGGATCCGCCGCCGGCGCGGCCGGCGCTGCGGATGTCGCGGCCTCGGGGCGGAAGTGAAACTCGCCGATCAGCGAAGTGGATTCCCAGGGCACCTGTTTTTTTCCGGTTTCCCTGACCACCTCGGCGCGCGTGCGCTGGAATACTTTCAGCACGCTGGTGTCGGGCTGCTGCAGGCTCTCCAGCAGATGCTTGGTATAAGTTCCGTTGCGTCCGCTGCCGTCGGCGGCGATGGACCCCGGCGCCGTCGAAAAGGCGATGAGGGTTCCGGTGGCCGCCGTCATTTGCGCCAGCCCCCGGCCCGCCGAACGGAACGTCCGTGCATAGGGGTTGTTGCGGCAGGCGTCCAGGATCACGATGTTGACCCTGGTCTGCGCCTCTTCCATCGTGCGCAGCACCAGCGTGGCATCGATGGACAGGTCTTCCGCTTCCGCTTCGCTGCGGATGTCCTCGTTCACCGGCACCAGGTAGTTGCTGCCCTTGATCTGGATGCCGTGCCCGGAGAAATAGAACAGCCCGACCGTCGCGCGGCGCAGCTCATCTCCGAATTCGCGGATCGACTGGCGCATGGCGGCCCGGTTCACATTGCGTCGCAGGATGACCTTGAAGCCGCTCGCTTCAAGGGCTTTCGCCATGTCTGCCGCATCATTGCCGGGATTGATCAGCGGCTCGTTCTTGTACGCCGAGTTGCCGATGACCAGCGCGACCCGCCGCTCATCACCCGCGCCGGATGGCGTCTGGGCTGCACAGGGGAGCATGGTGGCAAGCGCCAGCAGACCGGCGATCAGTGCGCTGCAAGGACGTCTATGCGATTGCATGTCATCCCCTCCCTTTGCCTTACACTAGATTAAGTTTCCAGTGCACGCAAGCGTGCGATTTGCGCAACGCAGGCACGCCGCAGGAACGCCTGGAACGGGCGTGATCAGTCTCGGCCTGTCAGTCGGGTTTTCTTATTTTTACTTATAAAACAATAACTTATAAAACTCCGTCGGTTTGTCCCTGAGCAGGCGCTGGCGACAATGACGCCTCCTGCTGCTAGGCGCTCACCCGCTGCTGGTCTTCGAGCTGGCGCTGTTTCTCCTGCTGCATTTTCTGCAGCTGTTCATCCTCGAGCTGCCGCCGCTTCTCCTGCTGCTTGCGCAATTCCTCCTTGCGCTTTTCCTCCACCTCTTCCGGCGACGGCCCCTCCTCCAGCGCAAGCGACAGGCCGGCTGCCGAGGCCGGCTCGCCGCGCTCGCTCTTGAGCTTGATGCTGAGGCGCAATTCGTTGGCGGAATCGGCGTTGCGTATGGCTTCGTCGTAGCCGATATGGCCCGCGTTGTAGAGTTCGAACAGCGCCCAATCGAAGGTGCGCATGCCGAGTTCCCGCGACTTGGCCATGATGGGCTTGATCTCGGTGAACTCGCCGCGAAAAATGCGTTCCGCGATGGTGGGCGTGTTGATGAGGATTTCAATCGCCGCCTTGCGCCCCTTGCCGTCCTCGGTGCGCACCAGGCGCTGCGAAATGATGGCCTGCAGGTTGGAAGAGAGGTCCATCAGCAGCTGGTTGCGCCGCTCCTCGGGGAAAAAGTTGATGACGCGGTCCAGCGTCTGGTTGGCGCTGTTGGCATGCAGCGTGCCCAGGCACAGGTGGCCGGTTTCGGCGAACGCGATGGCGTGTTCCATGGTTTCCGCATCGCGTATCTCGCCGATGAGGATGACGTCCGGCGCCTGGCGCAGGGTGTTCTTCAGCGCGTGATGCCACGAATGGGTGTCCACCCCGACTTCCCGGTGCGTGATCAGGGACTTCTGGGACTTGTGCACATACTCCACCGGGTCTTCCACGGTGATGATATGGCCGGGCGAGGTGCGGTTGCGGTGGTCGATCATGGCCGCCAGCGAGGTCGACTTGCCGGACCCGGTGCCGCCGACGACCAGCACCAGGCCGCGCTTTTTCATGATCACCTCCTTGAGAACTTCGGGCAGGCCGAGCTTCTCGAAGTTGGGGATTTCCGCGGCAATGGTCCGCACCACCATGCCGACGTTCTGCTGCTGCACGAAGACGTTCACCCGGAAGCGCGAGATGCCCGGAACGGCGATCGCAAAATTGCACTCGAGTTCCTTTTCGAACTCCTCGCGCTGTTTCTGGTTCATCAATGAATGGGCCAGCTTGCGCGTGATGTCGCCGGTGAGATTCTGCGAAGTCAGCGGCTGCATGCTGCCGTGGGCTTTCATGCTGGGCGGAAAATCGACGGCAATGAACAGGTCCGACCCGCCTGCGTGACTCATGGCGGCAAGCAGCTTGTTCATGTAGTCGCGGGCCTGTTCTTCGGTAAATGCAGACATGACGCTCCCTGTTTTTGGTTTGATGAAGACGCTTTTTTACCATCGTGACCAGCCAGCCGCGCGGGCAGCCCGCGCGGGAAATGCGCTACTCTACTCTCCCCACCCGTACTGATCGCAGAACTGCCGCATGCGCTCGACCATCCCGGCGCGCTCGAAAAACCGGTCGGCGCGCGCCAGCCTGGCCTCGTCGCGCATCTGCGCGGTGCCGCCGAAGCAGAAGATCGGCACGTTGAGCATCATTTCCATGCGCACCGCGCGTACGGCCTCCAGCGGGTCGAACGCTTCCCCCGCGTCCAGGTCGAGCAGGATGAAGCGGTGCTGCAGCACTTCCTGAAAACCGCCCAGCTCGCCGAGGTCGTTGGTCTGTACCATGCGCCAGTTCTGCGGCAGCGCCGCGCGCAACGCCGCCGCCAGCGCAGCGTCGCCGCTCATCAGAATGAAGCGGCGCTGCAGGCGGGAAGCGATGGTGGGTGTGGACATATATCGCGATTCTAGAAGGTTTTTATTTCACAGGATTAACACTGCGCACGCTGCGGATCACCGCGCCGTCGCGCTCCAGGCGCAACTCGCTGGTTCCTGCCGTGCGGTGCTGGTAAAGATAGGTTGCGGCATTGAGCTTGATGCCATCCTTCACCAGTTTCGCGCCGCTGCGCTCACGCGGTTCGCGCAGTTCCGCCAGCGCATCGCTCCGGCCGGCCCGCTCGGCCGCGCTCAATCCGGAGTCCGCCAGGCGCCAGCGCAGCGTCACCGCCACCGCTTCGCGAAAGGCATGGCGCAGCGCATCCGGCGCGGGCGGCGCCTGGTGGCTCTGCCAGTCGGTCATGGCCTGCGCGAGTCCGGCGCGCAGCCAGCGGCGGAACGCGGGCGACGGACTGGCGATGCAGCGCGCGAAGCGCGCGGCGGGGAAGCGCAGCAGAAAACTGCTCGCCAGCACCGCAGCGCGGCCAAGGGTTGCTGCGCCGCTGCCGGCGATCTTGCGACCGTCAAGCCATATATCCTGTTCGCGCCGTGCCACCTCCAACCCGAAGCGGCGAAACGTGGCGAGCGCCGGCGCCAGCCCCCACGCGTACCAGTCGGCGGGCCGCGGCGGCGCCAGCGCCAGCGGCGCAATCAGCACAAAGCAATATTGCGATTCGTCCACCCACACCGCGCCGCCGCCCAGCGGCCGCGTCACCGCCGGCACCTCCAGCCGGCGCGCCAGTTCGGCATCTCGGCTCTGGCTCTGCCCCAGCGAAACATGCGGTGTGCTGCGGCCCCACATCACCGCCGGCATGTCCCCGCGCGCCATCGCCTGCGCAATGCCGGCATACGTCGCATGGAACAAATCCGGCGCGAGCACTCCGACATCGATGAATCGTGCGGGGGTCAAAATCGAAAAACCTTGATGGACAGGATTAACAGGATTGCACAAGATTGACAGGATTTAACCTCGAGGTCTTACGGTTTTCTCGATGCAGGGTCATTACGCTTTAATCCTGTTAATCCTGTCTAGTGCCTTGGCCCTGCTTTCAGTTCTTGTTCCCGTCGAAGAACTTCTCGAAGTAGAAATCGCGCTGCTCCAGCGCCTGCAGGTCGCGCGCGCGCTGCGCCATGCCTTCGCGGAAGATCGCCGCGAGCGCCGCGCCCTGCTCGGCGTCGAGGATGTGGATCTGCGAGGAAAATGGCATGCCGTTGAGATCCTCGTCCACCCGTATGATTTGCGCCGCCAGGCCCTCGGGCGGCTGCAGGTGCAGCAGCCATGACCTGCACTGCGGGTCTTCGGGGTCCAGCGGACACAGCACGATCCTGCCCAGCCACGCCAGGCGCGCCACCTGGTTGAACAGCCGGATATCGAGCTTCTTGCCCTTTTTGTACTTGGCCAGTTCGTTTTTCAGCGTGCCGAGGTCGGCTATGGGGATGCTGCGGGGCTTGGTCATGGGCGGGCCTGTCCAGCTTGTCGATCGCGCGCTTCGTCAAGCGCATATTGTATTGATTGCATGGCCTGCGTGTACAATACGGCCAGCGTCGTGATCATCATACGGCAAAACGCCCACCACATCCGCGTCCTCCATCATGCACGAACTCAAGCAGCTCTTCGACAACAACCGCCTCTGGGCGCGCAACACCACGGCGCGCGACCCCGGTTTTTTCGCCAAGTTGTCCAACCAGCAGTCGCCCGAGTACATGTGGATAGGCTGCTCGGACAGCCGCGTCCCCGCCAACGAGATCGTCGGACTACTGCCCGGCGAGATGTTCGTGCATCGCAACGTGGCGAACGTGGTGGTGCACTCCGACCTCAACTGCCTGTCGGTGATCCAGTACGCGGTCGAGGTGCTGAAAGTGCAGCACATCATCGTCTGCGGCCATTACGGCTGCGGCGGCATACAGGCGGCGCTGCGCAACAGCAGGCTGGGGCTGATCGACAACTGGCTGCGCCATGTGCAGGACGTGGCGCAGAAGCACTCAATGCTGGTATCGGACCCGCAGCAGGAAGAGCTGCGCCTGCGCAGGCTGTGCGAGCTCAACGTGATCGAGCAGACCGTCAACGTCTGCCAGACCACTGTGGTGCAGGGCGCGTGGGAGCGCGGCCAGACCCTGGCGGTGCACGGCTGGATCTACGGCGTGGCCGACGGCCTGCTGCACGATCTGCACCCCAGCGTGAGCAGTCAGCAGGAACTCGAAACAGGCTATCTCGCCGCACTCCGGCACTGCACCGGGGCATAATCCCCTCCGACCCCAGCCTTTCTGCACAGCCAGTGCCATGCGTTATTGCGTTTCTGCAATAACGACGTCATGCAGCGGCTGGACAGCGTATTGGAGCGGATGGACGCCACCCTCTCTCCCGGCCGCTCTCCCGTTTACGGGAGGGCGGAGACTCTCGTTCACGCTCTTTCACGAAGGTGGCAAGAGAAAAAAGGGGCCCCTGGCCTATATCCCCGCCTTGACGTCGGCGCCGTCGAGCTGGCGGCGGATTTTCGCGACATCGCGCTTCGCCAGTGCGAACGGAAACGACAGGATGTCGGTGGGGCTGGAGTCGCCATACGGTCGGTTGCAGGCCGAGATGTCGTCGTCCTTGCCGGGACAGCCCGAAGTGCGGAAGGGCGTGCCCGAGCCGATCAATGCCTCGAGCTTTGCGCGCGGCACGCCGAACTCGACGACGCGGCCCTCCTCGTCGAAGCGCATGTCGCGGAAGTGGCCGCCGGCATAGTCGATGATGTAGCGCGCAAGCTGCACCCGCCGCCACTGCCCGCGGTCCACCGGCGGCCAGTCTTCCATCAGCGAACCTCGCTCGGGAAAGAAGGCGAACATGTGGTTGTGGCCGCCCATGTCGCGGATTTTCTGCGCGACTTCGAGTATCTCGCGCTCGGTTTCGCCCATGCCGCCGATCAGGTGGGCGCCGAATTTTTCCGCCCCGAACACTTCCGCCGCCCACTCGATGGCGCGCCAGTAATGCTCGTACTTGTGCGGGCTGTCCACGCCTTTGCCGCGCGTGCGCTCGAAAATCTCCGGCGTCACCGCATCCAGCGCCACGGTGAAGATGTCGGCGCCCATCTCGCGCATGCGCACCAGATCCTGCTTCTCCAGCGTAGTCGGATTGGAGAGGATGGACACCGGCACCTGCGGCACCTCGCGCACCCACTTCTCCAGCAGCACGAAGGTGTCGGCGTTGGAGTCGGGATGGGTGATCATCGAGATGCACATGCGCTGGAACTGCCCGCGGTCGGCGCCGGCCCTGACCCTTGCGATCACCTCGTCATAGCGTGCGGTCGGCCAGTCGACGCGGATGAAATTGCGGTCGGCATAGTCGCGCGCCTCCTCGCGGTGGCGCGCCAGCCCGCAGTAGGCGCAGTTGGCGCGGCAACCCTCGGGGTAGGTCACCAGCAGGTTGAGGCAGTGGGTGCACGCCGTACGGTGCATCCTGCCCGGCACCAGCCCCAGCGTGATCGCCGCCGCCGTGCTCATCTGCACGTACTCCGGCGAGCGCATCTGCGGCGTCCTGACGTGGTAGTCGGGACGGTAAAAACGAATTGGCTGTGTTTGGTCCATGGGCTTATTTCACAGGATTAACAGGATTCTCAGGATTTACAGGACTTTTTGGGCCACGGAATTTACGACGCACCGTCACACTGCTGCCGAATCCGATAAGCAATCCGGTATCAATCCCGCTTGCGACCAGGTAATTAACAAGCTGTGCTTCATGTTCTTTACTGAGTGAGGATGTTGATTTGATTTCGCATATCACCCGGCTCTCGATATATAGATCGGCAAAATATTCGCCAACCCTTTCCCCCTCATAGTAAACCGGAACGGGTTTTTGCTGCTCGCAGGCCAGCCCAATCCTGCGAAGTTCAATTGAAAGTGCATTCTCGTACACCTTTTCGAGGAACCCTGGTCCCAGCGTGCGATGCACCTTGAATGCGCATCCGATGATCTGCTCTGTGAGCTTCTCGTCCTTCAATCCTGCTAATCCTGAAAATCCTGTTAATCCTGTGAATTCAGTTTTTACTTACGGCAACTCTTGTTAATCCTGTCTATTAGCCTTTAAAAGTCCAGGCTGTCCTGGATGGCGGCGATGCCGGCTTTGGCGCACACGTCGTCGCGGTCGCCGCCGGGCGCGCCTGAAACGCCGATGCCGCCCAGCAGCGCGCCGGCACCTTCGATCATCATGCCGCCTGCCACCGCCGCCACGCGCGGGCGGTGGCGTATGCCCGCCTGCGGCGACCCGGGCTGGGTCGCCTTCACCAGGTCCGCAGTGTGGGTGCGGAAGCTCACCGCGGTCCACGCCTTGTCCACCGCCATGCGCAAGGTGTGCGGGCCGGCGAAGCGGTCGCGCAGCACCACCTGGGTGACACCGCTGCGGTCGACCACCGCGACCGCCACCTGGAAACCGTCGTCGCGGCATTTCTTCAGCGCGGCCTGCGCCGCCTTGAGCGCGGTTTCCGGCGTCATCATTTTTACCGCGTGCGTCGCGTCCTGCGCCTGTGCCGCGCACGGCGCGACCAGCATCACGCACACGATCATTCGCAGCAGCTTCGATTGTTCGTTTTTCATCCTGTTGATCCTGAAAATCCTGCCAGTCCTGTGAAATGAATCGGCCAAACCCGCGACTTCAGGCGGCCGCGCTGCGATAGTACTCGTCGAAAGCGATCCAGCCGCGGCGATGTGCCGCGTCGTGTGCCGCATGCGGCGTGTTCCAGATCTGCTCCAGCTCGCGCCGCCGCATCACCGCGCGCGCCAGCGACGCGCCAAACTGTTCGCGCATGTCCGCTTCGTATTCGGCAATCGCGCCGGCGTCATTCTTTGCCAGCAGCGCGTGCGCCGCCTCCGCCGCGCGCTCGCCGGACATCACTGCGGCGCTGATGCCGGCACCGGTAACGGGATGCGTAAGCCCCGCGGCGTCGCCCGCGAACATCACCCGGCCCGCGACCAGGCGCTCGCGCAGCCCGCCGACCGGAATCGCCCCGCCGGTGCGCAACAGGATTTCGCGCCCTACCCGCCCTTGCTCCGCCAGCATGCAATGCAGCGCATCGAGCGGTGCTTTCATGTCTGCGCCATAGCGCGGGTCCAGTCCCAGCCCGAGATTAGCCTGACTGCCGCGGGGAAACAGCCAGGCATAGCCGCCGGGATAATCCGGCGACAGCCAGATGTCGGTGTCGGCAAAGGGTTCGAGCAGCGGCACGGTGTACTGGCGCGTGCTGACGGTGGGCAGTGCCGGCAGGCCGAGCTGACGGGCGACGCCAGAGTGCGGACCGTCGGCAGCGACCAGCACCTGGTAGCGGATTTCGAACTCGTCTCCTGCTCCGGCGACAAGCGCCGTGGCACGTCCGTCATCCAGCACCGTCAGCCGCGCGCCCGCATGCAGCGTGGCACCGGCAGCCGCGGCAGCCGCGGCCAGCGCCTGGTCGAAGGCGGCACGGTCTATCATCAGTCCGGAAAACGGCGTGGCAAGCGCTGCGCCCGAGGGCAGCACGCTGTTCATGCCGGTGATTTTCTGCTGCGGCACGCCCGTGGATTGCGCATAGCCGGACATGGGCAGAGGGATGAATTCGGCACACTGCACCGGCACGCCGACGACGGCTTTCTTTTCCACCGCGATCACGCGCAGGCCGCGCCGCGCCGCCGCCGCAGCAGCGGCGCCGCCGGCGGGTCCCAGTCCGATCACCAGCACGTCGCAACTTTGCACGTTTCGTGGTTTTGGCGGCATCGCGTCAGTTCAGGAAGATCAAAAACATTTCACGGGATTTTCAGGATTAACAGGATTTACAAGACCAATGCGGAGAACAGACCGGCTTTCACAGGCATATGACTCAAGTCCTGTTAATCCTGAAAATCCTGTCAATCCTGTGAGTTGCACTTATCTGTCCACCGCGTCGGTGAGCGGCTGCTTCACGGCCAGGCGCACCACGGTGATGAAATCCTGCGGGGCGAGCGACAGCATGTCGGCCTTGCGCTCGCTGAAAAACGACTGCACGCGGGTCTCGAGCCTGTCCAGCGGCAGATCGCGCAACGCGGCCTCGAGGTCGGCCACGGTGCGGCGCGGGCTGATGAAAATGTCGCCGGTGAACCACACCTGGCGCAGGGTTTGGGTGCGGGTGTCCAGCGTGACCGCCGCACGCAGCAGTCCGCCGGCAAACTTCTGCACGCCTTCCAGGATGGGCATGTCGGCGGCGGGCCGCGTCACCAGGTTGACCCAGTCGGGGGTGTCGATCTCCGACAGCGCGGTCTGGTAGCGCTGGTGTTCGGACAGCGTGAGATCGCCCTCGCCGAATTCGACGTCAAACTCGCTCTCGAAGGCTTCGGTGATGTTGCGCCTGACCTGCGCCGGGTCCGGCGCACGGCCCAGCAGTTCCTTGAGGTTGGCCACGCGCTCGCGCGCCGTGGCAATTGCCTTGTCGGAAAGCTTCTCCGCCGAGATGCGCAGCACGCGCAGCATTTTCTCCACATCGAAATCGATCAGCAGCGTGCCCTGGAACAGCAGCGCATCGCCGTCAAAGGCGCCGCCGGTGCCGGAAATCTTGCGGCCGTCGACCTCGATGTCGTTGCGCGGGCGGTAGCGTGCATCCACGCCCAGCGCGCTGATCGCGGTGGCTGCGGCGTGGCAGATGCGGCGCGAGATGGCCTGCATGTCGGCGGTGCCGACATCGCGCTTGTGCAGGTACAGCTCCCAGCCGATCTGGGTTTCATCGAAATAAATCGCGCCGCCGCCGGTGATGCGGCGCTGGATCTCGATCTGGTTGGCGCGGCAGTAATCGAGATTGAGTTCCTGCTCTGCGCTCTGGTGATAGCCGAGCAGCGCAGAGGGCGTGAAGCGCAGGAAGCGCAGGGTGCTGGGGATTTCCTCGGCCTGGCGCGCTTCGAGCAGCGCGCGGTTGAGCGCGATGTTCTGCGCTGCGGGGCGCAATCCGGTATCAATGACTCTCCAATTTTCCATTTTAAATCAAGTAGTTACTATTTTTATGCCGGCCAGCCGGCGATGCGGGACACGGGCGCGCTCGCGCTGCATGAAATCCTGCAGGTCCACGCGCAGGCCTTCGCCGCCGTCCAGCGCCAGCACTTCGTCGCCGAGCGCGATGCTGCAGCAGGCCGGCGTCACGCGCACTTCGCGCCCGAGCCGCACGGCCAGCTCCACCATGCCGTCGGCGGGATGCGCGATGCCGTTGAGTCCCGCCATCACCGCATAGCTGTCGAGCTGCGCCTTCACGCCGCCTGCCGGCCGCGCGCAGCCCAGCAGCAGCGGAATATCGGGCAGTGCCTCGCGCGCATCCATGAAGAAGCGCCCGACCTGGCGCGCGTCCGGCGTCACGAAAGGGCGGTTGGCCGGCGCGTAGAACGGCATCACCACCACCAGCACCAGCGCATCGGGTCTGTGGCGGGCGACGATTTCGAGCGCACGCCATTCGCCCAGCATGCGGCCGTAGTGCAGGCCGATCACGATATGCGGCACCACCTTGAGCGAAGTCTGCGTCAGGTGTTCGAGCGAGCGCTCGAAATCGTCCACGCCGCGCTTCAGGTGATAGACCTGCGAAATCGTGTCCTGCGCGCCGATCACATCCATCATGGCGGCGTCTATGCCGCTTGCCTCCATGCGCTGCGCGATGTCGCGGTCGACCAGCGCGGTGTGCATGGCGATCCTGAATTCCGGAAACACATCCTTGATGCGGCGTATCACCGGATAGAAAGCGTCGTACTCGACCTCGTCGCGGTGATTGGAGCCGCCGGTGAGCAACATGCCCTGCGCGCCGCTCTCGATCTGCTCGTTCACCACGCGCCACAGCGCGTCCGGGGTGCGTGCGGGAATCATGGGCTCGAGGATCTTCGCCTTGCAGTGATCGCAGGCGAGCTTGCACTCTCCGCCGGTAATGGACACCGCCGGCCACGCGCTCTTGCCGCAGCCGGCGAGCTCGGAGGTGGCGTAGGCCTTGAAAGTCGGCGTGTAGAAGTTGATGCGCCGGGTTTCGACATGCCCGGATTCTGCGCGCGCGTCGAGCCGCGCGCGGCGCCGCGCCAGCTCCGCTACCAGCGGCGCGTCCAGCGCCACGCCATCGAGCGGCTCGATCCGTGCCGCAATATCAATCCAGGGAAGGTCTGCGGCCTGCGCCTCACTGCTCACGCTTTACTCCTCGCGCTTCATTGGCAACCGGCGAAACCTTCTGCATTCATCTTGGCCTCAAAGGCCGCGGCCACCGCACCGCCGGTGATCAGCGCGGCGGAATCGGCATCCCAGTTCGCCGGCTTGATTTTCACCATCCAGCCCGAGCCGTAGGGATCGGCATTGACCGTGGCCGGGCTCGCCGTCACCGCTTCGTTGATCGCGGCGACCTCGCCCGACACCGGCGTCTTGACCGGACCCACCCATTTTCCGGACTCCACGGTGGCCACCGACTTGTTCTGATCCACGCTGCGTCCGACTTTTTTCGGCGTGCACGAAACGATCTGCCCCGCCAGCGCCGCGGCGTAGGCGGTCATGCCTATGGTGACCGAGCCGTCCGCCTCGCGGCGCGCCCACACGTTGTTTTCGACGTTGTAATACAGGTCATCGGGAATATTGCAGCCTTTTACCGTTGCCATGCTCACCTCTTCTTGAGTGCTTTTAATTCACAGGATTGACAGGATTTACAAGATTAAATCAAAAACCGCGCCTGGATTGCATGGCCGGGTTCCAGTCCTGTTAATCCTGTGAAACCGCAGTTAAAAAAACAGCGCCTTGTCGCAGCTCAGTATCATGTCGGCGAGCGCGCCGCCGCTCGACAGCTCGTCGACTTCGTCGATCACGTTCGACACTGCCATTTCATAGCCCGGCAGCGCCGGCTGGCACAGGTGGAACTTCACGCCCGCCGACTTGGCATCGCGCATGAATTCGATGATGGTCTTGCCCCCCGCCATCGCCGCCAGCTGCTCGGGCACGCCTTTCTGGCACAGCCTGACGCCTTCCATGGTGAAAAATATCTTCACCTCAGCATCCATCGAAGCGAGGATGGCGCCCATGTAGAACGGCGTCGCGCAGCGCTGCGGTGTTGACGGCCCGCTGGTCATCACGATGACCACCGTCTTCGCCTCGTTGTCCAGATACTCTCGCTCGGCCATTGCAACCAGATCCTATTGCACAGGATTAACAGGATTTACAAGATTAAAACAAATGCGGATTTCATTCTTGATTTTTGTCCTGTTAATCCTGTGAAGTATCCTTAATCCGCTTGCACTGGATGGCGTCGCGCGCGCAGCGCGCGCGGTAGCCGGCCCAGGCGGCCTCACCGGTCAGCAGCACCGCAAGCGCCGCTTCGTGGCCGGCAGCCGGACGCACGCGCGCGATCCACGCCTCGTATGGCTGGCGGTTGAGCAGCGCCGGGGTGTCCAGCACCGCATGATTGGCGCTGTCTATGGTGCAATCAAACAGATTGGGCACGGGTCCGGCCCATTTGCCGCTCTCTATGGTCGCCACCGGCCGGCCGGCCGGCCGCAGCGTGCCCGGCCGGCGCACCCGCACATGCAGGATCTTGCCGGCGATGGTCTGTGAAATATCGGTCATGCCCACGCTCAACAGGCCATTTTCTTCCAGGCGCACCCAGATCTGGTACTCGTCGTCATAATAAAGCTCGGGACGGAATTCGCAGCCGTTGCAGTCCATAGGTGGGGAGTGGGAGGCGGTGAGCGGTAAGCAGTATATCCCCTCCTCTCTTCCCTCCCCTAAATAACGCCCTTCTCGTGCAGAAAATCCAGTGAATCCGAAACATTCTCGTGTATGGCCAGCTTGCGGGCGGACAGGCCCAGCGCGAGGCCGAGCAGCTGGGTGAAGTAGAGGATTTTCACTTTGGTCTTGATGCCGAACTGGGTTTCGGCGCGGATCTGGTGCATTTCCAGGCCGGAGTGACAGGTCGGACATTCGGTGGCGATCACTTCAGCGCCGGATTCTTCCGCCGCCTGCAGCAGGTTGAGCACGAGCTGGGTCGAGGTGTCGGAATCGGACAGGGTGTGCGCGCCGCCGCAGCACGCGGTCTTGAGCGGAAAATCGACGTTGACCGCGCCCGCCGCCGCCAGCAGGTCGTCCATGTAGTGCGGCCTGTGGGTGGATTCCGAACCCGGCCCCTTGTCCTTCTCGGGGAAGATCTGGCGTGGCCGGGTGTACATGCAGCCGTAGTAATTGGCGATCTTCATGCCGTTGAGGCTTTTGCTGATGCGCTGCCTGATGCCTTCCGGACCCAGTTCTTCCATCAGCCATTCGAGCAGGTGCAGGGTGCGCACGTCGCCCTTGTAGACGGGGTCATCCGACTTTTGCGCGAGGTCCTGCACGGTGCGCATGGTGTCTTCCGAAGTCGCGCACTCGTACTCGGCCTTCTTGAGATTGTGGTAGCAGCCGTTGCACGGCGCCATCACGGTCTTGATGCCCATTTTCTCGGCGGCGATCGCCATGTTGCGCGCCGACATATAGGTCTGCAGCATGGGGTGCACGTTTTTCACTTCCATCGCGCCGCAGCAGTTCCAGTCCTGCAGGTTCTCCATTTCGAGATCGAGCGCCTTGACCAGCGCCCGCGTCGAGCGATCGTACGGCCCGCCGGAGCCTTCCAGCGCGCAACCCGGGTAGTAAGCGACTTTAGCCATTTTAAAACCCTCAATCAGCCACAGAGAACACGCAGGTCACAGAGGAAAGGCATGCAACAACCTCTGTGTCCTGTGTGGCAAAAATTCATTCTTGTCCGTGCGCGAGGCGCTTCTGTTCCTCGACGTACTGGCGAAGTACCGCACCGGTGTTGCCCCATGATTTCGTGCGCGGCTTGAACAGCATCATCCAGCCCATCTTGAGCGGACCGGCGACGGGCACGCGGGTGATGAATTTCGCAATCCTGCCCTCGCGCAGCAATGGCCACTTGTTCATGCGCGCGACCATCACGCCCAGCCAGCCGGTTTTCACCAGCGCGACGATGTCCTGGCCGGTTTTCTTGAAAAAATTATGGATGACCTCGGTGTCCTCGATGCGGCCGCGCTCCAGGCACTGGCGGGTGAATTCCTCGTCGAACAGGGTGGAACTCGATTTGGGGACATGGCCTTCGTCCTCCATCCAGTGCTGCAGCGCCTTCATCACGCCCTCGGGCTTCACGTCCTTGGGACAGATGTGGGTGCACTTGTTGCACGACACGCACTGCCAGATGATGTCCTTGTCCCTGAGCAGTTCGTCCTTCATGCCCAGGTTGACGAGGTAAATCCAGTAGCGCGGGTTGAAGTCGGGGTTGATCGCGTACATGGTGCAGGAATTGGTGCACGATCCGCACTGCCAGCAGCGGTGGACGTTCTCACCGCCGCCGTAACTTTGTATGGTCTTGTAGAAATCCGGATCATAGTCGCTGACATAACGCGGCTTGATCATCGTGTTCCAGTGCCCGGAAACATCGACCCCGTCCACCACCAGCTTGTCGCTGGTCATCAGGTCTTCGGGCGCGATCAGCGATTTTTCATGTATAGGCATAAACTCATTTCACAGGATCAACAAGATGGCGCGAATCCCCAGCTGCAGTAATCCTGTAAGTCCTGTTAATCCTGTCAATCCTGTTAAATTAAACTGCTTTTTTCACGCGCGGATTCAAGCCCGGCGCGGCGTCTATGCCCAGCAGTTTCTTCAGTTGCTCGTGCGGAGTCACGCCGCGCGCGAAGTCGGCGCCCAGGCTGCCCTCGGTGAAGGAGCGGAAGTAGGTGGTGTAGGCCTGCGCCTGCACCAGGTCTATCCACAGCGGCACATCGCGGTAAATGCCTTCTTCCGCAATGCGTTCGGCCAACCACGCCCGCGCGCCCTCGAACAGGCCGGGGCTGTTGTCGAAGGGAATTTCGCGCATGGCATCGTTGCCGCGGATGAATTCGCGCAGCGCGCCGCTTTGCGTGGCCTCGTCCCATACCCAGCGCGACATCAGCGGGTATCTGGCGGGGTCGCTGAAGTGCAGGGCCTCGGCGGCGAAATCCCAGGCTGCGCGCCGCACCTTCGCTGCGGCCTTGACGCTTTCCCTGTCGGCCTCTGCGGCACCCGGCATGGCATCGACGAAATTCTGCAGGCGCTGTGCCGGCGGCATGGCGCCCGCGGCTAGGTCCGAGAGCAATGCCGCGACGCGCGCCATGCCGATGCGCTCCAGCGCCGGGTAAAGGCGGCGGCGCGCGGTAAACACGCAACCGAGCAGGATTTCGATATCGGCAGCCGACACATGTTCCCGCGCCAGGGTTTGCGCAAACACCTGCTGCTTGGCGCGCAGCGCGGCGAGCCAGCTCTCGATGCTGCCGTCCTGCGCCGCGGTCTCCAGCAGCTTGCCGCAGTGATGCTTGAACAGCGCGGCGTCGAGCGCCAGCGGCAGTTCGGCCGCGAGGATGCGGTCAGCGACCGCGGTCGCGGGGGGTGCGTGCCGTCTTTTGCTGAACCACAGCATCAGGCGGCTTTCTGCGTGCCTGCGCTCAACTCGCCCACCGCGCGCATCGCCATTGCCAGACCGTGCGAGATGCAGGTGTCGATGTCCTCCGGGCCGAGCGCTGCGCCGCCGACGTAGACGCCGCGCCGCGCGCTGCCGAAGCTCGCGGTGTAGTGCTCGCCGCGCTCGAGAAAACCGTGCTTCTCCAGGCCGACGCCGAACACCCTGGCGATTTCCGGATTGTCGAGGTTGGGGTCCATGCCGATGGCGTGCACCACCAGGTCCATGGGGATCACGATGGGGCGCTTGACCAGGGTATCCTCGCCCTTCACCAGCAGGCGCTTGTCGGGGCCGCGCGTGACTTCGGCAATGCGCGCCTTCACATACTTGGTGCCGTATTCCTCCTGCGAGCGCCAGTAATACTTGTCCTCGTAGAGGCCGAAGGTGCGGATGTCCATGTAATAAATGAACACGTCCGTTTGCGGCGACAGTTCCTTGATTTCCATCGCCAGGTTGGCGGAAACCGTGCAGCAGATCTTGGAACACCACTCGCGGCCGATCTGGCGGTCGCGCGAGCCCACGCACAGCAGGATGCACACGCGCGCGGGCACGCGCCCGTCCGAGGGGCAGGCGATTCTGCCCGCCGCCACCATCTGTTCCACCTGGGTGGTGGTCACCACGTCCTCGTAGGTGCCGAAGCCCCATTCCGGCTTGTTGATGGAATCGAAGTGGGTGAATCCAGTGCCGAGAATCACGGCGCCGGCATTGACGGTCTGGCCGCTGGAGAGCGTGGCGGTGAAATTGCCGGACTCGCCGTCCAGCTTAGTCACCTTCACGCCCTTGTGTATGGTGACGCGGGCATCGTCCTCGACGCGCTTCACCATGCGGCCGATGGCGTCCCTGGCCCATTCGCCCGAGGGTACCAGCTTGGCATAGCCCGACAGGATGGGCGCGCCGCCAAGCTTGCCTTCCTTCTCGACCAGCACCACCTGCCTGCCCACGGAAGCAGCGCCCGCCGCAGCAGAAAGCCCGGTGGGTCCGGCGCCGACAACTAGAATGGTATCGCTCATATATCTGTTCCGTCTTTTTCCATAAAGGCGTGAACGGGTGAAGCCCCTCACCCTAGCCCTCTCCCCGGGAACGGGGGAGAGGGAACAGGTTTTTTACCCGTTCACTTATTCACGCGTTCACCTGTTCACTTGCTAATGGCGAGCGCGGGATCGTAGAGGTACTCGATGCGCCCCGCCTCCACTTCCTTGAGATAGGCCTCGAAGTTCTTCTTCGACTGGTCCCATGAAATGCCCATCTTCTCGACCACTTCCTCGCACGGGCTGGCGTGCCACTGCAACTGCGCGATCTTGAAAGGGTCGGCGCCGCAGGCAAGCGCGGCGAACTGGATGTCGGCCATGATGGGCACCGAAAAGTTCTGGCCGTGGGCCTTGCCTATCCACTGGTTCTTGTCCATGGTGGTGATGCAGCCGGTGTCTATGCCCAGCATCACGTCGGCGTTGGCCTCCTCGCGCGCGACCTTGATCTTGCGGTCTATGGTGAAGGAGCGCGTGAACTCGCGCTCGGAAATGATGTGACGGAAGCCGAAGCCGCAGCAGTCGTACCAGGTCGAGTAATCGATGACCTGCGCGCCCAGCGCCTCGGCAATCGAGGTGCCCACTGCAGTGCGGTTGCCGCCCAGCACTTCCGGATCGTAGATCGCATCCTCGTGCACCATCTTGTAATAGTGGCATGCGGTATGCACCGTCACCCGCATCTTGGAAACATCTATGGTCTGCAGTTCGGAGGCGATGCGCTTGCGCATCACGTGCACCCATTCCGAGTAGTGCACGATTTCCTCGGGGATCACCAGCTTGCCGTCGACCAGGCGCCCCAGCTTGGCGAGGATTTTCCTGACCTTGTCGCGCAAAGGCGCCGACTCGATCAGGTACTTGCGCACCTCCTTGTAATTGCCATACGAGGTGCCGCAATGCACCAGCGGGAAGAAATGCCCCGCCTCGTGGCCATGCTGCCTGCCCGATACATAAGCCTGGTGGAAATTGCGCAGGAACACCGCAGCCAGAGACTCCAGGTTGCCGACGCCGGATCCGTGGTAGTTCCAGGCAGTGCAGGAAGTCTGGTCGGTTTCATCGAGATAGTCGCGCCCCGGCACCATGCCGAGCTTGTTCATGGTCCACAGCAGCGCAGTCGGATAGCCGGGAATATTGCCGCACTGGCCGCAGGACTTGTGGTGCCACAGCTGCATGGTGGGGATTTTCTTGTTCCAGCCAAACAGGGTCTGCACGTCGACCGGCTGGTGCGCGTCGCTCACGCGATGCACGATGATCTCGCCTTCCTTCTCGAGCTGCCACATGTGCTCGCGCACGTCATCCATGCGGTCGGCGAGGTCGAGCGTGCGGCGGTCGACGTGCTTCTCGACCCATGCCGTGGCCCTGGCCGCCTCTTCCGGCGACAGATTGGTCGGCTGGAAAAACGCGCCGTGACCGGCAATGCCGCTGCCGTCGCTGGGATACTGTTCGGTGCTCATATCGGCCTCCCGTTCATCCTGTCTGTTCGCTTTCTTGCTCTTCGAGCATTTCCTCGTACTCTTCGCGCTTTTCCTCGATGAAGTCCTGGATCACGTCATAGAGGTTCTCGTCCATCGCCTCCAGCGACTTGAGCACACCGGTCATTTCCCAGATGGTGTACATCTCGACCGAAGTCTTGAGCGACACTTCCCATGCCGTGTCCGTGGTCTGCAGCGTGCGCAGCGGTATCGCCTTGCGCAGCGTCTTGAGGTTGCCCTCGACCTTCTGGATATTGGGGCCCCAGTCGGGGAAATGGTCGGGCTGTATCATGTCCGGCGACAGCTGGTTGCCGGTGGTGATGAGCTTGAGCATCACGCGCCCGAACGGCCGCAGCACGTCCTTGGCCGACTGCATGCCGTGCTTGATGGCGACCTCGCGCATGATGGAGACCAGCCCGCCGGGAGAATTCTTGAAGGGGCAGCGCGCGGCGCAGGTCATGCACTGGGCGCAGGCCCAGATTTTTTCCTGCATCACGTCGTAGATCTGCTCGACGTTCTCGGTCCACAGCAGCTGCACGATTTCGCGCGGGCTGTAGTCGTAGAAATGCGCAGACGGACAGGTTGCGGTGCAGATGCCGCAGTTCAGGCAACCGTTGAGCTCGTGGTCATAGCGGAGGTCGGCCTTGATGTCCTCGAAAACTTCCTGCATTTCCGCATACGTTGCCACATCCGCCTCCAGTGGCGCGTGTCGGGGCTTGCCGGCACGCGCCGCGATCGCGGCAGCCTCTCGGGGCCGCCCGCGACAGCGCTATTTCTTTTTCATGAAAAAAATGAACTCCTTGTCGGCCGTGTCGGAAGACAGGAGCTCATTGCCGGTCTGCTTGGAAAACGCCTGGAAATCCTTCACCGACCCCGGGTCGGTGGCCATGATCTTCAGCACCTGGCCGGTGGTCATGTCGGTCAGCGCCTTCTTGGTTCTCAAAATGGGCAGCGGGCAGTTCAGGCCGCGCGCGTCGAGTTCTTTGTCGAACTGCATGGAACTCCTCATTGGATAGATTAGTTATCAATGAAACTCTAATATACGGTGTCGCCACCATTGCCGCAAGGTTTGCGCCGTCTGCTGTCGATTATAACGGGTTCATTTTCACCGCCTCAGAAAATTAAATATAAAATTAAATCAACGGGTTAAATCACCCCGTCGCGCCGGACATGTGCGGGGGTGCGCGCACAGTCCGTCCCGTTAATGGCTAACTGCCGGCACGCCGCGCAGACGCGGCGCGCGCCCTCAGAAAATGCTGACGTTGCGGTCCGTCAGCAGCTGCGACAGGCGCAGATTGGCCATCGCCAGGCGGTCGACCAGCAGTTCGAGGAAGGCGCCCTGAAAGTGGTGGCGACACTGCTCGGATGCCTGAGACAGCGTTTCGGCACGGATTTCGATGGCCACGATATCGCCCATGGTGACCACGCTCGCCGTGCGCTGGAAACGCTGCTTGCCCAGATACGCCATCTCGCCAAAGCATTCGCCGGCCCTGAGCACATTGAGCAGCCGCTCCTGCTTGGTGACCTTGACCTCGCCCGCGGCCAGGATGAAGAACGAGGAACCGACCTCGCCCTCGCGAATCAGCACCGTGTCACGCGGCTGCCTGTGCCATACCGACAGCCGCAGCACTTCCCACAGCTCGACATCGGTGAAATGCCGGAAAAATTCCAGTCTGCGCAGGATGTCGAATTTTTCGCTTTCCGGCATGCCCGTTTCCGATTTCTGCCGGACACCGCCCTGCGCCGCCACCAGGTCATGAGTGAACTCCTCCCAGGTCTGGTAGCGGTCGGCCGTGTTTTTCTGCATGGCGCGCATGACGATTGCGTCGATCTGCGGCGACACGTCGGCGCGGAACTGGCTAGGCGGCAGGGGCTCGATATTGATGATCTGGTAGATCGTGCTGTAGTTGTTGGCGCCCTGAAACGGCAGCCTGCCGGCAAGCAGCTGGTACATCACGGTGCCCAGCGAATAAATGTCGGTCTGGTGCGTCAGCTGCAGCTCCCTCACCTGTTCCGGAGACATGTAGGCCGGCGAACCTATGCCGGTAACCTGGGTGCTGTCGGTGGCGCCGGTCAGCGCGGCGCCGAAATCCGAGATCTTGATGTCGGATGTCCCGGCGAGCAGGATGTTGGCAGGCTTGATGTCGCGGTGAATCACCCCTTGCTGCGCCGCGTAATCGAGGGCGCGGGCGCACTTGAAAATGATCTCGACGATGCGCTGCACCGGCAGCAGGTTATCGACGCGGGCGTGCTTTTCCAGCGTGCCGCCGTCGACATGCTCCATCACGATGTAGCTCGCCTCGTCGTCGGCCACCGCATCGTAGATCGCGACGATGTGAGGATGCGACAACTTGCCGGCGAGCGAAGCCTCGGTCAGGAACAGCTTGCGATAGCGCCTGCCATGCTCCTTGTTGGCCAGCGCTTCGGACAGCACCACCTTGATCGCGACATGGCGTTCCTGGAAGGGGTCCACCGCCTCGTACACCACGCTGGTGGCGCCCTTGCCGAGCTCGCGGACGATTTCATACTTGCCGATCTTGCGCATGGTTTCCGTGCAAATAAAAAAGCTGGCTACCCTCGGGCAAGCCAGCCTTTGAAGAGCGGGAAGCGCTCCCTGCGGAGCGTCCCGCGACAGCCAGAACGGATTAGGGCTTGGGCGCCGGGCCGCCGGCCGGACGCGCCGGACGCAGCCGCAGTGCGTTTTCAACCGCCTTGTTCTTGTCGACGACCAGCAGATCCACGCTTTCGGCCGGGCAGCGCGCCATCACGTCCTCGCTCTTGGCTTCGACTTCAGGCGGGGTGTTGGGCTCGACCGGCTTGATGCCGAGGGCGGCCATCAGCTCGCCGGTGGCGGCGTGCACCCGTGCATAGGCGATGTCCAGATCGCGCTCGCCGTTGATGTAGGCGCGGCGGGCCTGGAAGTATTCGTTTTCGGTATCGAGCAGGTCGAGCAGGGTGCGCTGGCCAATGTCGAACTGGTTGCGGAACGCCTGGCGCGCCTTGTCGGTGGCAAGCTGGTGCTGGTCGAGGTAATTCACCTGCTCCTTGAGCTTGTTGACGTCATTGAGCGCAATCTGCAGCGTCTGGCGGATGTCGCGGCAGACCTTGTCGCGCAGGTCCTTGGCGACGTTGACGTTCTGCGTGTACTGGTTGATGCGCGACATGTCGCGATTGCCGTTGAAGATGTTGATGCGCATCGTCAGTTCGGCAGTGTTGTTCTCGTGACGGCCCAGGGTGCCGCCGAGGTCATGACCCCGGTCATGCTGCAGCCGGAAGTCGACCCGCGGATGCAGGGCGGCGCGGCGCACGGAGACATCGCCCTGCGCAGCCTGGATGTTTTCCATGGCCGCCATCAGCTGCGGCGATTTGTCGAGCGCCTTCTTGAGGCCGGCAACCGCGTTGGCGGGCATGTTGGCGGAAAGCGGCTTGGGCTGCTCGACCAGGTTCGCCGGCTTGTCACCGACGATGCGCTGGAAACGCGCGCTGACGTCGTGCAGGTTGGCCAGCTCGGTCAGCAGATTGGACTCGGCAAGGGCCAGACGGCCGCTGGCGGTTTCAAGGTCCACGCCGCGGCTCACGCCCTTCTTGGTGCGCTCGCCGATCTGGTCATATACCAGCTTGTGCTGGGCATAGTTTTCCTCGGCGAACTCGACCAGCTTCTGGAAACGCAGCACGTCCTGGTAGGCACGCACAGCTTCGAGCGCGGCGCCTTCGGAAATCTCCAGCAATTCGAAATAGCGCACGCGGCGCACATGGTCGAGGCGCTTGACATCCTCTCTCGTGAACGCGCCGTCATACAGCATCTGGCGCAGGATCAGGCTGACGTTGTCATAGCTGTAACGCCGCGCCGTTGTCACCAGGGGATCGTTCAGGTGCGTCTTGCCGGCTGCCGCGACGGCATCCAAGGTCGGCAGGTAGCCGCCGAAAGACACATCGCGCTCATGGCCAGCGGCGCCAAAGGTATGCCATTTCGCCAGCACTTCCGGATTTTTCAGGACCGCCCTGGATGCAGCGTCCTGCAAGGTCATTTTTTGCTGCGCAGCAGCCCCGCCCGCCATGGCGACCAGCGCCGCGGCGACACACCACTTCATTTTGCGCGAAACCATTTTAAATCCCCTAGATTGACTACGCTTTCAGATTATTCTGCATTCTTTCAACGTCTTATACGCCAGCACGAAAGCTTCCTCAGTATGTTCTTTTTAACCACATACTTTATAAAACAAATCTCATGGTACTTCAAGCATGCGTGAATGGCCGCGGATCGGGTTGTTGTCAAAATACAACAGCGTCATAGCACCCGGTATTCCCCTACCCATACGGAATATTAGATTTTCCTAATGTAACACCACCCAACGCCACCTGCGCAAGGCTTGTTCAAGCCCCCCACTGAATTCGCACGCACGCCCCGCCCGCGGCCAGATCACCCATTCAGGTTAAGCCATTCGTGACCAGAACCATTTGTGCTGCATCAATCTTTGACAAGATGGCCGAGGCTTTCCGCTGCCAGCGATTTGATGACACCTTATTGTGTTCTCTGTAATATCTTTCCGGTCCGTCACACGCCGCATTTCCGATCATCAAACGATTCCACCGCAGCCCATCATGAATTTTCGCGCCTTGGTCGCGCTGCTGGTCGTTTGCGTCTGGCTGATCCAGCAGGCGGCAAGCTTCAATTTCGACCAGCTGCAGCAAACCGCGGCGAGGCGTTTCGGAGCGCAGGCCGGCAATGCGATACGCGACTGGCAAAAAGCGCTCAGCGACAGCACGTCTGCGGGCGAAATGGAAAAACTGCGCTTCATCAACGCCTACATCAACGGCCGGGTGACCTTCGTCGACGACCAGACCGCGTGGCAGGCCAACGACTACTGGGCCACGCCGCTGGAATCGCTGGGACGCGCGCAGGGCGATTGCGAGGACTACACCATCGCCAAGTACTTTTCGCTCAAGTACCTGGGCGTGCCGGTGTCCAAGCTGCGCCTGACCTATGCCCGCGCGCGCATCGGCGGCCCCGCCAGCACCATCACCCAGGCGCACATGGTGCTGGCGTACTACTCTTCGCCCGACGCCGAACCGCTGATTCTTGACAACCTGATCTCGGAAATCCGCCCCGCCTCGCGCCGCGCCGACCTAGCGCCGGTGTTCAGCTTCAACAGCGAGGGCGTGTGGATGGCTGGCGGGCAACCGCAGCCCCCGGGCGGCAGCAGCGGCCTCACGCGCTGGCAGGATCTGCTCACGCGCATGAAGAGCGAAGGTTTTGACATATAAACAAACCGGGAATCCGCCACAAAATGTCTCTACCCCCCTCTCCCTACCCGGCCCCCTCGCCTGCTACGCAGGCTCTCCCCCCGTGCACGGGGGGGGAGGGGTATTTCATTTTGTTACCCGCGCTTAGATTCATTGTGTTACCTGCGCTTAGATAGAGGAAAGCCAACATGTCCCTCATACGCCAGCTTTGGCTTGCCATCGTGATCATCTCGATCATCGCCTTTGGCGGCAGCTTCACCGTCAGCATGCTGACCGCCCGCCTCTATGTCGAACAGCAACTGCATCGGCAGAGCGTAGACTCCGCCAACTCGCTGGCGCTGTCGATGTCGCAGCAGAGCAAGGACCCGGTCACCGTGGAACTGCAGGTGGCGGCGCTGTTCGACGGCGGCCACTATCAATCCATCGTGGTGACCGACCCGCTGGGCAAAACCATCGTGGACCGCATCCAGACCCGCAGCGATACCACCGTGCCGGCATGGTTCATCAACACCCTGCCGATCAAGTCGCTGCCCGGCCGCGCCCAGGTCACCGACGGCTGGAAGCAGTTCGGCGTGGTCACCATCATCAGCCACAACCGTTTCGCCTACCAGGCGCTGTGGAACAGCCTGATCGAGCTTGCCGGCTGGTTCCTGCTGGCCGCGCTAGCGAGCGGCTTCGTCGGCACCCTGCTCATACGCAACATCCGCCGCCCGCTCGAAGCCGTGGTCAGCCAGGCGCACGCCATCGCCGAGCGCCGCTTCATCACCATCGACGAGCCGCGCACGCCCGAACTGCGCAGCGCGGTGCGCGCCATGAACGACATGGTGGCGCGCCTGCGCCAGATGTTCGCCGACGAGGCGGCGCGCCTCGAAACGCTGCGGCACAAGGTCAACCACGACGAGGTCACGGGACTTTCCAACCGCGATTACTTCATGGCGCATTTCCGCGAAATCCTGCTGGGCGAAGAGTTCGGCCAGACCGGAAGCCTGGTGCTGGTGCGGCTGATCGATCTCAACGCGCTCAACCAGCGCCTGGGCCACGTACGCGCCGACGCCCTGATCAAGGACCTGGGCGCGGTGCTGTGGGCGAGCGGCGAAGGCCGCATCGGCCAGCGCGCCGGTCGCATGAAGGGTGCCGAATTCGCCGTGGTGTGCCCGACCTTCCAATCGGCGACCGAGGCGGCGACCGACATCCACGAGCGCCTGCTCAAGGATTTCCTGCCGAAGTGGTCCACCGAAATCCCCGACTTGTTCCACATCGGCGCGGTGCTGTACCGGCGCGGCCAGAACCCGGGCGAAGCGCTGGCGCGCGCCGACCAGGCGCTCGCCGCGGCGCAATCCAAGGGCGCGAACAGCTGGCACGCCAGCGAAGAAGGCGAAACCCAGGCCTCGGTGCCGGCCGAACAATGGCGCACCCTGCTCACCGAGGCGGTGGGCGCAGGACTGGTCAAGATTGCGTTCTACCCGGTGGTCTCGGCCACCACCGGCCAGGTGCTGCACCAGGAAAGCGCGATCCGCCTGCAGCCTGCGGGCGGCGGGGCGCTGCTCAGCGCCGGCGACTTCATGCCGATGGCAGCGCGCCTCAACCTGACGGCGCCGCTCGACCTCGGCGTGATCAAGCTCGCCATCGGGCACCTGGAAACCGTGGCCGGCGACGTAGCCGTGAACCTGTCGGCCGAAACCATCGCCGACTGGGGATTCCGCAACGACCTCAGGGCGCTGCTCAAGGACCATCCGGCGCTGTGCAAGCGCCTGTGGCTGGAGGTACCCGAGTACGCGGTGTTCCGCCATTTCGACGCCTTCACCGAGCTGTGCAAAATGCTCAAGGCCCTGGGCTGCAAGGTGGGCATAGAGTTCTTCGGCCAGCGCTTCGCGCAGGGCCAGAAGCTCGCCGACCTCGGCCTCGATTACATCAAGGTGCACCCGAGCTATGTGCGCGGCATCGATCAGAATGTCGGCAACCAGGAATTCCTCAAGGGGCTGTGCAATGTCGCCCACGCGCTGGGCATCGTAGTCATTGCCGTGGGCGTGGTGAACGAAGCCGAAATCGCCAAGCTGCGCGAACTCGGCTTCGACGGCGTCACCGGCCCGGCGGTAAAGACCTAGCAGCAAACCTGGCTGCGGTGATCAGGACCCTGGCACGCGCCGGGGTTCGCCGCGTCCGTCGCAATGCGGCCATGCCTGCCGCCGCGTAGCCGCGTGCCCGAACCTCGGATCATGCGCCACGCGCAAGAATCCGGGACGAAAAAAAGCCCGGTGCAACCGCACCGGGCTTGATCCTGTTTCTGGCTTGTCAGCCGACGATCAGCTGTCGACCACCAGTTTCTGCTGGCTCAGCAGGTTGGCGATGATGGTGGCATCGTTCAGCGCACCTTCATCCGTGATGTCGACGGCCGCCAGCACGATCTGCTGGTCGACGACGCCGTCACCGTGGGTCGACACGTTGACGATGGTCGAATTCGTCGCCTCGACGTAATCGAAGCTCAGGTAATCCGTCAGGTCACCCGACTCCTCGCCCTGCAGCAGATCCTTGAGATCGATCTTGTCGGTGCCGTTGCCGAAGTCGGCGATGATGTCGACTGCCGGCGTTGTGACGGTGCCCTGGTCGCCGAGCGTCCACTTGAAGGTGTCACCTCCGATCCCACCGATCAAGACGTCATCACCAGCACCGCCACTAAGCACATCGTCGCCACCATAACCGAACATGTAGTTGGTTTGAGCAGTGCCAGCAAGGGCCTGGCTTGCATCGGTACCCTCAATGGTGGCGCCAGCAGGATAAAGCGTTGCGTTTATCGTGCTACTGATGAAATCACCGTCAGTATCGTAACCGGTAATGTCATAGGAAAGGTTGATAGGCTCGCCTGCGCTCGACTCCCCATACGAAAACTCGCCCAACTTAAATTCGGATGTACCACTCAATGCATCAATCTGTACCGCACTAAAATCCGTATCTGATTTGATTTCAAACCACCAACCCTGCTTCAGACCAGATATATTGATTGATGTGTAACCGTTATCATCCACCCCATTACCAGTAACAGTTATCAGACTCGTCACATCGACCAGCCCTGTCTTATTCACAGGATCCGTATAGTAAAAAGCCCGAACATCCGAGAGCTTAATCCTCGCCGCGGCTTCACCCGTAGTATCTCCGTAAAAGCCTGAAATACCAGTTTGATTAAATGGCGCATCATCATCCGCCACAATCGCCGTTACTTTTATGGTCGCACTTCCGCTACCCAAGACAAAATCAACTTCTTGCCGGAATGCGTTAGTCAGGTTATGAGTGCCCCCGTAGGTATACGTCCAGTCATTACCGACCTTATCTGCCTCCAGATCATTAACGAAGTCGAAGCGAATACCTTCCCCCGAAGTGAAGCTATTACCCTCACCAATGCCGATTTGGTTGGCGTTGGTGTTCACCGTAAATCCAGTGGCGGTCGACAACAACACATCCTGACTGGTGTTAGCCAGCGCATAATCCCCTTGCTTATCGGGTGAATCAATTTGACCATACAGCGCTTTCCAGGGAACATTACCGCCACCGACACCCGTTAAGTCGGTTGCGCTCGTTTCCGTACCATTCGCGATAACTCCATTAGAGTGAATGGTATATGTATCCCCTGACGGATCAATGTCTATGGTGAATCCGATAATGCCTTCAGCCGTTTTTGCTATAAGCTTTGTCTGATCCGCGCCATCGTAATGGAGGTACAAGGCGTCGCCATTGAAGGTCAAAGGATTGCCCTCAAGGTCTGTTGCCGGATCGCCCTCAGTAATGTCGAATTTCACGGTCTGCACACCATCCGCGCCGACTGCAGCCGCAAAATTTAGAGGTAGCGTTATGCTGGGAGATGTTGCCCGATCAACGAGATGAGCCGACGTAGGCACAAAGTTTTCCGGTACATCATCGATGATATTGATGGTCAGATTGGCGCTGGCTGAAGTGCCGCCAATACCAGCCACACTCACCGTCACCGAGTCCGTCAGCGTCGTGTCATTAGCCGGCTGTGTGTGCGTTTGTGCCGCATTCAGCGTGTAGCTGTAGCTGATCGTCGCCGTCTTATCGCCGTCAGCACTGCTGTAACCCGTGATTATCAGCGTACCCTCACCAGTAGAGATTCCCCCTGACGGACTGCTCGAACTAAAGCCCTTCAGTTGATCCAGCGTGAAGGTCGTCCCGCCTACCGTAACGCTTGCAATGCCATCCGTCGCCGATACCTGGAACGAGTCGTTCCCGTCAGTCTCGCTCGTATCCGGCACTGAAGTCAGACCAGCCTCATATACCGTGCTGTCAGCACCTTGCGCCGCTACCGTGACGGAAGCCGTATCGTCCGCACCCTGTATATTGATCGTCAGCGTCGCCGTGCTCGGATCGCCATCAGCATCTTCCATCGTGTATGCCAGTACAAAGGACAGGTCGCTATCCGAAGTCAACGCCTGCACCGCCGGCAATGCATTGTTCAGCGTAAAACTGTAACTACCGCCCGCATTCAACTCCAGCGTGCCATAGGCAGCCAGCGCAGCCACAGCATCAGCATTGGCAGCGTCGTCCCATGCGCTAAACGTTTTCGGTGTATCCGCTCCCGCACTGTCGTTTTCCAACACATTCCCGCTGACAACAGCACCACCCTCACCATCTTCCACCAGCGTCGGCGCCACATCGTCCTCTGCTGTCGGTACATCATCAACGATGTCAATCGTGACAGTCGCCGTGTTGGAAGTATTCGTGCCGTCAGTCGTGGTAAACGAGAAGACGTCGGTCTCGGTCACGCCATTGACGTCTGTCGTGACATCGGTCAACTGATATGTGAAGTCGGCCAGGCCGGTGTTCGGATCAAAACCGGTGATGGTCAGGGTGCCGTGGGCGCCCGGGATCACGGTGCCAACCAGATCGCCCATCGGGATCACCACGCCATTGATGGTGACCGACACCAGCGTGTCTATCCCATCGGGATCGCCCACCAGGAACTGCCCCAGCACGAACTCGCCTTCGCCTTCGCTGTTCGAGCCGACCGGCAGCGCCGCCTCAAACACCTGGGCACTGGCGGATTCGGCGTACAAACCGTCATTGCCAACCAGGATGGTCGGGCTATTGGAAGGCGTAGTAATCTCTTCAATCGCGCCCGGGGTGGGCTGATCCGCGCCGCCCAGCGCAAAGTTGCCGTAGTCGTAGCTGACCGGGGTCACGCCTTCGCTGATGCGCAGCAGTTGCACGAACGAGCTGCCGCCGTCTGCAGCGCCACCACCGGCAAGACCGGCTGCCGCAGCTTCCGCTTCCAGCAGCGCGTTGGCGTCACCCGCCGCCAGCGCCTGGATTACCTTTTGTGCCGCCGCAGCGCTTTCCAGCGCGCTCGTCGCAGCGCTCGGCTGCGCCGGCCCGCCCACTGAGCCATCCACTGCAAACGTCTGTTGCTCGGCCACCTGCACCGTCTTGCCGCCGCCCATATCGAGTTCGGCTGAGCTGCCCGGCGCGGTAACGAGGATCTCGCCTTCCTGCAGCTGGTCGCCTTTTTGCAAGCGGCGCTTCACGCCTTCCTTGTTGACCGCGAAGACTTCACCTTTGACATTCACTACAGTGGCGATGGCCATTTTGTTCCTTTATATAGAAAACTAGCTGAGTCGAATCCTACGCGGTTCAGCAACGGAATCTATTGCCCTGAAGGGCATACAAATGTCACTTTTTGCTGCCACAGCACTTCGGGAGAATGATGATTTTTTATTATTAATCATATACTTATAATAAAACACGAATTGCCACTTTCCGTCGCCGCCGATTACCGTGACATAAGTCACAGCAAGTGCCGTTTTGGGCGTCCGGACGCAATGTATCCGGCGTAGTTTGCGGCAAATTTTTTCTGCGTACAAGCGTCCGGTGGTGCACTTTTTTTCCGCGCGCGCAGTCAATGGGTAAGGGATACACTAATGCTCTCAGCCCCGGTGCCAAGCGCCACAAAGACCATGTCGAAATTTTATATCTATCTGTTTTTAAACATATTTTTGTTGCCGTCGGCATGGGGGGCGGACTGGCGCAATCTGCCCTCGCCGCCCGAGTATCAGGCCATGGTGGACCTCGACACGGTCAAGAAAAACCAGCACGGCGCAATCTTCACGCTGCGCCGCGCCTATCCCGCCGCGCAGGCGCTGTCCGATGGCAAGGAGTATCACAGCACGCGCCAGCAGTACGTCATCAACTGCAGCGAGGGCCAAGCCGCGCTGGCCGCGACCGCGTACTACGGCGCGGATCGCAAGCTGGTGCGTGCCGACATGCGACCGAAATGGAAATCGGAACTCGCCGCGCCCGCAGCAGAATCTGAACTCGCCAATGCCATGAAGCTCGCATGCGAGCGCCTCGCCACTCTCGGCGATGGCGATGCCGCCACCAAGAAAGCAGAACCCGCGCCCTCCACCGGCGCGAAGCCGGCGGTGGCGAGAAGCTCGAGCGGCTCGGGCATCGTGATCAGCCGCAACGGCCACATCCTCACCAATCAGCACGTGGTGCGGCAATGCGACGCGCATGAAATCATCGACGACAGGAACCGCGTGTTCAAGGCCGAGCTGGGCGCGATCGATGTTGCGAAGGATCTTGCGCTGCTCACCGTGAGCGAAAAGTTTTCCGCTGCCGCGCCGGTGCGCAAGGCGGCGGAGCCGCGGCTGGGCGAAGCCGTGACCGTGGTCGGCTATCCGCTGGTCGGCGTGCTGGGCACCAAGCCCAGCGTCGGCTTCGGTCACGTGAGTTCGACGGTGGGCGTGCGCGGCAATCCGGTGCAGATGCAGATTTCGGTGCCGATTCAGCGCGGCAACAGCGGCGGCCCGGTGCTCGACCAGGCCGGCAATCTGATCGGCGTGGTAGTCTCCAAGCTCGACGCGCTCAAGCTCGCGCAGCGCACCGGCGACCTGCCGCAGAACGTCAACTTCGCGATCAAGGGTGAAAGCGTGCGCACCTTCCTCGAGTCGAACAAGATCGAATTCGAGGCTGCGGAGGATACTGTCAGGCTGGAAAACACCGAGATCGCCAGCCGCGGCGCCGCGGTCACGGTGCGCGTGCGCTGCATACGCAACGCCGTGCCGGTCGCGACGCAGCAGTAAAGCGGCCCCTCTCCCCAACCCTTTCCCCGCTCACGCGGGGCGAGGGAGTTGCTTATTTCCCGCCCTCTGCTTTGCTTCAAGTGTTCCCTTGTCCCCGCTCACGCATGGCGAGAGGGAATAAATCTCCCTCTCCCGCCTCGAGCGGGAGAGGGCCGGGGAGAGGGAGTCATTTATTTTCCGGTCCTCTGCTACTCACGCAGGGAGAGGGGGGGATTTTTGAAAAGCGCGGGGTCTGCCCTACCGCTCACGCGGGGCGAGCGAATTTCTCTTTGTATGACCCCGTCGCGGGCGCAATGGCCAGCTACAGGCTCTCGACCTTGCGGGCTGGCGGCTGGCTTGCGCCGGATTCCGTATTGAAGAGTTCGAGGTTGCTGCGCGAATGTTCCTTGACGCGGTACATGGCGGTATCCGCGCCGCGCATGAGGGATTCGCTGTCCTTGCCGTCGCGCGGGTAAATCGCCGCACCCATGCTGCAGCCCACGCTGACCTTGCGGTTGCCGATGCGTATGGCGCGCGACACGCTGTCGAGCACCCTCTGCATCATCGGCGCCAGGGTTTCCTGGCCGGACTGCAGCGGCAACACCATCACGAATTCGTCGCCGCCCAGGCGCGCCGCCAGGTCGCCTTCGCGGATGCACGACGAGATGCGCGCGGCGACTTCCTTGAGCACCCTGTCGCCGGCGTTGTGGCCCAGCGTATCGTTCACCGCCTTGAAGTCGTCGAGATCGATGAACACCACCGCCACCATGTTCTTCAAGCGGCGCGCGCGCGCGATTTCCTGGTCGAGGTGCTCGCGCAGCCGCCGCCGGTTCGGTAGGCCGGTGAGCGTGTCGTGATACGCGAAATGGCTCAGCCTTTCCTCCCTGGCGCGGTGGTCGAGCGCAAACGACAGGTCGGCGGCCAGCTCGTTGAGTATCGCCACCTCATCCGCTTCGAAGAAACCCGCCTCGGCTGAATAAATCTTGAATACCGCAATCACCCTGCTTTCGGCGATCAGCGGCAGCGCAACCATGGAGCGGTAGTCGCGCTCCAGCGCCGCCTGCTTGGGCACGAACAGGCGGTCGTGCTCGATGTCCTTGACGGTCACCGCGCTGCCCTGGCGCAGCGCGGCGCCCTTGGCGCTGCAGTCTTCCGATGCCGCGCCGGGGAGCGACGCGACCTCCTCGAGGTAGCCTTCGTTATGCCCGCTCCACGCGGCCGGCTCTATGGCCAGGGTTTCCGGAATCACCCTGCCCACCCACGCCATGCGGAAGCCGCCATGCTCGACGGCAAGGGCACAGACCGCCTGGAACAGCTCGTGCGGCTCGCGGATGCGCACGATGGCCGAAGCGATTGCGCTCTGCATCGCGCGCAGACGCGACAGGCGCGCGAGCCGCGCCTCCTGGCGCGCATGGCGCTTGCGCTCGCGCACTTCGCGCAGCGCGCGCAGCACCACGGCCGGCAGGCGCGCGAGATTGGTTTTCACCACGTAATCGGTGGCGCCGTTCTTGAGTGCCTCGACCGCGCGCTCCTCGCCTATGGTGCCGGACACGAATATGAAAGGCAGGTCGGGCTGGCGATCACGCACCAGCTTGAGCGCCGACAGGCCGTCGAAACTGGGCAGCGTGAAGTCGGAGAGCACCAGGTCGGGATTGAAGGCGTCGAGTTCGCGCACGAAATCGACGCGGGTTTCAACGCAGCGCGTTTCGCAGAGGATGTGCGCGCGCTGCAGTGCCCGCATTTCCAGTTCCGCGTCGCTGGGCACGTCTTCCAGCAGCAGGATTCTGAGGGCGGTTTCCATGTTTCTATCGACCCGACTAGAGCGTTTTGGTGGACATGCAAAACTCTAAACCCGGCGCGCGGCGGCGACCATTGCACTATGTCACATCACGGCGAAAATCTATCGTTTTGTGATGTTCAAGACAAAATTTGCAAATGAAATCAATGCTTCAGTACTGGCCTTGCACAGCACCGAAACGACCCGAAAATTCCGCATGACAGGAAGCAATGACATGCACAAAACCCAAGAGTTCCGGCCTTGAAAATTTCTCATTCTCACGCGACGGTTAATGTTTAGCTCCTAACGTACTGAATGGGAAACTTTTTGCGATTTGGGGGAAAACGCAGGGCGAAAAAAAGCCCGGCGGGTGAGCGCCGGGCTTGATGCTGCTAAGGGAGTTAATCAGTCATTAATAACCAGCTTGCCCGAGTTAATAAGGTTAGTGATGATCTGGGTCTGCTGAGTCAATTGGTCAAGTCCGCCCGTCAGATCCCCATTCACCAAGATGGTTTGATCTACTGTAGCGTCACCCGTACCTGTCGACTTCACGGTAATGGTTGTAGTCCCGGAGCTGTAAGTGATGTTCAGATAGTCCGCGACGGGATCGTTTGCAGGATTCAAACCCTCCAGGAGATCCTTGAGGTCGATCTTGTCGGAGTTAGCGACGTTGTCGAAGTCGGTAATGGTGTCGGTTGCTCCCGTGACATCCGAGGATAGCCATTTGAAGGTATCCGCGCCAGTTCCGCCGGTCAAGATATCGTTGCCCAGACTGCCAGTCAGCACATCATTGCCCGAACCGCCAAGTAGCACATCTTCACCCAGCCCGCCGGTGATTGTGCTATTGCTTGCCGCCGGGTCAATGGTCAGTGCGATGGTTCCGCTAGCGGAATCGCCGTCGAAGTCAGTCAGCGTCGTACCGAACGACAAGTCGATTGCATTGCCCGCCTGCGTTGATTCGACCTGCAGATGGCTCAGCGAGAACTTGCCATCCTCGCCGCCGGTGCCGGCGTTGGTGATTTCCAGCCGCTCATAGCCGTTCCCCGCCGTGTAAGTTTGCACGCTGTAATCATCGCGCAAACCTGTCACTATCACCGAGTTTCCGCCGACTTCGGTTACGAAGTCCACGACAATGTCCTCGCCATCCAGCACAAACGTGATATCGCCTGTCGCCGTGCCCACCAGCACGCCAAGATTGTTGTAAATCCGGACTTCGGTGATGGTCAGCAGTGTATCGTTAGTAAAATCGTGGTTGCCGATGGTTTGGTTCGCGGTTCCCTTGTCCGCGTCGTAGGCCCTGAGGCGCAGGTCCGCAATCGTTCCGTTGGAAATCTGGTCTATGGTGAAGCGGAAGCCGTTGACACTTTCATGGTCTACTATCGTGAACCCGTCATCTGCCGTGCCGCCCCCGTTCGCTACGAACGTAAAGTTGCCAAAATCGATGCGCAAGCCCGAGTCGGGATTGGTGATGTCGATGAACTGACCATTCACGCCCACGTCGTCCGAATCGCTGTTGATCGAACCTGATGTGACACCTGCCGTGATCGGCGTGAACAGCATTTCCAGGCTGTCGGCCGTGGTGGACTCGATGATTTTGAAAGGCGGATTTCCGGCGACCCCACCAGACAGGTTGTTAAACGTCGATCCCGAACCGTTGTCGATGGTCTTGATCAGATTGAATTCGTAGCTGTCGGTACCCGAATTCAGCGTGGCAGTAAACACGGTCTGGTTGGCATCGAGCCCCGTCGGGTCGGTCGTGCCATACACGGTGCCCGTCCCGAGTCCAAACACATAAATGAAACTGGTCGCACCGCCGGAAGTCAGCGTCGTCACGCCGTTGCTCGTGATCGTGCCTCCGCTCCAGGTAAAGCTGGTAATCGTGACGCTTCCCGGCTCGTCAGCACCGATACTCGTATTGAGTGAACCGGTGATAACACCACCGGCAAGATCGACGATCGTCTTGCTTTGCGGGAAGTAGGCCACTGGCACATCGTTCTCGATCGTCACCGTCGCGCCCGCATTGATGACGATGCTGTCACCATCAAAGTCCGTCGCCACGAACACATTGGCCAGGCTCAGCTCGATCGTCTCCGCGTCACCCGTGCCCGAGTTCAGCGGCGTGTGATCCACCTGGTCAAGCAGCGTGAAGGTGAACACGTCATCCGCCGTGCCCAGAATGTTGTCCGTGCCATCGTCCTGCACCAGCGTGAACACCGTGCGACCGCCCGCAACACCATTGACCTGCGTCGGACTGATCACATCAAACACGATGTCATCGCCCTTCGAGTTCAGACCCGTGTCCTCGTTGTCGATCGCCGCATTCAGCGACACCGTCACCGATTCGTCCGCACCCGCGGCCACCAGACCCATGATCTGCGCGCCCGAGAAGCTCGCCTGCGTCACGCCACCACCGATGCCCGTGGACAGACCCGTGAGCCCGTCTTCGAACACATTGATGTTCACCGTCGCACTGTTCTGCCCCGGCACATCGTTCTCGATCGTCACCGTCGCGCCCGCATTGATGACGATGCTGTCACCATCAAAGTCCGTCGCCACGAACACATTGGCCAGGCTCAGCTCGATCGTCTCCGCGTCACCCGTGCCCGAGT
>JAESFZ010000254.1_pt1 | contig 41628 bp, 34 predicted proteins | sample 9269561 | NCBI WGS metagenome assembly JAESFZ01 (sample SAMN14515552, study PRJNA621657) | algae metagenome | isolation source: Tildeniella nuda ZEHNDER 1965/U140 and co-occurring heterotrophs from wet... | place: Switzerland: Stansstaad, Zurih | collected 1965-01-01
CGCACCAGCGCCTCGAGGTGTGCTCGTCCATCCTTCGACAGAAAGCCGCCGCGAATCATGATCCCAGCAGAATCGCACGCGGCCCCAACGTCAACGCCGTTCTTCGGGTCTCCAGGGAGTCGGGGTATAAATCCAACGCAAGAGGACTCCAAGAGGCGGAAGTTCAAGCATCACCAATTTCTCTCCCATGAAGTCGGACAGCCGGACCTCCGAGACCACATTCTTCAAATCCTGCCCATTATGCGAATCTCAAAGGACTGGCGTTCGTTCAAACGGCATCTGGACATCGCTTTCCCAAAGGCAGGCTCGCAAGCTGATATGTTCTCAGATCATGATGAGCTTAATGCTTGACACTAAAGCGTGTCGCGATTGACCTGCTTCAGGATACCGATTCCGATGACGAGCGATCTTTCGCCGCGGCTGGCGGCCATCGTCGATGCCTTGCCGCTCGAGCCGGGCATGCGGGTGCTGGAGATCGGCTGCGGGCCGGGTGCCGCGGCAAGGGCGGTCGCCGCCCGAATCGGCGGAGGCCATGTGCTGGCGATCGATCGTTCCGCCAAGGCGATCAGCCAGGCACGGGCCGCCTGCGCCGCAGAGATCGCCGACGGCCGGCTCAGCCTGCGGCAGGTGGCGGCCGAGGAGCTCGAATTGCTGCCCGGCGAAGCGCGTTACGACCTTGCCTTCGCCGTTCGCGTCGGCGCGCTCGACGGCCGGCATCCACGCGCCGGCGAGCTGGCGCGCCGGCGCATTGCCGCCGCGCTGACGCCGACCGGCCGGCTCTTCATCGACGGCGGCGATCCGCTGCGCGAACTGCCGCTGCGAGCCTGATTGGGCCTACGAACCGGCCGGGTACACCGGCCTGCCCAAAAAGCGGCGAAGCGTGAACTTGTGGCTGCGTCGTCGGTTGACACCGCATCGCCTTGCCGCCATAAGGCGCATCGCGGTTTCGGGGTACGTGCTCCGGGTGCCGCGGAAGCCTCGCAGCTAGGCTCCGGACGGTCGGAGGGGTGCCCGAGTGGTTAAAGGGGACGGACTGTAAATCCGTTGGCTTTGCCTACGTTGGTTCGAATCCAACCCCCTCCACCACCGCCGGAAAATGCTGTAGGGTGATATCGGCGCGGGTGTAGCTCAATGGTAGAGCAGCAGCCTTCCAAGCTGAATACGAGGGTTCGATTCCCTTCACCCGCTCCAGCAACCTCTTGAAATAGGCTGGTTTTCCCTGGTCGCGAATGCGCTTCGCCGCTGCCCCGCGGCGCCGATCCTCCTCGATTCGAAAAATTCGCCGCAACGTGGCTTCAGAACATCCAGCCGAGCGCCGCCTGGGTCGCCACGCCGGCTGCGCCGATGACGAAGGTGATGACCAGAGCGGCGGCGATGCTGACGGCGCTGCCGGCGGCGAACATCAGGCCGTCGCGCTCCGACAGCGCCAGCCCGAGCAGGGCGATGGCGAAAGCTGGCAGCCAGTTGCCGAGCGGGATCGGCAGGGTGACGACGACCGCCAGCAGGAAGGACATCACGCCGATGATGCGGTCGCCACGGCGGCGCCAGAACGGCCAGTAGCGCGGCCGCACAAATTTCTCCAGCCATACCAGGCGCGGTACCAGCCGGTTCATCAGGCTGCGGAACTGCTCGGCCGGCACCGACTTTTCGGCGACGAAGCGCGGCAGCCAGGCGCGCTTGCTGCCATACATGAGCTGGGCGGCGACGATCAGCAGGGGCACGCCGAGCACCGCCGAGCTGCCGGGCGGCAGCGGCAGCAGGTTGAGGGCGGCGAACAGCACGAGCAGGGCGGCGAAGCTGCGGTCGCCAAGCGCGTCGACGATCTCCGCCACGGTGATGCGGCCATCGGCTTCGGCGGCGAGCCGGGCGAACAGCAGCGACAGCCGACGCGGCTTGCGCCGGGGCGCGCCGCCGGTGTGGCCCGCGTCGAAGCCCTCCATGTCCGTTCTCATGCCGTTCCTTGCATTTCCCGGCTCTCCGGCAATGTGCCCTGCCGCAGGTTAAGCCTTGATGACGCGCCTTGTTCAGGCGCCCTATGTGGGTGCGGGATGCCGGCTTGCAAAGGGACCGGCCGTCGGACGCCGTCCCGCGGCCCCGCCGTGCTGTCCGCCGATGCAGGCTATCGCTTGAACTCCAGAACATCGAGCTTCGATTCGTAGGCGGGGGCGGGAAACTCGATGCGCCATTCGCCGGGGGCGGTGCGGAACGCATAACCCGCCTGGTCCGTTTCCGGGCCGGAGCCATAGGGCTTCGGCTTGTTGCCGGCGATATAGCCGGAACCGAGATAGGTCAGCCGCCGGTCGCCATCGTCGAAGAAGCGGCCGAGCGTTCGCTGCGAGCCGCTGAGCTTTTCCAGTTGCCAGCCCGAGCCGTCGTCCCTGACGCGGCACTTGAACCAGCCATAGATCACGAGCCTGGCCGGGCCGCCGGCCTTGATGGTGCGGCACTGCCAGTCGCCGACCATGTCGAAATCCTGGAAGGAGACCGCCGGCTTCGCCAGCAGCGCCTCGAATGTCGCGATGTCGGCGGCGTCGGCCCTACGCGCTTCCTCGATCGCCTGTCGCCGGGTCGCGTCGTAGCCGTCGAGCCGCTTGCGGTCGGCCGCGGTGATCAGCGACACGATCTCGCCGGTGGCGAAGGCGGGCAGGGCCGAGAGCAGGGCAAGGCCGAAGGCGGCCATGAAAATTCTGTACATCGTCGGATGTCACTCCAGGGGTTTCGACAAGTCGGGAAGCCAGATCCGGTCCCTTGGCGCGAAGGCGCTTGCCGTCGCATCGGCCTCTCCGAAATACCACGACGTGCATATCTTATTCGTTCCCAGCTTTCGCTGGCCAGTGCTAGACGCGTTGTCGCTGTTGGAACAAGGGCGAGACTCACATGCGCATCCTGCTCACCGGATCATCCGGCTGGCTCGGTCGGACCCTGGCGCCCCGCCTTGCGTCGCTCGGCCACGAGGTGATCGGCCTTGACCCCGCGCCGTCCGGATGGACGCAGGTGGTCGGCTCCATCGCCGATCGCGATCTCGTCCGCCGCGTCATCCGGGAGAACCGCATCGAGGCGATCGTCCACGGCGGCGCCCTGCACAAGCCCGATATCGAGCGCAACGACCGGATGGCCTTCCTCGACGTGAACGTCGTCGGCACCGCCAATCTGCTGGAGGAAGCGATCGCCAGCGGCGTCGACCGTTTCGTCATGACCTCCACCACCTCGCTTATGATCTCCGAGCGCATCCGCGCCGGCGTCGCACGCGGTGCGGCTCGCGCCGAGTGGATCACTGAGGAGCTCTGCCCGATGCCGCGCAACATCTATGGCGTGACCAAGCTTTCCGCCGAGCATCTGTGCCGGCTGCATCACCAGATGCACGGGCTGCCGGTGATCATCCTGCGCACGGCCCGCTTCTTCCCGGAGGCCGACGACATGGCGCATGCGATCGAGCAGTCGGACGACAACACCAAGGCGAACGAATTCCTGTTCCGCCGGCTCACCGTCGAAGATGCGGCGGAGGCGCATGTCCTGGCGCTGCAGAGGGCGCCGGCGCTCGGCTTCGGCACCTTCATCGTCTCGGCGCCGACGCCTTTTTCCCGCAGCGACTGCGAAGCTCTGATCGCCGACGCGCCGTCGGTGGTCGAGCGCTACTTTCCCGACTTTCCGCGCCTCTACGCCCGGCGCGGCTGGACGATGTTCCGGTCGATCGACCGCGTCTACGACGCCGGACTTGCCGAACGCGTGCTCGGCTTCCGTTGCCGTACCGATTTTCGCGCTGTTCTCGATCGGCTGGCCGGGGAAACGGCCCCGACCTAAGCCGGCAGGTTCGCCAGCGCCGGCACGAGATCGCCATAGCCGGTGAAGCGACGCTCATAAGCGAGCCCGAGCAGTTTCGCGGCATCCTCCGCCACTCTGTCGAGCGCCGGATCGTCGGTCTGGGCGAGGTAGACCAGTTTCTCGTAATTGCCGAAGAAATCCTCGATCAGCTCCGGATGGCGGTCGAGCCCGAGCGGCTTCATGAAAAAACTGTCGAAATGGCGGCACAGGAAGTCGGTCATGTAGAAGGCGAGCATGTCGGCGTCGCCTTGCCGCTCGAAGGCGTCGAGCCCCTGGTAGAAGGCGAAGCAATGCGGTCCGGCCATGCGCTCGACGCCGTGCTTCTCGACAATCTTATCGAGCATGCCGCCGGTCCCGCAATCGGCATAGCCGACGAAGATGTTGCGGTAGCCTTCCGCCTTTGCCCTGGCGATCGCCTTGTCCATCTCCGGGGCGATGCGGTCCGGCCGGAAATGGTACTCGGCCGGCAGGCAGGTGAGATCGATGTGGTCGCACGCAAGCCGGCTCTTGACCGCGAGCACCTCGCGCGCCAGCATCCCGCAGGCGATGATCAGGACTCGCTCGGCCTCTTCGGCCTTCCGGCTCTGCGCGTCGTCCATGGAACTTCTTTGCACTTCAATTGTTTATTCTAACAGTCCTGGCACAAGAGGGAACCCGCTTCCATGACACCGTCTCGTATCGCATCGCTCGCCGTCCTGCTGGCCTGTGCGGTCGCCGTATCCGCCTGCGCCAACACCGTCCGCGGCGCCGGCAAGGACATCAAGGGCACCGTCAAGGCGGTCGAGGACACGGTCGAGTAAGCTCGGCCGGATCGATACGAAAAAGCCCCGGCGAGCGGGGCTTTTTTATTGCCGTGCACGGACGCCGCCTTCAGGCAGAGGCGCGCACGTTGTGCTTGCGCTTGACCAGTTCCTTGGCTGTCTCGACGGCCACCGCCGCGTCGCGGCAGTAGGCGTCGGCACCGACCGCCTTGCCGAATTCCTCGTTGAGCGGGGCGCCGCCGACCAGCACGATGTAGTCGTCGCGGATGCCCTTCTCCTTCATCGTGTCGATGACCACCTTCATGTAGGGCATGGTGGTGGTGAGCAGCGCCGACATGCCGATGATGTCCGGCTTGTGCTGCTCCAGCGCGTCCAGGTATTTTTCGACCGGGTTGTTGATGCCGAGATCGATGACGTCGAAGCCGGCGCCCTCCATCATCATGCCGACGAGATTCTTGCCGATGTCGTGGATGTCGCCCTTGACCGTGCCGATCACCATCTTGCCCTGCTTGGGCGCGCCGGTGGCGGCGAGCAGCGGGCGCAGGATGAACATGCCGGCCTTCATCGCATTGGCGGACAAGAGCACTTCCGGCACGAACAGGATGCCGTCGCGAAAATCCTCGCCGACGATGCGCATGCCCTCGACCAGCGCCTCGGTGAGCACCGCATAAGGCATCCAGCCGCGCTCGAGCAGGATGTTCGTGCCTTCCTCGATCTCCTCCTTCAGGCCGTCATAGAGGTCGTCATGCATCTGCTGCACGAGTTCTTCGTCGGAAAGCTCGGACAGGATGATCTCGTCGTCGGACATGGTCTTCGGGGCTCCATGGATGCATTCGGCGCATAATGCCGGCCGCCTCGGCGACGTTGATTTCTATCGTGCGGGAGCCGCAAACCCTTAGCTGATTTGCGACGCGCTGCAAAACGAAAGCGACCGGGATTGGTTGCGGTCGGCGCCGCCGTCCGGTCCGGCCTTTTACGACCCTCCCACATACCGCCTACACCAACAACCACGACAGGCTGGCGGCGCCCGGCCTGGGCACGGGAACCTGGCTCGCGCTGCATGCGATCGACGCCGTCGGCGTCGTGCATGCCATCATATTGAGAATCCAGGCGCTGCTGCTGCCCGTGAAGACGCTGGTCTTTTCGGGGGCCATTGACGGACCGGCTTCCGGTTACGTTTCGATAACCAATCGCGAAACTTTACCGCGAGAGAACACGCGAGCCCTTGTCAGCGCGCTGCGCCGGCAAGAGGCTTGGCGCCTTGATCGCCCGGCGGCCTTGTGAAGGCGCCCGGCGGGCCAGGGGGGACAGCATGATCGGAACAGACGGCCTTGCGATGGCGGCAACAGGCCTCCGCCAGAAGCTTCTGGTCCTGGCGCTGGGTGCAATGTGCGCGCTCGGCGCGGCGCCGGTCGCCAGCGCCGACGAGGCGATGGAGCGGCGTATCGAGGAGCTTGTCCCGGCGCTCTGGGCCTATATCGACCAGGGCATGAAAGCGTTCGACAATCCCGGCCTGGCCATCGGCATCGTCACCAGCGACCGGCTCGTGCTCGCCCAGGGGTTTGGCGTGCGCAGCAAGGGTGGCGCGCCGGTCGACACCAAAACCGTGTTCCAGATCGGCTCGACCACAAAAGCTTTTCTCGCCACCACCATGGCGATCGCCGCCGACCGGGACAAGCTCGCCTGGGGCGCGCGGGTCGTCGACCTGGACAGCGACTTCCAGATGAAGGATCCCTGGGTCAGCAGCGAGTTCCGCGTCTTCGACCTGCTGGCGCAGCGTTCCGGCATGCCGCCTTCGGCCAACGACGTGATGGGCATGCTGGGCGTCGACCAGGCCGGCATGGTGCACGCCATGCGGCATGTCGAGCCGGTCTCCAGCTTCCGCTCGACCTTCGCCTACACAAACGTCACCCACATGCTGGCGCAGCGCATCGTCGCCCGGCAGCTCGGCGCGCCGGACTGGGAGACGGTGGTGCGCACCGAGATCTTCGAGCCGCTCGGCATGGCGGATTCTTCCTTCACGGCGGAGGCGATCGAGGCCGCGCCCAACCACGCCGAGGGTTATCGCTGGGCGCCCGAGGGCACGGTCGAAGTGCCGTTCACGCCGATCTTCCCCTACGGCTTCGGCGCGGCCGGGTCGATCAACTCGACCATCGAGAATCTTGCGCCCTGGGTGCGCCTGCATCTCGCGAACGGCACCTTCGAGGGCAGGGAACTGGTTTCTGCGAAGAACCTCGCCGTCACCAAGACGCCGCGCATCGGCATGTCGGACACGGTCTCCTATGCGATGGGCTGGGTCTTGCAGAGCACGCCGAACGGCCGGGTCGTCTGGCACAATGGCGGCACGACCGCCTTCGGCGCCTATATCGGGACGGCGCCGGACAAAGACGTCGGCGTCATCGTGCTCACCAACGAGACCAATGTCGGCCTGCCGGATGCGATCGGTGCGTGGACGCTCGACCGCCTGCTGGGCAACCCCGAGGTCGACCATGTGGCGGAGCGGCTGAAGGCGGCGCAGGCGGCATTCGCGGCAGACGAGAAAACCACCGAGGCATCGCCCGCTCGACCCGCGGCGGCGCTGGCCTCGCTCGCCGGCGACTACGACAGTCCGAGCTTCGGCAAGGCCGCGGTGGCGCAGGACGGCGCCGGGCTGGTCGTCGAACTGGAGACGGGCGCGAAGCTGACGCTCGAGGCCGGCGACGGCTGGGCGTTCAGCGTCAGCCTCGTGCCGGAAGGCCGGTTCGCCGGCATCGCCGCCAATATAGGGCCGACGCCGATCGGCATCGCCCAGTTCGAGGTCGACAAGGACGGCGCCATCGCCGGCTTCCGCTTCATCTCGGTTGACAACGGCCAGCCATACCGCTTCGAGCGGCGTTAGTTCCGCCCGGCGGAAGGCGGGAGGAAGGCGGATCGCAGCGAATCGAGGTGCGGGCACCTGAAAGTGCCTGCTTGCCTGCGGAAGCGGTAACCTTATGGTTCGATTCGGGAATCGATCATGAGGAGACATCCCAAGATGCAATTGTCATTTCTTCGCCCCTGGGCGCCGCATATTCTCAGCATTTTGCGCATCCTCGCGGCTGCGACGTTCCTGACGCACGGCACGATGAAGCTGCTCGGCTGGCCGGCGCCGTTCCCCTATCCGCTCAACGGTCTCCTCTACGTGGCAGCCATCCTCGAGATCGTCGGCGGGCTGCTGCTGATCGTCGGCCTGTTCACGCGGCCGGTCGCCTTCATCCTGTCGGGCCAGATGGCGGTCGCCTATTTCATGGGGCATGCCGGCCAGGGCTTCTTCCCCGTGCTCAACGGCGGCGAGGCGGCGATGCTGTTCTGCTTCGTCTTCCTCTACATCGCCGCGGCCGGGCCCGGCCCGTGGAGCGCCGACGCGGCGGCGGGGCGGGACTAGTTTTTCCGCCCCGACCGCGCTTCGGTCTCCCGCATTCCCGACTGCACCGCTTGTCCCTAGGCAAGCGGCGCAGTTTGCGTGCGGGCGCATCGCCGGACGGCGTCGAAATGGGCCGCTGGTCGGGCAGCGCCGCGCTTGTCCGTTTTGCGACAGGGCTTGGCGCTGCCGGGCCGTTTCGGCCTAGGTGCTTGGCTACGATCTGCCAAAGCGCACGGCGCAAGCCGGCAGGGTACGGATTCTAGGGAAGACGATCATGAGCGACAACGTGGCGGTCGAGCAGGAGGCCGGCGGCGGCCGGAGGGGCAGGGCGGATCGTGGCGGCGGCGCGGCCGCCAGGCGAGCGGCGCGTTCCGGCGGCGGGCCCGGCACGCAGCTCACCTACATCAAGCGCCAGATCCCGCTCTACGAGGTGCTGGGCGAGGAAGGTCTCGCCCTGATCGAAGCCAATGCCGACACGGTGCTGCAGGAGATCGGCATCGAGTTCCGCGACGACGCCGAGGCCTTGGCGCTGTGGAAGGAAGCCGGCGCCGACATCAAGGGCGAGCGCGTGCGCTTTCCCAAGGGCCTGCCGCGGTCGTTGCTGAAGACGGCGCCGCCGGTCTACACCCAGCATGCCCGCAACCCGGCCCGTTCGGTCGAGATCGGCGGCAAGGGCACGGTGTTCGCGCCCGTCTACGGCCCGCCCTTCGTGCGCGACCTCGACGGCAACCGGCGCTACGCCACGATCGAGGATTTCCGCAATTTCGTGAAACTCGCCTACATGGCGCCGTCGATCCATCATTCGGGCGGCACGGTATGCGAGCCGGTCGACGTGCCGGTGAACAAGCGCCACCTCGACATGGTCTACAGCCACATCAAATATTCCGACAAGCCGTTCATGGGCTCGGTGACCGCGCCCGAGCGCGCCGAGGACACGGTGGCGATGGCCAAGATCGTGTTCGGCGACGACTTCGTCGAGAACAACACGGTGCTGACCAGCCTCATCAACGCCAATTCGCCGATGGTGTTCGACGAGACCATGCTGGGCGCGCTGAAAGTCTATGCGCGGCACAACCAGGCCTGCATCGTCACCCCCTTCATCCTGGCCGGCGCGATGAGCCCGGTGACGGTGGCCGGCACCCTGACGCAGGTGCTGGCCGAGGTGCTGGCGGGTGCTGCCTTCACCCAGCTGATCCGGCCCGGCGCGCCGGTGCTGTTCGGCACCTTCGCCTCGTCGATCTCCATGCAGTCGGGCGCGCCGACCTTCGGAACGCCGGAACCGTCGCTGGTGTCCTACGGCGCCGCGCAGCTCGCCCGGCGGCTCGGCCTGCCATTCCGCACCGGCGGCTCGCTCTGCGCCTCCAAGATTCCGGATGCGCAGGCCGCCTATGAGAGCGCCAACACGCTGAACTCGACCATCCTGGCCGGCACCAATTTCGTGCTGCATTCGGCCGGCTGGCTCGAGGGCGGGCTCGCCTCCTGCTACGAAAAGTTCATGATGGACGTCGACCAGCTCGGCATGAGCCAGAAATTCGCCGAGGGCGTCGATCTCAGCGAGAACGGCCAGGCGATGGAGGCCATCCGCCAGGTCGGGCCGGGCAGCCACTATCTCGGCTGCGACCACACGCAGGCCAACTTCCAGACCGCCTTCTACCGCTCGTCCATCGCCGACAACAATTCCTACGAGCAGTGGCAGGCGGAAGGCGAGAAGAGCGCCTCGCAGCGCGCCAACGAGCTGGCCCGTCGCTGGCTGGAGAGCTACGAGGCGCCGTATCTCGACCCGGCCATCGACGAGGCCTTGACGGACTTCATCGCCGGGAAGAAGAACTCCATGCCCGACGCCTTCACGTGAAGGGAGCCCGAAACAGGCCGGGCTAAAGTGGCCGACATCATCCACAAGGAAGTCTGGCGCAGCGCCATCAAGGGGCCGTCGGGCGAGGGGTGATATGCGCCGCGACGGAGGCTATTTCAGCGCCTCCGTCACCGCATCGAAGAACACCATGTCGTCGATCGGGGCCGCATCGGTCGGCTTCGACTGCGCGCCGAAGGTGACGATCACCACCTTCTCGGCCGGGTTGATGTAGATGTACTGGCCGAAGATGCCGATCGCCGCGAAGGCGCCGTCGGCCTTCGATGCTTCCGTCCAGGCCGGCCACCACATGTAGCCGTAGTCGAGCGGCTTGCCGTCCTCGAGCGTCGTCGGGCTGCCGGCCTCGATGGTCCAGCCGTCCGGCAGCAGCGGCTGGCCGTCGACGATGCCGCCATCGAGGAAGAACAGCCCGAAGCGGCCGTAGTCGCGCAAGGTGGCGCTGATGCCGCTGCCGCCGATCTCGGCGCCGTCGGGCGAATCCAGCCACCAGCTGGCGTCCTGCTCCATGCCGACCTTGCTCCAGATCTTCTCCGACAGATAGTCGGCTGCCGGCTTGCCGACGGCACCCCGGACGATCTCGCCTGCGACCTGCGTCTCGCCGGTGCTGTAGGTGTTCTGCGTGCCGGGTTCGGCCGCCCTCGGCAGCTTGCGCATGACCTCGAGCGCGGCGCCCGGCTGCTGCGAAATCTGCGCCCTCAACAACTCGCGCCGATCGGATGCCGGATCGGTGTAGGTCTCGTTCCACTTCACGCCCGACGACATCATCAGGATGTCGCGCACCGAGGCGCCTTCATAGGCGCTGCCGGCGAGCCTCGGCACGTATTTGACCACCGGATCGGAGAGGCTGCCGATATGGCCGTCCCGGATCGCCGCGCCGATCAGCGTCGAGGTGATCGACTTGGCGATCGACATCGACATCCATTTGGTCTTTTCGCTGTTGCCGCGCTGGTAAAGCTCCAGCGCGATCCTGCCGTCCTTGAGCACCAGCAGGCCGGTTATGCTGTTGAGCGCCAGATAATCGACGAGGTCGTATGTCTTGTCGCCCTGCGTGAACGCGACGTCGGTCAACTGCTTGTCGGCCTTCTCAAGCGGGCTCGACGTCTCGCCGCGTGCGATCCTGCGCGTCGGGAACAGCCGATCGATGTTGCGGAACGTGCTGACGGCCAGATCCGGCGTCAGCGCGCCGTCATAGACCTGTTCCACCGTGCCGATTGGCTCCTGCGCATGCGGATACGGTTCGGCCGCCGCGGCACCCTGGCTCGCAGACACGATCACGACGGTTGCCGCCAGCAGCGCCGCCGCACCGATGTGCCGCTCGCTCGCGCGGGCCGGCCATGGTCCTGTTGTTCCACCCATACACTTGCTTGCTCCTCCGCTTCGCCCGCCCGCCGCCACGGACGGGGTGACGATAGGAGAGCTTGTGCCGGCGATCCACAGCGGCAGGCGGTCTGGATCGGTGTTTTCCGCGGCTGGCCCAGAGTCGTATGAGCCGGCGTCCGCCCGGGTTCGTGGAGCCTCGCCTTCGACACCCTTGCCCCTTCGCCGCGAACCTGCTTCCATTCCTGTCGTTCAAGCTCCGGAGCGACCGCCGCCATGCCCGACCTGACGCTCGCCGCCTTCGCCCTGGTCGCCTTCATCGGCATCGCCACGCCGGGGCCGACGGTGCTGCTCGCCTTCTCCAACGGTTCGCGTTTCGGCGTGCGCTCGGCGCTGCCGGGCATGGCCGGTGCCGTGCTGTCCGACTTCGTGCTGATCGGCGCCGTCGGGCTGGGGCTTGGCGCGCTGCTGGCGGCCTCGGAGTTCTGGTTCTCGGTGGTGAAGTGGGTCGGCGTCGCCTATCTCGCCTTCCTCGGCATCATGATGCTGCGATCGAGCGGGACGCTCGGCAGCTTGCAGGGCGAGGCGGCTGCCGCCGGCAAGGCGTCGGCGCGCTCGCTGTTCGCCAAATGTTTCCTGGTCGCGGTGACGAATCCCAAGGGCTACCTGTTCTTCTCGGCCTTCCTGCCGCAATTCGTCGATCCGGCGGCGCCGCAGTTTTCGCAGTACGTCGCGCTGGCGCTGGTCTTCGCCACTGTCGATTTTCTGGTCATGTCAGGGTACGCGCTGCTCGGCGCGCAGGCGGCGCGGGTCCTGAAGGGATCGGTCACGCGCTGGCTCGACCGGCTCTGCGGCGGTGCCTTGTTGGCGCTTGCGGGATCGCTGGCGCTCTATCGCCGCGCCGGCCCGTAGGTCGCCGCGGGGCAGGGGCGGCCGGCAGGAAACGGCAGCCTCACATCCGCACCCGCTCCGCCTTCGGATCGTACATCGGCCTCAGCGAAGCCTCCGCCGCAAACCGTTCTCCGGCGATCTCGATCGCGTAGGACGAAGCCAGAACCTCCGTCTCGGCCTCGCCGGGGCAGGGCACATAACCCATGCCGATGGCGCCGCCGAGGTGGTGGCCGTAATTGCCTGACGTGATCGTGCCGACGATCGTTCCGTCGCGCACGATCGCCTCGTTGTGGAAGACGAGCGGCTGCGGGTCGGTCAGGCGGAACTGCACCATGCGGCGCTCCAGCCCGGCCTCCTTCTTGCGCAGCACGGCGTCGCGGCCGATGAAGTCGGGTTTCGAGGTCTTCACCGCGAAGCTCAGACCGGCCTCCAGCACATGGTCCTCGTCGGTGATGTCGTGGCCGAAATGCCGGAACGCCTTTTCGATACGGCAGGAATCCAGCGTGTGCAGGCCGCAGAGTTTTAGCCCTAAATCCGCGCCGGCCTGCTCGATCGCCTCGAAGACATGGGCGGCCTGGTCGGTGGAGACGTAAAGCTCCCAGCCGAGTTCGCCGACATAGGTGACGCGGTGGGCGCGCGCCTCGCCCATGCCGATCTCGATGTTCTGCCAGGTGCCGAACGGATTTCTTTCGTTCGAAAAATCGTTCGGGCTGACTTTCTGGATCACGTCGCGCGCGCGCGGCCCCATCAGGCAGAGCACGCTTTCGCCCGCCGTCACGTCGGTGATGACCACGAACTCGTCGGCGAGGTGGCGGCGCAGCCAGGCGAGGTCGCGCTGCAAGGTCGCGCCCGGTACAACTGCCAGGAAGGCGGTTTCCGACAGGCGGCTGACGGTCAGGTCGCTTTCGATACCGCCACGCTCGTTGAGCATCTGCGTGTAGACGATTTTTCCCGCCGGCACGTCCATGTCGTTGGCGCAGAGCTTTTGCAGGAAGGACAGCGCGTCGCGGCCCTCGATGCGGATCTTTCCGAACGAAGTCATGTCGAACAGGCCGACGTTGTTGCGCACGGCGAGGTGCTCGTCGCGCTGGTTGTCGAACCAGTTCTGGCGTTTCCACGAATAGCGGTATTCGCGCTCCTGGCCTTGCCTCGCGAACCAGTTGGCGCGCTCCCAGCCGGCGGTCTCGCCGAAGACGGCGCTGCGCGCCTTCAGGTGTTCATGCAGCGGCGAGCGTCTGATACCGCGCGCGGACGCCATCTGGCGATAGGGGAAATGGTCGGCATAGAGCAGGCCGAGCGTCTCGACGGAGCGGCGGTAGAGATAGGTCCTGTTGGCCTGGAACGGCTGGACGCGGCGGATGTCGACGTCCCACAGGTCGAAGGGCGGCTCGCCGTCCTGCATCCATTGCGCCAGCGCCATGCCGGCGCCGCCTGAGGACTGGATGCCGATGGAGTTGAAACCGCAGGCGACCCAGAAATTGCGCAGTTGCGGCGCCTCGCCGAGGTAGTAGCGGTCGTCGGGGGTAAAACTCTCGGGACCGTTGAAGAAGGTGTGGATGCCGGTCTCGGCAAGCAGCGGAAAGCGCTTCACCGCCTTTTCGAGGATCGGCTCGAAATGGTCGAAATCCTCCGGCAACTGGTCGAAGCAGAAATCCTCCGGAATGCCGTCCATGCCCCAGGGCTTCGCCACCGGCTCGAAGGCGCCGAGCAGGATTTTTCCGGCGTCCTCCTTGTAGTAGGCGCACTCGTCCGGCACGCGCAGAACGGGCAGCCGGCCGAGGTCGGGGATCGGCTCGGTGACGATGTAAAAATGCTCGCAGGCATGCAGCGGCACCGGCACGCCGGCCATGGCGCCGACGCCGTGCGCCCACATGCCGGCGCAGTTGACGACGTGCTCGCAGGCGATCGTGGTGGCCTCGCCGTCGACAACCGCGGTGACGCCGGTGACGCAGCCCTTGTCCTGGTGGACGGCGGTGACCTTGGCCTGCTCGACGATCTTCGCGCCGAGCATGCGTGCGCCCTTGGCTAGCGCCTGGGTGATGTTGGCCGGGTCTCCCTGGCCATCCTTGGGGATGTAGACGGCGCCGACGACGTCGCCGATCTCCAGATGCGGATAACGGGCCTTTGCCTCGGCCGGCGAGATCTCCTCGACGTCGACACCGCGGGCGCGGGCCATCGAGGCGTTGCGGTAGAGCTCTTCCTTGCGCTCCGCCGTCAGCGCCACCGAGATCGAGCCGCACTGGCGCATGCCGGTGGCGACGCCCGTCTCCTCTTCAAGCCTGACGTAGAGGTCGGCCGTGTATTTGGCGAGGCGCGTCATGTTGGCGGTGGCGCGCAACTGGCCGATCAGCCCGGCGGCATGCCAGGTGGTGCCGGAGGTCAGCTGCTTGCGCTCGAGCAGCAGGATGTCGGTCCAGCCGAGCTTCGCCAGATGATAGGCCATCGAGCAGCCGGCGACGCCGCCGCCGATGATGACCACGCGGGCCTTTTGCGGAAGGGTGGTCATGCGGGTCGCTCCCCGAATGCTTTCCTTGGAGCGACGTTACCCCCACCCCTTACCCCTCCCCACAAGGGGGAGGGGGATTCTGCGACGTTGGCGCCCCCCTCCCCCTTGTGGGGAGGGGTAAGGGGTGGGGGTAACTTTTGGGACATCACGCCGCTTTCTTTCGATAGTTCGCGACGAAGCGCTTCAGCCGAGCGGCGGCGTCGGCAAGCACGGGTTCGGGCTGGCAGAGGGTGATGCGGATATGGCCGGCGGCGGCGTCGCCGAAGGAAGAGCCAGGCATGACCGCGACCTTTTCGGCGTCGAGCAACGCCCAGGCGAATGCCTCGCAGTCGGGCTCGACGTCGCGCACGTCGAGCATGACGTACATGCCGCCCTCTGAGCCGCGCACGGTGATGCGGTTGAGGCCGGCCATCTCCGTCAGGAACGTCTTCCGCCGGGCGGCGTAGCGGGCGGCGATGTCGGCCACGCCGAAGCGGTTTTCCAGCGCCTGCGTGGCGGCGCGCGAGACGAAGTCGGTCAGGCCATAGGTGGTGACGAGGTTCAAATCGATGGCGAGCCGGATGAGCTCGGCCGGCCCTGTGAGCCAGCCGATGCGCCAGCCGGTCATGCCGTGGCTCTTCGACATGGAGTTGATGACCAGCGTGCGCTCGGCCATGCCCGGGAGCGAACGCGGCGAGACATGCCCGCCGCCGCCCAGCGTCCAGTAGACCTCGTCCGACAGCAGCCAGAGATCGTGGCGGCGGCAGATGTCGGCGATGCCTTCCAGCGATTTTCTCGAGTAGATGGCGCCGGTCGGATTATTTGGCGTGTTGATGAGGATGGCGCGGGTGTTTTCCCTGACCGCCGCCTCGATCGTCGCCGGCTGCGGCTGGAAACCGGTCTCGGCATGCGTCTCGACCACGGTGAAGTCCGCCCCGGCGGCGCGGAACGTGCCGGGGTAGGTGGCGTAGTACGGCGCCACGACGATGGCGTGGGTGCCGGAGTCGAGCACGGCCTGCACGGCCGAATAGAGCGCGGCCTGCCCGCCCGGCGTCGCTATGACCTGGTCGACGCTCGTCGGCACGCCGGTCGCCTCGGTCGAGACCTTTGCCATGGCGGCGCGGAGGCCGGGTATGCCGGGAAGCTGCGTGTAGTGGTGGAAACCGCCGCGCACCGCCTCCACGCAGGCCTCCACCGTCTCCGTCGGCGTGTCGAAATCGTGGTCGCCGACCGACAGCATGATGACCGGCTCGCCCGCCTGCTTGCGGTTCATGGCGGCGAAATGCAGCTCCCAGCCATCCCTGCCGGAGGGAATGATACCGGTGATACGGGACGAGGGTTTTGGCATGTCAGGCACCCTGCGCCGCCCGGCCAGCAAGGCCGGAGATCGTCAGCCGTCCCGCGGCGTCGGTCAGCGGCGCCAGTGCCGCATAGCCCGGGATCGTCGGATGCGCGGTCTCGAAGCGGTGCGAATGCGTGGCGGTGATGACCACCACCCGCGCCCCGGCCGCCTCGGCGGCGCGGATGCCGGCGGGCGCGTCCTCGAAGACGAGGCAGTCCTGCGGCTTCTGCCCGAGCCGTTCGGCGGCAAGCAGGAAGCAATCGGGCGCCGGCTTGCCGTTGGTCACGTCCTCGCCTGCCACCATCAGCGGCGGCAGCGGAATGCCGGCAGCCTCCAGCCGGCGGATCGCCAGCTGGCGCGGCGCCGAGGTGACGATCGCCCAGCGGTCTGCTGGCAGTGCGGCCAGGAAGGCGGCGGCACCGGCGATCGATTCGATGCCGTCGACGTCGTCGAGTTCGGCCTGGGTGAGGGCGGCGACCTCGGCATGGAGGTCGATGCCAGGCAGGTCGAGGGCACGAATGGTCTCGACGGCGCGCACGCCGTGGATGGTCGGCAGGAAGGCGGCGACGTCGAGGCCGTGGCGCGTCGCCCAGGCCGCCCAGACGCGCTCGGCGGCGGCGATGGAGCTCAGCAGCGTGCCGTCCATGTCGAACAGGAAGGCGCCAAAGGCGCGGTCGGGAAAGGGCAGGGTCATTTTTACGCTCGAATCCTCAGATTGTCGGTGTCCCACAGCGGCTTGTCCTGTTGGACCGTGGCGGAAAAGCGGTCGCCGAAAATCTCCACCTCGACCTTCGTGCCGGGAACGGCCAGATCGGCGCGCAGCATGCCCAGCGCGATCGATTTTTCCACGCGATAGCCCCAGCCTCCCGAGGTCGTCTCGCCGACGATTTTTCCGTCGTGCCAGAGGGTGGACATGGTGGGCGCGTCGCAGGGGCCGGGATCGTCCAGCGTCAGCGTCACGAATTTTTTCGTCACACCCTGCTGCTTCTCGTTGAGCAGGGCGGCCCGGCCGGTGAATTCCGGCTTGTCCCATTTGACGAAACGCTCAAGCCCGCCTTGCAGCACCGAATAGTCGGTCGACAGGTCGCCCTTCCAGGCGCGGTAGCCCTTTTCCAGCCGGAGCGAATCCAGCGCGAACATGCCGAAGGGTTTCAGCCCGTGCTTCTGGCCGGCGGCCCAGACGGCATCGAAGACGGCCGGCGTGTCCTCGACCTTGGTGTGCAGCTCCCAGCCGAGTTCGCCTGCAAAGGAGACGCGCACCAGTTGCAGCCAGCGGCCGGCGATCTGGCAGGACTGGTGCGACAGCCAGGGTTTTGCCAGGTCGGCGTCGGTGAGTTCGGCGAGAATTTTTCGCGATTTGGGGCCGGAGAGAATCTGGCAGGAAAATTTCTCGGTGACGTCGGCCAGCGTCATCTCATGAGGTTGCGGCAAACTCTTCGTCAGCCACTCGAAGTCGTGGCTCTGAGCGACCGCGGCGGTGATCAGGAAGAAAAAATCCTCGTCCAGCGCCATGATCGACATTTCGGTGACGATGCGGCCCTTGTCGTCGGCGAAATAGGCAAGGCCGATGCGGCCGGGTTTCGGCACCGTGCCGATGATCAGGCCGGACAGCCAGTCGCGCGCGCCGGAACCTTGCAGGCGGAAGCGCGAGAAGCCCGGCAGGTCGAGGATGCCGGCGGCGTCGCGCACCGCCAGGCATTCCTCGCGAATGCGCCTTTCCCACGGGCCGGCGCGGTCGAAGGTCTGGGTGGATTCCTCCGACACGTCGTCGCCGGGTTTCGCGTACCAGGTGGCGCGCTCCCAGCCGTTATAGGCGTTGAACTGGGCGCCGAGCGCCGCGATGCGGTCATGGATCGGCGACAGCTTTTGGTCCCGGCCCGCCGGCCAGGCGTGGCGCGGAAAATGGATGGCGTATTCGTTGCCGTAGATTTCGAGCCCCTTGGCGACGCAATAATCCTTGTCGGCGGCGAAGGCGGTGAAGCGGCGCGGGTCGCAGGACCACATGTCCCATTCGGTTTGGCCTTCGGTCACCCATTCGGCCAAAACTTTTCCGGCGCCGCCGGCCTGGGCGATGCCGAAGGTGAAGACGCAGGCCTCGAAGGCGTTGGGAACGCCGGGCATCGGGCCGATCAGCGGATTGCCGTCCGGCGCGTAGGGGATCGGGCCGTTGATGACTTTCGACAGGCCGGCCGTGCCGAGGATCGGCACGCGGGCGATGGCGTCGTTCAAATACCATTCCAGCCGGTCGAGGTCGTCGGGAAAGAGCTGGAACGAAAAATCGTCAGGCATCGGGTCGTTGTGGCCGGCCCAGTGCGCCCGGCAGTTCCTCTCGTAGGGGCCGAGGTTCATGCCGCCTTTTTCCTGGCGCAGGTAATAGGACGTGTCGACGTCGCGCAGCAGCGGCAGTTTCTTGCCGTTTTCCTTCGTCCAGGCGGCGAGTTCGGGGATCTCCTCGAACAATATGTACTGGTGGCTCATCACCATCATCGGCACGTCACGGCCGAACATCTTTCCGACCTCCTGCGCGCGGTAGCCGGCGGCGTTGACGACGTATTCCGAGCGTATGTCGCCCTGTGCGGTGGAGATCACCCACTCGCCGTTTTCACGGCGGGCGCCGGCGACCGGGCAGAAGCGAACGATCTTCTGGCCCATGTCGCGCGCGCCCTTGGCCAGCGCCTGGGTAAGCTGGGCGGGATCGATGTCGCCGTCATTCGGATCGTAGAGCGCGCCGGCGAGATCGTGCGTCTCGATGAAGGGGTAGCGCGCCTTGATCTCGTCGGGGCCGACCACGTCTATTTCCATGCCCTGGTAGCGGCCCATGCCTTTTGCACGCTGGAACTCGCGCATGCGCTCGCGCCCATGCGCCAGCCGCAGCGAGCCGGTGACGTGGTAGTTCAGGGGGTAGCCGACTTCGTCCGCCAGGCCGCGATAAAGCGAGGCGGAATAACGCTGCATGTTCATCAGCGACCAGGAGGAGGAGAAGGTCGGCACGTTGCCGGCGGCATGCCACGTCGAGCCGGAGGTGAGCTCGTTCTTTTCCAGGAGCACGCAATCGGTCCAGCCGGCCTTGGCGAGGTGGTAAAGCGCCGAGACGCCGACGGCGCCGCCGCCGATGATGACCACGCGGGCGTGGGAGGGGAGGTCAGGCATCGGCTTGGCTCCTGGGATCGAAGCGGGTGGTTTGGTCCGTCTGCTGGTCAAGCATCGCTGATCTCAATATACCGGCGGCGACACCGCCCAGATGACGACCGCGGGCACGCTGCCCGGGTTGCGCCAGCGGAAGGGTTTTCCCCTGAAGCGAAAACTGTCGCCTTCGCCGAGACTGTGCCAGGTGCCGCCGATCTCGATGTCGAAGCGGCCGCAGACGACATAGCCTGCCTCCTCGGTGTCGCGGCGCGCCTCCTCCACAAGCTCCGCCCCGGGCGCGAACTCCGAGCGGATCAGCTCGAAACTACCGCCGAGATCGGGCGACAGAAGCTCCTCCACCAGGCCTGATTCGCTTGTGCCAAGCGCCCGGCGCGAGCCGGCCCGCACGATCACGCCGCGCTCCTCGGGGCGTGGGGCGTCATGGGCGAAGAAAAGGCCGAGCGGCACGGAGAAGACGTTCGCCAGTGCGCGCAGATCGCCGAGCGACGGCTGCGACAGCCCGCGCTCGACCTGCGACAGCCAGCCCACCGACCGGTCGAGCCGCGCCGCGATGTCGGCAAGCGTCATGCCGCGCGCCTTGCGCAGGGCGCGGATGTCGCGCGCCAGCATGGAGCCGCCCTGCGGTGCCGCTTCGAAGGGTGCGTTCATGAAAAAATCCTCAGAAATTTCATACACGATACTGTCATGAAAAAATCAAGTACGATTTCATATCCTTGACGTTCCGCTTGCGCGATCGGGCGGTGTCGTGCAAACGCTGGGTCGGGCTGCGATGGAGGGAGCGCCTGTACCGCGCGGTGAGGAAAGGACCACGCATGCTGGCACCGGACAACAAGACCGGAGACTTCGACGAAGCGGCCATTGTCGACGAGGCGATTCTGTCGCGGCGCTCGGTGCGTGCCTTCCTGCCGACGCCGGTCGACGAAACGGTGATCCGCGACATATTGGAGGTGGCGGCGCGTGCCCCCTCGGGCACCAACATGCAGCCATGGCGGGTCTATGTCACCCAGGGCGAGACCAAACGGAGGATCGCCGACGCCATCCTCAATTCCGGCGTCCGCGCCGAGAAGGCCGTGTGGGACGAATACCGCTACTATCCCGACCAGTTTTTCGAGCCCTATCTGTCGCGCCGCCGCAAGGTCGGCTTCGACCTCTACGGCCATCTCGGCATCGCCCGGCGCGAGGTCGAGCGCATGCGCGAGCAGCACGACCGCAACTTCATCTTCTTCGACGCGCCGATCGGCATGATCTTCACCATCGACCGCCGCCTCAACAAGGGCTCGTGGGTCGATTACGGCATGTTCCTCGAGAACATCATGATCGCGGCGCGGGGCAGGGGACTGCACACCTGTCCGCAGGCAGCCTTCGCGCCCTATCACAACCAGATACGGCCGGTGCTCGGCATCACCCCGGAGGAAGTCGTGGTGTGCGGCATGGCGCTCGGCTACGAGGACACGTCCAAACCGGAGAACGACCTCAGGACCGAGCGGGCGCCGCTCGAGGAATGGGTGACCTTCCATCCCTGAAGGACCGGGACGCGGGTCGAGGCTTGCGGCCTGGCCTGTGGCCGCGGGCAGGCGCTCGCGCCGCATGAACGGATCGGGACGGCCTCGGCTTGCCGCGCAGGCGGTGGCGCTTTATCACTCGGCCACGATGCGCACGCCATTTTTCGGACCGGCTTCCAGCTCCGACATGCCGAGAACCATTCTCCGATCCTGTCTTGCCTTGCTGCTCGCCGTGCTTGTGGCGCTGGCGCCTGCCGTGGCGACGGCCCAGCAGCCGGCCGCGCCGGGTTCCTCGCTGGTGAGCCAGCAGCGCGCCGCCATCGATGGGCTGGCCAAGAGCACCAACGACCTCGAGAAGCGCATCGACGCCAACGCCGAGGACGACGTGCGGCTGGTCGAGATCAGGCTGCAACTCGAGGAGGTCGCGCGCGACCTGATCGACAGCAGCGTCGCCTTCCGTCCGCGCCTGGCCGAGATCAACGACCGGATCGAGCGGCTTGGTCCGCCGCCGGCGGACGGCGCCCCGCCCGAATCGGAAATCGTGACCGCCGAGCGGCAGTCGCTCACCGCCGAAAAGGCCGAGATCAACGCCACGCTCGGCACCGCCGAGGATCTGTCGATCCGCGTCAACAACCTGATCACGCGCATCACCGAGATACGCCGCGACCTGTTCTCCCGCCTGCTGACGCGGCGCTACGACATCAACTGGACGCTGATGAGCGAGGTATCAGGCGCCTTTCACGAGACCAGCGGCAGCGTCTATCGCTCTGTGTCGGCGTGGCTGCGCTTCGTCACCAACTTCAAGCTGAGCTCGGTGCTCGGCGCCACGCTCCTGGCTCTTGCTGCCGCCGCCGTGCTTCTGCTCGGCGGCCGGCGCATGTTCGGCCATCTCATCGAGCCCGATCCCGACCGGCAGGAGCCGAGCTACCTCAGCCGGCTGTCGGTGGCGTTCTGGTCGACGCTGCTGCCCTCGGCCGCGCTCTGGGTTTTCCTCGGCGCCACCTTTTTCTTCTTCGACTATTTCCAGGTCCTGCGCGGCGACATCCGGCCGATGCTGGCGGCGCTGTTCGGCGTGATCGGCCTGGTGTTCTTCGTGCACCGGCTGGGCAGCGCCGTCCTGTCGCCGCGGCTGCCGGAGTGGCGGCTGATCCCCGTCCAGTCGAACGCCGCGTCCAAGCTCCTGTGGATCATGTCGGCGATGGCCGCCTTCAGCGGCTTGGATTTCCTGCTCAGCGTCGTCTACGAGACCCTGAACGCACCGGTGTCGCTGACGGTGGGCGAAGCCCTGGTGGCGACGGTGCTGATCGGCCTGCTCGTCGTCATGAGCGGGCTGGTGCGTCCTTTCGTCGGCGATGACGGGCGCCCGCGTGCCTGGCCGCCGACGGTGCGCTTCACCCTCTATGCCGTCGGGCTGATGACGATCGTCGCCGCCCTGCTCGGCTATATCGGCCTTGCCCGTTTCATCTCGCAGCAGGTGGTGTGGACCGGCGCGGTGCTGGCGACCATGTATATCGGCTTCCTGTCGTCGCGCGCGGTTTCGGAGGAGGGCGCCTTTTCCGGTACGGCGATGGGGCAGCGCTTCCAGCGCTGGTTCAAGCTGGACGACGCGGCGCTGGACCAGGTCAGCCTGGTGGTCAGCATCCTCATCAACGTCGTCGTGGTGGTCGTCGGCCTGCCGCTGATCCTGTTTCAGTGGGGTTTTCAGCCGGCCGACATCGTGGCCTGGATGTACCGGATCGCCACCGGTATCCAGATCGGCTCCTTCACCCTTTCGCTGACCGGCATCCTCTGGGGCCTGCTGGTCTTCGCCCTCGGCTTCATCCTGACGCGCTGGTTCCAGGGCTGGCTGGACGGCTCGGTGATGGCGCGCGGCCGCGTCGACACCGGCGTGCGCAACTCGATCCGCACGGTTGTCGGCTATGCCGGCCTGGCGGTGGCGGGGCTGATCGGCCTGTCCGCTGCCGGCATCGACTTCTCCAACCTTGCGCTGATCGCCGGCGGCCTGTCGCTCGGCATCGGCTTCGGCCTGCAGAACGTCGTGTCGAACTTCGTGTCGGGCCTGATCCTGCTGGCCGAGCGGCCGTTCAAGGCAGGCGACTGGGTGGTGGCCGGCGCGGTGTCGGGCACCGTCAAGAAGATTTCCGTGCGCGCCACCGAGATCGAGACGTTCCAGCGCCAGACCGTCATCCTGCCCAACTCCGAGCTGATCAACGGCGCGGTCGGCAACTGGACGCACCGCAACAAGCTGGGGCGCGTCGACATCCCTGTTGCCGTCGCCTTCGGCGTGGACGCGCGCAAGGCGCATGCGCTGCTGCTCGACCTGGCCGCCGGCCATCCGCTGGTGCTGAAGAACCCCGAGCCGTTCGTCGCCTTCACCGCCTTTGCGCCGACTTCGATGAATTTCGAGATGCGGGTGTTTCTGGCCGATGTCACCAATGGCGGCGGCGTGCAGAACGACCTGCGCTTCGCCATTCTGGAGGCGTTCCAGCGCGAGGGCATCCCGATCGCGGTTCCGGCGCAGGTGCCGCCCGACCTGACGCCCAAGCCGCGCTGGCCCGAAGACGACGAGAAGGCCGAGGCCGAGCTGGCGGACGAGCTCAAGCGGCGCGAGGCGGAAAGGCTGAAGCCCGCCGGGCGCCGGCGGCGGCGCAGCAAGCCGGACCCGACCGAGGACGACGGCGGGGCAAATATGGCATGAATGCGTCATTCAGTTGGCGTTCAGCTTCGCTCCCTTATAGACTGTTCACGAAAGGGGCGGAGTGCCCCGGACCTGCACAGAGGCGGTGGAAACACCGGAAAGCCATGAAGCATCTTGTCGTCGCAGCTGCCTGCCTTCTGACCCTGGGCAACGCGGCGCATGCGGCCAGCGCCGTCAATCTCGACGCCGAGCCGCGCACGCTGATCGTCACCGAGGGCGGCAGCAGGTCCGAACTGTCGCTGGCCGCCGGCGAGACGGTCGAATTCTGCAGCTCCGGCTGCTTCGTCACCCTGCCCAACGGCGACCGCGAGGCGCTGACCGGCACGGAAACGATCGAGATTTCTGGCGGCGTGGCGAAGATCAAGTAGCCTATCTGCCAACCCGGACTTCGAACGGGGCGATGCCAGCGGCATTGCCCCGTTTTCGTTTGAGGTTCGCCTTGCGGACGCATTCCGGCGGTGTGGCCGGTGCAGTCGAACGGCAAGGCTCGATGCTGCAAGCGATGGCCGCGTTCGGCCGCCTCACATCACCACGAAAGCCGCCTCCGATAGGCGTAGGCCGGCGACATCAAGGCGAACTTGATCGCCGCATAGGGGCTACCGGAGCCGGCGGCGTCCTGGACAGCGAGCGAGTGTGCGGGACGTCCAATTAACAGCGAAAAGCTGTGTGGTTTCTGCCTCTTGAAAGTCGGTGCAGCCGTTCTCAAATCTTGTGCCGCCGGCCGGTGCGCTGCGCACCTTCGGCCGGTTTGCTGTTTCAACAGACGCTGTAAAGACTGGAGGACGTGATGCCCGACAAGCGTTTCGACCGCCCCATTTACGTTCGAAACGGAACCTACCTCGTCCAGGAGATCGCCGATCTGCAGGACGCCCTCTACTTTCTCGAAGACTGGCCGGAGAACCGGCGCGGGACGATCTACGAAACCGCGCGGCGTGCCTGCTGTGCGGCCTGGGACGGCCACTATCCACTCGACGCCGCGCGCAAGGCCTTTGAGGGCTGGGCGCGCATGACGAAAATCCTCGAAAACGAGACGCCCGTCATGCCGTGGATGACGGCACCCCGGGAAGGCCGAGGCGGCGTGCCGGCCTGACGTGCGGGTCAGGCCGCCGCGTGCAACCAAAGTTGCTCCGGCGCGTTCCCGGGTGTTCCCCATCGGAGGCCGACTGGCGTCGGCCTTCGCACCAACAAAATCCGAGAGGCCACGATGCTCGACTTGTCGTCCATCACCCCCGTCGCGGTTGCGATAATGGGTTGCCATAGGCGTGACATCCGCTCGCTGAGCGACATGCATGAGTTCCTGACCGAATGGCCGCCTTCCCAGCGCCGGATGAGCTATGGGGCGGCAGCCAAGGCATGTGCGGCGGCACGGGCCGGAGAGATATCGCCCGAAGCGGCGCGGGAGGCCTTCGTGCAGTTCGCAGAGACGGCGGGCATCCTGTGGCCCGAGGTTTCCCCGATCATTTCAGTGAAACCTGTGGCTCGCGGATATGCTGGGTTCGCTTAGTAGGCGTTGGATCGAAACACGGGGCTTGCTGGCGCGCCGGAGAAAGGCATTCCAGCCTTTGCGTCAAAGACTTCTGCTAAATCACTGAAAACAATGGCGCGAGTGACGGGGCTCGAACCCGCGACCTCCGGCGTGACAGGCCGGCACTCTAACCGACTGAGCTACACCCGCGCATCCGGCGCCGTGGCGACGCCGTGTTGTGGGCGTCCGATTACGGGGTTCGCGGGAGGCTGTCAAGCGCGATGGCAAGGCTTATCGACGATTTGCCGGGACCTTTCGCCGGCCAACCGAAGACACGCTCCGGCAGCCGGCTTTTCCACTGCATATGGAGAAAAACCGGCGCGCCGCGGCGACGCAAAATCACGGCCCGTCAGAGCAGCTGGCCGAGCTTCTTGCCGACCTTGATGAAGCGCAGCGGGTCGATCGCCTCGCCGTTGCGCCGGATCTCGTAATGCATGTGCGGTCCGGTCGAGCGGCCGCTGCTGCCGACCTCGCCGACGACGTCGCCCGTCTCGACCGTCTGGCCTTCGGCGACGCGGATGCGGCTGAGATGGGCGAAGCGGGTGGAATAGCCGTTGCCGTGGTCGATCTCGACCATGCGGCCATAGCCGCCGTTCCAGGCGGCGTGCGTCACCACGCCGGAGGCCGTCGCCTTGGCGGGAAAACCGATGGGAGCGCGGAAATCCATGCCCGAATGCAGGGCCGGCGTGCCGAGAAAAGGGTCCTTGCGCACGCCGAACGTGCTCGAGATCGAGCGGCCCGGCGCCGGATTGGCGATCGGCAGGCGCATGGCCCGCTTCTTGACGCTGTCCAGCGTGTCGAGCGCCTGGTCGAGTTCTTTCACCTTGCTGTCGAATATCTGGGCGTTGTCGATCGCCACCAGCGGGCCGCCCATCGCCGACTTGCCGAAATCGACGTCGATCGGCAGGCCGGCGTCGTCGAGAACGTCGGCGATCCGGTCGGCGGTCTGGTAGGCATCGTCGGCCAGCGACGAGATCCGGCTGATCTGCTCCTTTTCGATCGAGCGCAGCGACTGGTTGATGGAGACGAACAGCTTGTCGGCGCGGTCGGCGGGCGATTCGCCGACATGGGTCGTGCGCAGCGGGAACGGCGCCGCCGCGCCGGCATAGGCGAGGGCGGGCAGCGCCGGCTTGGAGCCGGCGGCGTCGGCCCGCTCGTCCGGCCTGCCGCCCGGCAGCGGCGCGGTGTCCGGCGTGACGGTGACGGCGTTGGCCTTTTCCAGCAGCGGTCCGAGGCGGCCGTGCCGTTCGCTGAGCCTGGACTGGCGCGACAGCAGCTCCGTGACCTTGGTCTCCATGAGCTGCTGGTCGAGCAATTGTCGGCTGGTGATGCGGTCGACCTGCGCCCGCAGCGCCGAGATGCGGTCCTCATAGGCGTGCTGCATGCGGGCCTGGCGGGCGATGGCCGCGCCGATCAGGTCGTCGCGGAAGACGAGATAGGTCGTCGCGGCGAAATAGCCGAGCGTGACGGCCGCCACCACCGAACCGGCCAGCGCCGCCATCCAAGGCCGCACCGTGAAATGGCGGATCGAGTTGCCGCGGGCGATGATGACCGTGTGCGGTTCCTGACGCTTGCCGAAAACCGTGGATTGAACTGCCATCTGCCCCAACTCCGCATGCACGCGCCGCGCTCAGCGATGATGCGATTACACATTGTTAGGGTTAACAAAGCTTTGCCGCAGCGCTCGCATCGTTAATGTCGACGGCGATTTCGCGTGTGGGTAGCGCCTGCTTGACTGGTGGCGGCTTCATGCGCGAGCCCGCTCTGGCTGCGGAAGCCGGCGGTAAGGCAAAAAGAAAACCGCCCCTCGAGGCGGTCTCTCGGATCGCTGCGACGAGGCGGCGAGGTCAGTCGAGAAAAAGCCAGAGCAGGATGATGATCGGAATGGGGATGCCAAGCATCCACAGGATGACACCACGAAGCATTTCGTCTACTCCCGCTGTTTGTTCATGAGCAGAATGCGGGAAATCTGAAACGGTTCCGCCGGACGGGCGTCGCGGTCGTCAGCTTCGACCGAGGCCGCGGGCCGCCTCCAGCACCTCGGCGGCGTGGCCTTTCACCTTGACCTTGCGCCATATCCGCCTGATCCGGCCGTCGGAGCCGATCAGGAAGGTGGCGCGCTCGACGCCCATGAAGCTGCGCCCATACATGCTCTTCTCGACCCACACGCCATAGGCGTTGGCCGTCGCAAGCGCCTCGTCGGCGGCGAGATCGATGGAAAGGCCATGCTTTGCGGCGAAGTTCGCATGACGCTTCGCACTGTCGGGCGAGATGCCGACGACCGTGGCGCCGCCCGCCTCGAAATCCGGCTTCAGCGCCGAGAAGTCGATCGCCTCGGCCGTGCAGCCCGCAGTGTCGTCCTTCGGGTAGAAATAAAGCACCACAATGCGCCCGCGCAGGTCGCCGAGGCTGAGCGTGCCGCCGCCGCCGCGCGGCAGCGAAAAATCGGGCGCAGCGTCGCCTACACCGAGTTCAGCCATAAGGATGCCCTTCTTCGCCTCTAATTATGGGAAAAATCGGTATAGTGTGGCGACGGATTCGTCTACGGCGGCACCGCCGTGGACGGGCGCGGCAGACACCCTGGCCCGGGTGAACGCGGCTCCGGATCGATTGCGCTCTATAACAGGAAACGCCACGCGTTGCATCACCAGCCTCCCCAGCACCGGAAGATCCGGTTCCGCCGGGACGAGATATGCAAGCTTTCCGCCATGCCTTCGGCCGAGGGCCAGGGCGCGCATTGGCGCGGCGGGCGCACGCGGCGCGGCATGGTTCGCGTCGGCCTTGCCGCCGCGGCCGTTGCCGGATGCGCCGTGCTGCTCTTCCTTGCCGCGGCCGTCGTCGTCGTCGGCCTGGGCTGGGGTACCGGGACGCTGCGCAGCCAGGCCGAAAGGGCGCTGCAGAACGCGGTCGGCGGCTATGCCGCCGCGGCCATCGGCCCGGCCCGCATCGCTCCCGGGGCCGCCGGGCCGCTCGCCTTCGAGCTGGAAGACGTCCGCCTCAGCGCCGTCGGCAGCGAGGCGCTGATCGCCGAGATCGGCTCCGTCGATTTCGGCATCAGACTGCTGCCGCTGCTCGGCGGCAATTTGCGGCTCGGCAGCGCTTCCGTGTCGGACGCCACCATCACCGTCGCCGCCCTGCCGGCGATCGGCGGCAGCGACTGGACCGCGCCGCTGCGCGACGGGCGCGGCCTCGTCGACCCCGGACTGGTCGCGGCCGCCGCCTTCGGGCCGCTGCATGCGGCTTTCGCGGCGGTCGACAACGGCATGCTTTCGGAGATCGCGCTCGACAACATCACCATCGTGCTGCCTGAAGGCCAGCGCCTGCGTGCCGTCCGCATCATCGACGGCTCGGTCAGCCGGACGTCCGCCGACACGCTGCGCATCGCGGCCGAGGCCGATGTCGACGGCCGGCGCATCAGGCTCGCCGGCACGGCGGCGCGGGCGGAGACGGGGCGCATCGCCGCCCTCGACCTGTCGATTTCGGGTGACGCGCCGGTCGAGGAGGTAGGCGAGCCGCCTGAACGGGCAGGGCGGCTGGGCGCCTTCGCCCTGTCGGTCTCGGGGAGCGAAGGCACCGACACGGCGCCGCCGGCGCTCAAGATTTCCGCCATGGTCGATGAGTCCGTGCTGGATTTCGGCGCCCGCGGGGCCGTGACCGGCAATCTGCGCGTCGACGCCACCCTCGCGGCCGGCACCAACAAGGTCGAGATCGACCGGCTGCTGCTGCAGATGGGCCGCACCTCGCTCGAAATGAACGGTGCGTTCGGCCCGCGCCCGCCGAGCGGCGCCGTCGGCGACACGCCGGTCTACCGCTACGAGTTGGTGAGCAGCAAGACCGTGGTGGCCCCGCAGGACTCACCCGAGCCGGCCCTGGAGTTCATGGCGCAGGTCGAGGGCGTGGTCGATCCGCACACCAGGACGGCGTCGGCGGACCGCATCGCCATCAGGACTGGCACGGGCGAGGCGCTCGGCACTGCCCGGATCGAGCTGGCCGAAGGCTTGGCGCCCGGCGTGACGCTGGCCTTCTCGGTGCGCGACATGCAGGTGGCCCATGCCAAGCAGCTGTGGCCGTGGTTCGCCGCGGCCGGCGCGCGCAACTGGGCACTGGACCATGTCTTCGGTGGCGAGCTGGAAGAGGCGAGCATCCAGTTCCGCGTTCTGCCGGGGCGGCTCGGCAATGGCGTTCCGCTGTCGGCGGAGGAGATCGTCGGCCGCTTTGCCGTCACGAACACGCGTTTCGACACCTTCGGCAAGGTACCGCCGGTGCGCGACGCCAACGGTATCATCGATGTCCGCGGCCACGATGTCGACATCACCATGTCGTCCGGCACGGTCTATCTGCCGAGCGGCAAGACGGTGACCGGCCGCGACGGGACGCTCGCCTTCCGCGCGGAGCGGCGATCGATCGGCAAGCTCGATATCGACATTGAAGGCGAAGCCGGCGCGGTGGCCGAGCTGGCGTCGCTCGATCCGATCAATGCGCTTCGCGTCATGCCGATCGAGCCGGGCGATCTGACCGGCAGCGTCAAGGGGCATGTGATCGCCGACATTCCCATCCGCAGGGGCATCGATGCCAAAACCCTGGATTGGATCGTGGCGCTCGACTATTCCGGATTGTCGATGGCCAAGCCTTTCGGCGGCCAGTTGCTGACCGACGCGGACGGCAAGATCACGGTCGAGCCGGCGCAGGCGACCGTGACGGCAAAAGGCAGGCTGAACGGCATCCCGGCAAACTTCACGCTTGTCGAGCCGCTGCGCCCGGAAGGACCGAAACGCGCTCGCGACGTCGAGCTCGTCCTCGACGACGCGACGCGCGGCAAGGTCGCGCCGGGGCTCGACAGCCTGATATCGGGCACCGTCAAGGTGCGGTTCGCGGAGCAGCAGGGCACGCGCAAGGTGGTGGCCGATCTCGGCGCGGCGCGTCTCGACATACCCTGGGTCGGCTGGAGCAAGGGGCCCGGCGTCGCCGCGACCGCGGAATTCTCCATGCAGACCGGCGACAACGGCGTGCGCATCCCCGACTTCCGGCTTGCCGGCGCTTCCTTCTCAGTCGCCGGCGAGATGACGCTGTCCGGTGGGGCGCTGTCCTCGGCCCGTTTCGACTCGGTGCGGCTCAATCGCGGCGACGACGTCGCGGTCGATGTGGCACGGTCGGGCAGAGGCTACCGCATCGATATCCGCGGAAACGCCCTCGATGCGCGCCCGGTCATAAGGACACTGCTCTCCGATACCGAAGGCTCGGGAAAGGCGGCGCCCAGGACCACCGCTTCGGTCAATCTGGATGTCGCGACCGTGGCCGGCTTCAACGGCGAGAGCCTGTCAGGGGTCAAGCTCGAATCGGACGGTGGCGGTCTGTCGCTGACCGCCGCCTCCCGATCGGGCGGCCGGGTGACCCTGTCCAACCGCGTGCGGGCAGGCAGCCGGCAGGTTCAGTTGCAAGCGGCCGACGGCGGCGCCGTCCTGCGCTTCCTCGACCTCTACAAGAACGTTCAGGGCGGCGCCATGAAGGTGGTTCTGGCCGGCGCCGGCGACGGCGGCATGGCCGGTCAGGTGGACGCGCGCGATTTCACGATCGTCAACGAGCCGCGGCTCGCCTCCATCCTGTCGACGACGCCGGCCGGCAGCGACCGCAGCCTCAACCAGGCGGTGCGCCGAGAGATCGACACCTCGCGCGTGCAGTTCGAGCGCGGCTACGCGCAGATCGCGCGCGGCGACGGCTATCTGCGCCTCGCCAACGGCGTGCTGCGCGGCCCGCTCATCGGCGCCACCTTCCAGGGGACGCTGTTCGATCAGCGCGGGCAGATGGACATGACCGGCACCTTCATGCCGGCCTACGGCCTCAACCGCATCTTCGGCGAGCTGCCGCTGGTCGGCGAGTTGCTCGGCAACGGCCGCGATCGCGGCCTGATCGGCGTCACCTTCAAGCTCGACGGCGCGGCCAAGTCGCCGCGCCTGCAAGTCAATCCGCTGTCGGTCATGGCACCGGGGATTTTCCGGCAGATTTTCGAATTCAACTGAAGGCGCGGCGGACGCCAAGCCGCTGCCGGCGTGTCCTTCGAGGAAAGGGCCCTCACACGGCCCTGACGAGCAAATGCTTCTTCTTGCCGAGCGACAGTTTTGTCACGCCCTCCGCGGTCAGGTCGGCGTCGGACACGGTGCGCCGCTCGTCCGCCACCGGCTGGTCGTTGAGGCGCACGGCGCCGCCTTGCACATGCCGACGCGCCTCGCCATTGGAAGCGGCGAGCCCGGCCCGCACCATCAGCGCCAGCAGGCCGATGCCCGCCCGCAGCTCCGCCGCCGCAACCTCGACAGAAGGCAGCGTATCGGCCAGCGCGCCTTCCTCGAAGGTTTTCCGCGCCGTTTCCGCTGCCTCCTCGGCCGCGGCGCGGCCGTGCAGCATGGCCGTCACCTCGGTCGCCAAAACCTTCTTCGCCTGGTTGATCTCCGAGCCGCCGAGCGCCGCCAGCCGGGCGACCTCGTCCAGCGGCAGGGTGGTGTAGAGCTTCAGGAAGCGGCCGACGTCGGCGTCCTCGGTGTTGCGCCAGTACTGCCAGAACGCGTAGGGGGCGAGCATGTCGGCGTTGAGCCAGACCGCGCCCGACAGCGACTTGCCCATCTTGGCGCCCGACGCGGTGGTCAGCAGCGGCGTCGTCAGCGCGTAGAACTGTTTGCCGAGCATGCGGTGGCCGAGGTCGAGGCCGTTGACGATGTTGCCCCACTGGTCGGAGCCGCCCATCTGCAGCACCACGCCGTAGCGCTTGTTGAGTTCGACGAAGTCGTAGGCCTGCAGGATCATGTAGTTGAATTCGAGGAAGGACAGCGACTGGTCGCGATCCAGGCGCAGCTTCACCGAATCGAAGGACAGCATGCGGTTGACCGAAAAATGCTGGCCGACGTCGCGCAGGAATTCGAGGTAGTTGAGCGGCAGCAGCCAGTCGGCATTGTTGACCATCAGCGCATCGCGCGGCCCTTCGCCGAAGCTGAGATAGTTGGAAAACACCTTCTTGATGCCGTCGATGTTGCCCTGGATGGTCTCGGGCGTCATCAGCTTGCGCGCCTCGTCCTTGAAGGACGGGTCGCCGACCATGCCGGTGCCGCCGCCCATCAGGGCGACGGGACGGTGCCCGGTCTGCTGCAGCCAGTGCAGCATCATGATCTGGATCAGCCCGCCGGCATGCAGGCTGGGGGCGGTCGGGTCGAAGCCGATATAGGCCGACACGGTCTCCGTGGCGAAAAGCTTGTCGAGGCCGGCCTCATCGGAGATCTGGTGGATGAAGCCGCGCTCGGACATGACGCGCAGGAAATCGGACTTGAAGGCGGACATGGCAACGTTCCGGAAGATGGATTGAGGACACGCCGGCGCATGGCGCTGGCGGCACGGCGGCTTTAGCATCGGCGCACGAAGAATCACAAGAAAATAGGTCGAATGACCCAGACCTGCGCGATCGGCCTGATGAGCGGCACGTCGATGGACGGCATCGACCTGGCCATGCTTGCGACCGACGGCGAGAATTCCGTCCGGCGCGGCCCGTCCTTCTTCGTGCCGTACGAGGCCAGCTTCCGCCGGCGCATCGAGGCGGCGCTGGAGGACGCCAAGGCCATCGTCAGCCGCGGCGAGCGGCCGGGCGACCTTGCCGCGCTGGAGCGCGAGATCACCGAGCGCCATGCCGATGCCGTCGCCCGGTTCCTCGCGGAAGGCGCGAACGGATGGGGCAGGCCGGAAATCATCGGCTTCCACGGTCAGACGGTGCTGCACCGCCCGCAGGCCGCCCTGACGGTGCAACTCGGCGACGGTCCGTTGCTGGCGAGCCTTACCGGCCTGCCGGTGGTCCACGACATGCGCGCCAACGACATGGTTTTCGGCGGGCAGGGCGCCCCGCTGGTGCCGGCCTACCACGCCGCGCTGGCGCGCTCGCTGCCGCCGGAATTCGCGTGGAAAACGCCGGTCGCCTTCGTCAATATCGGCGGCATCTCCAACGTCACCTATGTGCCGGCCGACGGCGACCCGGTCGCCTTCGACAGCGGCCCCGGCAATGCGCTGATCGACCAGTGGGTTTTTCGCGAGGGCGGCGTGCCGTTCGACGCCGGCGGGGCGATCGCCAGCGAGGGCGGCGTGGTCGACAGCGTAGTCGCCGCCTATCTGACAAAGCCCTTCTTCTCAAGGTCAGGCCCGAAATCGCTGGACCGCAACGATTTTACGCTCGCCGAGGCGCAGGGCCTCGAACTCGCCGACGGCGCCCGCACGCTGGCCGCGGTATCGGCCGCGGCCATCCTCGAAGCGGCCGAGAACATGCCGGAGCCGCCAAAACTCTGGATCGTCTGCGGCGGCGGGCGCAAGAACCCGCACATCGTCGGCGATCTCAAGACCGGCGCCGAGAAGGTCGGAGCCGAGGTGATTCTCGCCGAGGATGCCGGGCTCGACGGCGACGCGATGGAGGCGGAGGCCTGGGCTTATCTGGCGGTGCGGTCGCTCAGGCGCCTGCCGCTCACATTTCCGACCACCACCGGCTGCCGCGAACCGGTGAGCGGCGGGTTACTGGCGTCACTGGAGGGAGGCAAATCATGAACAATGACGATTTTCGCGCCTGGTCGGCGCGGGCGGCGGCCTGGGGCGCCGACTACCGCAAGACGGTCCGCGAGCGGCCGGTGCGGGCACAGACGCGTCCGGGCGAGGTCGCCGCGCTGATCCCGGCAGCGGCGCCGGAGGCGGCCGAGTCGATGGAGGACATTTTCGCCGACTTCGAGGAAAAAATCCTGCCGGGCATGACGCATTGGCAGCATCCGCGCTTCTTCGCCTATTTCCCCGCCAACGCGGCGCCTGCATCGGTCGTCGCCGAATACCTCGTCTCCACGATGGCGGCGCAATGCATGCTGTGGCAGACCTCGCCGGCGGCGACCGAGCTTGAGACGCGCATGATGGAGTGGATGCGCCAGGCGCTGGGGCTGCCCGACCGCTTCACCGGCGTCATCCAGGATTCGGCCTCCTCGGCGACGCTGAACGCCGTGCTCGTCATGCGCGAGCGGGCGCTGCAATGGGCCGGCAACCGGCAGGGCCTCGCCGGCAAGCCGGCGATCAGGATCTATTGCTCGGACCAGGTCCATACCTCGATCGACCGCGCCATCTGGGTGTCGGGCATAGGCGAGGAGAACCTGGTCAAGATTCCCGCCGGCGGCCCCTCGCGCGGCATGGATGCCGCCACCCTTGATGCCGCGATCCTGGGCGACCGTGCCGCCGGCCATCTGCCGGCTGGCGTCATCGCCTCGGTCGGCGGCACCAGCGTCGGCGGCACCGACGACGTGGCCGCGGTCGGTGCCGTCGCGCGCCGTCACGGCCTCTATCTCCACGTCGACGCCGCCTGGGCCGGTTCGGCGATGATCTGCCCGGAATTCCGCCCGCTATGGGCAGGCGTCGAGGGCGCCGATTCCATCGTCTTCAACCCGCACAAATGGCTGGGCGCGCAGTTCGACTGCTCGATCCAGTTCGTCGCCGATCCCGACAGCCTCGTCCGCACGCTCGCCATACGTCCGGACTATCTGCAGACGCACGGCCGCGACGGCATCCTCAACTATTCGGAATGGTCGGTGCCGCTCGGGCGGCGGTTCCGCGCGCTGAAACTGTGGTTCCTGCTGCGCGCCCACGGCCTTGCCGGCCTGCGCACCATGATCCGCGACCATGTCGCCTGGAGCAGGGCCCTCGCCGAGCGGCTGCGGGCGCTGCCGGACTTCGAGATCGTCACCGAGCCGATGCTGTCGCTGTTCTCCTTCCGCCACCTGCCGGCGGGGAAGGGGCGTCTCGACGCGCACAACCTCGCCCTGCTGAATGCGATCAACGACGATGGGCGCATCTATCTCACCCAGACCCGCGTCGACGGCAAGGTGGCGATCCGCTTCCAGGCCGGGCAGTTCGAGACGACCGAGGCCGACATCGATACGGCCTTCACCGCCATCGTCGAAACCGCGGCGCGCCTCGCCTGACGCGGCTTTCGCTTCCGTCTTCTTTCGTTTTGAGTTACAAGTCCAAAAAACGAAAGCTAGGGAAGCCCATGTTCCTGTCGCAGCGCCATTCGGAAATCATGCAGATGGCGAAGGACCACGGCCGCGTGCTGGTCGACGATCTCGCCGGCCATTTCGGCGTGACGCCGCAGACCATCCGCAAGGATCTCAACGACTTGTGCGAACAGCGGCTGCTCTCGCGCATCCATGGCGGGGCGCTGTTCCCCTCCGGCATCGCCAACCTCGAATACGAGGCGCGGCGCAAGATCGCCGCCCCCGAGAAGGAGGCGATCGGCCGCGCCGCCGCCCGCATCATCCCCGACAACGCCTCGCTGTTCATCAATATCGGCACTACCACGGAGGAGGTCAGCAAGGCGCTGCTCGACCATTCCGGCCTGATGGTCATCACCAATAACATCAATGTCGCCAACAGGATGCGCGTTTATCCGGGCATCGAAGTGGTGATCGCCGGCGGCGTCGTGCGCGGTTCCGACGGCGGCGTCGTCGGCGAGGCGGCGGTCGACTTCATCAAGCAGTTCAAGGTCGACTATGCCGTCATCGGTGCCTCGGCCATCGACCATGACGGCGCGCTGCTCGATTTCGACTTTCGCGAGGTGAAGGTCGCGCAAGCCATCATCGCCAATGCGCGCCACGTCATTCTGGTCTCCGACGCCACGAAGTTCGAACGAACCGCGCCTGTGCGCATCGGCCATCTCTCGCAGGTCGACACCTTCATCACCGACCGTTGCGAGTTGCCGACGATCCGCCGGATCTGCGGCGACAGCGAGGTCGAGCTGATCGAGACCCTCAACGCTTCGGAGCGCCCTGACGCCGCGTGAAATGCTTCTGCGCGTTTTCGTTTGACATTCGTTATTATTTCGAAATAATCCCGACTGGTTTTCGAAAGTAGCTGTAATGCTGCACTGCGAAAGCCGGGGAGGGTGCCTTTGGACGCAGCGGCGATCCACGACATTTTTGTCATTGGCGGCGGCATCAACGGATGCGGCATCGCCCGCGACGCCGTGGGCCGCGGCTTTTCGGTGTTCCTCTGCGAAATGAAGGATCTGGCGAGCGGCACGTCGTCCGGCTCGACCAAGCTCATTCACGGCGGCCTGCGCTATCTCGAATATTACGAGTTCCGGCTGGTGCGCGAAGCGCTGATGGAGCGCGAGGTGCTGTGGACGATGGCGCCGCACATCATCTGGCCGATGCGTTTCGTGCTGCCACACGCAAAAGGCCTGCGGCCGGCCTGGCTGCTGCGCCTCGGCCTCTTCCTCTACGACCATATCGGCGGCCGCAAGCTGCTGCCGGCGACGAAGACGCTCGACATGACGCGCGATCCCGCCGGCAAGCCGCTGAAGCCATTGTTCAAGCGCGGCTTCGAATATTCCGACGGCTGGGTCAACGACGCCCGCCTGGTGGTGCTGAACGCCCGCGACGCCGCCGACCGCGGCGCCGTCATCCGCACCCGCACCCGGGTGGTGGCCGCCCGGCGCGAGGCCGGACTGTGGTCGATCACCATCGAGGACCTGCTGACGCGCGACACCGAAGAGGTGAAGGCACGGTTGTTGGTCAACGCCGCAGGGCCGTGGGTCGACCAGGTGCTGTCGGGGGCTCTCGGCCGCAACGACACCCGCAACGTCCGGCTGGTCGCCGGCAGCCACATCGTCATCCGCAGGAAATTCGCCGACCCGCGCGCCTATTTCTTCCAGAACCGCGACGGCCGCATCATCTTCGCCATCCCCTATGAGGAGGATTTCACCCTCATCGGCACCACCGACCGGGATTTTCAGGGCGATCCGGAGGACGTGCGCATCAGCGACGGCGAGATCGACTATCTCTGCGCGGCGGCCAGCGAGTATTTCGTCGAGCCGGTGCGGCGCGCCGACATCGTCTGGACCTATTCGGCGGTGCGCCCGCTCTATGACGACGGCGCCTCCCGGGCGCAGGAGGCGACGCGCGACTACGTGCTGAAATCCGAGGGCGGCGACGGCGCGGCACCTTTGGTCAACGCCTTCGGCGGCAAGATCACCACCTACCGGCGGCTGGCCGAATCCATGCTGGACAGGATCGAGCAGCATCTCGGCAAGCGCGGCAAGCCGTGGACGGCGGGCGCCGTGCTGCCTGGTGGCGATTTCGCGCCGACCGGCTTCGAGGCCGAAGTCGCGAGGCTTAAGGCGGCCTATCCCTTCCTGGACGCGGCGCATGCGCGCCGGCTGACGCGGCTCTACGGCACGCGCGCCCACACGTTGCTCGGCCTCGCCAGCTCGCAGGCCGATCTCGGCAGGAACTTCGGCGCCGACCTGTTCGAGGCAGAACTGCGTTATCTCATGCAGCAGGAATGGGCGCGGTCGGCCGAGGACGTGCTGTGGCGCCGCACCAAGCGCGGCCTGCGGCTGAGCAGGGAGCAGGCGGCGGCGCTCGATCAGTACATGAACGCCGCGCAAGGTGATCGCGCGGCGGCGGAATAGCCGAAAGCACCGGGCCGGGAGGAGGCGGAATGCTCGAACTGAGAAACGTGACGAAGACGGTGGCCGGCGCGGATCATATCCGCGACGTGTCGCTGACGCTTCGCCACGGCTCGCTCAACGTGCTGCTTGGGCCGACGCTGTCGGGCAAGACCAGCCTGATGCGGCTGATGGCCGGCCTCGACCGGCCGAGCGCCGGTTCGGTCTGGTTCGACGGCAAGGACGTGACCGGCGTCCGCGTGCAGGACCGCAACGTCGCCATGGTCTATCAGCAGTTCATCAACTACCCGGCGATGACCGTCTACGAGAACATCGCCTCGCCGCTCAGGGTCGCCGGCGCCGGCCGCGACAGGATCGACCGCGAGGTGAAGCGGGCGGCGGAACTGTTGAAGCTGACCCCATACCTGCAGCGCACGCCGCTCAACCTTTCCGGCGGGCAGCAGCAGCGCACGGCGCTGGCGCGCGCCATCGTCAAGAACGCCAGCCTGGTGCTGCTCGACGAGCCGCTCGCCAATCTCGACTACAAGCTGCGCGAGGAGCTGCGCGCCGAGCTGCCGAAGCTGTTCGCCGAGGCCGGCACCATCTTCGTCTACGCCACCACCGAGCCGCACGAGGCGCTGCTGCTCGGCGGCAACACGGCGACCTTGTCGCAGGGTAGGATCACCCAGTTCGGCCCGACCATCGAGGTGTTCCGCCGGCCGATCGACCTGGTGACGGCAAAGACCTTCGCCGATCCGCCGCTGAACACCATCGTGCTGGGCAAGCAGGGCGGCAGCTTCCTGCTCGACGGGGCGGTCAGCCTGCCGGTGCCGGCGGAATTCGCCGGCATCGCCGACGGCATCTATACGATCGGCTTCCAGCCGCACCATCTTTCGCTTGAACGGCCGACCGCCGCCGCGGTTTCGGTGCCGGCCAAGGTCACCGTCACCGAGATCACCGGCTCCGAGAGCTTCGTCCATCTGCAGTTCGCCGATGCGCGCTGGGTGATGCTGACGCCCGGGGTGAAAGCCTTCGAGGCGGACGAGACGATCGATGTCTTCATCGATCCGCGCCACCTGATGGTGTTCGACGAGGCCGGCCGCTCGGTGACCTCGCCGCGCCGGCTGGCGGCGTGAGGAGGGGGCCATGGCACGCATCGACCTCGACCATATCCGCCACGCCTACGGGCCGAACCCGAAATCGCCCAGGGACTATGCGCTGCGCGAGGTCAACCACATTTTCGAGGACGGCGGAGCCTATGCGCTGCTGGGGCCGTCGGGCTGCGGCAAGACCACGCTGCTCAACATCATCTCCGGCCTGCTGCACGCCTCGCACGGCCGACTGCTGTTCGACGGCCGCGACGTGAGCCACACGTCGACCCAGCAGCGCAACATCGCCCAGGTGTTCCAGTTCCCGGTCATCTACGACACCATGACCGTCTACGACAATCTGGCCTTCCCGCTGCGCAACCGCGGCGTGCCGGAGGCGGAGGTCGACCGCAAGGTCAGGGACACGCTGGCGATGATCGACCTTGCCGACTGGGCGAAGCGCCGGGCGAGGGGGCTGACGGCCGACCAGAAGCAGAAGATCTCGCTCGGCCGCGGTCTTGTGCGCTCCGACGTCAATGCCATCCTGTTCGACGAGCCGTTGACCGTCATCGACCCGCACATGAAATGGGTGCTGCGCTCGCAGCTGAAGCAACTGCACCGGCGTTTCGGCTACACCATGGTCTACGTCACCCACGATCAGACCGAGGCGCTGACCTTCGCCGAGACGGTGGTGGTGATGTATGACGGCGAGATCGTGCAGATCGGCACGCCGGCGGAGCTGTTCGAGCGGCCGAAGCACACTTTTGTCGGCTATTTCATCGGCTCGCCCGGCATGAACGTGCTGCCGGTCGAGATCGACGGCGGCCGCGCGCGGCTCGGCGCCCAGACGATCGCGCTGCCGGGCGCGCCGAAGCCGACGACGGGGACGCTCGAGCTCGGTATCCGTCCCGAACATGTCCGGCTCGGCCGCGACGGCATGCCGGTTTCGATCACCAAGGTCGAGGACATCGGCCGCCACAAGGTGGTGCGGGCGACGCTGGAGGGCCGCGAGGTCGTGGCGATCGTCGGCGAGGACGAGGAGGTGCCGGCCGAGCCGAAAATGCGTTTCGAGCCCCGCGGCATCAACCTCTACGCCGATTCCTGGCGGATCGAGACGGAGGCCTGAACCATGGAGAAGACCTGGAACAACAAGGCCTGGTTCATGGTGCTGCCGGTGCTGGTGCTGGTGGCCTTCTCAGCCATCATCCCGCTGATGACGGTGGTCAACTATTCGGTGCAGGACACGTTCGGCAACAACGAGTTCTTCTGGGCCGGCACCGAGTGGTACCAGGAGATGCTGACCTCCTCCCGGTTCTGGGAGGCGATGGGGCGCAACCTGATCTTTTCCTTCGTCATCCTCGCCATCGAGATACCGCTCGGCATCTTCATCGCGCTGAACATGCCGAAATCCGGCTGGGGCGTGCCGGTCTGCCTGGTGGCGATGGCGCTGCCGCTGCTCGTCCCGTGGAACGTCGTCGGCACCATCTGGCAGGTGTTCGGGCGCGTCGACATCGGCCTGCTCGGTTACGCGATGAATGCGCTCGGCATCGACTACAACTACGTCAACGACCCGTTCGACGCCTGGGTGACCGTCATCGTCATGGATGTCTGGCACTGGACCAGTCTTGTCGTGCTGCTCTGCTATGCCGGGCTGGTGTCGATCCCCGACGCCTATTACCAGGCGGCCAAGATCGACGGTGCCTCGCGCTGGGCGATCTTTCGCTACATCCAGCTCCCCAAGATGAACCGCGTGCTGCTGATCGCCGTGCTGCTGCGCTTCATGGATAGTTTCATGATCTACACCGAGCCCTTCGTCGTCACCGGCGGCGGCCCCGGCAATTCGACCACCTTCCTGTCGATCGACCTGGTCAAGATGGCGGTGGGTCAGTTCGACCTCGGCCCGGCGGCCGCGATGTCGATCATCTATTTCCTGATCATCCTCCTGCTGTCCTGGGTCTTCTACACCGTCATGACCAATTACGGGTCGGAGAAATAGCATGGCCGACGGCAAGCAGACCGCCGCCCGCGCCGACGACCTGGCTCCGGCTCCTGCCGTTGCCGCCGGTCAGGATTCCGTCGCGCGCGCCATGCGCCGGCGCGGCGATGAATCGCGCTTCTGGTGGCTCATCCCGGCGCTCTACATCGTCTTCCTGATGCTGCCGATCTACTGGCTGGTCAATATGAGCTTCAAGACCAACCAAGAGATTCTCGGCCAATTCTCGCTGTGGCCGCAGAACCCGACGCTGCGCAACTACATGGTGATCTTCAGCGATCCGTCATGGTACAACGGCTACATCAACTCGATCATCTATGTGGTGCTGAACACGGCGATCTCGGTGTCGGTTGCGCTGCCGGCGGCCTATGCGTTCTCGCGCTACCGGTTTCTCGGCGACAAGCATCTGTTCTTCTGGCTCTTGACCAACCGCATGGCGCCGCCGGCGGTGTTCGCGCTGCCGTTCTTCCAGCTCTATTCGGCCTTCGGGCTAATCGACACCCATATCGCCGTGGCGCTGGCGCACTGCCTGTTCAACGTGCCGCTGGCGGTGTGGATCCTCGAGGGTTTCATGTCGGGCGTGCCCAAGGAGATCGACGAGACCGCCTATATCGACGGCTATTCCTTCCCGCGCTTCTTCTTCAAGATCTTCATGCCGCTGATCGCCTCGGGCATCGGCGTCGCCGCCTTCTTCTGTTTCATGTTCTCCTGGGTGGAACTGCTGCTCGCCCGCACGCTGACGACCACGGCGGCCAAGCCGATCGCCGCCACCATGACGCGCACGGTGTCGGCCTCGGGTCTGGACTGGGGCGTGCTGGCGGCGGCCGGCGTGCTCACCATCATTCCGGGCGCGCTGGTGATCTGGTTCGTGCGCAACTACATCGCCAAGGGTTTTGCCCTGGGGAGGGTGTGATGAAGGACGGAAGCTTCTCTCTCCCCTTGCGGGGGAGATGGCCCGAAGGGCCAGAGGGGGTAGCCCCGGCAGCGCGCGGCGCCTGGCCGCGCCGGCCCGCCTCCATTTGCCCCGTACCCCCACCCCTGAGCCCTCCCCACAAGGGGGAGGGGGACCTTGCGGCCGCCATGCCGCGCAAAGCCGTCGCCGATCGGCGTCTGGCGCAGGCGCGGCAAGATTCCCCTTCCCCTTGTGGGCAGGGGTCAGGGGTGGGGGTGGCCTCCTATGCGATTGCCCGGCCCACAGGCGGGAGGGCAGGGCGCCGGCGCTCGGTCGGATCTACCCCGCCCCCGGCCTGCGGCCGGACCCTCCCCGCGAGGGCAGGGCAATCGCATATGCCGATGATGATCGTCATTCCGGGGCCGCGCAGCGGAACCCGGAATCCAGAGCGTTGGTGTCGAAGGAAAAGCGAAA
>JAESFZ010000255.1_pt1 | contig 40902 bp, 34 predicted proteins | sample 9269561 | NCBI WGS metagenome assembly JAESFZ01 (sample SAMN14515552, study PRJNA621657) | algae metagenome | isolation source: Tildeniella nuda ZEHNDER 1965/U140 and co-occurring heterotrophs from wet... | place: Switzerland: Stansstaad, Zurih | collected 1965-01-01
TCGAAGTCGTGGCACGTTATGCGTTCAACGCGCCGACCGAGTGGGCATATGACATGACCTATATGCTCTACGGCAGCTTCTTCATGCTGGGCGCGGCCTTCACCCTGCAGCGCAAAGGGCATATTCGCACCGACACCTTCTATGCCGCATGGTCGCCGCGCCGCCAGGGCATGGTTGATGCCGTTTGCTATCTGCTGTTTTTCTTCCCCGGACTGATCGCTTTCCTGATCCTGACCTGGGACTTCTTCACGCTGTCCATGGCACGCGGCGAGCGTATCGTCACCAGCCCGTGGATGCCCATCGTCTATCCCTTCAAGGGCGTGATGCCGGTGGCCACTGCCCTGCTGCTTCTGCAGGGATTGTCGGAATTCCTGAAAAGCTGCTACGCCGCGATGCGGGGAGAATGGCCGTGAGCCCCGAATTCCTCGGCTTTGTCGCTTTGGCGGTGCTGTTCATCGCCATTTTCATCGGCTTTCCGATCGCCTTCACGCTGATCGCAGTCGCGCTGATTTTCGGCTACATCGCGCTCGACCAGGTGGTGTTGCACCTGATGGTGCTGCAGATCTTTTCGGTGATGCGTGATCCCACCCTGGCCTCCGTGCCCTTCTTTCTGTTCATGGGCTATCTGCTGGAACAGGCAGGCTTGATGGAACGCCTGTTTCGCGGCATCCAGCTCATGCTTGCCTCGGTGCGCGGCTCGCTCTACCTCGCGGTGCTCATTACCGCCACCATATTCGCCGCCGCGACCGGCATCGTCGGCTCATCGGTGACGCTGCTCGGTGTAATGGCGGCGCCAGCGATGAAAAGAAGCGGCTACGACGTGCGCATGTCCGCAGGCACCATCGCCGCCGGCGGCACCCTGGGCATCCTGATACCGCCCTCGGTAATGCTGATCGTGATGGGGCCGGTGGTGGGCGTGCCCGCAACCGACCTTTTCGCGGCCGCCGTGATCCCGGGACTGATGCTGGCGGGGCTTTACATCATCTATACCCTGGTGCGCAGCTACCTTAATCCCAAGCTGGGTCCGGCGCTGCCGCCCGAAGAGCGCGCCGGCTCCGTGCGCGAGGTGATCATTGAGCTGGCGCTCGGCATCGCGCCGGTGGTCGTGGTGATCCTCGCCACCCTCGGCGTGATTCTGGCCGGCATCGCCACCCCCACCGACGCCGGCGCGTGCGGGGCGTTCGCCGTGCTGTTGCTGACGCTGCTCTACCGGCGCCTGACGCTGGAAAAGCTCAAGAAAGCGGCTTTTTCCACGCTGGAAGTTTCAAGCATGATCCTGCTGCTGGTCGCGGCCTCGAACTTCTTTGGCGCGGTGTTCTCGCGCCTGGGCAGCGCCAACCTGATCGCCGAGGCGCTGCTCGGCCTGCAGTTCTCGCCGACCGTGATGCTGATCCTGATGCTGGCCATCATCTTCATCCTCGGCTGGCCGCTGGAGTGGGTGCCGATCGTGCTGATCGTCGTGCCGATTTTCCTGCCGCTGGTGCAAAAACTCGGCATCGATCTGGTGTGGTTCTGCACGCTGGTCGCGGTGTGCCTGCAGACTGCATGGCTGTCGCCGCCGATCGCGCTGTCAGCTTATTTCCTGAGAGGCGTAGTTCCGGAGTGGAAGCTCACCGATATCTACGCCGGCATGATGCAGTTCATGGTGCTGCAGATGATCGGGCTTGCGCTGCTGCTGGCATTCCCGGCCCTGGCGCTGTGGCTGCCTGGCGTGCTTAGGTAGTTCGCATGCGGCCCGACAATTCCGCAGTCGCGCGAGCGCTAGCCATGCTGGAACATGTGGCCCGATCCGAGCGCCCGCTCACGCTTGCTGAACTGGGCGAGGCGCTGGCGCTGCCTAAAGCCTCCGCGCACCGCATCGCGCTGGCGCTGGAGCAGCAGGGCATGCTGTTGCGCGAACCCGGCGGCAAGCGCTTCAGCAGCGGCCACCGTTTCGCGGCGCTTGCTGTAGACGCGCTGCGCAACTCCCCCCGGCGCGGCGCGCGCCATGCCATCATGCAGCGGCTGGTCGATGACATCGGAGAAACCTGCAACTTCACCATGCTGGACGGCGCCAGCGTGGTATACATCGACCGGGTGGAAGCGCACTGGCCGCTGCGCCTGCATCTGCAACCCGGCTCGCGGGTGCCGCCACACTGCACCGCGAGCGGCAAGCTGTTCCTGAGCCATCTGCGCAACAGCGCGCGCGCGCGGCTGCTGGCCTCGCTCAGGCTGGAGCGCTACACCGAGAACACCATCACCGACAAGCGCAAGCTCGAACGCGCGCTGGAGAAAATCCGCGCCGAGAAGGTCGGCACCGACAACGAGGAATTCCTGGCGGGGCTGGTTGCCGTTGCCGTGCCGGTGCTGGACGCGAAAAAACGCGTATGCGCCGCGCTGGCCGTGCACGGCCCGACGGCACGGCTCAGCTTCGAGCAGGCATTGGACCATGTGGAGAAACTGCGCCTCGCTGCCGCGGAACTCGGCGCTACCCTCGGCACCGACACCCCCGCGCCCCGTCCTGCCGCCAAATCACGCTAGAATAGCGGCCGCTGCCTGTTCTTGCGCGCATTTGCGCTTGCTGCGCGCGGTTTTGGAGATCCAGTGAACGCCCCCCTGAATGGAGCGCGTCCCGACGCGCACACCCCCGGCAATTCGCCCGGCATCGAGTATCTTGCCGCGGCATTGCAGGCGCGAATCGCCGGCGAGGTGCGCTTTGATACCGGCAGCCGCGCCGCATACTCGGCGGACGCCTCGAATTACCGTCAGGTGCCGATCGGCGTGGTGATTCCGAAAACCGCCGACGATGTTGTCGCCGCCGTCGCGGCATGCCGCGAATTCGGCGCACCCATCCTGCCACGCGGCGGCGGCACGTCGCAGAACGGACAATGCGTCAACGTCGCGGTAGTGATCGACGCCTCGAAGTATCTCAACCGGGTGCTCGAGGTCGATCCGCAGGCGATGACCGCGCGCGTGGAGCCGGGAACGGTATGTGACGCCCTGCGCGATGCAGCGGAACGGCATGCGCTGACTTTCGGCCCCGACCCTGCCACGCACAGCCGCTGCACCCTTGGCGGAATGATAGGCAACAATTCCTGTGGCGCGCATTCGGTGATGGCCGGCAAAACGGTGGAAAACATCGAGGCGCTGGAGATCCTCACCTACGATGGCCTGCGCATGTGGGTGGGACCAACCGCCGAGGACGAACTCGCGCGCATCATCAGCGAAGGCGGGCGGCGCGGCGAGATTTACGCCGCGCTGAAAGCCCTGCGTGACAGGTATGCAGACCTCATACGGACCCGCTATCCCAAGATCAAGCGCCGCGTTTCGGGCTATAACCTCGACCAGCTGTTGCCGGAAAACGGCTTCAACGTGGCGCGTGCGCTGGTCGGCACCGAAGGCACCTGTGCCATCACCCTGCAGGCACTGACGCGGCTGGTGCGCAGCCCGCAGAAGCGGGTGATCCTGGTGCTGGGCTACCCCGACATCTACCGCGCGGGCGACGCCGTTCCCGAAATCCTGCCTTTCAAGCCGATAGCCACCGAAGGTCTGGACGAACGCATCATCGGCGGTCTGCGCGAGCGCGGCCTGCGGCTGGACGACATCCGCCTGCTGCCTCCGGGCAATGCCTGGATCATGATCGAGTTCGGCGCCGACAGCGTGGAAGCGGCCACACAGCAGGCGCAGGCGCTGATCCGGCACTATGCAGGCAGGCCGGATGCGCCCTCCTCCTGGCTGATCACCGATGCCGCCATGTGTGAGCGCATCTGGACCATACGCGAAATCGCGGCCTCGGCTTCCGCGCTCAGCATCGTGCCTGGCGCTGTCGACCCCATCTGCGGCTGGGAAGACGCGGCGGTAGACCCGCTGCAGCTCGGCAACTACCTGCGCGAATTCCAGGCGCTGGTCGACCGTCATGGTTATGAAACCTCGCTCTACGGCCATTTCGGCGACGGCTGCATCCATGCGCGCATCACTTTCGATACGCGCACCGCATCAGGCATCGCCACCTGGCGCCATTTCCTGCGCGAGGCGGCGGAACTGGTGGTGAAGTACGGCGGCTCGCTCTCGGGCGAGCACGGCGACGGCCAGGCCAAGGCCGAGTTCCTGCCGGTGATGTACGGCGAAGAACTGATGCAGGCGCTGCGCGAATTCAAGGCAATCTGGGATCCGCTGGGCAGAATGAATCCCGGCAAAGTCGTCGACCCGTACCGTGTCGACGAAAATCTGAAGTACGGCCCGGATTACAAGCCGTGGCGCCCGCAAACGCGCTTCGCGTTCGTCAGTGCCGAAGGCACGGGCTTCACGCGTGCCATCGAGCGCTGCGTCGGCATGGGCAAATGCCGTTCGCAGCATGGCGGCGTGATGTGCCCAAGCTATCGCGTCACTGGCGAGGAGCGCTACTCGACACGTGGCCGCGCGCGGCTGTTTTCGGAAATGCTGCGCGGCGAAGTCGTCAGGAACGGCTGGGACAGCGAAGAGGTGCGCGAAGCGCTCGACCTGTGTCTTGCATGCAAGGGCTGCAAGAGCGACTGCCCGACGCATACCGACATGGCGAGTTACAAGGCCGAGTTCCTGTCGCACCATTACGCAGGCAGGCTGCGGCCGCGCCAGGCCTACAGCATGGGACTGATCCAGCGCTGGGCGCGCATTGCCGCGCTGGCGCCCGGGGTGGTCAATTTGCTCACCCAGGCGCCGGGACTGGGCGCGCTGGCGAAATGGCTGGCGGGCATCGCGCAGGAACGCGAAATCCCGCGCTTTGCGCGGTCCACATTCAAACGCTGGTTCTTCCGGCGCGCGGCGCGCACGCCGTCCGCTGCAGGGACGACGCGGCGCGTCATCCTGTGGGCCGACACCTTCAGCAATCATTTCCACCCGGAATCCGCCGCCGCCGCAACGGAAGTGCTGGAGGCGCTGGGATATCAAGTCACGGTCCCGCGCCAGGCGCTGTGCTGCGGCCGGCCGCTATACGACTTCGGCATGCTCGACATCGCGCAACGCAAGCTGCGGCAGGTGCTCGACGTTCTCGAAGACGACATCCGCGCCGGCGTGCCGGTGGTCGGGCTGGAGCCCGCATGCCTGGCCGTATTCCGCGACGAAATGCTCAACCTGTTTCCCGGCAACGAGCTGGCGCGCAGGCTCGGCAAGCAGGTGTATCTGTTTAGCGACTTCCTGCTGCATCAGACGCGCTGGGATCCGCCGCGCATCCACGGCAAGGCACTGGTGCACGGTCATTGCCACCAGAAGGCGCTATTTGGCATGAACACCGACATCGCGCTGCTACAGAAACTGGGGCTGGATGTCGAGCTGATCAACAGCGGCTGTTGCGGCATGTCGGGGTCGTTCGGCTTCAATCCGCGGCATCACGCACTTTCGGTAAAAGCCGCGGAAATGGATTTGCTGCCGGCAGTGCGGGCCGCCGCAAATGACACCATCATCGTCGCCAACGGCTACAGCTGCCGCGAGCAGATCGCCCAATGCAGCGAACGCCAGGCGCTGCACATCGCCGAAGTCGCAGCGCTGGCCCTGCATCGCCACCGCGATTCCATCGCCTCCGGCAGCTAGCGCATGCCGGGATTCGAGTCCTTATCCGCAGGCGTGGTGCTGTGGGTGATTTTCGTGATCGCGCTGGCCGGACTGGTGCAGGGCGCGCTTGGCCTGGGATTCCCTCTGGTTGCCACACCGCTGATCGCGCTGGTGACGGACATGCGCAGCGCGGTGATCCTGGTGCTGTTGCCATGCCTCGCCACGGTCATCACTGGAATGGTCACGGGCGGTCCACTCAAGCCGGTATTGGCGCGATTCTGGGCGATGCCCCTCTACATGCTCATCGGCGCCGCCATTGGCACCCGCCTGTTCATCGCCTATCCCGGCGTGCCTTATGCCCTGCTGCTTGCCGCGATCATCCTGGTCTACCTCAACCTGGATCGTCTGGGCAAAACCGACTGGCCGCTGATGCGACGGCACGACAGGCTGTTCGCAGTCTTGTTCGGGGTACTGGCAGGCACTTCCGAAGGCACGGCGAATGTCGCCGCACCGCCGCTGGTGATTTATTACCTGGCCGTCGGAGTCACGCCACTGACCTTGGTACAGGCGCTCAACATCTGCTTTTTCGCCGGCAAAACCACGCAATTCGCGACCCTGGCGTGGTTCGGCGGCGTGGGGTTCACGCAATGGGCCATCACCCTGCCACTGGCTGCGGTGGCCAGCTTCACCGCGCTGCGTGGCGTGCATATCCGCAGCCGCATCGACGCGGCAACCTATCGCAAGTGGCTCAAGCGCGCGCTGTTCGCCATGGCACTGATCCTGCTCGCGCAATATGCCTACGACACGCTGGGCGGCTGAGCCCCTGCAAATGCAGCGCGGCCGACGTGTATGCCACGCCGGCCGCGCATCGATCACAACCTCAAATGGATTTAAGACTGCAGCATTTTCTGCAGTTCACCGCTCTTGTACATTTCGGTCAGGATGTCGGAGCCGCCGACGAATTCACCGTTGACGTACAGCTGGGGGATCGTCGGCCACTTGGCATAGTCCTTGATGCCCTGGCGAATTTCCGGATTTTCCAGCACGTTGACCGAAGCGAAATCTTCTACGCCGCAAGCGCGCAGAATATTCACGACATTCGCCGAAAAACCGCACTGCGGAAAATCCGGCGAACCCTTCATGTACAACATGATCCGGTTTTTACTGACCTGATCTTTTATAACATCTTGAATATTCATGATTTTTAAATATACCCGAGCGAGTTTGTCAGGTATTATTCTAGCGTTTCAGCGGCAACGCCGTCAAGTAAGCCGCCGCTCACCCGCTCAATGCCGGCAAGGTCGCAACGCGACAGTACGCTACTGAATCCTGCATCGTCCAGCAGCCCCCGGCACGCTTGCGCCTGGTCATAGCCATGCTCAAGCAGCAGCCAGCCGCCGATCGCAAGGTGCCCCGCAGCGCCGCGCACGATGCGGCGGATACACGCGAGACCATCCCCGCCTGCTGCCAGCGCGCCAGGGGGCTCGAAACGCAGATCCCCCTCGCGCAAATGCGCATCACCCGCAGCAATATACGGTGGGTTGGAAACCACCAGATCGAAACGCCGGCCGGCAACCGCATCAAACCAGTCGCCATGCACAAATTCGACGTTACGCACATCCAGCGCCTGCGCATTGGCGGACGCTACCACCAGCGCATCGCGCGAGCAATCCGCGGCCGTAACCCGCGATTGCGGCCGCTGTCTTGCTATGGCCAGCGCCACGCAACCGCTGCCGGTGCCGAGATCGAGCACGCGGCACGGCACATCGGCCGGGATGCGTTCCAGCGCCAGTTCCACCAGCAGTTCGGTTTCCGGCCTTGGAATCAGCACCGCGGGCGTGACCTTGAACATCAGCCCGTAAAACTCGCGCTCGCCGATGATGTAGGCAACCGGCTCGCCGGAGGTGCGCCGCGCCGCCAGCGCAGCAAACACCTCGACCAGCGGCGGCGCCACGGACACCTCGGCGCGGCTCGCAAGTTGCGCCGACGACCAGCCGAGCACGTAGCGCAGCAGCACGCGCGCATCCACGGCCGCCAGTCCCGACTCACGCAACAGCTGGGCGACCGTGGTCATCTGCCGCTTTCGCTGGACGTGCCGTTCATCGCGCAAGCAGCCACGCCACCCCCGATACGGTGAAAGCCACGCCGGCAAGCATGCGCGCGCTCAGGCGCTCCTGCCGCAACAGCAGCGCGCTCAGAACCAGCGTGAACACCGGATAGACCGCGACGATGGGCGATACCACGCCAACCGCGCCGTGCATCAGCGCGCCATACATCGCGAGGACTGCGGCGCCGTTGAGCAAGCCGGTCAGCACAAACCAGCGTTTGCCCGCCGGCAGCAGCTTGGATGGCGAACTCTGGCTGAAAAAACGCGGCAGTCCCCACACCGCCAGCGCCGACACCGTGTAGCCGATCAGCGCTGCCGCAAAGGGATTCGGCCACAGCACAAGCCCGGCTTTCGACAGCACCTGGGCCAGCGCACGCATGATGGCGGCGGTCAGCGGCAGCCACAGGGCTGCGCGACTCCAGCCCGCTGGCGAGGCCCCCGGCGCAAAGCACAATATGGTGGTTCCGGCCACCACCAGCACGCAGCCGCCGAACAGTTGCAGGCTTGCCGGCTCTCCCAGGAACACGACCGCGGCCACAACAGCAAACAGGGGGGCTGTGCCGCCTAGCGTGCCGGCGATGGTCGGCCCCATGCGGCGGTTCGCCTCGAAAGTCAGCAGCGTCACCGCTGCCGGGAAAAAAAGGCCGACCAGGATGAAAATGCCGGTGGCAGGCATGATTTCGCCTGCAGTGTCGAAAAACAAGGGCGCCAGCAGCCACAGCACCGCGGTGGCCGAGGGTATGCTCACGCGCGCACCGGAAAGCGCGTCGCCATGGCGCAGCCCGAACTGCGTGCTGACCAGGGCCGCGCCGAACAGCAGAGCCGCGAGAAACGCGAGGGCGACTGCTTCCATGGGCCAAGAGATCTTAACCGCCGGCGCAGCCGCTCAGGCGCTTTCGGCGGCGAGCTCGGATAACTGCTCGGCCTGATGCTCGGCCGCCAGCGCAGACGTGAGTTCGTCGAGATCGCCATCCATGATCTGCGCGATCTTGTAGAGCGTGAGGTTGATGCGATGGTCGGTGACGCGACCCTGCGGGAAATTGTAGGTGCGTATGCGCTCGGAGCGATCGCCGCTGCCGACCAGCGACTTGCGGGTCGCTGCCATTTTCGCCTGCTGCTCGCGAACCTGCTTGTCCTTGATGCGCGCCGCCAGCACCGCCAGCGCCCGCGCCTTGTTCTTGTGCTGCGAGCGGTCGTCCTGACATTCGACAACGATACCGGTCGGCAGGTGCGTGACGCGGATCGCCGAGTCGGTTTTGTTGATGTGCTGCCCGCCGGCGCCGGATGCGCGGAAAGTGTCTATCCTCAGTTCCGCCGGGTTGAGCACCACGTCGGCGACCTCATCGGCCTCCGGCATCACCGCCACCGTGCACGCCGACGTATGAATGCGCCCCTGAGTCTCGGTCACCGGCACCCGCTGCACGCGATGCCCGCCGGATTCGAACTTGAGCCTGGAATACACGTCGCGGCCGGCGATCTTGGCAATGATCTCCTTGTAGCCGCCGATTTCGGCGGGGCTTTGCGACATGACTTCGACCTGCCAACCGTTGCGCTCGGCGAAGCGCGCATACATGCGGAACAGCTCGCCCGCAAACAGCGCCGACTCGTCACCGCCGGTGCCGGCGCGTATCTCGAGAAAAATATTGCGCGCGTCGTCTGGATCGCGCGGCAGCAGCTGCTTCTGCAGCTCCGCTTCGAGCAATTCGAGGCGTGCGCGGATTTCACGGGTTTCGGCTTCGGCGAATTCGCGCATTTCGGGATCGTCGGCCATTTCGGCCGCGGCCTGGATGTCGCGCTGATGGCCGCAGTAAGTCTTGTAGAGCTCGACCACCGGGGAGAGCTCGGCGTGCTCGCGCGTGAGCTTGCGGTAATTATCCATGTCCGCCGTTGACTGCTCGGAACTCAGGAAAAGATTGAGCTCTTCGAGGCGGCTCGAGAGCTGCGCCAGCTTGGCCGCGATGCTTGGCTTCATGGCAGGCGCGGGAATCGGTCGGCCGGCGGGCGGCGTCCGGCGCTCATTCCGGACGCTGGATCTGGTGGATGCGCCTCAACATTGCCGCCAGCTGCTCGCGGTCTTCATCGCTTGCGTGATTGAGGGCGTGTGTCGGTGCGTGCAGGAATTTGTTGGTGAGCGCGCTCGACAGCTCTTCGATCACGCGCTGCGGGTCGTCGCCGCGACCGAGGCGGCGCTGCGCGCGCTCCAGCTCATGGCGACGCGCGCGCTCGGCGCTGTCGCGCAACGCGCGTATGGTGGGCACCAGTTCGCGGTTGCCGAGCCAGTGCATGAAGTCGGTAACCTGGTTCTCGATGATGACTTCGGCCTGGGAAACCGCGCCCTGGCGTACATCCGCGCCTTCGCGTGCGATCTTGCCGAGATCGTCCACCGTATACAAAAACACGTCGTCGAGCCTGCCAACTTCCCCCTCGACGTCGCGCGGCACGGCCAGATCGAACATGAGCATGGGGCGGTGCTTGCGTGCCCTGAGCGCGCTTTCGACCAGCCCCTTGCCGATGATGGGCAGGGGGTTCGCGGTACAGCAGACGACAATATCGTAGAGCGCAAGCTGCGTCGGCAGGTCATTCAGGCTGATGGTGCGGCCAAGAAAGCGGTCAGCGAGCTGTTGCGCGCGCTCCGGGGTGCGGTTGGCAAAAGTCATGCGCCTGGGATGGTGCGCGGCGAAATGCGTCGCGCACAGGTCGATCATTTCGCCGGCGCCGACGAACAGCAGGCTCTGCTCGGCAATGCTGGGATAAATGCGCTCGGCCAGCTGCACCGCGGCAGCGGCCATCGACACCGTGCTTGCGCCGATATCGGTTTCGCTGCGCACGGTTTTGGCGACCGAGAACGTGCGCTGGAACAGCTTGTTGAGCAGCAGTCCCAGCGTGCCCGCTGCTTCCGCAGTGCGCACCGCGTTCTTGAACTGCCCGAGGATCTGCGGCTCGCCCAGCACCATGGAGTCGAGACCGCTTGCCACCCGGAAAGCGTGCTTCACCGCGTGCTCCTGCGGCAGTTGGTAAACATAAGGCGCCAGTTGCTGGGGCTTGAGGCGGTGGTAGCCGGCAAGCCAGTCTATTGTGAGATCGGGGGCATCGGTATTGCAGTAGACCTCGGTGCGATTGCAGGTGGAGATGATCGCCGCCTCCTTCACCGGCCGGTGGTGGACCAGGTCGCGCAAGGCCTGCGCCATGCTCTCGGCGTGAAACACCACCTGCTCGCGCACTGCGAGCGGGGCGGTCCGGTGATTGACGCCGAAAGCGAAAAGCTGCATGGTCCTAGGACAGGCTAAGGGGCGTACAGTTTAGCCGTTCGCCGCCCCCGAGACAATGCGCAAGCGCTTGGATTAGGAGGGAATTTCGGCCATTTCAAAATCGGCCTTGCCGGCTGCGCAGTCGGGGCAGATCCAGTCTTCGGGGATGTCCTGCCAGGCCGTGCCCGGCGCAATGCCTTCCTGCGGCAAGCCGACGGCTTCATCGTAGATAAAGCCGCACAACACACATTGCCATTTTTTCATGTCATCTCGTGCTTCATGATGCAGGCGCCTTAAGTTTTGTTTTGTGTTCGGCCCTGTGTCAGGCCTTGTGTTCGTTGACCAGGGTTTCGCCGCGCGCCCACCTGGACAGATTGCCCAGGAACACCTCGGCGGCGCGCCGCTCGTTGCCGCTAGCGACCGACGCGTTATGCGGCGTGACGATGACGTTGGGAATATTCCACAGCGGCGAATCCGCGGGCAGCGGCTCCTTCTCGAACACGTCGAGGTAGGCACCGCCGAGATGGCCGCTTTGCAGCGCTGCGATCAGCGCCGGTTCGTCTACACAGCCGCCGCGCGCAACATTCACCACATGCGCTCCCTTGGGCAGCAGCGCGAGCGTCCTGGCATTGAGCAGATGGTGCGTCTCGTCCGTGTGCGGGCAGGCCAGCACGATCCAGTCACAGCGCGGCAACAGCGCAGGCAGGGCGGCGAGCGGATGCATCTCTTCGACCGGGTCGCCTGCCTGCATGGGGCTTCTGCGCACGCCGATGACCCGCATGCCCAGCGCCTGGCAGAAACGCGCCACCGTGGCGCCTATCGTGCCCAGGCCCACGATCATCACGGTCTGTCCGCGCAGGTCGCGCGGCACGGCGGCGCCGCGCATCGGCTCCCACGCGCGGCGCCGCTGCGCGTCCAGCCATTTCGGAAATCCGCGCGCCAGCATCATCAGGCCGCATATCGCGGTCTGTCCCACCGGCTCGCCGTTGGTGCCGGCAGAGGTGGTGAGCTTGACGTCGCGCCCGATCAGCGCCGGCAGGAAAGGATGCTGGTCGATGCCGGTGCTGACAAAGTGCACCCACTTCAGATTGGGCGCGGCCGTTACAGCCGCGCCAAAAGTGCGGTAGAGCTCGGAAAAGCGGATATCCCGCGTCAGAAACGCAATCTCGACCTTCGCGCATTCGGCTGCAGGCAGCGGCGCAGCATCGTCGGGAAGATGAACGACCTGCGGTTCAATCTTCGCAACCTGCGCAGCAGCGGCAAGCTCATTGCCAAAATTGGCGATGAAGCCCCTGGACAACAGCATTCCGGTCATGGTCTGCGCAATCGAAAATGAACGGGTTACTGCTTGGACTGCTTGCCGCGCGCGAAAAGGGCATCGAGCTTCTTTTCGTAGGCATGGTAATCAAGATAATCGTAAAGATCGTTGCGCGTCTGCATCATGTCGACGACGTTTTTCTGCGTGCCCTCCTTGCGCAGCGTCTGGTAGACCTTCAGCGCCGCAGCGTTCATGGCGCGGAACGCCGTCAGCGGGTACAGCGCCATCGCGACATTGGCATCCGCCAGCTCCTGCGTGGTGAACAGCGGGGTCGCGCCGAACTCGGTGATGTTGGCGAGGATGGGCACTTTGACCGCATCGGCAAATTTCTTGTACATCGCGAGGTCAGTGATCGCCTCGGGGAAGATCATGTCGGCGCCGGCCTCCACGCAGGCGCAGGCGCGGTCGACTGCGGCCTGCAGACCTTCCACCGCTAGCGCGTCGGTGCGCGCCATCACCACGAAATCGGGATCGGTCTTGGCGTCCACTGCCGCCTTGATGCGGTTGACCATTTCTTCTTGCGACACCAGTTCCTTGTTGGGACGGTGGCCGCAGCGCTTGGCGCCGACCTGGTCCTCGATGTGCATCGCCGCAGCGCCGAATTTGGTGAGCGACTTCACGGTGCGCGCGATGTTGAAGGCGCTGGAACCGAAACCGGTATCGACATCGACCAGCAGGGGCAGGGAGCAGGCATCGGTGATGCGGCGCACGTCGGTAAGCACATCATCCAGGCCGCTGATGCCGAGATCCGGCAATCCCAGCGAGCCGGCCGCCACGCCGCCGCCCGAAAGATAGATGGCACGGAAGCCCACGCGCTCGGCCATGCGGGCGTGGTAGGCGTTGATGGTGCCGGCGATCTGCAACGGCTTTTCCGCCGCTACTGCCGCGCGAAAACGCGCCCCTGCGGATGCGAGCCGGGTGCCGGCCCCTGAGGAAAGATCTGTCATGTCGCTACGCTCCTGTATGGAAAAGAGGGCTGCGGAAACGCCGGCGCCAGGATGCCGCCAGGGGTCGCCGCACGCCGGATATCAAAATCCGCAATATGGACTATGTGGGCCGGAACATGAGAAAAAACTGTGCATGAAGATAGCACAGGAGGACATATTTCGCCAGCGCGGGGGTAATGGCATAATCACGCTCCTATCTCACGATTCGGACTAACATGCGCAAAAAATCGGCTGCCGAGCCCGGGAAACTCTCCGGCACCCAGAGCATAGAGCGCGCGCTGCTGCTGCTGCGCGAAATCGCGGCCCACAACCGCGGCGGTTCGCGCCTGCTCGATCTTGCCACCCGCACCAACCTGCAGCGCCCCACCGTGCACCGCATGCTGAAATGCCTGGCCGCGGAAAACATGGTGCAGCAGGATCCGGACACCCACCGCTACTTTCTGGGCTCCATGGTATTCGAGCTCGGGCTGACCGCCGCGCCGCGCTACAACCTGCGCGAGGTCTGCCACCCATCGCTCACGCGCATCGCCGAAGCAACCGGCGACACCGCATTCCTCACCCAGCGCAGCGGCCTCGACGCGGTATGCATAGACCGGCGCGAAGGCACTTTCCCGATCAAGACCTTCACCCTCGAAATCGGCATGCGCCGCCCGCTCGGCGTGGGCACTGGCAGCCTGGCGATACTCAGCGCGCTGTCCGAAGAGGAAATCCGCCACACCATCAATTCCAACGCGGCGCGGCTATCCGAGTACGGGCTCACCGTGAACAGCCTGATGGCGCAGGTGCGCAGCGCCCAGAAGCTCGGCTATGCCCTGCGCGAGATGCCAACGCTGGCCGGCGTGCGCTCAATAGGACTGGCATTGCACAACCAGAGCGGCATGCCGTTCGCGGCACTTTCGGTGTCGGCGATTTCCAGCCGCATGAACGACAAGCGGGTAAGCGAGCTCGCCGTCCTGCTCAAGAACGAAACCCGGCTCATCGAAAAGCAGATCGCCGCCGGCAACTAGAACCCGCTTCCCCCAATTCTCGCGTGCCGCGTTGCAGCCAGAACCGGATGCACGCGGGAAGCGGTGCGCAGTCCGTCTCACGCAAGGGCAAGCTGGCCAGCGCGGCTGTCATTGCACTGCCTCGTGGTTACTGCTATCGTTTTTTGCCTTCGTGCATTGGCGCGAACCGGCACCATACCCAGGAAGGGAAGTCCCCATGACCGCGATATCACGCATCGCCATGATCCCGCTGCTCGTGCTGGGCGGCGCGCTTGCCCAGCCCGCGCCTGCCCAACCCTATCCTTCCAAGCCGGTACGTTTCGTCGTGCCCTATCCACCCGGCGGCAGCAACGACGTGCTGACCCGCATCGTCGCGCAAACCATGAGCCCCGGCCTTGGCCAGCAGGTCGTCGTCGACAACCGCGCCGGCGCCGGCGGCATGATAGGCGCCGATAACGTCGCGAAGTCGCCGCCCGACGGCTATTCCGTGGTCAACGTGCAGGCCTCGTTCACCGCCAATGCGGCGCTGCGCGCCAAGCTCGCCTACGACCCGATCAACGACTTCGCGTACATCGGAATGATGGCGCGCGGCCCCATGCTGGCGGTAGTGCACCCTTCGCTGCCGGTAAAGAACATCAAGGAACTGGTTGCGCTCGCCAAGGCCAAACCGGGCCAGATCAACTACGGCTCCACCGGCACCGGCGGCCACAACCATCTCGCCACGGAACTGTTCCGCAAAATGGCGGGCATCAACATCGTCCATGTTCCGTACAAGGGCGTTGCCCCCGCGCTCACCGATCTCATGGGCGGGCACACCCAACTGGTGATGACCAGCCTGCCCTCGGCCATGACGCAGGTGCAGGCGGGGCGCCTCAAAGCGCTGGCGGTGGGCGGCGCCGCGCGCAGTTCCTTCATGCCCGAACTGCCGACGATCAGCGAGTCCGGCGTGCCTGGCTTCGTGGCTGAATTCTGGTGGGGCCTTGCCGCGCCGGCGAAAACACCCGCCGATATCGTGAATCGCCTGGGCACCGAGTTGGGCAAGGCGCTGAAATCGCCCGAACTCAGGCAACGCTTCGCGGGCGAAGGCGCCGAGCCTTCCGCCATGACGCGCGAGGAGTTCACCAGGTTCGTCGCCAACGAAATCACGCGCTGGCGCCAGGCAGCGCGCGACGCCAACATCAAGGCTGAGTAATTATAAATATTTGATTTTATTTAATAATTTTTAACTCCACTTCCAAGCTCGGCGGCAAGGTGACGGTGCTACATCCTGGCGTAAACGCGCTATAGTGTGCCCGCACTCAAAAAACGCTCGTAACAGGCGGTGACAGGGTCACCGCAACCATCAGGGAGGAGAACATGAAATTCAGCGTGTTCAGCAGCGGGCTGCTCGCCGCGTGCGCGGCGGCACTGCTGGCAATGCCGGCGCTGGCGCAAAACTATCCGCAGCGGCCGATACGCATCGTCGTTGCCTTCCCGCCCGGCGCCTCCACCGACATCGTGGCACGGCTGGTCGGCCAGAAGCTCAGCGAAAGCTGGGGACAGAACGTGGTGATCGAAAATCGCCCGGGCGCTGGCGGCAACATCGGTTCGCAGATCGCGCTGCGCGCCAATCCCGACGGCTACACGCTGCTCATGAACAGCTCGGCGATCGCGGTCAACGTCAGCCTCTACAGCAAGCCGGGATACACGATGAAGGACTTCGTTCCCGTGCTGCAGGGGCCGACCACGCCCAACCTGATTTCGGTGCACCCCTCGGTCAAGGCCGGCACCCTGCAGGAACTGATCGCGCTTGCCCGCACCACGCCCATGAGCTATGCCTCCTCGGGCACCGGCACCACGCCACACCTCGACATGGAGCTGCTGTTCCGGTCGATGTCGAAAATCAACATCACGCACGTGCCTTACGGTCCCGCGCAGGCCGTCACCGCGGTGGTGGGCAACCAGGTGCCGGTGGCATCCACCTCGATGCCGCCCGCAGTCCCTCATGTCAAGGCCGGACGCGTGCGGCCGCTGGCGGTCACCAGCGCCAAACGCTCGGGCGTGCTGCCGGATGTGCCCACGGTCGGCGAATCCGGGTTCGCGGGATTCGCCGACTACACCTGGTTCTCGTTCTTCGCGCCCGCCGGCACGCCTGCCGCGATCGTCAACCAGCTCAACCGCGAAATCAGCAGGATACTGCAGCTGCCGGACGTGAAGGAAAAACTGGCCGCGCAGTCGCTGGAATTCACTCCCAACTCGCCCGCGGAATTTGCGGCAACGCTGAAGGCCGAAGTCGACAAATACGCGGTCATGGTCAAGCAGTCCGGCGCACGGGTCGACTGACACGTCGCCGGGCAGCCCGACAGAATATGCGCAACATTTCGCAGGACAGCATCACGGACGCGGTGATCGCCTCGTTCGGCCAGTGCGGCGACGCGCGCCTGCAGCTGCTGCTGACGCGGCTGGTGACGCATCTGCATGCGTTTGCGCGCGAGGTCAATCTCACGCCGCAAGAGTGGAAAGCCGGCATCGATTTCCTGTACCGCGCCGGCAGGATTTCGGACGAGGCCAGGAACGAATTCATCCTGACCTCGGATATTCTCGGCCTGTCCTCGCTGGTCGACATGCTGCAGACCGGCGCGGGATCCACCGAGCGCAGTGCGCTGGGGCCTTTTCATGCCGCCGGCTCGCCGTCGCTGGCGGTGGGCGGCGATCTCGTTCGCGGCAACGCCGGCGAACCCATGCTGGCGCGCGGCCGGGTATTCGATGCCGCCGGCCGGCCGCTGCCGGGCGCCGCGCTCGATTTCTGGCAGGCCGCAGCCAACGGCATGTACTGGCAGCAGGACCCGCAGCAGGACCCGCACAATCTGCGCTGCAAAATGACCACCGATGGAGAGGGCCGCTATGCCTTCACCACCATACGCCCCGCCCCCTACAAAGTGCCTTACGACGGCCCGGTGGGCGAGCTGCTGCGTGCCGCGGGCCGTCACGCCTGGCGGCCCGCGCATTTCCACTTCATCGTTTCCGCGCCAGGGCATCACGCGCTGACAACCGAGGTGTTTTTCACCGACGACCCTTACATCGACGCGGACGCGGTGTTTGGCGTGCGCCAGTCGCTGGTGACGGCGATAAGGCAGTGCGATGACGCAGAGGATGCGCAGCGCTACCGCCTCAAACCGCCCTTCGGCGTGGTGGAATTCGATTTCCGCCTGCAGGCCGCGCAGGACGCATGAACCCGCGCTGCGGGGAGCAGCCCGCTAGCGCGCGGACAGCACCACCTTGACCAGCGCGGTGAAATCGCGCAGGTAATTTTCCAGGTGCCGTCCTTCCAGCGTCATCACAAAACAGTTGCTCGCCTCGAACAGGTGGTTGGCGTCCACGGCGCGCAGCCCGCGGTCGCGCGCCGCATCGTAGGCGACGGTCGGCAGTATGGCAACGCCGAAGCCGGCCTCGACATAGGCCTTGATGATGTCGGAGTCGATCGCGCTGATCACGATATCGGGCTTGAGGCCGCGTGCCTTGAACCGTTCCCTGACCATGCGGCCGAGCCGGAATGTGGCGTCATAGGTAATGATGGGATGGCGCGCTAGCTCCTGCAGCCTGACCCGCTGCTGGCGCAGCAGCGGATGCCGCGGCGGCGTGATGATGCTGTGACTGAGGCGATAGCACGGGGTGCGCGACAGCCCCGTCACCTCTTCGACCGGTTCGGTGGCGATGCCGATGTCGGCATCGCCGGCGGCCACCATCTGCGCGATGCGCTGGGGACTGGCCTGGCGCAACTCGAGCGCCACTTGCGGATGGCGCCGGATGAAGCGCTCGAACACCGGCAGCACGGCGTAGCGCGCATGGGTGTGGGTGGTGGCGATGACCAGGCGCGATTTCCCCGGCGCCGTGGCTTCGCGCATCTGGCGCCGCAGGTTTTCGGCGTCGAGCAGCATGCGGCGCGCGGCGGGCAGGGCGGCGCGCCCGGCCTCGGTCAGTCCGATCACCCGTGTGCCGCGGCGCTCCAGCAGCACCGCACCCAGTTCTTCCTCGAGCAGGCGCAGCTGCTTGCTCACCCCGGGCTGGGAAGTATGCAGGGCGGCGGCGGCCCGCGACACGTTGAGCCCGCGGTCGACGATTTCGCACAGGTAGCGCAGCTGTTGCAGTTTCAGGGCATGCTCCTTGATAGCTAATCGTTATCAAATCATAACAAAACATTCCTTCTTGGAATAACTGAGTTTGATTAGAATTGGCTTTTGAACTCGCAAACCGCAAACCGTCATGGCTGCTAGGCCACGACAACTTCTTCGCCCCCCATGACCGACCCACTGGATAAACTCAAGGACTGGATAGGCAGCAGGGAAACGGCGGTCGATTACGTGACCATCCCCGCCGTGCACCGCCTGTCGGCCACGCTGGACCGCGATGACCCCATGCCCAAGGCGGGCGACCCCCTGCCCATAGGCTGGTACTCCATCCTGTTCCCGCGGGTGGTGCGCCAGTCGCAGATCGGCGCCGACGGCCATCCCAGCCGCGGCGATTTCCTGCCGCCGGTGCCGCTGCCGCGCCGCATGTTCGCGGGCAAGCGCATATGCTTCATCGCGGACCTGCGCGTCGGCGACAAAGTCCGGCGCGAATCCGTCATCGAGGCGGTGAATATCAAGCAGGGACGCAGCGGCCAGATGGTGTTCGTGACCGTCAAGACCGACATCACCAGTCCGCGCGGACTGGCAATCAGCGAAGAGCAGGACATCGTTTACCGCGGCGAACCCGACAAGAATGCCCCGGCGCCGCAGGCGGCCCCCGGCCGCGCGGTGTGGAGCCGCACCGTCACGCCCGACCCGGTGCTGCTGTTTCGCTATTCCGCGCTCACCTTCAACGGCCACCGCATCCACTACGACCACCCCTATGTCACCGGCACCGAGGGCTATCCCGACCTGGTGATGAACGGCGGGCTCACCACCCTGCTGGTGTTCGAACTGGCGCGCACCCACGCCACCACGGCGCTGCGCTGCATCTCGTCGCGCAACGTGCGCCCCCTGTTCGTCAACCGTCCGTTCATGGTGTGCGGCGAGCCCGCGACCGACAACAGGACGGCGAAGCTGTGGGTGGTTGACCACGCCGGCGCGCTGGCGCTCAGCGCCGAAGCCGAGTTCGTTTAGGAGACACGCGATGGCAGGAGGACCGCTCGAGGGAGTACGCATCGTCGACATGACCTCGGTGGTGGTGGGACCGCTCGCCACCCAGATCATGGCCGACCACGGCGCCGAGGTGATCAAGGTCGAGGCGCCTTCCGGCGACCTGATACGCGCCATGAACGGCCCGGCGCGCACCAAGGGCATGTCTGCCAAATTCCTGCATCTCAACCGCAACAAGCGCAGCATCGTGCTCGATCTCAAGAATCCCCAGGGCCATGCCGCGCTGCTGAAACTGATCGCGCGCGCCGATGTGCTGATCTGGAATGTGCGTCCGCCGGCGATGGCGCGCCTCAAGCTCTCGTACGCCGACGTGTGCGCAGTCAATCCGCAGATCATCTACTGCGGCATGTTCGGCTTCGGCCAGGACGGCCGCTATCGCGACAAGCCCGCCTACGATTCCATCATCCAGGGCTCGACCGGCGTCGCCGCCCTGCACCACCGCGCCACCGGCGAGCCGCGCTACCTGCCGATGGTGGTGGCCGACAAGACCGTGGGGCTGATCGCGGTGCAGATGATCGTCATGGCGCTCTACAGCCGCAGCCGCACCGGCCAGGGCCAGTCGATCGAAATCCCCATGTTCGAGAACATGGTCAAGTTCGTGCTCGAAGAGCACATGTACCTCAAGACTTTCGAGCCGCCGCTGGGGCCCACCGGCGACCCGCGCCTGCTCGACCCGGAGGCGCGGCCATTGCCGACCAGGGACAGCTGGATCAGCATCTCGGCCAACACCAACGGCCAGGCGTTTGCATTCTTCGACGCCATCGGCCGCCCCGAGTTGAAGACCGACCAGCGCTTCAACAGCGTGGCGGCGCGCTTCAAGAACGTGAAGGAATATTTCGCCATCCGCGCCGCGGCGCTGAAGGAAAAAACCACCGCTGAATGGATAGAGATCTTCGATCGCAACGACGTGCCGGCAATGCCCTATCACACGCTCGATTCCCTGCTCGAGGATCCGCATCTCGCCGATGTCGGCATGTTCGAGCTGACGGACCATCCCACCGAAGCCAAGGTGCGCAACATGCGCCTGCCCAACAAGCTCTCGGGCGGAACCCGCAAGGACTTCCTGCCGGCGCCGGTGCTTGGCCAGCACAGCGTAGACATCCTGCGCGAGGCCGGCTATGACGACGCCGACATTGCCGCCATGATCGCCAGCGGCGCAACGCTCGACGGTCGGCTCGCCCGACCGCGAACATGAAAATGCCTAAAGGAGCCGTAACCACATGATCAGCAGAATCCACCCGACCGTGTTCGCCGCCGCCCTGTGCGCAGCCACCCCCCTCGCTGCCGCGCAGGACACCACGCAAAACTATCCTTCCAAGCCCATTCGTCTGGTCGTGCCCTTTACGCCGGGCGGCAGCACCGACATCCTGGCGCGCATGGTCGGACAAAAGCTGTCCGATGCCTTCAGCCAGCAGGTCATCATCGACAATCGCCCTGGCGCTGGTGGCAATATCGGTGTCGAAATCGTGGCCAAGTCGCAGCCGGACGGCTACACGCTGGTGATGGGCCACATCGGCACCTTCGGCGTCAATCCCAGCCTGTACGCCAGGCTGCCATACGATCCCATCAAGGACTTTCAGCCGATCACCCTGGTGGCGATGGTGCCCAACCTGATGTCGGTCAATCCCAAGCTGGCGGCAAAATCCGTCAAGGAACTCGTCGCGCTCGCCAGGGCCAAACCGGGCACGCTCAATTTCGGTTCGGGCGGCAACGGTTCGGCGGCTCACCTCGCCGGCGAGTATTTCAAGCTGCTGACCAAGACCGACATCGTGCACATCCCGTACAAGGGCACGGCCCCCGCGATTACCGACCTCATCGCGGGCAACATCTCGATGACCATCACCGGCGTGCCGCCGCAGCTGGCGCACATCAAATCCGGCCGCCTGCAGCCGCTGGGCGTGGCCAGCGCCAAGCGCCTGCCGCTGTTTCCGGACCTGCCGACGATCGCTGAAGCCGGCGTGCCGGGCTACGAGGCAACGCAGTGGTACGGCGTGCTTGCGCCCGCCAAAACACCCAGGCCCATCGTCGCCAGACTGCATGCGGAAATCGTCAAGTCGCTGCAAAGCGAGGATGCGAAGAAACGCCTGGCCGCCGATGCCGCCGAACCCGTGGGCAACACGCCCGAGCAGTTCGCCGCGCACATCAAGAAGGAAATCGCGCGCTGGGCCCCGGTCATCAAGGCCTCGGGCGCCAAGCCGGAGTAAACCCCCGCGGCGGCGCCCACCGCCCCCGCGTGCCGCCACCCGCTCCGGGGGCGGCACGCGGCAAACCCGCCGCGGCAACGGGCGTTCAGGCATAATCTGCGTTTTTCCGTCCATAGGGGACCCGTCATGCCGTTTCTCCGCGCCTGTTCATCGCTGATCCTCGCCGTTGTTGTCGTCGCGGCGGCAAGCCTGCCCAATGCCGCATCCGCGCAGAGCGCACCCGCCAGGGAATACACGCCGCAGGTCGGGCAGGAAGGCAAGGACGTCATCTGGGTGCCGACCCCGCAGGCGCTGGTCGATCGCATGCTGCAGATTGCAGGCGTCACCGCCAAGGATTATGTGGTCGACCTCGGCTCCGGCGACGGCCGCACGGTGATCACCGCCGCCAAGAAGCTGGGCGCACGCGCACTTGGCATCGAATACAACCCGGACATGGTCGAACTGTCCAAGCGCAATGCCGCGAAAGAAGGCGTGACCGGGCGCGCTTCCTTCATGAAAGCCGACATCTTCGAAACCGATTTCAGCGACGCGACGGTGATTACCATGTATCTGCTGCCGCAGCTCAACCTCAAGCTGCGCCCCAAGATTTCCGGCATGAAGCCGGGCACGCGCGTGGTTTCCCACGCCTTCAGCATGGATGACTGGCAGCCTGACCAGATCGAAACGGTAGAAGGGCGCACCGCCTATCTGTGGATCGTGCCGGCCAAGGTGGAAGGCACCTGGCGCTGGGACTTTCCCAGCGGCGGCCCGCGCAGCTACGAACTCCTGCTGCGCCAGCATTTTCAGATGGTGGAAGGACTGGTTCGCGCCGACAACAAGACCGGCCAGGTCCGCAACCTCAAGCTGCGCGGTGACCGCATCACATTTTCGGTCATGGAATTTGCCGGTGTCGAAACGGTGATACAGCGCGATTTCGTGGGCCGTGTCAGCGGCAACACCATCGAAGGCACGATGAAACTGCCCAACGGCACGGGCGAAATGAAATGGACCGCGACGCGCGCTGCCCCGTAAGCTGGCGCTCGCCCTTCATCAAAAGCGCGGCGCGAGCCGCGCTTTTTTGTTGCCCCCGTCGCACGTCCAGACGCACCGTCCGCGACTGGCCGGCGCGTAAACTATAATGCGCAACTGCAACGCTGAACGCTTTATCTGTTGATCAACCAGTTACCGGGAACCATACACATGGCACAGGCACCTTCAGGCATCGTCATCGTCGGCGGCGGCATCATGGGCGGGGACATCGCCATCATTTTCGCTGCTGCAGGCTGGAACGTACACGTGATGAGCCCGTCACAGAAAACACGCGACGCGCTGCCGGGACGCATTGCCGCCGGCCTGGAAAAGCTCGGCGCCCGGGCCGGCGCCGACAAGGTCAAAGCCCATGCAAGGTTCGAGGACATCGACTGGAGCACTGTCGACCTGGTGATCGAGGCGGCGACCGAAGATCTGCCACTCAAACAGAAGCTGTTCGCGCAGATCGAGGCGCTGGCGCGGCCCGATATCCCGCTCGCCACCAACACCTCCAACTTTCCCATCGGTGAAATCGGCAAGGCGCTCAAAACCCGCGCGCGCGTGGCAGGCCTGCACTTTTTCATGCCCGCCCACCTGGTGCCGCTGGTAGAGGTGGTGAGCGCCGAATTTACCGATGTCAAAACGGCCGACGCGCTCGAGCGGCTCATGAAACAGCTCGGCAAGGCGCCGATCCGCGTCAACAAGGATGTTCCGGGATTCGTCGGCAACCGCCTGCAGCACGCGATGATGCGCGAAGCGCTGTACCTCGTTGCCGACGGCGTGACCGACGCCGAAGGCATAGACACGGCGGTGCGTTACGGCTTCGGCTTCCGATTCATCGCCTGCGGCCCCATGCTGCAGAAGGAGATGTCGGGCTGGGACACCAACTATCTCGTCGGCAGCGCGCTCTACCCCCATCTCTACAGCGAGAAAGCGCCGCCGCAGTTCCTGCGCGACATGGTCGGCAAGGGCCGCACCGGCATGAAGACCAAGCATGGATTCTGGGAATGGACGGACGAGTCCGTCGCTGTTGAAAAAGCGCGCATCGAACGCGCCCTGCAGGCAGGCTTCGCCATCCTGCGCGCGGAACAGAAGGACCACGATCGCTGATGTGCGGGATCCGCGCCGCGTCGCCATTGCGCTGCAGCCCGGCGGACCGGCGCGCCCGTCGCGGCAGCGCGCATGGCGATTGCATAAAATTCCGGATACAAAACCGTTGTGTCGATAGTAGAATCAGGCGCATGGGCGCTGTGCCGGAACCCGCTTTTTTCCGCCAGCGCGCACGCAGGACATGCGAAAAACACATTTACGCTGCCAGAGTCTCAGTAGAGTTGTCATTAAAAAATATCAATAAAATCAATATCTTATGTATTTTCCGTTGTCTTCCTGCAAACAGGACGCAGCAGCCAGACCGGATTGCGGTAATTTGAAATCCGCGCCACAGGGACACACAGCAGCATGAGCAGCACATTGCCGCAGGAGAGCAAACGTGATGCCGGCGGGTTACGCAGCCCCCTGCACTGGCTCAACTCCAGCATCTCGCGCCGTCTTGCAGTATTCGCCTTTGTCTTCATGGCCATCATTGCCGGAGCGATCGGCTGGGCGTCGTATCAGATCAACCGCCAGCTGGTAGAGGACGGCATATCGAAAAGCCTGGCCGGCGAAGCGGCCCTGATGGCCAGCCAGGTCGAATCCTCCCTCAACACGCTGTTCGCCGACCTTGCGCAGCTTTCGTCAAATGCCATGATCGCCCAGGGACTTGCCGACACGGCCAAGCGCGATGCGTATCTGGTACCGTTCTTCCGGGATTACCGCGCACCAACCCGCGCCAGCGTCAGCATTTCCCTGCACGACGCATTCGGCCGCCCCGTCGCCAGCACGAGCAACACCAACCCGGCATCGTACGAGAACACGCCGCTGCTCAAGCGCGTCATCGGGCTGGGTTTCATGCACGCCGAATTCACGAGCGACGGCAAAGCGCGCCTGCTGGTCATGGCGAGGCCGGTCACCATACCCTCTACCGGGCGCACCGGCGGCATGCTGGTGATGCAGATTCCGCTGGAGGAGCTGCTGAAGCGGGCGAATACTTCGCTGGGCGCCGATCTGGTCAAACGCCTCAAGAACGAGCGCGGCGAAATCCTGGTGGAGAAAGACTCGCGGCGGCTGGGCGATGCCATGACCGCCAGCCAGCCGCTGCAGATCGACTCGTCCTTCTTTCCGTATCGCCTGCGGCTGGAGGTCGCCGGCGGACGGGCCGAACTGCTGGCGCCGCTGCGGGACCTGGGCTATGCCTACGCCATTATCGGGGTGCTGGTCCTGCTGCTGATCATGTGGTTCTCGCTCCGGATCGGCCGCTACATGGCGGCAAGGCTCGCCCATCTCAGCAACGCCGCATCATCGGCCATTGCCGCCGTCAACGAGGCTGCGCCGGTCCCGCAGATCGCGGTCAGCGGGCAGGACGAGGTGGCCCGGCTCGCCGCCGCGTTCAATGCCATGATGGCGCGCGCCAACGAATCCCAGCAGGACATCGAGAACCGTGTCATCGAGCGCACCACCATGCTCGAGGACATCAACAGCGCGCTGGTCAAGGAGATCCTCAGCCACAAGCAGACCGGCCAGCAGCTGCACGTTGCCGCAAATGCCATCGAGAATGCCGCGGAAGGCGTGATGATCTGCGATGCCGAGGGCAGGATCATTTCCGTCAACAAGGCTTTTTCCAGAATCACCGGTTATGTGGCGGAAGAGGTGCTGGGCCGGACGCCGGAATTGCTGCTTTCCGCCGATCGCGCCGAGAACGTGCGCGCCGAAATTTCCCGTTCGGTGCAGGAGCATGGCCACTGGAAGGGCGAACTGAAAAGCCGCAAGAAGGACGGCGAGAGCTACATCGAGGAACGCAGCGTCAGCGCGGTGCACGACGAGGAAGGGCACATCGTCAACTTCATCGTGCTGTTTTCGGACGTCACCAAGCAGAAAGAGGACGAGCAGCGCATCCAATACCTGGCGCATCACGACCCGCTGACGGGACTCGCCAACAGGACGCTGTTCCATCAGCGCTGCGAGGACGCGCTGCTGCGTGCCGAGCGCAAGGGCAGCAAGGTCGCGGTGATGTTCATCGACCTCGATCACTTCAAGGCCGTCAACGACTCGCTCGGGCATGCTTATGGCGACGAACTGCTGCGCAGCGTTTCATCACGACTGCAGGACTGCGTCAGGAAAACCGACGTGGTGGCGCGCCTCGGCGGCGATGAGTTCACGGTGCTCCTCAACGAAGTCAGCGATTCCGGCGACGTCGCCTTCATCAGCAAGAAGATACTCGAGCGCCTGACCGAGTCGTTCACGGTTGCCGGGCACGAAATTTATGTTTCCGCCAGCGTCGGCATCAGTTTCTACCCCGACGACGGGCAGAACGCATCGACACTGATCAAGAATGCCGACGCCGCCATGTACGCCGCCAAGGAGCAGGGCCGCAATAACTACCAGTTCTTCTCGGCCGAGATGAACGCCCAGGCACTCGAGGCGCTGATGATGGCGAGCAGCCTGCGCCTGGCGATCGAGCGCGAGGAACTGGTGCTCGAATACCAGCCGCGCATCGATCTCGGGGCCGGCGAGGTCATGGGCGTCGAGGCGCTGGTGCGCTGGAACCACCCCAATCTCGGGCGCATCATGCCGGGCCAGTTCATCGGCATTGCCGAGAAAACCGGGCTTATCGACCCGCTCGGGGAATGGGTAATACGCAAGGCCTGCTGGCAGATGGTCGAATGGCGCAAGCAGGGCGAGGCGCCGCTGCGCGTCGCGGTCAACCTGTCTGCCAGGCAGTTCCGGCAGCCGGACCTCACCGAGCGCATCGCCAACATCATCCAGGAAACCGGGCTTGCCGCAAACGCACTGGAGGTCGAAGTGACGGAAAGCATGGTGATGCACGATCCCCAGCGCGCCGCCGTGGTGCTGGAGCGGCTGAAGGAAATGGGCGTTGCCGTGGCGATCGACGATTTCGGCACCGGCTATTCCTCGCTCAGCTATCTCAAGCGCTTCCCCATCGACTACATCAAGATCGACCAGTCGTTCATACGCGGCCTGCCTGGCGATACCGAAGACGTGGGCATCACCAAGGCCATCATTGCGCTGGCCAAGACCCTCAACGTAAAGCTCATCGCCGAAGGCATCGACAATCCCGATCAGCTGGCTTTCCTGAAGCGCGAAGGCTGCGACGAGGGCCAAGGCTATCTGATCAGCAGTTCGCTGCCTGCGGACGCCATGCGCAAATTCCTGGGCAGCTTCGCAGACGCCGGATCGCCGCTGCAGAAGACGCGGATCGCCCTGAGCAGGATCAGAACCCGTTAGGCAACATCCCCCTCTCCCGCCCTGGGGCGGGAGAGGGTCGGGGAGAGGGCGGGGGAAATGCAGCACGATGCCGGCCCATCCCCTCCCCACCCCCCTCGCCGCGGGCACAGCGGATTTCATTTTGTCTGGTGCTACACCAGGAAAATCGTCGCCAGCCCGAGGAAAATGAAGAAGCCGCCGCTGTCGGTGATGGCGGTGATCATGACGCTGGAACCGATGGCGGGATCGCGTCCGAGCTTCTGCATCATGACCGGGATGCTCACCCCCATCACCGCGGCGAGCATCAGGTTGAGCACCATCGCTCCCGTCATGACCACTCCCAGCTGCCAGCTGTGGTAGATGAAGAAGGCGAACAGGCCGACCACCCCGCCCCAGATCAGGCCGTTGAGCGCGCTCACCCCCAGTTCCTTGGCGAACAGCTTGCGCGCACTGGCGGTGGTGATCTGCCCCAGCGCCAGCGCGCGCACAATCATGGTGATGGTCTGGTTGCCGGAATTGCCGCCTATGCCCGCCACGATGGGCATCAGCGCCGCCAGCGCCACCAGTTTGGCGATCGACTCCTCGAACACACCGATCACGCGCGAGGCGATGAAGGCCGTGACCAGGTTGATCGCCAGCCAGGTCCAGCGGTTCTGCACGCTTTTCCAAACCGAGGCAAACAGGTCTTCCTCTTCCTTGAGGCCACCTGCGGTCAGTTTGTCGGTATCGGTGGCTTCGCGGATGTAGTCCACCACCGCGTTCACCGTCATGCGGCCCACCAGCTTGCCATCGCTGTCCACCACGGGCGCCGACACCAGGTCGTAGCGCTCGAATGCTGCCGCCGCGTCCTGAGCCTCGTCCGCCGGGTGGAATTTGACCACGTCTTTTTCCATGACGTCGGCGACCAGGGTTTCCGGATCGGTCACCAGTAGCCGGTTGATCGGCAGCAGGCCCTTCAGGTAATCCTCGCGATCGACCACGAACAGCTGGTCGGTGTGGTCGGGCATTTCATCGAGGCGCCGCAGATAGCGCAGCACCACTTCCAGGCTTACATCGTCGCGGATCTCGACCATGTCGAAGTCCATGAGCGCGCCCACCGAGTCCTGGGGATAGGACATCGCAGCCCGCAGCTGCTCGCGTTCCTCCGCCGACAGCGACTTGAATACGTCCTGGATGACCTCGCGCGGCAGGTCGGGCGCGAGGTCCGCAATTTCGTCCGTGTCCAGCTGTTCGGTCGCCGCCACCAGCTCGCGCTCGTCCATGTGCGCGATCAGCGTTTCGCGCACCGCGTCCGAAACTTCGAGCAGGATATCGCCGTCGCGGTCGGCCTTGACCAGATCCCAGACGATCAGGCGCTCCTGCAGCGGCAGGGCTTCGAGGATATAGGCGACGTCCGCCGGGTGAAGCGGGTCGAGCAGCTTCTGCAGTTCAACCAGGTGCAGCTTGTGCACCAGCGTCTCGACCAGGTCCTGGCGCGGCCCTTCCTGGCGCTGCACGAGGTTCTCCACCAGCTCGTGCTTGTGCAGCAGCTCGATCACCTGCTCAAGGCTGTCCTGAACGTTCGGACGGTTTTCTTCGAGGTCGGCCATGATCAACGGGACGCCAGCGACATGGCGGGCGCAGGAGGCGCACGCCGGTGCGCCATTTTATGAAGATCGCGGCGGGCTGTCTAAGTCTTTTTGCCCTCCGCACCGGCGCACAGCCCGGCTCCTGCCCGCTCTTCGCAAGGAACGGACTAAGACTTTCACGCCAAGCCTGCCGTGTCGTGGCTGAGTCGCGCCTTTACATGCTCGACCAGCTGCGGCCAGTCGGTGAACTGCGGCGCGGAGATAATCTCCACCGAGGGATACCACAGGCAGCGGTGGCTGCCATCGTGGGCCCAGTAGTGAAACGGCGGCTTCTCCGCCGGGTAGAGCAGCCACACCGGCTTGCCCAGTGCGCCCGCGAAATGCGCGTTGGCGTTGCTGGTGGTGATCAGCAGGTCGCAGGCCTCGAGTATGGCCAGTACCTCTTCCAGGTCATTGTAGTAATCGACCTCGTCGAAATGCAGCAGGCGCACACCATGGATACGCTCCATTTCCTCGCGCTCGACCCGGGTGTCGCCGTATTGCAGGTCCACCCAATGCACGCCGGGCATCTCGAACAGCGGCGCAAACTGCATGAGTGCGGCCCCCTTACTTTGGCCGCGTGGATCGCCGCGCGTACTCTGCCAGGAGAAAGCCACTTTCAGGCCTGTCCCCAGCGCATCCATGCGGCTGCGGTAGTGTGCCCTGCGCTCGGGTAAAGCTTGGAGCAGCCGCCGTGGCTGCCGGGTAAAACTCTCCTTGGAGCGGCGAAACAGCCCCGGCAGCGAGCCTGCGGGCAGCGCATGGCCGGCCCGCAGCAGGGCCGGGTTGAGCGGGCTTTCCTGCGGCACGAATTGCCCCGTGGGGAATGCGCGCCGGTATGCCTCTAGCAGGCGTCGGTCTATTTCATAAACGAAGGGCACGCCCGCTTCGACCAGTTCGGGAATCAGGGTGGAAAACAGGATGTGATCGCCCAGGCCCTGCTCGGCCCAGATTGCCACCTGCCCCGCCTGACCGGGCCCCGCCCAAATACCCTTGTTCGCGAAAAAATCGACGGTTGCCGCATCCCTGCGCAACTCCTTGCGCATGACCGGAGATGCAAACCGCTGCGCATAATAAGTCCACGCCAGTTCGAACTCCTGGCAGAACAGCAGCCCCAGCGCGAGATTGTATTTCACGGTCGCGTCCACGGGCGCCAGGTCCAGCGCGGACTTATAGCTGAAGAGCGCCTCATGCGCTTTCCCGAGCGCCAGCAGCGCATTGCCGTGATTCTGCAGCGCATCGATGTGGCGGGGATTGATCGCCAGGGCCCGCCGCAAGTAAGCCAACGCCTCATTCGGACGCTGCAGCTTGACCAGCGCGTTGCCCAGGTTGTTCAAGGCATCGGCGTCTTCGGGCCGAAGCTCGAGGACTCTTGCGTAAGAAGCCAGCGCCTCCGTGGTCAGACCCAGTTCAATCTGGCAGCTGCCCAGATTGAGCAAAGCCTGCAAATCGCGTGGATTGATCTGCAGCAGGCGTTCGCACAATTGCATGGCTTCGGCATATTTCCTCTGCCTGAAACACACCGCCGCCAGGTTGTTCATGATGCTGGGGCGCTCAGGAGCCAGCAGCAGGGCTTGCCTGTATAGCGATTCAGCTTGTGTCAGATCGCCTTTTTCCTGCAAAGCCAGCGCGTCCATAAACAGCCGCTTTGCCTCTGCCAGTGGGTCCATGGAGTATGGATACTCTTAAGCTATAAGGTGGCGAACGGGATGCGACGCATCTTCTCTGCCTGCCACGCCGCATGATGCAGCGTCCATTCAGAGGCGCGCGACATAAAAAAAGGGGCGCCGAAGCGCCCCTTTTAACACATCACTAAAACTCTTGGTTCTTGGAACCTTGATGCTTAGAACGTGTGCGTCAGGCTGAACACGACGGCGCTGGCATTGCGGCCAGAAGCGTCGAGGGTACGGCCCGTCAGGTTGTAGTCGCCTGCGGAATCGTTGTCGAGCTTGACATAAGCGATGCCTGCGGTGGTGCGCTTGGACAGGGCATGGTTGTAGCCAATCTGCCACTGCTTGGCACCCGTGTCAGGCGCGCCCATGTTGCCCTTGAAGTCGCTCGCTTGGGTATAGCCCACGCGAACCGTGCCCGGACCCGAAATCTGCCAATCCAAGCCTAGGTTCCATGCCGACTTCTTGAGTTCACCGCCAACGCCGTCGTCAGCTTTTTGCTTGGTGTAGGTCAGACCAGCTTTGGCCGGGCCAAAGGAATAGGTCGCGCCCACACCCCAGTTGGTGTCTTTCGAACCATTGGTACCGGTGATCGACGTGTTATCGTCAGCACGGTCATAGCCGAAGGCAACCGTCAGCGGACCGCCGGTGTAGTCGGCGCCAAAGCCCATGATGCGGCCCTTCAGGCCCGTGGCCGTCTTGTCGAACTGCGCGTTGGTGCTGGTGATCTGCGCGCGGGCCGTGAATCCGCCCATGTTCGGGGTCACGTAGTTGATGGATTGCGCATTGCGCCGGGAAGCGTCGTACTCAACCGTCAGCAGCAGGTACTGTGCGCCGAGCCAGCCGGTTTCGTTGAGGATACGGGTCTTGGCCACGGCTTGCTTGAGCGGCGAATCCCACGTGCCCAGGAAGAAATTACCGAAGCCGCCCTTCAGGCCGATGGCGCTGTTGCGATCGCACCACGAACCGCTGGTGCGGGTGCTGCCCGACAGGAAGCGAATGTCGGACTCGCACTGGAACCACGCGCTAATGCCGCTGCCGAGTTTCTCTTCGCCCTTGAAGCCGATGCGCGAGGCGCCGGAGTTGAAGCCATCCGCATTGGGCCGATTCACACCGGCGCCAGAGTCGGGCTGGCTGAAGAAGCCGTACTCTGCATTCAGCAGGCCGTAGATCTGCACGGTGCTCGCTTGCGCGAACGCCATTGCAGGAGCAGCCAATGCACCGGCAACTGCCACTGCCATCAGTTTCTTGTTCATTCAAAAATCTCCTTTGAAGTTTTTTCACCGTTGGGAAAGCTAAAACTTTTTTGAACCCAACTTTTATCCCCCCCTTGTCGGTGAGGTGTATTGATTCTGCCAAATGCCCTCAGGCAACTCCAACAAAATCATGAATTTTTGCCGTATTTCCACCTTACTGTTGTATCGGTGCAACATCCGGATTCTGCGTCTTTGCATCGTTTGCTCTTTTGCACACCACAACATCGAATAAAATCATTATTAAACATATAGTTATTAAGATTGCCGCCACCCTTCCCTATCCAGCCCTCCCTATGCCCCTCCCGCAGGGAACTCGCCTCCGGCACGGAGGGGCGCTCATTCACCGCCTTCACCATACCCGGTAAGCCTGACGTAAGGCTCGGTAAGCCCTTGGTAAGGAACAGTAAATCTCTCGTAAGCGGGAGCTGGATTAATGCTGGTCCGTCATACGCTTGCAAAGAGTTCGCATTTGAAAAAACCCGCCTTACGCCAATGCCAGCCCTGCACCGCCTGTTGCGACGGCTGGCTGCAGATCAGGGTAAACAATCTGCGCGTCCGCCCCGGACACCCCTGCCCGCACAGCACGGGCTCAGGCTGCAAGGCCTACGACCACCGGCCCGACGATCCCTGCAGGCAATTCATCTGCGGCTGGCGCATGGGAAACAGCCCCCTGCCGGAATGGATGAGGCCCGACAATGCCAAAGTCATCGTGCTGTTCGACAAATACCTGTGGCGCGGTCTGCCCGTGGACCACGCGGTTCCCGTAGGCAGACGCATACCACCGCGCGCGCTCTTGTGGCTGAAGCAGTTTGCGCAAAGCCATAACCGCATCCTGCTTTACGGCGAGCAGATCGTCGAAAACGGCGAATACACCGCGCGGCAGGCCGTTCATGTTTTCGGCCCGGAAGAATTTCGCCACGAGGCCGCAGCAGCAGGAGGTGTTGCGGCCCTGCTTGGTGTCAATACTGAAAATGCTGAAGAGCGGGCGGCAACAGCGTAATACGGCGCCAACAGAAAAAACCGGGTTGCCGGATTAACGGAACGCGACTGGATATTTCAGTCTATTGGGAAACCCTATATCTGCTGCGCGGCGGTTACTGCAAAACTTTCCGGCGTCTCACCCCGCTGGCTGCGCTGCCACATCGCCACATACGCAGCTTCGAGATGACGCCGGAACCGATCAGTGTCAAACAGTGGGTGCGCCATCCTGCCACGCGATAATCCGGACTTGATCTTCGTGAGCAAATTGCCGTCTGTGGCCAGTTTCAAGGCCAGGTTTTCATACTGTTCCAGCGAGTTCACGACCAATTCAGGCAAGCCCACCGCGTTCAGCAGGCTGGCAGCGACGCGCCCGGCAAAAGCATCGCCCAAACAGGTCAGCACAGGCAAGCCGGCCCAGAGCGCATCGCTTGCCGTGGTATGCGCGTTGTAAGGCAGCGTGTCCAGAAACAGGTCCGCCAGCCGATGTCGCGCCAGATGCTCCGCGAGCGGCACACGAGGAGCAAACACCAGGCGCTGCGGCGCCACTCCCCTGCTTTCAGCCTCGCGACGCAGGTTGTTTACGGCCGCTGCGTTGTCGTCGAGCAGCCACAGCACGCTGCGCTCGCAGCGCCGCAATAGCCGCATCCAGACATCAAATATTTGCGGTGTGATTTTGTAGTTGTTATTGAAACAGCAGAAAACAAACCCTGATTCCGGCAACCCCGATTCGGCGCGCGAGGACGTATGCTCCGAAATCCGCCGCCGGGAATCGTTAACCTGGTAGCTGTCCGGCAGGTAAACAATCTTTTCGGTATAGAAAGCCTGATGCCCGGGCGGGATAACGTGCCTATCGGCAATGATGTAATCCATGTAGTCCGCGCCCATCGTGCCGGGATATCCCAGGTAATTGACCTGGATAGGCGCCGGGCGATGCGCCAAGATTCCGACGCGCGAATCCATGGTGAAGCCCTTCAAATCAACGGCGATATCCACTTCCATTTCCCGCAACAGCAAGGCCGCTTCCCGATCATTTTTATCCCGGACATCGATAAACTGGTCGAAAGCGACGCGCAGCCTGTTTCTCATCTCGTCGGCCGCATCCGGGCCAAAGGATATCGCCGAAATTTCAAATTGCCGGCGGTCATGTTTTTCAAATAATCCCGCCATCAGGTAAGCGGTTGCGTGGTTATGAAAATCACCCGACAGATAAGCCACCCGTATCCTGTCGTGCCGGTACTTCTGTCCCGTCCACAGAGGTGCAGGGGACGCCGGATACTTGTCGGCGGTGTAAGTACGGGCGCATCGCAGCTGGTCTGCCGCAGACTGCGAAACCGAGAGAAACGCGAACGGTATATCCGCTTTTTTGCCGTCTCTGACCGCCTTTACAAGGCGTTCTGCGTTTCGTTGATACTGCGACCAGTCGCAGCTGTAGCGCTGCGACTGAAAAACCAGGCCGATTGCATAATCCCAGTCGGGCGCCAGTTCCAGCAACCGTGCGACAGTTTTGGCCGCTTCCTCATGTCGCTGCAAATCTCGCAACACGTTGCCGCGGTTGTTGAGGGCCGGGAGATGGTCGGGTTCGATCGCCAGCGCCTTGTCAAAGCATGCCAGCGCCTCTTCGAAGCGCCCGAGATCCTGCAGCACATTGCCGCGGTTGATCAGCGCCTCCACATATCCCGGCTCCAGCGCCAGCGCACGGTCCAGGCTCGCCAGCGCTTCCGCGAAACGCTTCATCTCCCTCAGGGTATTGCCGCGGTTGTTGTGCAGCATCGCCACACCCGGCAAGCGCGCCAGCGCACGATCGTAGCTCGCCACCGCCTCCTCATACCGCTTCAGGTCGTGCAGCGCATTGCCCCGGTTGGTCAGCACTTCCGGCACGTCCGGGCTCAGCGCCAGCAGCCGGTCGTAGCTCGCCACCGCCTCCTCGTGGCGCTTCAGCCCCTGTAATGCGTTGCCCCGGCTATACAGCGCCTCGGGGTAGTCCGGCTTGAGCGCAAGCGCCTGATCGTAGCTTTGCAGCGCCGCCTCCGGCTGCCCGACCGCCGCACGCAGATGGCCCAGCCCAAGATGGGCCTGGGCCGACTGCGGATCAGCCTTCACCGCCGCCCCGGCCAGCTCCAGCGCACTTTCAAAGTCCCCCATCTGCGCCTTGAGCAACCCCAGGTAATGCAGCGCCTCGCCATGCTTTGGCGCCTGCGCCAGCACCCGCCTGTATAGCGCCTCCGCCTCAGCAAGCCCGCCCGCATGGTGCAACTCCAGCGCTCGCCTCAAATCAGCAGCGGCGGGGGGAGATTGACTATTCATCGTTTATGACTTGCTGCGCAAGAAAGCCCGGGTTCTTCTGATGCAACGGCCCAACCGCAAAACTCTCGGGGGGTTCGCCCCGCCGGGCGCGCTCCCACATCGTAAGATATGCCGCCTCAAGGTGACGGCGAAACCGGTCTGTGTCGAACAAGGGATAGATATCGCGATTGCGCGCCAATTTTGCCTTGATGCCTGAAAGCAACGCCTGGTCACCTGCCAATTGCAGCGCGAGCGCTTCGTACTGGTCCAGGCTGTACGCAATTAATTCAGTCAAGCCGATGGCGCTCAGCAGACTTCCTGCCATGCGGGATGCAAACGCTTCGCCAGCACAGGTAATAACCGGTACGCCAGCCCATAACGCATCGCTTGCCGTGGTGCCCGCATTGAACGGCAAAGAGTCCAGAAACAAATCCGCCAACCGGAATCTGGCCAGATGATCCGGGTAGCTGATTCTGGGTGCAAATATCAGGCGCTGCGGGCTGATGCCGCGATCGGCGGCGGCAGCACGGAGATTATTTTTGACAGAGTCGCTGTCCGCAACAAGCCACAAAACGCTCCCGGCAACTTTGTGCAGAAGCCGCATCCAAATGCCGAAGAAATCCGGGGTGATTTTGTAGCTGTTATTGAACGAGCAAAAAACAAAACCGGACTGGGGCAAACCAACATCTGCACGGGTGGGTGTTACCGCACTAATTACCCGCTTGTCATCATTTGCCTGAAAGCAATCCGGCAAATAAACCACCTTTTCCGAATAACAGGAACGCTTTTCCTCAGGAATGACGAAATTATCGGCAACGATGTAATCCATATACTCCGCACCCATTGTTGCCGGAAATCCGAGGTAGTTAACCTGGACTGGCGCACAACGCTGTGCAAATATTGCCGTCCTGCAGTTCCCAGTGAATCCCATCAAATCAACCGCGATATCGACTTCCATTTCACGCAACAGCGCCACGACCTCCCGGTCGCTCTTACGGGACACGTCAATAAATTTGTCAAAGGCCGCCTTCACTCGCCGCCCCATGTCGCCATCACTTTCCGGCCATAGCGACACGGCAATTGTTTCAAACTGATCGCGCGCATGGCGTTCAAACAACCCCACCGTCAAGTAAGACAATGCATGATCGCGAAAATCTTCCGACAGATACGCCACGCGTATCTTTTCATGGTTGTATTGCGATCCGGCCAAAAAATCCGCATGGTCAGGCGGGTACTTATCGTTCGTGTAACTGCATGAGCACAGCAATTGATCCGGGGCCGATGGTGAGATGGCAAGAAATGAGAATGGCGTGATCACTTTCCCGCCCCCCCTGACTTCTCGAACAACCCTTTCCACACCCCGCTCGTATTGCGTCCAGTCACAACAATCTAATTGTGACTGAAGCATGCCGCCCAGCGCATATCGCCAGTCCGGTCTTGCCTCAAGCAATCGCGCGAACGACTTGGCGGCGTCCTCATAACGTTTAAGGTCCCGCAGAACGAGGCTGCGATTGTTTAGCGCCTCTACGTGACCAGGATCGAGCGCAAGAGCCCTGTCGTAGCTGGCAAGCGCCTCGTCAAGACGCTTTATTGCCGCCAACGCATTGCCTTGGTGATAATGCGTGGCGACATCATCGGGCTCAATATTCAAGGCCTCGCCATAACTTATGATGGCCTCTTCGTAGCGCTTGAGGTCATATAGGATGTTTCCGCGATGATGATGTGCTGCAGCTAGATTCCCATGGCTTGCCAGCGCCTTGTCAAAGCATGCCAGCGCCTCTTCGAAGCGCCCGAGATCCTGCAGCACATTGCCGCGGTTGATCAGCGCCTCCACATATCCCGGCTCCAGCGCCAGCGCACGGTCCAGGCTCGCCAGCGCTTCCGCGAAACGCTTCATCTCCCTCAGGGTATTGCCGCGGTTGTTGTGCAGCATCGCCACACCCGGCAAGCGCGCCAGCGCACGATCGTAGCTCGCCACCGCCTCCTCATACCGCTTCAGGTCGTGCAGCGCATTGCCCCGGTTGGTCAGCACTTCCGGCACGTCCGGGCTCAGCGCCAGCAGCCGGTCGTAGCTCGCCACCGCCTCCTCGTGGCGCTTCAGCCCCTGTAATGCGTTGCCCCGGCTATACAGCGCCTCGGGGTAGTCCGGCTTGAGCGCAAGCGCCTGATCGTAGCTTTGCAGCGCCGCCTCCGGCTGCCCGACCGCCGCACGCAGATGGCCCAGCCCAAGATGGGCCTGGGCCGACTGCGGATCAGCCTTCACCGCCGCCCCGGCCAGCTCCAGCGCACTTTCAAAGTCCCCCATCTGCGCCTTGAGCAACCCCAGGTAATGCAGCGCCTCGCCATGCTTTGGCGCCTGCGCCAGCACCCGCCTGTATAGCGCCTCCGCCTCAGCAAGCCCGCCCGCATGGTGCAACTCCAGCGCTCGCCTCAAATCAGCAGCGCCTTTCTTCTCGAATTTGGCGTCTTTCTTCATCGGTTTGGCGCTGTCATGGAACGCTGCCGGGCTGACACCGCCGTCGTGGCATTTGGAAAAGATGGACTTGTAGAATTCTAGAGGATGCTCCCGCGAAAACCACCCCTTCCAACCGCAGGCAATCAGAATTCATCGCGGCGGAATGAACAAGTCGCGGCAATAGAAACGCCCCAGCTGAAATGGTGGCAAAAATCCCCCGGTTTTCCCGGAGCGGGTTAAATCCCCAGCGCCTTCATCTGCTTCTCAGGATAGCGCGTGCCGGCAGTGACGCCGATGGGAAAGGCACGATCCAGCGTCGCCAGATCGTCCACACTCAGCCTGACTTCGAGCGCCGCGCAGTTCTGTTCGAGATACTTGCGGCGCTTGGTGCCGGGAATGGGCACGATGTCCTCGCCCTGCGCCAGCAGCCAGGCCAGCGCCACCTGCGCCGGTGTGCATTGACGGGCCACGGCAATGTCCTCGATGATTTTAATTAACTTATTGTTTTTATTGATATTTTCAGGATCGAAGCGGGGATGGTCGCGGCGCCGGTCCTTGGGCAGCAGGGCATCGAGGGTCTTGATGGTCGCCGTCAGAAAACCGCGCCCGAGCGGCGCATAGGCCATATAGCCTATGCCCAGTTCGCGGCACGCCGGCAGCACGTCTTTTTCGACGTCACGGCTCCACAGCGAATATTCGGTCTCCACTGCCGCAATGGGATGCACTTTGTGCGCGCGGCGTATGGTCTGTGGTCCCGCTTCGGACAGCGCGAGATAGCGCACCTTGCCCTGCTCCACCAGGCGTTTCATCGCGCCCACGGTGTCCTCGATCGGCACCGTTGCGTCCACGCGATGCAGTCCGTAGATGTCGATCACGTCCACGCCCAGACGCTGCAGGCTTTTGTCGCAGGCCTGGGGCACGTAATCGGGATGCCCGCCCGACAAAGCCGGCCCCGCACCACCGTCGCGGCTGGCGAGCGCCAGATTGCCGAACTTGGTGGCGATCAATACTTTTTCGCGCCTGCCCTTGATTGCCCTGGCGATCAGGGCTTCGTTGACGCCATTGCCGTAGGCGTCGGAAGTCACCAGCAGGTTGACGCCGAGGTCGATCGCGCGATGCATGGTGGCGATGGATTCCTCGTCGTCAGGCTCACCGTAGCTGATGGACATGCCCATGCAGCCCAGGCCAAGCGCCGAAACTTGCGGACCGTTATTGCCGAGCATACGCCTCTGCATCATTCTCTCCACATTATCAGATTAAAATTCAACCGCCGATAAACGTCGTCAAATGCAAGCGCCAGACCAAGTTGCCCGCGTTCCAGAGCAAGCGCATTTTCGTAAAATTTCTCCAGGAAATCCGAATCAAGCACATGGCTTGCCTGGAACACACCGCCGATGATTTTCCCCGTAAGCTGATCCAGCATGGATCGGCGTTTATCGGCGTCCGAGCGCTCCCCCCTCTCCCGCTTGCGGGAGAGGGGGAGGCATTTTGGTTTTAAAAACTACTTCGCATAAGTGACCATCAAGTCGCCCACGCCATCCACATGGCCTTCCAGCTTGTCACCGGCCTGCACCGGACCGACGCCGGCTGGCGTGCCGGACATGATGATGTCGCCGGGACGCAGCGTGATCAGATTCGACAGATAGGCAATCGTTTCCGGAATGTTCCAGATCAGTTCGGACAGATCGCCTTTCTGTTTAACCTGACCGTTGACTTTCAGCCAGATTGCGCCCTTCGCGGGGTGACCGACCATGGCGACGGTTTTCAGCGCAGTGCATGGCGCCGAGTTGTCGAAAGCCTTGCCCATCTCCCACGGCCGCCCCATTTTCTTGGCCTCTCCCTGCAGGTCGCGGCGCGTCATGTCGAGACCGACACCATAGCCGAATACGTGATCTAGCGCCTTCTCCACCGGGATGTTCGAACCGCCCTTGCCGATGGCGACGATCATCTCGATCTCATGGTGCAGGTCCTTGGTGACTTGCGGATAGGGAATCTTCGCGCCGTTCGGCACAATGGCGTCAGCGGGTTTCATGAAAAAAAAGGGAGGCTCGCGATCCGGATCGTGGCCCATCTCGCGCGCATGCTCCGCATAGTTGCGGCCAACGCAGTAAATACGCCCAACAGGAAACACCTTGTTGCTTTCAACCACCGGCAGCGTGACAACACCGGGGAAATCAATTGCGTAATCCATTGTTACTTTCCTTTGTCAGAGAATCAGCGTTAAACACAAAAAGGCGATCCAGCATGCATCAACACGGCTAATTGTCGATCCCTTTGGCCTGCACAGCGACCCAGAAGCCTTGCGACACGCGTTGGAACACCAGCAGGTCGAAGCGACTGAGGAACTTGGGCAGCCACCACGCCGGCGGCTGCTGGATCAAATGGGCATTGCGGCCATCCGCCAGCACCTTGATTGCTGGCCCGGTGTGGACCGTGAAAAACCCCTTGCCGATCGTGACGCGCCGCAAGTCATCAAGCACGTTATCCAGCAACTCTGGTTCGATATGTTCGAGCACATCGATACAGGTGACGAACGGCGCTGGCTGCGGCGTGGTGGCCCACTCGGGCCGGGCCGGGTCGTAATGCCTGATGCGCGGGGGATTCGGCATCAGCTGCTTGAGCGTCTCGCCAAGCCGGCCCTTGCCAGCACCGTAATCGAGCAGCTCCGGCACATGCACCTGTTTAAGAATTTCTGCAACGACCGACGCGTATTGCACGGAAGCCCCCCCGTAATTGGGGTTCTTGTGCAGTTCCTCCTGCATCTTGCGGTATTCTTCGGAGATCAGGTTACTCATCTGGCGTCAGTCCAAACAGCCGGTTGCCGAGTACAACGAACCCGCGAGTTTAAAGAACCCCGGCCCCCAGTTCAAATCCAAATACCATTTTCCCTGCGCCACCATGGACGCCCCTTCCTCCCTCAGCGCGCTGTTCGTCAGCAGCTTCCTCGCCGCCACCCTGCTGCCCGGCGGCTCGGAGGCCGTGTTGTTCGGCGTGCTCCGGCTGCATCCTGCTGAATTCTGGCCGGCACTGGCGGTGTCCACCGCAGGCAACACGCTGGGCGGCATGTCTTCCTACCTGATCGGACGCCTCATCCCGCAAACCAAGCCCCTGAGGGGACTTGCCGCCGCTCGACAATACGGCAGCCCCGTGCTGCTGCTGTCCTGGGTGCCTTTCGTCGGCGATCCGCTGTGTGTGGCGGCCGGCTGGCTGCGCTTCAATCCCTGGCTTGCGCTGCTGTTCATTGCCATCGGCAAATTTGCGCGCTACTGGGTGATTGCCGCAGCGACGGTGGCGTGAGCGGTGAGTGGTGAGCGGAATTGACGCCTCCCGCGCAGACGGTTCCCGGGTTTTCTGCTCGCCAGCCACTGCTTACTGCTCACGCATTCATGCCGCGATACAGTAAAATCAGCATCTTACATGCATCCCTCACGCTGAAATGACCGCCCGCCTGCGGGAAATCCCCTACAACTACACCTCGTTCTCCGATCGCGAGATCGTGATCCGCCTGCTCGGCGCGACGTCGTGGGACATGCTCAACGAACTGCGCAGGCAGCGCCGCACCGGGCGCTCGGCAAAAATGCTTTACGAGGTGCTCGGGGACATGTGGGTGGTTTCGCGCAACCCCTACATCGAGGACGATCTGCTCGCCAACCGCAGGCGGCGTGCGGCGCTGATCGCCGACATGCGCAACCGGCTGGCCGCCATCGAGACCCGGCGCAGCAACCGCGACGACCAGGTCGGCGAACTGCTCACGGCGGCGCATGCCGCGGTGGCCGCCTTCGACGCGCAATTCGACGCAACACTGAAACTGCGCCGCAAGATCAGGCAGCGCCTAGCAGGCGTTACCC
>JAESFZ010000256.1_pt1 | contig 40320 bp, 40 predicted proteins | sample 9269561 | NCBI WGS metagenome assembly JAESFZ01 (sample SAMN14515552, study PRJNA621657) | algae metagenome | isolation source: Tildeniella nuda ZEHNDER 1965/U140 and co-occurring heterotrophs from wet... | place: Switzerland: Stansstaad, Zurih | collected 1965-01-01
GACCGCGGCGGTGATGTTCACCAGCAGGATCAGGAAAATGGTGTCGCGCGTGGTGAAGCCCATCACCTGCTGGGCGTAGATCGCCGCCAGCGCGATCACCGCCTGTATCCCCGCCTGGTAAAACACCAGGCACACCAGAAAACGCTGCAGGTCGGCGTAGCGATGCGCATGCCGGAGCGTCTGCCGCAGCCGCGAAAACGCATCGCGCACGATGCCGCCCGTGCTCGCCGCCGGCGCTGCGCGCTCGCGCAGGAACAGGAACGCCGGCAGGCTCGCCAGCGCAAATATCGCCGCGGTGATGAGCATGGTGACCGGAACGAATTCGCCCGCGGCCATGCCCTGCGCCTGCGCCCAGGTCACGTAGGCAAGGCAGGCGCCCAGGCTCACCAGCCCGCCGAGATAGCCCAGGCTCCAGCCCCAGCCCGAGACGCGGCCCATGGCCTCGCCCTGCGCGAGTTCGGGCAGGAAGGCGGCGATCAGATTCTCGCCGCTGCCGAAGAAGAAATTCGACAGGATGATGAGCAGGATGGCGCTGATGAGATCGCCGCGCCCGACGGCCGCCAGCGCCGCGGTGAACAGGATGCAGCCCACGGTGGTAAACACCAGCAGGCGCTTCTTGGCGGCGCGCGCGTCGGCGTAGGCACCAAGCACCGGCGCAGTAACCATAATCAGCGCATACGACACCGCCAGCGCGCAGGTCCAGGCAAAGGTCGCCCACGGCGCGTTGCCCGCGACCTCGGCCACGAAATAGGCGTTGAACACCGCGGTGATGACCACGGTGGTGTAGCCGGAATTGGCGAAGTCGTACATCGCCCAAGACCACACTTCGCGCGGGCGCACGCCGGGAGCCAGGCTGGTGCGTGTGGCCATATTGGACGAGTATTCAGGAAAAGAAAATGAACAGGATTAACAGGATAAAAACTGGATTTACAGGATTAAACCGGGACTGTTTTGCGCTTGCGTCTCTTGTCTGCAATGCTGGCCCGCGCTGTGTGCAAGCGAATATCATCCATTGATCGGCAGTTCTGGCTTTAATCCTGTTAATCCTATAAATCCTGTTGATCCTGTCAAAGCCTTTGAAGTTAAACCAAAGCGCTATTGCGCCGGCGCCTGCGCCTGCGGCTCGGACTGCTCCTGGATGTAGCGCTTGAGCAGGCGGTTTTCCATGCTGGTTTCGCGGATCACCGCCTTGGCCACGTCATGAAACGAAATCACGCCCAGCAGCTGACCGTCTTCCACCACCGGCAGGTAGCGGATGTGGTTTTTGATCATCACTTCGCGCAGCTGCTCCAGCGTGTCGCCGGGATGGCCGCACACCGGATCCCCGATCATCACCTTGCCGACCTGCAGGCCGTCGAGGTTGCCGTGCTGCGCCTGCAGCGCCTTCAGCACTTCACGGAAGGTGAGCATGCCCGCCATTTTGGCGCCTTCCATTACCACCAGCGAACCGATGTCGTTGGCGGCCATGATGCCCACCGCTTCCGCCACCGTGCCCGAAGGCGCGATGCAGAACAGCGCGCTGCCCTTGAGATTGAGAATGTCGCGGATGATCATGAGCAGGTTCCTTCCGATGCCGTCACGACCGGCATGGCGTGTCATTCATCTTAGCGCAATGCGTCACGCCATGCAGCACGCGGCTGCGTTATGATTGACCCGCGCCGCAAGCCGCCGCGGCAACTGTCATTCCAATCGAGGAGCACCATGAACATCACCCTGGCCGTGACCCCGCTGATTTCTCTCATCGCCGGCATACTCATCCTGATCATGCCCAAGCTGCTCAACTACATCATCGCGCTCTATCTCATCATCATCGGCGTCATCGGCCTGGTGAAATAGCACGCTTCGCAATCAGTACGACTTCGGCAGTCCCAGCACTTTCTCGGCGATGAAGCATAGGATGAGCTGCGGGCTCACCGGCGCGATGCGCGGAATCAGCGATTCGCGCAGATAGCGCTCGACGTGGTATTCGCGGGCGTAGCCCATGCCGCCGTGGGTCATCACCGCGGTTTCGCAGGCGCGGAAACCCGCTTCGCCCGCCAGGTATTTCGCGGCGTTGGCTTCGGCGCCGCAGGGCTTGCCGGCATCGTAGAGCGCCGCCGCCTTGAAGGTGAGCAGATCTGCCGCTTCGAGTTCGATCCAGCGCTGCGCCAGCGGGTGCTGTATCGCCTGGTTCTGGCCGATGGGCCGGTCGAACACGATGCGTTCGCGCGCGTAATCGGCGGCGCGCTTCAGCGCCGCGCGGCCCAGGCCGACTGCTTCGGCCGCCACTAGAATGCGCTCCGGATTCAGGCCGTGCAGGATGTACTCGAAGCCCCTGCCCTCTTCGCCGATGAGGTCGGCCGCGGGCACCCTGAGGCCGTCGATGAACACCTGGTTGGAGTCGACCGCCTTGCGCCCCATCTTGGGAATCTCGCGCGCCTCGACAAACCGGCGGTCGACAGCGGTGTAGAACAGGCTCAGGCCCTGGGTCGGCTTTGCCGCCTGTTCCAGCGGCGTGGTGCGCGCGAGCAGCAGCATCTTGTTCGCCACCTGCGCGGTCGAGATCCACATCTTGCGGCCCGACACCAGGTAGTGATCGCCCTGCTTCACCGCCCTGGTGCGCAGCCGCGTGGTGTTGAGGCCGGCATCGGGTTCCGTGACGCAGAAGCAGGCGCGGTCCTCGCCCGCGATCAGCGGCGGCAGCCAGCGCTGCTTTTGTTCGTCGCTGCCGAACACCACCACCGGATTCAGCCCGAAGATATTCATGTGCACCGCCGAGGCGCCCGACATGCCCGCGCCCGACTCGGCGATGACCTGCATCATCAGCGCAGCTTCGGTGATGCCCAGGCCGGCGCCGCCGTACTGCTCGGGCATGGCGATGCCGAGCCAGCCGTCGCGCGCCATGGCGCGGTGGAAATCCTCGGGAAAGCCGCCCTCGGTGTCCTTCTTCAGCCAGTAGTCGGCATCGAAGCCCGCGCAGATTTTTTCGATGGCGGCGCGGATCGCGATCTGCTCTTCGGAAAAGGAAAAATCCATGGCGGATTCAGGCAAGCGCCGGCACGTTGAGGCCGGCAGGGTTCAAAGTCAAAACAATGGACAGGATGGACAAGATTTAGCAGGATTTACAGGATTGAATCCGTTGATGCATTTTTTGCTGCCCGCGCAGGATTGAGCGCTCCCTCTCCCGCTCGGCGGGAGAGGGCCGGGGAGAGGGGGACGCTACTTCGCCAGCCCCATGCGCTTGGCGATGTCGGTGTATTCCCTGACGCGCTCCTTCATGAAGGCGGCGTTTTTCTCGACCGGGATGTCGATGATCTCGAAACCGCCGTCGGTGTTCTGCTTGCGCAGGTCGGGATCCTTGTTGAGCGTGGCGATCATGTCCGACACCTGCTTCTGGATGTTCGGCGGCGTCGATTTGGGCACCGCGACGCCGCGGTAGGCGCCATCCACCCAGTTGAAGCCCAGTTCCTTGAAGGTCGGTACGTCGGGAAACTGCGGATGGCGCTTGTCGAGCGCCACCGCCAGCATGCGCATACGGGTTTTCTGGCCGATGGCGAGGGTGACGTACGACAGCGCGCCATGGATGTGCTTGCCGATCACCGCCTGGTTGAGTTCGCCGGTGCCCTTGAAGGGAATGTAGGTGGTCTTGATGCCGGTCAGGCCATTGAGTTTTTCATGCGCGAGGTGATTGGCGGAGTTGGTGCCGGAACCGGCCAGCGTGACTTCGCCCGGCTTGGCCTTGGCGGCCTTGACCAGATCGCCGAAGGTCTTGTACGGGCTGTCGTTGGCCACCACGATGGCGTCCGGTGTGTAGTGAAACCAGTAGACCGGGGTGATGTCGTCGGTCTTGTACTGCACGATGCCTTCCATCGGCTGCAGCACGATGTGCGGCAGGTTGATGCCGATGATGGCGTGGCCGTCAGGCGGCAGGCTGTTGATCTGCGACCACATCAGCCCGCCGCCGGCGCCCGGCTTGTACTGTATGGTCATTTCCTGCTTGAACAGCTTGCGGAAGGCCACCTGCTGAAAGCGCGCCGCCACGTCCGACTCGCCGCCAGCGACGAAGGCGATGTAATAGTCGATGCGCTTGGAGGGATAGGTCTGCGCAGCGGCAGGCGTGAGCGGCGCAGCAAGCGTGAACAACGCGACCAGGGCTGCAACAAGCTTCATGACCATTCTCCTTTGATTGTCAGGCAGGACCCGCGCTGAAAGCCGCATGTGCGGCAGCTGCAGCGCCAATTTTTTCCCCACGATAACACGGACCTGGCGCCCGGCAAACTCCGGCTAAATGATGCCGCGCCGCTTCAAATCGGCGCAGGCCGCATCGTCATAGCCGAGCCCGCGCAGGATTTCGGCGGTGTGCGCGCCGAGCCTGGGGCCCAGCCATCGCGTCGCGCCAGGCGTAGCCGACAGCTTGGGCACCACCGCCGGAATTTTCATGGACTTGCCGTCGGGCAGGCTCCACTGCTCGATCATGCGGCGCGCGGCGTAATGCACGTCGTTGACGATGTCCTCGGCGTCGTACACGCGGCCCGAGGGCACTTCGGCGCGTTCCAGCGCGGCGAGCACCTTGGCCAGGTCGTGTTCGTGCGTCCAGGTTTCGATTGCCTGGTCGAGCTCGGCGGTGCGCGGCACGCGCCCGGCGTTGGTGGCGAGCGTGGCGTCCTCGGCGAGGTCGGCGCGGCCGATCGCGTGCATCAGGCGCTTGAAAATGCTGTCATTGTTGGCACCGATGATGACGAACTTGCCGTCGCGCGTGGGATAGGTGTTCGACGGCACGATGCCGGGCAGCGCGTTGCCGGCGCGCTCGCGCTTGAAGCCCAGCACGTCGAACTCGGGCACCAGGCTTTCCATGATGTTGAACACCGATTCGTACAGCGCGACGTCGACGTACTGGCCCTTGCCGCCGTTCACGTTGCGGTGATGCAGCGCCATCATGGCGCCGATCACGCCGTGCAGCGCGGCCAGCGAATCGCCGATGGAGATGCCCAGCCGCACCGGCGGCCGGTCGGCGTAGCCGGTGACGTAGCGCATGCCGCCCATGGCTTCGGCGACCACGCCGAAGCCGGGACGGTCGCGGTACGGCCCGTCCTGGCCGTAGCCCGACAGCCGCACCATGATGAGCCGGGGATTGATGGCCGACAGCTGCTGCCAGCCCAGGCCCCATTTCTCGAGCGCGCCGGGACGGAAATTTTCGACCACGATGTCGGCGTCGGCGGCGAGTTTGCGCACGACTTCCTGGCCCTCGGGCGCGCGCAGGTTGAGCGTCAGCGATTTCTTGTTGCGCGACTGCACGTACCACCACAGCGAAGTGCCCTCGTACATCTTGCGCCACTGGCGGATCTGGTCGCCGCCCTCGGGCGCCTCGATCTTGATCACCTCGGCCCCGAATTCGGCGAGCACGCGCGCGCAGAACGGCCCGGCGATGAGGGTGCCGAGTTCGATGACTTTCACGCCCTGCAGGGGCAGCGGCGGCTGGTTGTCGGGCATGGCGTAAACCGGATGACTGTCGATGCGAGTGAGACCGAGTATATTGAAATCCGCTTCGGTTCGACAATCGGTGTTTACGCCGGTTTTTGCCTTGACCCTGGCCCGCGCCGCACGTTATAACCGCGGCACCCAACCGGATACACGCAATGGCCAAACGCTCGCTGTTCTCGATACTTTCCGAATTCCCGTGGTGGCTGTCGGCGCTGGTTGCCGTGCTGCTGTTCGGCATCATGCAGCTCATATTTCCGCCGCTGGCCCCGTTCGTCGCCCTGCCCTTCGTCGCGGTTGCCGCGTACTTCGCCTACAGGCAGCTGCGCGGCAAATCGCCGGTCGACGCCGGCGAACGCATCGCCGCGCTGCGCGACATGCCGTGGGAAAACTTCAGCCTGGTGATCAGCGAAGCCTACCGCCGCCAGGGTTATGCGGTCGAAGCCTCCGGCAGCGCGGTTTTCGACTTCACGCTGCGCAAAAACGGCAGGATCACGCTGGTGCAATGCCGGCGCTGGAAAGTGAGCCAGGTCGGCGCCGGGCCGCTGCGCGAGCTGCACGAAGCCATCGCCAGGCACGACGCGTTCAACGGCGTATGCATCACTGCTGGCGGATTTTCGGCCAACGCGCGCGAGTTCGCCGCCGGCAAACCCATCACCCTGCTCAACGACGCCGCGCTCGCCGAACTCGTCGGCACGCTCGAGAAAACCAGCAAGCGCTGGTTCGGACGCTAGCCAGGTCATTCGCGCTGCGCCCGTCGTCCGTCGCGGGATTGCAGCGGGATGGGCATTTGTCGCCCGCGGGTGACACGAAAAAAACGCGTTGCTTCAGCAAGATATCCGGCAAATCTGCAATTGCGTCGCTCGAAGGCGACGTTCCACGCCGCGCGGCAAATGCGCGAACTCATATTAACCATCTGTATTAATTGATTTTTCTGTTCCTGGCACGCCCCATGCTGATTGCTTGCGGCATGACCACCGGCCGTTGCATGGCCGCGGTCCGGGGTTCCCTTAATAACCAGAACAGGAGACGAAGATGAGAAAGCTCATTGCACTGTTGTCGTTGCTTGCCATGGGTGTCCTTGCCGGCTGCAACACGGTGGAAGGCATGGGCAAGGACATCGAACGCGGCGGCGAGAAGCTGCAGGGCACCGCGCAGGACACCAGGGAAAAAATGTAAGCGCGAAGCCCAGCCGCAGCGGGCCGGATTTGGCGGTCCGCCGCGGCGCCAGCTTGCACAAGGTTGGACCCACAGCATGAGGAGAGCGACGTGAACCAGTACCGCATCGAAGGCGCCTGGCAGCAGATCCAAGGCCGGGTTCAGGAGCAATGGGGCAGGTTTGGCGACGACGAATTTGAATCGATCAGCATCAAGTTCGATCCGCTGGTGAGCAGCATCCAGGAATCCTACGACATCACCGAGGACGAAGCTGAACGGCTGTTGCAGCAGTCGATCGGACACTGATGCAAAAAGGAAGTCATGAAAAGGAGATCAATGATCAGCAGGACCGCGATTACGCTGATCGCCTGCGTGCTCGGCCTTTCGGTCGCGGCATACGCCGAGCTGACGAAGCCCGAGCGCAAGGCCGAGGAAGATCGTATCAGCGCGGACTACAAATCCGCGCTCAATAACTGCGCCCGCAAGAGCGGCAATGCCAGAGACATCTGCATTGCCGAAGCCCGGGGCGCCGAGAAAGTCGCGCGGGCTGAACTCGACGCGCGCGACAGAGGCACGTCGAAGGCAGATGCTGCCGTGCGCATCGCCAGGGCGGAAGCCGACTATGCCGTGTCCAGGGAAACCTGTGACGACCTCAACGGCAATGCCAGGAACGTATGCCTGGAGGACGCACAGGCCGCGCTGACCCGCGCCAAGGCCGACGCCAAGGCCGACCGCAAAACCGAGGAAGCGCACAAGGTCGCCAATGAAAAAGTGGCGGCAGCGCGGCGCGATGCCGACGAAATCAAGCGCCGGGCCGACTACAACGCGGCGCGCGAGCGCTGCGATGCGCTCAGCGACGGCGCCAAGGACCGCTGCCTCGCCGATGCCAGGGCAAAACACGGCATGAAATAGGGGTCAGGTTTGCGGAATCGTTCGTGAAACTGCGCCCCGGCTACAGGAGGCCGCCATGCTCAAGTGGGCACTCATCTTCGCGCTGATCTCGGTGATCGCGGGCATTCTGGGTTTTACCGGCATTGCCGCCGGCGCTGCGGCGATCGCGCAGGTGCTGTTCTTCGTGTTTGCCGCGCTGTTCGTGATTTTTCTGCTGCTCGGCCTGTTCGTAATCAAGTCGCCGGACTGAGCAGTCAACGTTTAACGAAAGGAGACACACATGATTCTCGGTAAAAACAGGCATAAGCGCCTCGTGCTCACCGCCCTGGCGGCGGCCCTGCCGTTGGGACTCGCCGCATGCAATCAGCAGCAGGCAGACAAAACGGGGCAAAGCATGGGTCAGCCCGGGCAACAGCAGGAACAGGCGGCGGGCAGCGTGCAAAAGCAGCTCGATCAGGCCAACGCCACCATCACCGAAAATGCAACCGCAGCCGGCAAGGCCGTGGACGACGCGTCGCTCACCGCCAGGGTCAAGGCAGCGCTGATCGCCGAACCCACGATCAAGGCGATGTCCATAGACGTCGACAGCAAGGACGGCGTGGTCACGCTGTTCGGCACGGTAGATAACCTGGCGACGCGCGACAAGGCCACGCAAACCGTAGCCGGGGTGGAAGGCGTCAAATCGGTGCTCAACAACCTGAAAATCATCAGCGGTTCATGAGCCCGGGACGCGCGCGCCGGCGCACGCAGCGGCAAATGTATCGCGACACCTTGATTTGTCGTTCATGGACGACACGAAAAACCGAATGTGTTCAGCGTGATACGCCGCAGCGCCTCGCTGGTGTCGCCCGGCAGCGACAATTCCGCTCTTTGGCACGACTCGCGAAATTCATACAAAATATTGTTTTTATTGACTATTTAAACTCTGGCACGGCATATGCTCAGGAGTGGATAGCCGTCAATAAACGAAGAGGCAAAAACAAATGAATAAACGATCTTCGCTCATTGCAACGACTGTTCTGTGTTTGAGCCTGGGCGCATGCGCGTCCAATCCGAGCAACAGCCAGATCGGCGCCGCAACCGGTGCGGTGGTCGGTGGCGTGGTGGGTTCCGCGCTGACCGGTGGCAGCACGGTAGGCACGGTGGTCGGCGCGGGCGCAGGAGCGGCCGCGGGCCATGAAATCGGCAAACGCATGAAGTAATCCCCAATTTAACCCCGCAAAGTTTCCTCCGAGCAGGGTTTTACCCTCCCCTGTTTACCCCGGCGCAAGCCGGGGTTTTTTTGTACGCCGTCTTCATGTACCGCGCTTCATTATGTTGGGCGCTCTAATATAAAATTGAGTGCATTGCAGTGGAGCAGGCCTTGTCCGGTCCCAAATCATCATCGCTCGACGAAGAGCTCGCAGCGCTCGAGGGCGAATGCCAGCGCGCGGCGCAGGCGCTGTCCAGTTCGCGCACGGTGCGCGAGACCATCACGCTTGCCGAAGTCGACGTGCCGCACCACCTCAAGGCGGTGGCCAGCCTCAGGGTGCCCACGCTGGGGCGCCTCGCCCGCGCGCGCGACATGCGGGTCGAGGAAGTGGTCAGGGAACAGCTCGAAGGACTGGCGCGCGAATACAGCGAAGTCGTCGCCAGCCGCGAGTTCGACCGTCTCAGGGGCGTGGACTGGAGCATCCTGCGCGCGAACTACCCGGATATCTACGCCAAGGCCCTGCGCCAGGCCAACCTGATCATCGAACGCAAGCGCAAGCGCTGACCGCCAGCACGGACAGGATACAATCCGGGAGTGCATATCCTGCCCATGCGCCAGATCGCCGCGCTGCTGTTCATCGGCAGCCTCTTCACCATTTCCTGGTCGAATGCCGCAGAACCCCAGCCGGTCCCGCCGCTCAAGGCGCGTGTTAACGACCTCACTGCCGCGCTCACCCCCGAGCAGGCCGCGCAGCTCGAGTCGCAGCTGGCCGCCTTCGAAGCGCGCAAAGGCAGCCAGATCGTGGTGTTGATGGTGCCCACCACTGCGCCGGAAACCATAGAGCAGTTCAGCATGCGCGTCGCCGAGGCCTGGAAGCCCGGGCGCAAGGGCGTGGACGACGGCATCATCGTGCTCATCGCCAGGGATGACCGCCAGCTGCGCATCGAGGTCGGCTACGGGCTGGAAGGCGCGGTCAACGATGCCACCGCGCGCCGCATCATCTCCGAAATCATGGTGCCGCGCCTGCGCAACAACGATTTCTTCGGCGCGCTGCAGGCCGGGCTGGCACAGCTCATGCGCGTGATCGATGGCGAGCCTTTGCCCGCGCCGCAGGGCGGGGAGGCTCAGCCCGGCATGTCGCCGGATGAGTTCCAGGCTTTCATGCCCATGGTGCTTGGCGTGATTTTCATCGGTCTTTTCCTGCGCAGCCTGATCGGCCGCCTGCTGGCGGGTGGACTGAGCGCGGCCGTGGCGGGCGGCGCAACATGGTTTTTCACGCAATCCCTGTCGGCCGGCATGCTGATGGGTTTCATCGTCCTGGTCGGCGTCACGCTGGGATCGGCGGGCGGCCGCGGCGGATGGCGCGGCGGCTCTTCCGGCGGCTATTCAGGGGGTGGCGGCGGTTTCGGCGGCGGCGGTGCTTCGGGACGCTGGTAACGGACACGGCAATATGGACCTGGCACGCATTTTCCGTCACCTGCTGCTTCCCGACGTCTGGCTGCGCCGCGGCTTAACCCGCGGCGTGCTGGATGCGATCACCCATGCCATCGCCCAATCTGAGCGCCTGCACCACGGCGAGCTGCGCTTTGCGGTCGAGGCCACGCTGCCACTCGGCGCGCTGCTGCGCGACCAATCGGTGCGCGAGCGCGCACTGGAAGTCTTCTCCGATCTGCGGGTGTGGGATACCGAACACAACAGCGGCGTGCTGATCTACATCCAGCTTGCCGACCGCGATGTGGAAATCGTCGCCGACCGCGGCATCAGCGCGCGGGTCGCGCAGGCGGAGTGGGACGCGATATGCAGGCAGCTCGAAGCCCATTTCCGCGAGGGGGCGTTCGAAAGGGGTGCATTGACAGCAGTTGACGCTACGACCGTGCTGCTGCAGCGGCACTTCCCCGCGTCAGGGGCGAACCTGGACGAGTTGCCCGATCGTCCGGCAATACTCGGCTGAGCGGACGGCGATTCAGTTCAGGACGCGCGCGACAGCGGCGCCGCCAGGATGGTCGCGAAGGTGGCGACTTCGAACAGGAAATGCCAGCTCATCCATTGCAGTCCGGAACGGTGCCCGACCTGACCGTGGCGCAGCATGGCCTTGACGCCGCAGAAGAAGGTCACGACAGCGCCTGTGCCACCCAGGAAAGTCAGAAAGGTAAAAATATTCACGACAGTCTCTTTTGGTCATTTAAAAGCAGGCACGCGGTGAAATGCGCGTGCATCGCAGCTTGCGGGAGCGACTATAGGGCGGGAGGCATGGTGCGTCTGTCAGGAATACTGGACAGTCATTCTGGACAAGCGCTTGACCGCGCTCCGGGAACACCATAAACAATCATTTATTCAAATAGTTAATGGCACCCATCATGGGCTATAAGCGCCTGACTTCTGGCGCAACCTTCCGGTCACGGCGTAAGTCAGGCGCCCGGCTGCCGTGGATCGAGAGGGGTGAGGGCCGCCACGCCCAGCAGTTGCTCGATGTAGGCCGCAACCGAAAACAGCGCCGCCTCGCCGCGCGGCCTGCCCACCACCTGCAAGCCTACCGGCAGGCCGCCGGCAGTGAAGCCGCAGGGCAACGCCATCACCGGACAGGTGGTGATGGACAGCGCATAAGTAAGGATCAGCCAGCCCATATAGCCTTCGAAGCGCACACCGTCTAGCTCTGCGACATAGCGCTGCCCGACGTCGAACGGCGGGCACAGCACCGCCGGGCAGATCAGCGCATCGTAGACTTCGAAAAACTTCGCCATGCGCCGCGCGATCTCGCCCTGCGCGATTTCGGCGGCGACCACCTCGGGCAGCGTGAGGCTCAGGCCGTACTCGGTGTTGTCGATGATTTCGGCCTTGAGCACATCGCGGTGTTTTGCGAGCAGCGGCGCGATGCGCGCGACGTAGATCGCGCCGCGCAGCTTGAGAAAATTTTCTCCGGCATCATGCAGGTCGGGATGCGCCTCCTCCACCGTCACGCCATCGCGCACCAGCCTGTCGGCGGCGGCGCGGCACGCCGCGCGCACTTCGCGGTCGACGGCGGGGGCGATGCCCAGGTCCGCGCTGAACGCCACCCGCAGCGGCTTGCGCGGCTGCGCCGCGGCGGCGGCAAACGAAGCATGCGGCCCCGTCTGCGCCAGCGGGTCGAGCGCATGAAACCCCGCTTCGGCGTCGAACATCAGCGCGACATCGGCCACCGTGCGCCCCATCGGCCCCTCCACCGACAGCGCCGAGAACGGCTGTTTCTGCACGCGCGCCACCATGCCCGGGCTGGGCCGCAATCCGGTCACCGAGCAGAAGCTCGCCGGCGTGCGTATGCTGCCGCCGAAATCGTTGCCGGTGGCGAGCCACACCTGGCCGGCGGCGAGTGCTGCCGCCGAACCGCCCGAGGAACCGCTGGCACTCATGCGCGTGTCCCAGGGATTGCGCGTCACGCCGAACACGTCGTTGAAGGTGTTGCCGCCGGCGGCGAACTCCGGCAGGTTGGTCTTGCCCACCACCAGTGCGCCATTCGCCTCCAGGCGCTGCACCACGATGTCGGAAGCCGGCGACACGCGGTCTGCGTGCACGCGCGAGCCGAAGGTGCAGCGCACGCCCTCGACGTCGGTATTGTCCTTGACCGCGATCGGCAGGCCGTGCAGGAACTGCGGCGGCGCGGCGGCGGAATCGGCCTGCATGATGCGCTGCGCATGCCTGCGCGCGCGCTCGAAACACAGCGTGACCAGGGCATTGATCTGCGGATTGGTCGCAGCGATGCGCGCCTGTGCCGCGTCCAGCAGTTCCAGCGGCGACACTTCGCGCCGCCTGAGCAGCGCCACCGCCTGCGTCGCCGTCAGTTTCCACAGTTCCTGCATGCGCCTCCCCCTGCAATTTCAAAAAGCAAAAGCAACGAACAGGATTTACAGGAGTGGATGGCAGCGAGTGCAACCCTTTCACCTGGTTGATGCAGGCTTCAATCCTGTCAATCCTGTTGAATCTTGTTAATCCTGTCCAAACAGGGTGTTGATTTTACTCATGCCGCGCGCCAGAACTCCGGCGTCTGCTTGATCCACTCGATGAAGCCGGCATAGGCGGCGTGCGCGTCGTGGCGCGCGGCGAAGCCAATGTCGTGCGCGATGCGCGCCACGTTCATGTTGCAGCGGTCGTGGTCGGTGTACCAGATGTTGGGCTGCTCGCCCTCGGCCGCCACGCGGTAGTCGAATCCGCTGAACGCCGCCTTCAGCGCCTTGCACCATTCGAGCACCGGCTGCTCCCAGGTCATGCCCGAGCTCAGGTTGTAGACCAGGTGCCGCGGCTGCGGCGCTTCGAGCAGCGCGACCAGCCCCGCCGCCACGTCGCGGCTGTAGACCCAGTCGCGCCGCACTTCGCGTGGCGTCAGGATCGCGGTCCTGCCCGCCACCGCCATGCCGGCAAGCTGGGTGTGGGTGCCGTAGTTGTCGCGCACGCCGGTGTCGCGCTCCCACGGTCCGATCACCGTGCCCAGCCGCGCGCACACCACATCGAGCTGCCACAATTCGCGCAGCCGCAGGCAGGTGCGCTCGGCGGCGAACTTGGTCGCGGCATACATGGTCAGCGGCAGCGCCGGGCTGTCCTCGTCGACTTGCGGCAGTTTGTACAAAGATTCGCCGTAAACCGCGCCCGAACTGACGTACAACACGCGCTTCACCTTGGCGCGGCGCGCCGCCGCCAGCATGTTGATGGTACCCCGGAGATTGACGTCGACGATGCTCGCCGGATCCTGCGCTTCGCGCTGCGGACCCGAGGTGATGGCGGCGCAATGCACGATGCGCGCGACATGGTGCTGGCTGACGGCGTCCGCAAGCGCTTGCGCATCCAGCACGTCGACCGCCGCAATCGTCAGCTGATCGGCATGGCGCGCGCTGATGCACTGCGCGCCGGGCGGCAATGCACCACGATCGAGCAGCACCACCCGCTCGCCGCGCGCCAGCAGCGCTTCGACCACGTTGAGACCGACAAAACCCGCCCCGCCACTGACCAATATAGTCATCATTCTCCAATCGCTGGTTGATGCGGCAGTGCCTGGTTCGCCGCATGCGCATGATAGCGCCTGCGCGCCTGGCACGCATATTGCACCGTGAACGGCATGTTGCGCATCATGCTCGTCGACGACACCCCGGACCGCTCGCTGTACCTGCGGCTGGTACTGGAACGCCTGGGTTACGAGGTGGTGGCCGAAATCGCCGAGCCGCGCAAGCTCTACGATGCGGTCACGCGGTTTGCGCCCGACGCCATCATCATCGACACCGACTCGCCCAGCCGCGACACGCTGGAGCATCTGTGCCTGGTCACCGAAAGCTGCCCGCGGCCCATCGTGATGTTCACCAACGACGCGGGACGCGAGTCGATACGCGAGGCGGTGCGCGCCGGCGTCACCGCCTATATCGTGGACGGCCTGGCGCCGGAGCGCATTGCGCCCATCATCGAGACCGCGCTGGCGCGCTTCGAGGCTTTCCAGAGCGTGAAGCACGAGCTGGCGCAGACCCGCAGCAAGCTGTCCGAACGCAAGCTGGTCGAGCGTGCCAAGGGCATCCTGATGAAAGAAAAAAACCTGCCTGAAGACGAGGCCTATCGCATGCTGCGCAAGCTGGCGATGGACAAGAGCCTGTCGCTGTCGGCGGTGGCCGAACAGGTCATCACCGTCGCAAAACTCCTCGGCTGAGCGTCGCACCCTGTTCGCCTGCGGTGCACTAGCGCCCGTTTGTGCACCGCAATAGGGCAACAGCGCGCACCCAAACCCAATCTTAGAAAATTTAAATTATCATTTAAAAACAAATAGTTATAAAAATACTTCAGATTGTCCGCCGGATGGCACGCCAATTGCGTCTAGATCAGACGAGTGCGGGCCAACGGCGGTCCGTCACCGGGCAAGGGTGTTCATGCAGGGCGCGTTTTCGCGCCGGCGCTGAACACCCTTTTTCATTTGCTGTGTCGCACGTGGAGATCAAGATGGATGAAAACGCACCCCGCAAACCCGTCAAGCCGGCGCGGCAGCCCGCCGCCAGGCGCCGCACCTTCCTCAAGCAGGCCGGCGCGGCAGCCATCATGAGCCTGGTGCCGGATGCGGTGCGCACCGCAGCGTGGGCCGCGGGTTCGGACGCGCCGGAAAAAACCGAGGTGAAAATCGGCTTCATCCCGCTCACCGACTGCGCCTCGGTGGTGATGGCCTCGGTGCTCGGCTTCGACAAGAAATACGGCATCAAGATCACGCCCACCAAGGAAGCGTCGTGGGCCAGCGTGCGCGACAAGCTGATCAACGGCGACATCGATGCCTCGCACGTGCTCTACGGCCTGATTTACGGCGTGCAACTCGGCATCAGCGGCCCCAAGAAGGACATGGCGGTGCTGATGACGCTCAACCACAACGGCCAGGCGATCACGCTGTCGAAAAAACTCGCCGACAAGGGCGCGGTCGACGGCAAAACGCTGGCGGCGCTGATGAAGAAGGAGCCGCGCGAATACACTTTTGCCCAGACCTTCCCCACCGGCACCCACGCCATGTGGCTGTACTACTGGCTTGCCGCCAATGGCATCAATCCGATGAAGGACGCCAAGATCATCACGGTGCCGCCGCCGCAGATGGTCGCCAACATGCGCGTGGGCAACATGGACGGCTACTGCGTGGGCGAGCCGTGGGGACATCGCGCCATCGCCGACGGCATCGGCATCACCGGCATCACCACCCAGGACATCTGGAAGGACCACCCCGAGAAGGTGCTGGGCACCACCGCCGAGTTCGTGAAGAAGTACCCGAACACCACGCGCGCCATGATCATGGCCGTGCTCGAGGCGAGCCGCTGGATAGACGCCTCGCTGTCCAACCGCATGAAAATGGCCGAAACCGTCGCCGCCACCGCCTACGTCAACACTTCGGTCGACGTCATCAACCAGCGCATCCTCGGGCGCTACCAGAACGGCCTGGGCAGGACCTGGGACGACCCCAACCACATGAAATTCTTCAACGATGGCTATGTCACCTTCCCGTACCTGTCCGACGGCATGTGGTTCCTCACCCAGCACCGGCGCTGGGGACTGCTCAAGCAGGATCCCGACTATCTCGCGGTCGCCAAGCAGCTCAACCAGATCGACCTCTACAAGCAGGCCGCGTCGCAAGTGAAGGTCAGCGTGCCCAAGGACGCCATGCGCAGTTCCAAGCTGCTGGACGGCGTGGTGTGGGACGGCAGGGATCCCCAAAAGTACGCGCTGGCGTTCCCGGTGAAAACAGGTTGATCAGAAAAGGAGCTCCGCAATGACGCCCGCCAATTCCGCGGCCTTAGCCATCGACGAGACCGACGCCCCAGCGACACGGCCGCCGCGTCCCGTCGTGATCCCCCATCCCGCTGCGCCGGTACTGACGGCGGCGGCGGAACAGGCCGCGGCGGAATCGGGCGCGGCGCTGCGCATCCGCAGCCGCCAGCATGCCGAACTGGCTGCCCGGCTCATCGCGCCGCTGCTGGGCATCGTGGTGTTCATCGCGATCTGGCATGCCGTGTCTCTGCTCGGCTCCATACCCGGGCCCGGCAAGACCTGGGAAGCGGCAAAAACCGTGTTTGGCGACCCCTTCTACCGCAACGGCCCCAATGACCAGGGCATAGGCTGGAAAATCGGCGGCTCGCTGTCGCGGGTGGGCATAGGCTTCGGACTGGCGGCATTGATCGGCATCCCGCTCGGCTTCATGATCGGGCGCTTCCAGTTCCTGCGCAACATGACCGAGCCGGTGATCAGCCTGCTGCGCCCGGTGTCGCCGCTCGCCTGGCTGCCCATCGGGCTGCTGGTGTTCAAGGGCGCGGACCCCGCGGCGATCTGGACCATCTTCATTTCCTCGATCTGGCCCATGATCATCAACACCGCGGTCGGCGTGCAGCGCATCCCGCAGGACTACCTCAACGTCGCGCGCGTGCTCAAGCTCTCCGAGTGGAAGGTGTTCACCCGAATCCTGTTTCCCGCGGTGCTGCCGTACATGCTGACCGGGGTGCGCCTGTCGATAGGCGTGGCGTGGCTGGTGATCGTCGCCGCGGAAATGCTCACCGGCGGCGTGGGCCTGGGCTTCTGGGTGTGGGATGAATGGAACAACCTCAAGGTCGAGAACATTCTCATCGCCATCATCGTCATCGGCGTGATCGGGTTGATTCTGGAGCAGGCGCTGCTGCTGCTCGCACGCCGCTGGCAATACGACTGATCAAGCGCGACCAACGAAACGCGACCGAGTCCTGAAAGGAAACACCATGGAAAGCCATCTGCGCATCGAAAAAGTCGGCATGACCTTCGACACCAGGAAAGGCGCCTACGTCGCGCTGCGCGAAATCGAGCTTGACATCGCCAAGGGCGAATTCGTCACCCTGATCGGGCACTCCGGCTGCGGAAAATCGACCCTGCTCAACCTGATCGCGGGGCTGACCACGCCGACCTCGGGCTACCTGTTCCTGTCGGGCCGCCAGATCGCCGGCCCCGGACCGGACCGCGGCGTGGTGTTCCAGAATCACTCTCTGCTGCCCTGGCTCACCTGCTTCGACAACATCTATCTCGCGGTCGAACGCGTGTTCGCCGCGGCCGAATCGCGCGAAAAGCTGCGCGAGCGCACGCGCCGGGCACTCGACCTGGTGCAGCTCGCGCCCGCCGCGGACAAGCGTCCGCACGAGATTTCCGGCGGCATGAAGCAACGTGTCGGCATCGCGCGCGCGCTCGCCATGGAGCCCAAGGTGCTGCTGCTCGACGAACCCTTCGGCGCGCTCGACGCGCTGACCCGCGCCCACCTGCAGGACGAGCTGCTGCGCATCGTCGATGCCACCGGCAGCACGGTGGTGATGGTGACACACGACGTGGACGAGGCAGTGATGCTCGCCGACCGCGTGGTGATGATGACCAACGGCCCGGCCGCCACCATAGGCGAAATTCTCGAAGTCGGGCTGGCACGGCCGCGCGAACGCCTCAAGCTCGCCAACGACGCGCAGTACATCGCCTGCCGCAAGGCCGTGCTCGAGTTCCTGTATCAGAAGCAGCTGAAAGCGGCATAAGGGAAAAAGTGAAGCGTGCAGGCAAAGTCTGGCTGATCGGCGCGGGTCCGGGAGATCCGGAACTGCTCACGCTCAAGGCGGCGCGCGCGCTGGGCGAGGCCGACGTGCTGCTGGTCGACGATCTCGCCAATCCCGCGGTGCTCGCGCATGCGCGCCCCGGCGCGCGCGTGGTGCCGGTGGGCAAGCGCGGCGGCTGCCGCTCGACGCCGCAGGCCTTCATCGAGAAGCTGATGATACGCTGCGCGCGGCGCGGCCTCACGGTCGCCCGCGTCAAGGGCGGCGATCCCTTCGTGTTCGGCCGCGGCGGCGAGGAAATGCTGGCCCTGGCGGCGGCCGGCATCAAGTTCGAGATTGCCGGCGGCATCACCGCCGGCATGGGCGCGGCGGCGGCGTTCGGCATCCCGCTCACCCACCGCGACATGGCGCGCGGGGTGGCCTTTGTCACCGGCCACACGCGCGACGGCGCGCCACCCGACTGGCATGCCCTGGTCGCCGCGCGCACCACGCTGGTGATCTACATGGGCATCACGCGCTGCGCGCAAATCATGGACGCGCTGCTCGCCGCCGGGCTCGCGCCAGACACGCCGGCAGCAGCGATACAGAACGCCACGCTGGCTACAGAGCGCTGCATCATTGCCGGCGCGGCCGGACTCGCGCGCGCAGTCGCCAGCGCCGGCCTCGGCAGCCCCGCCGTGCTGGTGATCGGCGAAGTGGTGCGCCTGGCGCGACAAACACAAATCGAACCGCGCATCGCCCCGGAGGATACATGTCCGCAGCCACACGCCGCATAGAGGACGGCGTTCCGGCGGCGCGCATGGAAAAAGCGCCGCGCCACCTGGTCGTCATCGGCAACGGCATGGCCGCGGTGCGGGTGCTGGAGGAACTTCTGGCGCTGGCGCCCTGGGCCTATCACATCACGGTGTTCGGCGCGGAGCCCCATCCCGGCTACAACCGCATCCTGCTGTCTTCGGTGCTCGCCGGCGATTCGAGTTTCGAGCAGATCGTGACCAGGGACGCCGCCTGGTACCAGTCGCACGGCATCGTGCTCAAGCTCGGGGTGCGCGTCACCGCCATCGACCGCGCGCGGCGCATGGTGATCGCGGCGGACGGCTCGCACACGCCTTACGACCGGCTGCTGCTCGCCACCGGCTCGCAGCCGCTGGTGCCGCCGCTGCCCGGCGCTGATCTCGCCGGCGTGATTTCGTACCGCGACATCGACGACACGCAGACCATGATAGACGCGGCGGCGCGCACCCGCGAAGCCGTGGTGATCGGCGGCGGGCTGCTCGGCCTGGAGGCCGCCAACGGCCTGGCGCGGCGCGGCATGCGCGTGACCGTGATCCACCTCATGCCGTGGCTGATGGAGCGCCAGCTCGACGCGCCGGCCGCCGCCATGCTGCAGGCCAGCCTCGAGGCGCGCGGCATCCGTTTCATGCTCGGCACGCAGACGCGCGAGATTCTCGGCTACGGTGGCGCGGTGCGCGGCGTGCGCGTGGCCGACGGCCGCGAACTCGCCGCGGACCTGGTGGTGTTCGCCATCGGCATACGTCCCGACATCGAGCTTGCGCGCCGCGCTGGCCTGGCGTGCGAGCGCGGCGTGCAGGTCACCGACACCATGCAGACCTTCGACCCGCGCATCTACGCCGTGGGCGAATGCGTCGCCCACCGTGGCGTGTCATACGGCCTGGTCGCGCCGCTCTATGACATGGCGCGGATATGCGCCCAGCACCTGGCTGGCGTCGGCGCCTTCGCCTACCGCGGCTCGGTGACGGCGACCCGGCTCAAGGTCACCGGCGTCGAGGTATTTTCTGCCGGGGATTTCAGCGGCGGCGCCGACAGCGAGAGCATCGTGTACAGCGACGCCCGGGCGCACGTCTACCGCAAGCTGGTGCTGCGCGGGGGGCGGCTCGCCGGCGCGGTGATGGTCGGCGATGCGCGCGATGCCGCCTGGTACCAGGAACTGATCGCCAGTGGCAGCAACGTGGCCACCATGCGCGGGCAGCTGATGTTCGGACGCGCGCTGGCGCAGGCCGCCTGACGGGAATCGAACATGGACGACTTCAGCGAAGAACAGAAACAATACCTGCAGGGCTTGGCCAGCGGGCTCGCCATTGCCGGCCTGAACAAGGCCGCGCCCGCCGCGGCCGGCGCCGCAGCCGACATGCTGGCCGGCCCGGAGCGCCTGCATTTCGAGGCGCAAAACCGTTTCACGGCTGCGGGCAGGAAGCTGGTCGCGGAGGAGCAGGCCAAGCGCGCCAGGCATCCGCTCGACCGCTGGGACGAACTGCGCGCGCGCGCGCGCAAGGGCGAGTACCCCAAGGGCACGGATGTCTTCCTCACCAAGTTCCACGGCCTGTTCTATGTCGCGCCGGCGCAGGACAGCTACATGCTGCGGTTGCGCATTCCCTGCGGCATCCTCAGCGCACATCAGCTGCGCGGCGTAGCCGGGCTGGCCGAGGACTGCGGCGGCGGCTACAGCCATGTCACCACCCGCGCCAACCTGCAGGTACGCGAAATCCAGGCCAAAGACGCGGAACGCGTGCTGACCACGCTGGCCGGGCTCGGGCTCACCGCGCGCGGCTCCGGCGCCGACAACATTCGCAACATCACCGGCGATCCCACCGCCGGCATCTCCGCGCAGGAGCTGATCGACGTGCGGCCGCTGTGCGAGGAAATGCACCATTACATCCTCAATCACCGCGAACTCTACGGCCTGCCGCGCAAGTTCAACATCGCATTCGACGGCGGCGGCCCCATCAGCAGCTTGCAGGACACCAATGACATCGGCTTCGCCGCGGTGCGCGTGGCCGAGGACAAGGCAGTGCCCGCCGGCGTGTACTTTCGCCTGCACCTGGGCGGCATCACCGGGCACGGCGACTTCGCGCGCGACTGCGGCGTCCTCGTCAGGCCCGACGAGTGCGCCACCGTCGCCGCGGCGGTGATCCGCGTGTTCATCGCGCACGGCGACCGCACCAACCGCCAGAAGGCGCGCATGAAGTACGTGATCGACCAGCACGGCCTCGAGTGGTACCTGGCCGAAACCGAGAAGGAACTCGGCCGCGCGCTGCCGCGGCTGGCGCCCGAGGCCTGCGAACCGCGGCCGCCGGAGCAGCGCAGCGCGCATATCGGTTTTCACGCGCAAAAGCAGGCGGACCGGTATTACGTCGGCGTGGTGCTGCCCACCGGCAAGATGACCTGTGCGCAAATGCGCGGGCTGGCCGATATCGCGGAGCGCCACGGCTCGGGTACGCTGCGCCTTACGGTGTGGCAGAACCTGCTCGTATCCGACATCGCCGAAAACGATATCGCAACGGTCAAGTCCGCGATCGAAGGCCTGGGCCTGGCCTGGCAGGCTTCCAGCGTGCGCGCCGGGCTGGTCGCCTGCACCGGCAACAGCGGCTGCAAGTTCGCCGCTTCCGACACCAAGCGCCACGCCCAGGCCATCGCCGACCATCTCGAACATCGCCTCGCGCTCGACACCCCGCTCAACATACACCTCACCGGCTGCCACCATTCCTGCGCCCAGCACTACATCGGCGACATCGGGCTGCTGGCGTGCAAGGTAGGTGAAGAGGAAATCGAGGGCTACCACGTCTATGTCGGCGGCGGTTACGGCACGCGCCGCGAAATCGCCCGCGAACTGGCGCGCGATGTGCCGGCGGCGGAAATGCCGATGCTGCTCGAGCGCCTGCTCGCCTTCTATCTCGACCAGCGCAACGGCGCGGAAGAAAGCTTTCAGCAGTTCGCCCTGCGCCAGCCGCTGGAAACCCTGCGCATGCACTGCGCAGCTGTCGCGCTCGCCGCTTGACCATGATGCAATTACCGCCCAACAAACTCAGCCACAGAGGTCACAGAGGGACTATTCGGTATTGGTTATTGGCCATCCAAAGACATGCGCTGCCTGGGTCAGACCACTTCCCGCTTTCCTCTGTGAACTCTGTGTCCTCTGTGGCAATTGAACTGGCTTTATGAAATGAACGCCCGCGCCCAGCCCGAGCAGGTCGCCATGTCGCTGATTCCCGAGACCGCGCCATTCTCGCCCGCCCAGCGCGCCTGGCTTAACGGCTTTCTTGCCGGCTGGCTGGGCTTGCAGCCTGGCGCGACAGCCACTGCCGGCGCCGCGCCTGCGGCCCAGGCGCAGGAAGATGAGGACTTTCCCTGGCACGACCCGGTGCTCGAACTCGAAGAACGCATGAAGCTTGCAGAAGGCCGGCCGCTGGCGCGACGCATGATGGCGGCCATGGGCCAGCTCGATTGCGGCCAGTGCGGCTACCAGTGCAGGGAATACGCCGAGGCGATCGCCGGCGGCGTTGAAAAAGACCTGGGCAAGTGCGTGCCGGGCGGTAAGGCCACGCAAAAAAAACTCAAAACGCTGCTCACCGCGGAAGGCGCGGCGCCGGCAGCCGCGGCAACTTCCCCCACGGTCAAGGTAAAGCCTGCCGATGCCGAAACCGGCTATCACCGCGAGGCGCCGATATTCGCGCGGCTCATCGCGAGCACACCACTCACTGCCGCTGCCAGCGACAAGCGCGTGCAGCACGTGGTGCTCGACCTCGGCGACAGCGGCGTCACCTACCAGCCTGGCGACTCGCTCGGCGTGTGGGTGCGCAACAATCCGGAAGAAGTGGAGTTGATCCTGGCGCTGCTCGCCGCGCGCGGTTCCGAGCCGGTGACGCTGGCCGACGGCACCACCGCCAGCGCGCGCGAGGCGCTGTCGCGCGAGTGCGATCTGCGCATCCCCACGGCTTCGCTGTACTGGGCGCTCGCCAGATTCGCGCGCTCGGCACGCGAGGCAGCCACGCTGTCCGCGCTGGCCGAAGACGATGCCGGCGCGCACCGGCTGGGCATACATGAAGTGCTGAACACGCTCACCCGCTTTCCCTCGGCACGACCGCCGGTCGCCGAGTTCACGGCGGCGCTGGGCCGCCTGCAGCCGCGCCTGTACTCCATCGCCTCCTCGCAGCGCATGCATCCCTGCGCCGTGCACCTGACCATCGCCGTGGTGAGCTATGAACTGTTTGCACGGGATTATCACGGCGTCGCGTCCAATTTCTTCGCCGAGCGGCTGACCCCCGGCAGCCGGCTGCCGGTCTATGTGCAGCGCGCGCACGGCTTCGCCCTGCCCGCGGACGACGCGCCCGTCATCATGGTCGGCCCCGGCACCGGCGTCGCACCCTTCCGCGCCTTCATGGAAGAGCGCACCGCGCGCGGCGCGCGCGGCAAAAACTGGCTGTTCTTCGGCAACCAGCACCGCGAACAGGATTTCCTGTACCGCCGGGAGCTCGATGCATGGCAGCGCTGCGGCCTGCTCACGCGGCTGGATACCGCGTTCTCGCGCGACCAGGCGCACAAGATCTACGTGCAGGACCGCATGCGCGAAAACGCCGCCGAACTGTGGCAATGGCTGCAGGACGGCGCGCATTTTTACGTGTGCGGCGACGCCAAGCGCATGGCGGCCGATGTCGACCGCGCGCTGGGCGACATCGTCGCCGCGCAGGGCGGCATGGATGCGCAGGCGGCGCGCGCCTACGTCGCGGCACTGACCAAGAGCGGACGGTATCAGCGCGATGTGTATTGAGCGCAATGCGATGCCCCCTCTCCCCGTCCCTCTCCCCCGTTGCCGGAGGAGAGGGGGATTTTCTTTGCTGCGCGGATGATGTGGACGCCGCAGCCGGACTCCGTTTGCCCATGACCGAGACTCGATCAACGTGCTGTTATTGCGGGGTCGGCTGCGGTCTCGCGGCAGCACGCTGCCGCGGACCGCTTTGCGGTAAATGTGGACGCCGCAACCGACCTTCGGTGAACAATGGCTGAAACTCGATCAACGTGCTGTTATTGTGGCGTCGGCTGCGGTCAGGCGGCTTTCCGCCGCCCGACCGCTGTGCGGTTGATGTGGACGCCGCAGCCGACCTGCGTTTGCCCATGACCGAGATTCGATCAACCTGCTGCTATTGCGGGGTCGGCTGCGGCGTAATCATCTCGTCCGAGGATGGGCGGGTGACGGGGGTGCGGGGGGATCCCGAGCATCCCGCCAATTTCGGGCGGCTGTGCAGCAAGGGCGCCAGCCTGCACCTGTCGACGAACCTGGCTGCGCGCGCGCTTTACCCCGAACTGCGCTCCGGCAGAAATGAAACGCGCCGCCGCGCAAGCTGGGACGAGGCGCTCGATCTGGCCGCGACGCGCTTCGCCGAATGCATCGCGCAGCACGGCCCCGACAGCGTGGCCTTCTATATTTCCGGGCAGCTGCTGACCGAGGACTATTACGTCTTCAACAAGCTCGCCAAGGGGCTTATCGGCACCAACAACGTCGATACCAATTCGCGGCTGTGCATGTCCTCGGCAGTGGCGGGCTACAAGCTCTCTCTGGGCGCCGACGCCCCGCCCTGCTGCTACGACGACATCGCCTGCGCCGACGTCATTATCATCGCCGGCTCGAACACCGCGTTCGCCCATCCCATCGTGTTCCGCCGCATCGAGGACGCGCGCGAGGCGAATCCCGGGCTGAAGCTGATCGTGGTCGATCCGCGCCGCACCGTCACCGCGCAAGCCGCCACCCTGCACCTGCCGATACGTCCGGGCACTGACGTCATGCTGTTCAACGCCATGCTGTACGTGATGCTGCGCGACAACCTGGTCGATCGCGAATACATCGCGGCGCACACCGAAGGTTTCGCCGATCTCGAAGTGCTGATCGCCGACTGCACGCCGGCGCACGCGGCGCAGGTGTGCGACGTGCCATTGGAGGACATCGTCAAGGCGGCGCGCTGGTTCGCGGGCGCGCGCGCCGCGCTCTCCCTGTACTGCCAGGGGCTCAACCAGTCGGCAAGCGGCACCTACAAGAATTCCGCGCTCATCAATCTGCATCTCGCCACAGCGCAGATCGGGCGCCCGGGCGCCGGCCCTTTTTCGCTCACCGGCCAGCCCAATGCCATGGGCGGGCGCGAAGTCGGCGGCATGGCGAACCTGCTGTCGGCGCATCGCGATCTCGGCAACCCCGAACACCGCGCGGAGGTCGCCCGGCTGTGGGGCGTGCCCGCGGTGCCGGAGCGCCCGGGCAAAACCGCGGTGGAAATGTTCGACGCCATCGCCAGCGGCGATATCCGCATGGTGTGGATTGCCTGCACCAATCCCGCGCAATCCATGCCCGACGCCGGCGCCGTGCGCCGTGCGCTGCAGCACGCCGAACTGGTGGTGGTGCAGGATGCCTGCCGCGATACCGATACGGTCGACTACGCCGACATCCTGCTGCCCGCAACGACCTGGGCCGAGAAGGAAGGTACGGTCACCAACTCCGAACGGCGCATCACGCGCGTGCGCGCCGCGGTGCCGCCGCCCGGATCGGCACGCCACGACTGGGAAATCGCCGTTGATTTCGCGCATCGCCTGGGCGCGCGGCTCGCCGGCGCCAATGCCGGCAGGCTGTTTCCCTATCGCAGCGCCGAAGAGGTGTTCGACGAGCACAGGCGCACCACGGCCGGTCGCGATCTCGACATCAGCGGCCTGTCGTACGCCATGCTCGAAACGCAGGGACCACAGCAGTGGCCGCTGCCGCAGGGCGCGGACAAGGGACGCGCGCGGCTCTACGCCGATGGCAGATTCCCCACCCCCAGCGGGCGGGCGCGCTTCGTGCGTACCGATTACGCCGCGCCAGCGGAAACGCCGGACGCCGACTACCCGCTGCGCCTCACCACCGGGCGCCTGCGCGACCAGTGGCACAGCATGACGCGCACCGGCATCGTGCCGCGCCTGCTCGCCCACAGTCCCGAGCCCGAGGCGTCCCTGCATCCCGACGACATGGCCGCGCACGGACTCGCTGACGGCGATCTGGCGCGTATCGTGAGCCGTCGCGGCAGCCTCGTGCTCAAGGCCAGGGCCTCGTCCGAGATGCGCCGCGGCGACGTTTTCATTCCCATGCACTGGGGCAGCCGCCAGATGAGCGGCGCCGGCGTCAATGCCCTCACCCTGCCGGTGTTCGACGCTCTTTCCAAGCAGCCCGAACTCAAGCACGCCGCGGCGCGCATGGAACGCTGCGATGCATCCAGGCGCAGCGTGCTGATGCGCGCTTTCGCCAAAAGCGATGCGGACGCCGGCGGCAGGCTCCTGCAGTGCATGCAGGAAATCACGCCGCTGCTGCAACGCTGCGAGTATGCGGCGCTGGCGCCTGCCGAAGGCGCGGCGGCGATGCTGCTTACGCTCGAACTCGCCGCGCCGGATGACGCCGCGGCCGGGCAGCTGGATGCGGCATTCGGCCTGACCGATGACGGCACGCTCATGCGCTATGAAGACACGGCGATGAACGTCGAAAAACGCGCGCGCATCGTTGATGGCAGGCTGGTCGCACTGCGCCTCAGCGGAGAGACCGCTGCTGCCGCGCGCCTCAAGCAACTCATGCTCTCGGCAGGCGATGTGGCCGGCTTCGGACTGCAGCTGCTCGCGCCGGTGGCAACCCTGGGCGCGCCGCAGGCAGACCGCGGCCGCACGGTGTGCAGCTGCGTGGGCGTGCCCGAACTCGATATCCGCGCGGCAATCCGCGGCGGCACCTCCCTTGCGGAACTTCAGGCCACGCTCAAGTGCGGAACGCAGTGCGGCTCCTGCGTGCCCGAACTCAGGCGCATGCTGGACGAAACACCACGCATCGAAGCACGGGCAGCCTGACCGGCAATCTTCCCGCAAGCGCGCCGCGCGCCTGACCGCGGCAGCGCGGCCGCTACAGCGCGGCCGCGGATCGTGATAGGCTTGCGTTCCCCCGCAGTTATCCGTATCACCAAGTCAAAAAAAGCTGGAGGATGCATGAAGGTCAATGATTCGACGCTCGCCCGCTCCGGTGCGCAGCTGCTGGTTGACGCCCTGAAGGTCCATGGCGTGGACACCGCGTTCGGCGTGCCCGGAGAAAGCTATCTGGCGGTGCTCGATGCCCTGCACGACGCCCAGGACCAGATCAAGTTCATCATCTGCCGCCAGGAAGGCGGCGCGGCGAACATGGCCGAAGCCTACGGCAAACTCACCGGTCGGCCCGGCATCTGCTTCGTCACGCGCGGGCCGGGCGCAACCAACGCCTCCATCGGCATACACACCGCATTCCAGGATTCGACCCCGGTGATCCTGTTCATCGGCCAGGTCGGCAACGACGTGGTCGAACGCGAAGCCTTCCAGGAAATCGATTACCGCCGCATGTACGGCCAGATGGCGAAATGGGTGGCGCAGATCGACCGCGCCGACCGCGTGCCGGAATACATCAGCCACGCATTTCATGTCGCCACCTCCGGACGCCCGGGCCCGGTGGTGCTGGCGCTGCCCGAGGACATGCAGACCGAAGTCGCGACCGTGGCCGATACCGCGCGCTACCAGCGCGTCGCTGCACACCCCGGCGAGGCCGACATGCTGAAGCTGCGCGAAATGCTGGCGCAGGCGCAGCGTCCCTTCCTGATGCTGGGCGGCGGCGGCTGGAACAGGCAGTCCTGCGACGACATGCTGGCTTTCGCCACCGCCTTCAACCTGCCGGTCGGCTGCTCTTTCCGCTGCCAGGACCTGATCGACAACCGCGACCCGCATTACGTCGGCGACGTTGCGGTCGGCCTCAATCCGGCGCTCGCCGAGCGCATCAAGAGCAGCGATCTGCTGCTGGTGGTGGGGCCGCGGCTGGGCGAATGGACCACCGTCAATTACACGCTGCTCGACATTCCGCGGCCGAAGCAGAAGCTTGTCCACGTGCATGCCGGCGCCGAAGAACTGGGCCGCGTCTACCAGGGCGAGCTGCTGGTCAACTCCGGCATGCCGGAATTTGCCGCCGCCGCGCGCAAGCTGCAACCGGTGAAGCCGGCGTGGGATGCATGGACCAGGGCTGCGCGCGCCGACCTCGAAGCCTGGCAGAAGCCGGTCACGGTGCCGGGAAAACTCAACATGTCGGAAGTGGTGCATTTCCTCAGGAAGCGCCTGCCCCCCGAGACCATCGTCACCAACGGCGCCGGCAATTTCGCGATCTGGGTGCACCGCTTCTTCCAGTACGCCGGATTTCGCACCCAGCTCGGCCCGACCAGCGGCGCGATGGGCTATGGCGTGCCTGCCGGCATTTCCGCGCGGCTGGTGCACCCCGACCGACCGGTGCTGGCCTTCGCCGGCGATGGCGACTTCCTGATGAACGGGCAGGAACTGGCGACCGCCGCCCAATACGACGTCAAGGTCATCTTCTTCGTCGTCAACAACGGCATGTACGGCACCATACGCATGCATCAGGAACGCGATTTCCCGGGGCGCGTGAGCGGCACCCAGCTCAAGAATCCCGATTTCGCGGCGCTGGCGCGCGCCTACGGCCTGCACGGCGAAACCGTGGAGGCGACCGCGGACTTCGAGGCCGCCTTCGAGCGCGCCTACGCCGCGAAAACGGCGGCACTGATCGAGCTGCGCGTGGACCCAGATGCCATCACCCCGCGCACCACGCTGTCCGCGATCCGCGCCGAAGCGCTGAAAAACAAAAAATCCTAAATGCGCCGCCAAGGCGCCAAGACGCCAAGAAAACCTCAGTAAGATAGGATGTGCGTTCCCGACCGGGTGATTATCGTGAATACCTGGAACGACTGGCGCCTTAATATTTTTGTTTGCCCTCCTTGGCGTCTTGGCGCCTTGGCGGCTAACCAAAGTCTCTAAATCATGGTCAGATATCTCAAAGAAAACGACGTCAGACAGTTGCTGACGATGCAGGATACGCTGGCGGCAGTCGAGCAGGCGCTGAAGGACCGCGCGCTGGGGCTGGCGGTGGACATTCCGCGCGTGCGCACCCATATCCGCGAGGGCACCCAGCACGTGCTGCAGGCCGCTGCGCCGCAGCTGGGTTTCATCGGCTTCAAGTATTACTACACTCATGCGCGCGGCAAGAGCATGTACGTGCACCTGATGGACATCGCCAGCGCCAAGCTGGTCGCCATCATCGAGGCTGACTGGATGGGCATCGTGCGCACCGGCGCGGCGAGCGGCGTCGCCTCGAAATACCTTGCCAACAAGGGCGCCTCGGTGCTGGGCCAGCTCGGCTCGGGCCGGCAGTCGGTGGGCCAGATCGAAGCAGTGTGCCGCGCGCTTGGCATTCGCCGCGCGCAGGTGTATTCGCGCACCCGCGACAAGCTCGAGACTTACTGCAGGACCATGTCGCAGAAGCTCGGCATAGACGTCGTGCCGGCGGCATCGGGCGCAGCCGCGCTCGACGGCGCGCACGTGGTCAACGTCATCACCAAGTCGGCGACACCGGTGCTGTCGGGCGAATGGCTGCAACCCGGCCAGCACGTGAACGCCGCCGGCTCCAACGCGCTCATCCGGCGCGAGCTCGACGAGGCCGCGGTGCAGCGTTGCGACCTGGTGACCGTGGATTCGCGCGGCACCGCGCAGAACGAATGCGGCGACCTGCTGCCTGCGGTCGAGAAGGGACTGCTGCAATGGGAGACGCTGACCGAGATCGGCGACGTCATCGCCGGACGCGCCGCAGGGCGCAGTTCGCCGCAGCAGATCACGCTTTACGAATCACACGGCATGGGCATACAGGACATCTACGTCTGCGCGCGCTTGCTGGCACTCGCCCGTGAACGCGGCGTCGGCGCCGATCTGCCCATTGGCGACTGAACCCCTTGCCACAGAGGACACTGAGGGCACAGAGAAAAATACAAAAAAGTAAATAAAATATAATACTTATATAAAAATAGCTCTGTGACATGTCCCACGGCTTGTATTCCTGCCCTGTCTCTGTGTCCTCCGTGTCCTCTGTGGCTAACGCTCTTTTTTGGAGTAATCCATGAACGCGACTTCAGGAAAAATCGGCTTCGTCGGCGTCGGCACCATGGGCACGCCCATGGCGACCAATCTCGCCGGGGCCGGCTACAAGGTGCTGGCCTATGACATCGACCCCAAACGCACCGCAGCGCTCGCGGAAACACGCGAAATCGAAATTGCCGCCAGCCTTGTCGAAGTCGGCGAGAACAGCGGCACCGTCATCACCATGCTGCCCGAAGGCAGGCACGTGCGCGAGGCGGTGTGCGGCAAGGGCGACAGTTTCAAGGACTGCATCGCCGCCGGACTCAAGCCTGGCACCCTGCTCATCGACATGAGTTCGTCCTCGCCGCTGGGCACGCGCGAGCTCGGCGCGCTGCTGGAAAAACGCGGCGTCAGGCTGATCGACGCACCGGTATCCAACGGCCTCAAGGGCGCGATTGCCGGCACCCTCTCCATCATGGTCGGCGGCGACAAGGCGCTGTTCGAGCAGTGCCGTCCGCTGTTCGAAAAAATGGGCAACCAGATTTTTTACGCCGGCCCGCTCGGCGCGGGCCATGCCATCAAGGCGCTCAACAACTACGTCTCGGCCGCCGGCCTGGTCGCAGCCTGCGAGGCCGTGATCGCCGCACAGCGTTTCGGCCTCGACCCCAATGTCGCGGTGGACATCCTGAATGCTTCAAGCGGCATGAACAACACCACCAAAAACAAGGTGAAGCAGCACATGCTGTCAGGCACCTTCGGCGCCGGTTTCATCACCGGCCTGATGGCCAAGGATGTGCGCACCGCGCTGGAAGTGGCGCGCGCCATGGGCGGCTCCACCCTGATGGCCGAACCCTGCACCGAAATCTGGAACCGCACCGAAAAAGAACTCGGTGCGGGGAGCGATCACACCGAGATTTACAGGTTCCTGGAAAGCATCAGGCAATAAAAACCGGGCAGGCGGCATTGGATCTCATTATTCGAAACGCCAGGCTCGCGGACGCCGGGCCTGAAAACAAGACCGTCGACATCGGCGTGCGCGGCGGCGTCATTGTTGCGGTCGAGCCCGGGCTTGCCGCAAACGGCCCGGAACACGATGCGCGCGGCAAGCTTGTATCGCCCGGCCTCGTCGAGAGCCATTTTCACCTCGACAAGGCGATGATCGTCGACCGCGTGCCGCTGCAGCCCGATCGCATGGTTCGCGATCACATGCAGCGCACCGCATCGATCAAGCATACCTTCACGCCGGAAGACATTTACGCGCGGGCCCGGGCAACCCTGGAACAGTGCCTGCTGCACGGCGTGACCCACATGCGCACCCAGGTCGAGGTCGACCCGAACGTCGGGCTGCTCGGGTTCGAGGCAATCGAGCAGCTGCGCAGGGACTACGCCTGGGCGATCGATATCCAGCCCTGCGTCTTTCTGCAGGAGGGCTGGACCGGCGTGCCCGGCGCCGACGAGAACCTGGTCAGTTGCCTGGAGCGCGGCGCGCCGGTGGTGGGCGGCGGCATACGCTACGACAAGGACGGGCCCGGACAGATCCGCCGCGTTTTCGAGCTCGCGCAGCAGTACGACATCGACGTCGATTTCCATCTCGACGGCGGATATGAAGTAAACGATCTGGATTATCCGCTGGTGTGCGAAATCACGGACCGCATCCGGTGGCAGGGAAGGGTCGCGTTCGGACACGGTTCGAAATTTTCCTGCATGCCGGTCAGGCAGCAGGCAGCCGTCGGCAAACGTCTCGGCGAGTCCGGCGTGTCACTGGCGGTGCTGCCGGCGACCGACCTGTTCAATGGCGGCCGGCACATGGAGCACACCGTCATGCGCGGTGTGACCGACGCCAACACCCTGATCGAGCACGGCGCCAACTGCACGATTTCCACCAACAACGTGCTGAACCCTTTCACGCCCTACGGCGACTGCTCTTTGACGCGAATCGCCAATCTTTATGCCAATGTCGTCCAGCGGTACGGGCCCAGGGATCTGGGCGTCTGCTTCGAAATGATCACCGATCGCGCCGCGAAGATGATGCGGCTTGTTGACTACGGCATCGCTGTCGGCAAAGCGGCGGACCTGGTGGTGTGGGATGAGGAATCGCCCTCAGACATCATCGCAAAATGCGCCTTGCCGCTTGCCGGGTTCAAGCGCGGCCGGCGCATATTTTCGCGCGGGAAGCCGGTCCTCCACCGCCCCAGCTGATGCTTCCCGCAACCGCGCCACTTTCATCGAGCATGACGCGTTATTTCGCTCAACCGGCATCGGCCCGACCCGGCACCCGCATGCTTACCTTCAAACCCCTTCATCACTGAGGATTACATGGCCAGACACTTGCGCATGGCAGCGGCCCAGCTTGGTCCGCTGCATCTCTCCGACACCCGGACCTCGGCCACCAAGCGGCTGGTCAACCTGCTGCGCGAGGCGCACGGCATGGGTGCCAGGTTCGTGGTGTTTCCCGAACTCGCATTCACGACATTTTTCCCGCGCCATTGGTACGACGATCTCGCCGAGGTTGACCGCAAGTTCTTCGAGAGTGCAATCCCCTCCGCGGAAACGCAGCCGCTGTTCGATGAAGCCAGGAAACTCGGGATAGGCTTTTACATTGGCTATGCCGAGCTGACACAGGAGGAAGGCCGCACGCGCCGCTTCAACACTGCGATCCTGGTCGGTCCGGATGGCGCTATCGTGGGCAAATACCGCAAGATCCATCTTCCCGGCCACGCCGAGCACAAGCCGGATGCCGCATTCCAGCACCTGGAGAAAAAATACTTCGAAGTCGGCAACCTGGGATTTCGTGTTTGGCGCTTCATGAACACGATCACCGGCATGCTGATCTGCAATGACCGGCGCTGGCCCGAGGCATTTCGCGTGCTCGCGCTCCAGGGCGCCGAGGTCGTCGCGCTCGGCTTCAACACGCCAAGCGAGAACCTGAGCTATCCGGAACCCCCGGCGCTGCGCGTGCACCATCACCTCATCATGGCGCAATCCATGGCTTTCCAGAACGCGACCTGGCTCATCGAAACCGCGAAATGCGGTTTCGAGGACGGCTACCGCATGTTCGGCCACTCGCTGATCGTGGCGCCCACGGGTGAAATTGCCGCGAAATCGGCTACCGAGGAAGATGAGGTGATCTGCTTCAACGCGGACATCGACCTGGCAGCCGATCTCAAGCGCACGATGTTCAACTTTGCAGCGCACCGCCGACCCGAGCACTACCGGCTGATCGTTGACCGCGTCGGCGCCGAGGTCACGCCAGCCGAGGGGCCATGAGCAGGGTGCGCCTGCGCAACAGTGCGATACGCCGGCGCTGACTGCCGAAGAAACAGCGGATGGCCGGGTCGTGGAGCGTCTCAGGCGGACGGGCTTTGCCGCGCCTGCTTTTATTGAACCTCTATGCCCGCCGCCTTCGCCATCTTCGCATATTGCTCAATTTCCCGCGGCAGCAGGCCGCTCAGCTGCGCCACCGAGAGCGGCCACGGCTCGGCCGCCTGATCGCTCAGGAATTTTTTCATATCGGCGCTGACCAGTGTTTTATTGACCGCGGCATTGATGAAGTTCAGCCGGTCGGCCGCGATGCCGGCTGGTGCAAAAATCCCCCACCACAGCTCGTAGCTGTAGCCCGGAACGCCAGCCTGCGCGATTGCCGGCAACCCCGGCAGCAGTGTTGACGGTTCGAGGCTGGTGACACCCAGCGCACGCAGCCTGCCGGACTTCAGCAGCGGGTTGACCGCAGGGGCGCTCGCGATCAGCAGCTCGACCTCGCCCGACGCGAGCGCGGTCGCCGCCGGCGCAACGCCCTTGTAGGGAATGTGGGCGAGCTTGATGCCTGCTGCCGTGGCGAGCAGCGACGTGGCGAAATGATTGTTGCCCCCGGCGCCGGCCGAGGAATAGTTCAGCTGCCCGGGATTCTTTTTTGCCAGCGCCACGAGTTCCCTGACGGATCTTGCCGGCACCGAGGGATGCACCACCAGCACCAGCGGCGCCTTGGCGATCATCGCGACCGGCACGACAGCACGCGCGGGATCGAATGGCAGTTTTTTGCGGATGGCGGCGGTCGCGGGATAAGACGATGTGTGTCCGAGCAGCGTGTGGCCGTCAGGCTCGGCCTTGGCGGCAAGCTCGGTGCCTATCATGCCGCTTGCGCCCGCACGATTGTCTATGACGACATTTCTGCCCCAGGCTTCCGCCAGCCGTTGCGCGACGGCGCGGACGATCACGTCGGCACCGCCGCCAGCCGTATAGGGCACGATGATCTGCACGGGCTTGGATGGAAAAGCGGACTGCGCTGCGGCATGCGCAGCAGCACAGAAACACGCAACCGAGAGCATTACTGGCGCGACCAACCGTATCTGATCATTCATCGTCTTCGTGATCCTTGCTGCAAGTGGGTCGGGTTTGCGGGATGAACAGGATCGAACTCCAAAATATCCCGTTCATCCGCCCTCATCCTGTTAATCCTGCCTGACCGGACCCTGGCGGTTCACGGCAGCAGCACGGTGGAGCCGGTGGTCTTTCTCGCCTCCAGATCGCGGTGCGCCTGCGCGGCTTCGCGCAGCGGGTAGGTCTGGTTGATCGAGATCTTGACCGCCTTGCTCTTGACCACGGCAAACAGCTCGCGCGCCGCCTTCACCAGGTCCTCGCGCTTCGCGGTGTAGTTGAATAGCGTCGGCCGCGTCAGGAACAGCGAGCCTTTCTGCGCCAGCACGCCGGGGTTGAACTGCGTCACTGCGCCCGAGGCATTGCCGAAGCTCACCATCATGCCCAGCGGCGACAGGCAGTCCAGCGAATCCATGAAGGTGTCCTTGCCCACGCCGTCGTAGACCACCGGCACGCCCCTGCCCTTGGTGATCTCCTTCACCCGGTCGACGAATTTCTCTTTCGAAGTGACGATGACATGCTTGCAGCCGGCTTTTTTCGCCAGCACCGCCTTGGCGTCGCTGCCGACGGTGCCGATCACCGTCGCGCCGAGGTGTTTGGCCCACTGTGAAAGGATCTGCCCCACGCCGCCGGCCGCGGCATGCACCAGTATGGTGTCGCCCTTCTTGACCTTGTAGGTGCGGCGGCACAGGTACCATGCCGTCATGCCCTTCAACATGATGGCCGCAGCCACCTTGTCATCGATGCCGGCGGGTATTTTCACCAGGCGGTCAGCCTGGCGCAGCAGCACGTCGGCGTAGGAACCGATGGGCTGTGCGTAGGCGACGCGGTCACCGACCTTGAATTCTTTGACCTTGGGGCCGACCGCCTCGACGATGCCGGCGCCTTCCATGCCCAGCGCGGTGGGCAGCGGCATGGGATAGAGTCCACTGCGGTGATAGGTGTCGATGAAGTTGAGGCCGACGGCGGTGTTGCGCACCAGCACCTGCCCCGGCCCCGGGCTGCCGACCTGGACTTCTTCCCAGCGCATTTTCTCCGGCCCGCCCGTTTCATAAATACGAATGACATGCGGCATTACGTGTTCTCCTTTTTTCTCTGGTCTGATGTGCTTCAGCTTCGTGCGTCGGATTATTAACGGTAAAATCGAGTCTGCGAATATAACCCCCGGACGGCAATGCAGCAATCATCCGCCACTGCCGCGCGCGGCCCGCTGACCGGCGTCCGCGTGCTGGACTTGAGCCGCATCCTCGCCGGCCCGTGGGCCGGCCAGCTGTTCGCCGATCTCGGCGCCGAAGTCATCAAGGTCGAACGCCCCGGCAAGGGCGACGACACGCGCGGCTGGGGACCGCCCTTCCTCAAGGACAGGGACGGCAGGGATACCGGCGAATCGGCCTACTTCCTGTGCGCCAACCGCGGCAAGCGCTCCATCACGCTCGACATCGCCAAGCCCGGCGGCCAGCAGCTCGCGCGCGAGCTGGCGCAGATCTCGGACGTGGTGCTGGAAAACTACAAGGTCGGCGACCTCAAGCGCTACGGCCTCGATTACGGCGCCCTGGCCGCGCTCAATCCGCGCCTGATCTACTGTTCGATCACCGGATTCGGCCAGACCGGCCCCTACCGCGACCGCGCCGGCTACGATTTCATGATCCAGGGCATGGGCGGATTGATGAGCTTCACCGGCGAACGCGACGATGCGCCCGGCGGCGGGCCGCAGAAAGTCGGCGTCGCCATCGCCGACCTCATGACCGGGCTGTATTCGACGGTGGCCGTGCTGTCGGCGCTGCACGAGCGCCAGGCCAGCGGCAAGGGACAGTACATCGACATGGCGCTGCTCGACACCCAGGTAGCGTGGCTCGCCAACCAGAACGCCAACTACCTGATCGGCGGCGAGCCGCCCAGGCGCATGGGCAACGCCCACCCCAACGTCGTGCCCTACCAGACCTTTCCCACCAGCGACGGCGACCTCATCCTCGCGGTCGGCAACGACAGCCAGTTCGCGAAGCTGTGCGCGGCGGCCGGCATTCCCGAGGCAGCAGCAGACCCGCGCTTTGCCAGCAACGCCGCGCGCGTCGCCAATCGCGACGCCTGCGCCGCCGCCATCGCGCCGGCGATGAAAACCAGGACCACCGCAGAATGGGTGACACTGCTGGAGCCGCTGGGCGTGCCCTGCGGCCCCATCAACCGCCTGGACCAGGTGTTCGATCATCCCCAGGTCAGGCACCGCGGCCTCAGGATAGACGTGCCCCACCCGCTGTCGGGCAGCGTGCCGCTGGTGGCCAATCCCATCAAGTTCTCGCGCACCCCGCTCGCCTACGACACCCCGCCGCCCATGCTGGGCCAGCACACCGAAGAAATACTGCGGGATTTGCTGAACAAAAGCGAAGCGGAAGTTGCCTCACTGCGCCAGAGTGGCGTTATTTAGAATCGTGAGACGCTGCAGGCGCCCGTGTTGGCCGCAATGCATCGCGTGAGAATCACGGTTGCGCTTCGAATTCAGGAAGCCATGGAATATCCGTAATACCCGGATCGATTCCCAGTTGCCTGATCAGCGTGGTGAGCTGGCCCCGGTGGTGGGTTTGGTGGTTGAACATGTGAGCGACCAGAACCCAGGCCGGAAGCGTGCGCGTTTTATGATCCACGTTGCTGGTGTACGCAAACGGCGCCTCCAGCCACGCCGGGGACAGCGTTCGCGACCATCGCAGAATTTGATCATCCATCGCCAGCCGCGCCGCCCGCAGGGCATCGTAATCCGCAAACAGCTCCTCGCCGATAGCCGTCGGACCGGGTTTTCCGATGAAGCGCCCCAGCCATACCCTGTCCCCGAACAGCAGGTGATTCAGGGTGCCGTGTATGGACCTGAAAAATGCCCCCATGTCTTTCCTGCGATCCGCGTCCGGGATGCCGGCGCAGATGGCGTAGAGCTTTTTGTTCATCCACTGGTTGTAGCGGGCCATCAGCTGAAAGTGGTCTATGCAATGCATGCGTTTGCGCCTTGAAACTGTTTATGTGGCAGAGCGATGTTCTAGCGCCCGGCGTAGACCGGCGCGCGGCGGGCCTTCCATGCCTCCAGCCCCTCGTTGAGGTCGTGGCTGGGCACCAGGTGCGCGAACTGCTCGCTCTCCATCAGCAGGCCTTCGCCTATGCTGGCGTTGATGCCACGGGTGACGGCGCTGAGTATGCCGGCGGCGGCAAGCCGTGAATGGCGCAGGATACGCTGCGCCAGTTCCCGCGCTGCGGGCATCAGTTCCGCGGCAGGCACCACCTGGTTCACCAGCCCCAGTTCCAGCGCGCGTGCCGCAGAGAACGCGTCACCGGTCAACAGGCATTCGAGCGCGCGTTTGCGTCCGGCGAGCCGCGGCAAGCGCTGCGTCCCGCCAAAGGTGGGGGGCATGCCGAGCCGGATCTCCGGTTTGGCGAATTCGGCATGACCGGCTGCGACCGCGAGATGCGCCGCTTCGACGATTTCACAGCCGCCGCCATAGGCGAGCCCGTTGACCGCGACGATCATGGGCTTCGGAAATGCCTCGATGCGTGCGGTCATCGCCTGGCCGCGACGCACGAATTCGCGTACCGCGACTGCCGTCCCGGCGCGCACGCTGCGCGAGAATTCATAGATGTCGCCGCCGGCGGAAAATGCGCGGTTGCCCGCGCCGGTAAGTATCACTACGCCGGCCGCGGCGTTGGCCTCGATTGCATCAAGCACCGACAGCAACTGGTCAGCCATTGCGTAGCTGATGGCGTTGAGCTTGTCCGGACGATTCAGAGTCACGGTCGCGATGCCGCCGGTAATTTCGTAAGTAACGCATTTGGTCATGGGAAAACTCCTGTGATGTAAGCACTTCTGCGCATGATTGCCTGCTAACAGGCAGATCGCCTGGCCGGCACCGCCATGCCGCTGCGTGGCCGCACCAGCCGCCGCCACGCGCGCTGCACGCAGCGCCAGGCGCCGCAGACCAGGATTGCGAAGTAGCGCGCCCTTTCCTGTCGCGCGGCACGGTGCACTGATCCGGCAAAGTCCGCATCGAAGCACACGGCGTTGCGCGACCATTGCCCGGCCGGCAGCGGCTGCACGCGGTAGACTGCAATCCGGGTTTCATCGGCGTCGGCGTTGACAACGATGCGGCCTTTCCCGGCTGAGCAGTAAATCGCGCCTGCCGGCACGATATGGTCCTGCCAATCGCCCTCCTGCGTGACCCACACCCGTCCCGCCAGGCAGCGCACCACGATCCCGCGCCTGCCGGTGATCGAATAGGTATCGCCCGCAGCCAGATCGCGCAACTGCATGCCCGCCTTGTCCCGCCACTGTCCTGCATTCATAATGGATGTTCCTCCTGCATTTATCTTGCCGGCGTGACGCAGCCAGCGATGGCAGGAATATCGAAGAATAATTCGCCTCGGACAAACGGTCTTTTTGCAGGATATGGATGCATAAACCGCATGTATAAACCTCGCGACCTGCCCGCGCTCGACCTGCTGAAAGCCTTCGAGGCAGCGGCACGGCATCTGTCATTCACGCGTGCCGGGGAAGAGCTGTTCCTCAGTCAATCGGCAATCAGCCGGCAGATCCAGCAGCTCGAAACCCAGCTCGGGGTACCGCTGTTCATCCGCCGCACGCGTGCGCTGCTGCTCACCGAACCCGGTCAGCGCTATTACCGCGACGTGAACCAGGCGCTGCACCAGTTGCGCGAAGCGGGCGCAAACCTCGCCTTCGCAGGCGGCGATCGTGTCGTCACGGTAACTACCACGATGACGTTTGCGTCGTTATGGCTGGTGCCGCACCTGGCGGATTTTCAGCAGCGGTATCCGGAAATTGCCATCCATGTTGCCGCAGACAACACCATGCTGGATCTGGAGCGCAACCGCATGGATGTGGCAATACGTTATTCGACACGCAAACTCGCCGGCCCCGGTGCCGTACGGTTGTTCGGCGAGCGCGTGCTGCCGGTATGCAGTCCGCGTCTGCTGGACAAGCGCCGCCCGCGCGGCCCCGCCGACCTGAAGGATTTCGTGCTGCTCAGCTTCGAAGACCCGCAGCAGATCACGCCATGGCTGACCTGGGCGGTGTGGTTCGAAGCGATGAACACGGCCATGCCGGCCGCAAAGGGTGTGCTGCACTTCAGCCACTACGACATGATGCTGCGCGCCACGATCAATGGACAGGGCGTCGCACTGGGGCGGTTGCCGCTGATCACATCGCTGCTGGACGACGGCGCGCTGGTCGCCCCCTTCGCAGATGCGCACTACAGCACTGCGGCACAGGACCGCGCCTACTGGCTGGTATCCCCCTCCGCCGCACGCGAGCGCCCGGAAGTACGCACCTTCATCAAATGGTTGCGGGAGCAGGTCGCGCCGCTGGCGCAGGACAGGGCGTGAGCTTCGCCGGCTACATTACATTTATTTTATTTTTTTAATAAAGCCCAGTGTCGCTTCCGCGCACGCCTGGGCATCGCTCGCCGCCACGTGATAGGACTTGCCGGGCAACACCAGCAGGCGCGAATCCGGTATCTTCTCCTGCCACTCGCGCGTGCGTTCCACCGTGCCCAGCCCGCTTTCCTCGGTGGTGATCACCAGCGTCGGGCACCTGATCTTCGGCAGGTCGGCGCGGATGTCGGCGTAGTTGATGCCGCGATTGAAGCCGATGAGCGAAGACACCGGCGCGCGGCCCATGAATTGCGTCCACCACTCCACGCCCTGTGCCGGGAAATGCTCGCCCAGCCGCCCGGCCATGGTGCGGCGTGCCCAGTGTTCGGCGCCCTTGGTTTCGAATTCCTCGATCAGCGCAGGAATCTGCTCGGCGCCGGGGCGCAGCGCCTGCGGCGTGCCGACCACCGTCAACGACAGCACGCGCTCCGGCCTGCGTCCGGCGAAGGCACGCGCAATGGTGCCGCCGATCTTGGCCGCGACCAGGTGGAAGCGCTCGATCTTGAGGCTGTCCATCAGCCGGCAGTAGTCGTCTATCAGCCTGTCGAGCGTCCATGCGTATTCGCGCGGCATCGGCGTCGACTTGCCGTAGCCGCGCATGTCGGGGCGCACCACCTGAAAATGCCGCGCCAGCAGCGGCACCCACGCATACCAGGCGAGACTGCTCTCGGCATTGCCGTGGAGCATGAGCACGGTTTCGGGCACCGTCCACGGATCGGTGAAGTCATCGACCCGGTAGTAGAGATCGCAGTCGGAAAGCTTGAGTATCGGCATGTGGTTGAGCCCCCTCACCCTTGCCCTCTCCCCGCTTGCGGGGAGAGGGTCAATTCACACTATCGCACCAATCTCCGTTATTTGCGGCCGGCGAGCAGCTGCATCAGCCGGTCGGGATTGGCTGCGCCGGCAAAACCGCGCACTTCCTCGAGCAGCGCATCGACCTGCGCATCCGCAAAACGCTTGCGCATTTCCTGCCTGAAGCGCGCGACATGGTCGTCCACCATGAACGGCCGCGAGGCGCTGCCCCTGGGCGCTTCGATGAATTTCCCCACCGTCTTCCCGGACTGCAGCGTCAGCGTGACC